>Ga0209718_1000101_pt1 | contig 122701 bp, 101 predicted proteins | sample AD_JPNAS1_MetaG_FD_184420 | JGI IMG/M metagenome (GOLD analysis project Ga0209718, IMG submission 184420) | Active sludge microbial communities of municipal wastewater-treating anaerobic digesters from Japan - AD_JPNAS1_MetaG (SPAdes) (version 2) | ecosystem: Engineered > Bioreactor >...
GAGCAGGATGAGCAGATAATCGCGCAGGGCGCGCGGGGTAAATTCGATTTTTGAAATAAATTGCCTGATCACGATATGCCACCTTTCTGAGTGCGGGTTGACCGCCCCAAATTATACGCCAAAGCGCTGGCCGGGGGATTGAGGCATGCTGCCCGTACGGCTTGCAGGTTACCGCGGGCGGGGGCGACCTCTATCGTCAGCCTTGGCGCACACCGTATATTCCGTGTTTATTGGTAGGGGCGAAGCATCCTGAAGAAATCACCCCTTTCCCAATCGGTGCACGGTATGGATGCTTCGCACTTACAACGCAACCTCTTGCCCGACAAGCGCATTATGGATGCTTTGCCTGTACGATACAGGCACGCCGTGTAATATCGTCTGAGCAGGGCGCTCCAGAGCGGCTGGAGGTGATCTCAGCCCAAGCCCTTGACAGCGAACATATGTTCTGTTATTATCATCATCAGAACGCTCCCCCAACCCATTGAGGAGAAAGCGATGCGACATGGCACGACGAAAAAGCGGTTTGAGCCCAAGACACAAAAAAATCCTCGCGTTTTTGGAAGAATACCAACAGGATAAAGGCTATCCCCCCTCCATCCGCGAAATTGGCGATCATACCCAAATCAGCTCCACTTCGGTGGTCAAATACTACCTGAACCAACTGGAGGAAATGGGCTACATCGCCCGCCAGAGCAACGTCTCGCGCGGCATCAACCTGATTAAAAACGCCGGGGGCAGCCTGCTGCAAAGCGCCAAAACCGCTGCCCAGGCGCTGGAACAGCTCGTCAGCATCCCCCTGGTTGGCAACATCGTGGCAGGCGAACCAATGCCCGTGCCCCCTTCCGACTTTTCTTATTACGACCCGGACTCCGGCATCGATATTGCCCGCAGCCTGCTGCCCTCCACAGATCCGTTAGACCAGCTCTACGCCTTACGCGTGCACGGCGATTCTATGATTGACGCGATGGTAAACGACGGCGATATCGTCGTCATGCGCAAGGTGGACCGCGCGCGCAACGGCGAAATGGTCGCTATCTGGCTGGCAGACCGCGACGAGACCACGCTCAAGTATTTTTACCAGGAAAACGGCCGCGTACGCCTGCAGCCCGCCAACCCTTCCATGCAGCCCATCATCATTGAAGACCCCAGCGTGGTGGAAGTGCAAGGCAAAGTGGTGCTGGTCATTCGCCAGCTCGAAAACGCCTGAGCGCAGTCAAACCCGCAACAAAAAAAGCCGCATACTGCAGTGCATACGGCTTCTTTTGTTGTCCGCGAGGGAATTAGATCAGAGCGACTTCAGCGCCAGCTGCTTCGAGCTTGGCTTTGGCGTCGTTCGCGACTTCCTTGCTGACGGCTTCGAGCACTTTGGCATCGGGGGTCTCAGCCAAGGTTTTGGCTTCAACCAGGCCCAGGCTGGTAAGCTGGCGGATGACTTTGATGACTTCAATCTTCTTGGCGCCGGCGCTCTTAATCACAACGGTGAATTCAGTCTTTTCTTCGACTTCTTCTTCAGCGGCGGCAGCGGCAGGGCCAGCGGCGATTGCGGCCACAGGCGCGGCAGCGGAAACGCCCCATTTCTCTTCCAACATCTTGACCAGTTCAGAGGCTTCCAACACGGAAAGTTGGCTCAGTTCCTCTACGAGTTTAGCTAATTCAGCCATTTTTTATACTCCTATTACTTAGTTAATTCTTCTAATCCGTCTTCCTTTTCAGGTTGACACTGTAAACATCAGGCGGCAGCGGGCTGCTTTTCTGAATTTGCTTTGATGACAGCCGCGAGACCGCGGGCGGGCTCGGCAATAGTGCGGACGAGCTTGCTGGCCGGGGCGAGCAGTGTGCCCAGCAGCATCGCGCGCATCACAGGCAGGGTCGGCAGGTCTGCCAACGAAGATACCTGTTTGACAGAGAGGGCAGCCTTATCCAGGTAACCGCCGCGAACCGCCAGGATGTCATTACCTTTGGTAATCTCGGCAAGCGCTTTAGCGACGGAGGGTGCATCCTCAAACGCGAAAACAACCACGTTGTTGCCTTCCCAGAACTTCTCGTCATAGTGATATCCCTGCTCATCCAGGACGCGTTTGAACAAACGGTTTTTTACTACATGCAGCTGACCGTCCGCCTCGCGCAATTTTGCCCGGGCAGCGTTCACTTCCGGCATGCGCATTTTGGAATAGGAAAGCACGAAAACAGCCTTGCTCTTTTCCAGCCACTTTCCATAATCCTCGACAATCTTTTCTTTTTGCTTTTTAGAAAACGCCAATGTTGTTTCACCTCCTTTCGGTGAAATAAAAAATCTCTTTCCGTTTTTCCCGCGGAAAGAGATTTGAATACTCCCATGCTATTCCAACGTTCAGTATCCAATCTCCACCTCGGCGGGAAATTAAGCCGCAACGGCACCAGCTTTCTTCAGTGAAGCACGTTATTCAATTTTCTACCCGGTCAGTATACCACAACCGGGGTCAAACACTAAATCTTTCCGCTCTCCAGCGCCATGGCAGCATTGGTATCCACCTTGATGCCGGGGCCCATGGTCGCGGATAAGGTTACCTTGCGGACGAACATACCTTTCGCCCCCGAAGGGCGCGCCTTACGGACAGCGGTCATCAGGGCGGTCATATTCTCTTCCAGAGCGTCAACACTGAAAGAAACCTTGCCAAGTGGAACGTGGATATTAGCGGTTTTGTCCAGGCGGAACTCCACCCGGCCAGCCTTGGCGTTTTTGATGGCCAGGGCGATATCGCCGGGCTGCACAACAGTGCCGGCTTTGGGGTTTGGCATCAGGTTGCGCGGGCCGAGGACGCGCCCAAGGCGGCCAACCTTGCCCATCATATCCATGGTGCCCACCGCGACGTCAAAGTCGGTATAACCCTGGGCTACGCGGTTGATTTCTTCATCCGTTTCGGCGACAAAGTCAGCGCCGGCTTCCCGCGCCGCGGCGGCGGCTTCTCCCTGGGCAAAGACCAACACGCGGATTGTCTTACCCAAACCATTCGGAAGCACAACAACATCGCGAATCTGCTGGTCTGCCTGGCGGGGATCCAAACCGGTGCGCAGATGAATTTCTACGGTCTCATCGAATTTGGCAAAACTGTTTTCCTTCACCAGCTGCAGGGCTTCCCGCGGGCTGTAAGTCTTGTCCAGGTCAATGTTCTTTATTACGTTCTCAAATTTTTTGCCGTGTTTAGGCATGATTGCTCCTCCGTGGTGCCAGCGGGTTCAAAAGGACCCTCCCACGCTCAGTCTGGTTATTTTTCGACGACGGTGATGCCCATATTTCGGGCGGTGCCCTCAAGCTGCTTGATGGCGCTTTCAATATCGTTGGCGTTCATGTCTTTGAACTTGGTTTCGGCAATCTCACGCAGTTGAGCCCGGGTGACGCTGCCCACCTTCTCGGTGTGCGGGGTCGCGGAACCTTTGGTGATGCCGGCTGCTTTCATGAGCAGCACAGGGGCCGGTGAAGACTTCAATTCAAACTTGAACGAGCCGTCCATGAATACGGTGATATCCGCCGGGATAATTTCGCCGGTGCGGTTGCTCGTGCGGGCGTTGTATTCCTTGCAAAACGCCATGATATTGACGCCGTGCGGGGCTAACGCTGGACCAATAGGCGGGGCGGGGTTTGCCTTTCCTGCCGTGATCTGGAGCCTGACTACTGCTTTTACCTTTTTTGCCACAACAATTCTCCTCTGTGGTGCTGACGGGCCGCCTTGCGGTCCCTCCCACGAAATTCCGGAATATTCCGGTTTATGCCTTTTCTACCTGCAGAAAATCCAATTCCACAGGGGTTTCGCGCCCAAAGAAATTCACCATCACGCGAATCTTCGAGCGTTCCATATTCACTTCCGCCACCGTTCCCCGAAAATCATTGAACGGTCCATCCACGATACGCACCCTGTCGCCAGCGTGATAGCTGACTTTGTAGGTGGGGGATTCGTCTTCCATGCGGCGCAATATCTGCGCGACTTCTTCAGGGCGCAGCGGGGTCGGTTCATCGCCCATACCCACAAACCCGGTGACCCCAGGGGTGTTGCGCACCACAAACCAGGACTCTTCTTCCAGAATCATATTGACCAGAACATAACCAGGGAAGACGTGGCGCTCAACCGTGCGGCGTTTGCCGTCCCGGACTTCAATCTCTTCCTGGGTGGGAATCACCACGTCGAAGATTTTGTCTTTCATGTTCATGGTTTCGATGCGCTGTTCCAGATTTTTACGCACCTTGTTCTCGTAACCGGAATAGCAATGGATTACAAACCATTGCCGCGCGTCATCCTGGGCAGCCGCCGCGGTCTTTTCCGCATCCGAAGCATCCTCAGCAGGAATCACAGGCGCCCCTTCTTCAGGGGTCTGGTTCTGCTCTTCAGCGGGGAAGCCTTCAACCGGCTTCTTGTCTTCCATTTCAGCGTTGTCCATATTCACAGCCCTCGTGGGCTTTCCATAATTAGCTTATGCCGCCACCAACAGTTTGATTAAGTGGCTGAAAACAAAGTCCATAAAACCCAGCAGGGCAGCCATAATAACGGTCACGATTAAAACGAGTTTGGTCAGCGCCCAGGCCTCCTGGGGGGTAGGCCAGGTGACCTTACGGAGTTCTCCGACCGTCTCACGCCAGAATCGTTTAATTTTCTGGAAGATATTTGGTTTCGTCTCAATCTGTGCCATTACAGTTCTCCTGGTTGAAAACTCAACGCCGCGACTTATACGGCGTTGAAACCTTCTCAACAGGTCAGGTAGGAATTGAACCCACAACCCCCGCTTTTGGAGAGCGGTGCTCTGCCAATTGAGCTACTGACCTAAGCAACCTTTGTCTGTCAGACGACAGACGCGGGTTATTTAACCTCCCGATGCACGCGATGCACGCGGCAGCGCGGGCAATACTTCTTCAACTCAAGGCGTCCGGGGTCATTCCGGCGGTTCTTAACGGAAGTATAGTTGCGTTCCTTACATTCAGTGCATGCCAGGTAAATGACTGGTCTGATATCTTTCTTTTTTGACGCCATATCCATTTAACATGGCTGCTTTTTGAAGGCAGCCATGTTACCTCCATCAGTGTTTTTTACTCAATAATCTTCGTGATCCTGCCGGCGCCGACAGTCAGACCACCTTCGCGGATAGCGAATTCGGAACCCTGTTCCAGAGCAACCTTGGTGATCAGTTTGACTTTCATGCCGTTCACGTTGTCACCAGGCAGTACCATTTCAACGCCTTCGGGCAGGGTCACGTCGCCGGTCACATCCATGGTGCGGATGTAGAACTGCGGGCGATAGCCAGAGAAGAACGCGCTGTGGCGTCCGCCTTCTTCGCGCTGCAAGATGTATGCGGAGCATTCGAAGGTGGTATGCGGGGTGATGCTGCCGGGTTTGGCGATAACCATACCGCGTTCCACGTCATCACGGTCAATGCCGCGCAGGAGCAAGCCGGCGTTATCGCCAGCCATACCAGCATCAAGCTGTTTGTGGAACATTTCCACGCCGGTTACCACGGAGCTCATGCTCTTCTCGCGCAGACCAACGATTTCGACAGGGTCATTGATTTTAATCTGACCGCGTTCGATACGACCGGTGACCACGGTACCGCGGCCTTTGATTGAGAAGACGTCTTCCACGGGCATCATGAAGGGCTTGTCCAAATCGCGGACAGGATCCTGGAAGTAGCTATCCACAGCATCCAGGAGCTCAATAATCGGTTTGTATTCCGGGGCGTTCGGATCCGTGGAAGTGCACTCCAAAGCTTCTTTGGCGGAGCCGCGGATAAACGGAACCTCGTCGCCGGGGAAGTTATTCTTGGAAAGCAGCTCGCGGACTTCCATCTCGACCAGCTCAAGCAGTTCGGGGTCATCCATCATGTCAACTTTGTTCAGGAAGACGATGATAGAGGGAACTTCCACCTGGTGCGCCAGCAGAACGTGTTCGTAGGTCTGGGGCATCGGGCCGTCCGGAGCGGAAACCACCAGAATCGCGCCGTCAACCTGGGCGGCGCCGGTGATCATATTTTTGATATAGTCGCGGTGACCGGGCATGTCCACATGGGCATAGTGCCGCTTGGGTGTCGAATACTCAACATGGGAAATGTTGATTGTGATACCGCGTGCTTTTTCTTCCGGGGCGTTGTCAATAGAATCAAATTTCCGGAAATCACCAAAACCGCGCAAAGCGGAAACCTTGGTAATCGCGGCGGTCAGGGTGGTCTTTCCATGGTCAATATGGCCCATGGTTCCCACGTTCATATGGGGTTTAGACCGGTCGAACTTTTGTTTTGCCATGCTTATCTCCTTAATAAGTACAATACTTTTTAAATCTCGGCGTAAAGCCCTCAATGGGATTCGAACCCATGACCTCGTTCTTACCAAGAACGCGCTCTACCAACTGAGCTATGAGGGCAGCCGTAATTTCAGGTCACATTCCTGTGATCTGAAATGGACGGTGAAGGATTCGAACCTCCGAAGGCCTCTGCCAACTGATTTACAGTCAGTCCCCGTTGTCCACTTGGGTAACCGTCCTAATTACTGCCGGGCGCTTAGCTCTTTACCCGCTGGAGATTGAGGTTGATCCGAATCAATCTCAATCGCTAACGGTTAATCTGAGCCGACGATGGGAATCGAACCCATAACCTACCGCTTACAAGGCGGTTGCTCTACCATTGAGCTACGCCGGCGCCCTTCTGATTAAATTGTTAAATATCGGCTTTTAGCTGGACAAGTATATCAAATGCCTTATCAAACTGCAAGACCGATTTCAGGGGCTAATCGCTCCAGCAAGGCGTGAGTCTATCAGACTTAAACCCTTTCGTCAAGCAAAATCAGCCCCGTCAAGTCCGGCTTTTACCGGACCGGCGTCACGCGCACCAGGCCGGATTGCACGTCTTGAACGGTGACGTCAAACAGGCGCTGTTTGCCTTCCGTAATCAAATCCGGGTTGATTCGGGTAAGCGTAATCCCGGTTTTCACCGCCCCAACCGGCTCACCTTGCAGCAAGCGGGCAGCCAAAACAACCGCGTCCGCGCTCAGGTCCGAACCAAGCAGCCCCAACCAAAGCGGGCTTTCATTAAAACCAGCCTGCCCGCTGACGCCAACCAGCTGCACGCCGGCTGCCTCCAGGTAGTTCACCAGTTCCGGTGAGCTTATCTCAGGCTGAATATAGACACCCCGGACGCTATCCGCCAGCAGTAAATCCGCGGCCGCCTGCCAGTCTCCCGGGTTTGCCGGGTCGCTGATTTGAGCCGCCTTTGGATAGAACAGTATCGGGCCAAAACGCGAGTTGCACAGACCGCAAAAATAGCGCGCGCCTACTCCAAAGGAATCGCTGGTTTTTGTGCCGTCCTCGGTGCCCGCCTGGCTGATGACACCCACCCGGTAATCCGGGATTACCATTGCCAGCAGATAACCGGCCAAAAAAGCGCGTTCTTCCAAAGTCGCCGTGGTGGTATTCAACGAATGCAGGTTAGCGCCTGTCTGCGCATCCGGCACGCCAACCGCGAGGAATTGCACCGCCGGCGAAGCCGCCGCCAGCGCGCTGATTTCCGCCGCCGGGGCTAGCGCGACCACCAGCCGGACCGAGCTCCCAAGTTCTGCCGCGCTGAGCAGCTCGCGCTGCTCCAGGCTAAACCCGTTCGCGCTGGCATAAGCGCCCAACTCCGCGAGCAGCGTTTGTGCCTGGGATACATCCGCATCGGGGCGCGCCCAATAAACAATATCCGCCGTGATAACCGGCAGGGGTTCGGGGGTTGGCATTGGGGTGGCGGTATCCGCGATGATTACTGTAGGTTCGGGTGGTACCGTCTCCAATTGGGGCAGCGCGGTGGGCGTGGCGCTTGTGCGCGCGCAGCCTGCCAAAAGCGCCGCGGCAGCCAGCACAAGCCAAAATGTCCTGAAGAATTTTCGGGTTTTCATGCGGTTTATTTTACCCGAAGCCCGGCACTTTGCCATCATCAAGTGTTTACGAATGAAAGCCGCGGGGCTTGTTCATAAGCCATAATTTGGCATGAAAACCAAGGGTTGCTTTCAAACACAGCCTGGAAGAGGTCGGCGTGTGGGTTCGGTTTTCGCCAATGAGAACAAATGGATAACCGCGCGAAGTGGGATGCCAGACGCAAACCGGGTGGGCAGAGAATCGGGCTGCCTGTTAGCGTTGCGGGTGAAAGAGCAGGGCAAACGGCCTTCCCCATAGTTGTTGACCCAAGAGAATATTTCAAAATTGCCAGCCTCAGCATGTTGCGGTGTTTCAGCCCGTTTTGAGCTCAATCGCGGGTTTAGGCAGGGCGTACGCCAGATAATCTCCAGGCTAACCCGCGTCCAAGGGCGGTATAATCCACATAGCGTTAATTTTCGGCATAAGCCTTTTTATCAGCAGAAAGGGGACCGGATATCCATGAATTTGCCAACCAGCCAAACCAATCCGGACGGCTTCACCAACCTGCCTCCAAACCAAAAACGACGCCTCCGCCTGATGATTCGCAGCGCCAGCGCGTCCGAAATCTATAGTTTTTTGCATGATGACCTGCAGCCGAAAACCGCGCTGAATCCAGTGTATTTTGCGATGCTGGCGCTCAGCCTGCTTTTGGTGGGTGCCGCGCTCGCAGCCAATTCGCCCCTGCTCTTGCTGGCAGCCCTGCTCTGCGCGCCCTTCAACAGCCCGCTGATGGGTCTGACCCTCAGCGCGGTTATCCCCTCCTGGGCGCTTATGTTGCGCTCGTTTGCCGCACTGCTCCTGACGGCCGCGGCGTATTTTGGCGCGGGTTGGCTTTCTGCCCGGCTGACTTCCGGCGGCAAACTGCCCTTTCTGCATCTGCTGCAGCACGGCTGGCTGGAATGGACCGTGCTTGCAGTCGGCAGCGCCCTGCTGGCCGCCATGCTCATCCGCCAGCGGGAAACGCCGCGCCTGGCCTCTGCCCTTGTGACGGCCCTGGTATTTTTCCCGTTGGGCCTGGCGGGCTGGGCGCTGCAAACAGGCTCTCCCTACGCCAGCTCCGGCTTACTGCAGCTCTGCGCAGCTTACGCAGCCGCCGCGCTGCTGGTCGCACTGATCACCTTCTGGGCGGCCGGGCTTCCGCCGCGTAAAGGTGCCGGCTGGGTGCTGTTCGTTCTGGCGTTGGGCCTGACCGCGCTGACGTTGTTTGGTTTCCTCTCCAGCCAACACCACCTTTCCCAGGCAATCGCGCTGAATACCACCCCACCCCCAGTAGGCAGCCCCACCCAGCCGGGTGTGTCGCAGCCGCCCACCCAAACGCCTTTGCCGCCCACTGCCACCAAACCGGCGCCCACCTCCGCGGTTCAAAACCCCGTCATTACCATCCTGCCCAGCATCACCCCAACCCCAACGCTTGTCAGCGCCCTCATCCGCTCGGATACAGGCGTGATTGTCCGGGCAGAGCCAAGCAGCGCTGCCAGCGTCGTCACCTACCTGAACGACCTGAGCGAACTGGTATTGCTTGGAGAACAGGCGCAAAAGGACGGTGTGCTTTGGGAAAAGGTGCGCTTGCCCGACGGTAAAATCGGTTGGGTTGCGGCACGCTTTCTGATTACAGCGACTCCCGCAAAATAGGGTTATTCTAAAATCAGTTCAACGTTTTCGCGTGGGACGCGGATAACCAAGCCGTCTTCCCGGCGCACAACCACAGCCCGCATCACCAGACCGCTGGCAAACATTTCCGGTTCATCCGGAAGTTCAATAATCTCGCCCACGCTGCCCGTGTACGGTCTGCCCACCAGCCGTACCCGCCTGCCGATTTCCAACTGCAGGTCTTCGTGGAACAAACCCGGAGAGACTTGCGCCTTACCCGGCAGGATAAGGTCTGGTCGGCTTCGCTCGGCAAGGTCGGCTTCGTTCGCGTTCAGGTAAACCGTTTGTGCTTCCATTTGCCGCAGCATGGCCGCGCTGAGCGGGTCGGTGGCAAAATCGCCAAAGCCTACCAAAACCATAACCGGCACGGGCGCGCTTTCCAACTCGGGTAAAAGCTCTGGTACGACCGAGCCAAAAACCAATCCGGATGGATTTCGGCTGAGCAAAGCCAAAAAGCTGGCGCGGTCCGCGGCGTGCTTGAGCACTCCAATTTTTCCTTTTAGGTCCAGGTCAGCCTGCCCCTTTTCCGGCGGAGCTTCTTCCGAGTTCAGGTCTATCAGAACCCCCGAACTGTTCAACCCGTTGCCCCACACGCCCTGCAGCAGCAAACCCTGCACAGCCACCACCGCGCCGCGTTCAGGGATAACCTCCACCACCGTCCCCGGGAAAGTCGCCAAAACCTGCAGCTTCTTCTCGCCCAATGCCAGGGTAATCCTGCCGTCGCGGATTGCCACAACCATCCCATCCTGCGAGGCGCGGAATAAGCGGGAAATCAGCCCGGGCTTTTGCGCCACCACATCGCCGGCTTTCACAGGCTCGCCCACCAACCGCTCAATATGCCGGTCAATATTTTTCGGGTTCACCTTCAGCCCATTAATCACGTCAAAGACCTGATAGCGCTCGGGCATCCTGATTTCCGCCACAGGCTCCCCCGCTTCCACTTCCTGCCCGGTGCGCACCAAGACACTGCCCGCGAATGGTAAGGCATAGGTGCGTAATATTTGTTGGTCGCAAGCAATCGCGATGATTTCAGTGCTCATCCTAACCGCCCAAGCCCCAAAGCCAATTGTAAAACGCTTCGCTGCGCTTATTCATCTCATCCGGAAGGTCCAGCGGTCTTCCGCGCGCGTCAATAACCGCGCCCACTTCAGAATCAGGCACCGTCACCCATCCGCCCAGCCCCGGCAGCCCCATGCCCACGTCGGTCAATTCGCCCGGAGAAAGATAAATCCGGGTGGGCTTGAACGGGGTGGTTTCCACCCGCTTAATTTCGCCTTTGCGCGCGTCCAGGGTTTCCCGGGCGCCTTCTCCCCGGTCAATTTCCAGGGTCAGAACCCGTTTGGCAGAACGTTCGGGGGCGTCAGCGCAAATGACAGTACCCAGGTTGGAAAACGCGCCTGCGTCAATTAACTGCACAGGCAGCAGGGGCTCCTTTGCCGCCAGGCTGCCCAAAGCAGCCAGCAGTTGGTCATTATCCAGCGCGAAGGTGGTAATCCCATGCGGGCGCAGTCCATCCAGCGCCATCAGGAGCTTTTGCTGCGAGGAAGGCACGCGCACCAGGCTTTCACCCGAAAGGAGCACCGGCTCGTAGGGGTCCAACAAGCCCAATTCGGGGTCATACCCAAACCAGGGGAATAATTCCCGCGTGCGGCGCAGCGCGTATTGCAAGCGGACCCGCGTCCAGGCTTGTTCAATTGCGAGGTCTTCCAACGTCGCGGGTAAGAAAGCCGGGTGTAGCTTTTTATTGAGCATATATACCGCGGCGGTTTGCGCGTCGATTGGCAGCGCGCAATAGCGGCTGGTTTCTTTGCCTACCAAACCCGAAATGGGTGGATGGCTGATTGCGCCAATGAATTCATCTCCGCGCGCGGCGAGGACGATGGTGGAATTACAGCCCACGTCCAACGCCATAGCGCCTTTGCCCGTGGGGTTCATGCGGTCAATCAGGCGCACAATCCGGCTGGCGGCAAACGCGCTGGGCAGGGCTTCAGTTTCCCATTCCCGCTCCAGTTCTGCCAGCCCGGTCAGCTGTTGCCGGCGAAGACGGCGAAAGGCGCCCAACATCGCCGGCCAGCCCGCCGGCAGAAATTCGGCATCTATGCGTGCCTGCAAATTCAACGCGGGGTGAAAGTCCTCCCCCGCGTCCAGCTCTTCGCGGGCATACTCGGTCAGGGCTTCATTGCCGGCGTACACAATTTGTGGGCGTATCAGGCGGGGCAGGCTTTGATACACAATGCGCAGGTTATCGAGCGCCGCTCGCACAGGTTTAAACGCACCCTGATTGGTGCCGCCAGCGCAAACAAACAGGTCGGCATTCGCGTTGATGATTTTTTCCAGCTGGGCGGTGGCATTCAAATCATCCTGAAGGTCAATTTCCAGGCTGAGGTCAGTATAAAATAAGCTGACCAGGCGCCGCAAGGCAGCCAAAGAGTAACTGTCGGAAACACCCACCAACACCGTGCGAATAGGTTTGCCTGCCGAGAGGCTGAGCCCGCACGCGCCAACACCTTCCTCGCCGCGGATGAGCGCCTGCTGTCGGTCGAGCAAGCGCAAGCCGGACTTTTCCTGGAGTTCCTCCAACGCGCGGGTCACCCCGGAGCGCAAATCCTGACCGGAAGCGGCGGTGGTCTCGGCCGCGGCGCTGCAGACAAGCGCGAAGCCTTCCTCACGCTGCTCAAAGAGCCAGGCGCGGGTATTTTGCGAGCCGATATCCACACTCAGGTTTCTGCGTCTTTCCATCGCCAGCAATCCTCTACCTAGCTATCAGCGCGAGGATGAACTCTTTCAGCCAGAGCATCCGCGCGATGAGCGCGTTCAACGCCGCGCTGTAAAAGCCAACAAAAAGCATTCCAAAGCTAATCCCCAGGAAGATTTGCCCCACGTTCGAAAGACCTTCCACAAACAGCGGTCTTTGCGCGCCGGCGCTGGTGCTTCTCTGGTGGTGATGAAAATAAAACAATACCGATATGACGCCCAACAGGATGAACACGGCCTCCACAATCCCGCCCCAATCCGCGCCGGCATTTTCACGCAGCAGTTCGGGACTGAATCGGTTTACCACAGCCAGCAGCTGCGGCGCCAGCGTGCCCCTCGCGATACCCGCGATACTGATGGCAGCGCCCGCGCCAGCCAGAAACGCGAGTGGGAGCGTACCGGCTCTTGCCGTCCGCGGGATGAGCATCAGGATCAGGAGCAAACACAAGCCCAGCGGCACCAGGCCCAGCCAAAAGACGGCCGTTCCGGTCTGCTTCAGAGGTTCCACCAGGCGCGGTAGAATGACTTTCGTTATCAGAACGGCGGCCGCGTAACCAGAAGAAACCCCAACCAGAATATACAGCGCGAGGCGGAAAAAGAAGTTGTCGCCCAACAGGTAGCTGAAAATCATCACGGAAAGCGCGACGCCAATCACACCCAAAACGATATCCATCGGATTCATACCCCCGGCTCCTTCCGGTGCTGGGCGCTCGAATCCGCTTCGGCTTTAGAGATTATCCCCAGCAGCAGCACGGCAATCATCACCAGCAAACCCGCCTGAAACGCGCGGGAAGGCGCGCCTGCGGGGGGAGTCTGGTCAAGCGCCTGAGCCAGAACGCGCCCTTCGTTCAGGCCTGCCGCGAAACCAGCCAACTGACCAGCGTCATAATAAGGAAGCAGCAAGGCGGCATTTTGGCTGCTCGCCAGGATGCCCAGCCTGGTCGGGCTTAACCAGGGGCCCGCCTGTTCAATCCAAGTCTGGATATCAGCCTGGGAATCTTCCAATAGGAGGATGAGCGCGTAGCTGTCGAGGCTCTTCAGACCCGCGGGCACCACACGGCTGTTTCCGTCGGTGTTGAGTGCGGCTGCCAATACGCCCGGCTTTCCGCCGGCCAGGAACATCGCCTCCCGCGCGGGGATGCCAGCCGCGTCCATCAGGGAGCCCGACAACCATAAGCCGTTGGGATGCGTGGTCAAAAATTGCAGTTCCACCCCGCGGGTTTGCATGTCCCGCAAGACTGGCACAGCGATTTGTTCCATTTCCGCGCTTGTGGCGGCTTGGTATTCTTGCACCACAAGCACCAGGTCGCCCTTCTCCAAGGCGCGCAACCTGTCTTTCAGAGCAACGGCCGGGGCGGGGTTCTCCCAATCCCTCGGTTTCGTTTCCGGCGCGAAAAAGAGCACGGCAGCCAATACCAGGAGCAAAAAGCTTCCCAGGATAAAGCGCGACCAACCCCTTCCACCTGGCCGCTGGGTCTTGGCAGGCGGCGGACCTTTGCCTTCCTCATCAATCAGGTTCAACAGGGTTTGCGCGCTTTCTTTCTGCCTGCGCAAGAGCAGTAAATCCGCGGAAATCTCCTCGCCAGCGCCCGCTCTTTCATCCAGTTCAACCGGGGCGTCTTCGGCAGCCAGGCCAATCCCCTGCAAGACCGCCGCTACCTCCGGACTCTGGCCGCTTTCGGGGGGTTCGTCTTCCGCCGGGGTGCCGGCGCCGTCCGCCGCGCTGTTTTGTTCGCCTTCAGCTTCCGGCTCGCTGCCCCGGCTCTCCGGCATGTCTGCTGAAACGCTTTCCGCGGGAAGTTCTTCTCCTTGCCCAGCCGAGGCCGACTGAATTGGGTCCGACGCTGGCTGCTCAGGCGCTTCTGGGATTGTCGGTTCGCCGCTCCCGGCATCCGTGGCGAGATTTCCGCTTGGTTCCGCTTCCGGCTCTGAATTCAGGGCAGGGTTTGAATCGGTGCCGCCGGCCGGTGTTTCCGCGCCGGTTCCCAGAACAGGTTGTTCCTCTTCCAGCGCGTCAGGCTGCAATTCACGCACCCGCCGCAGCCATTCCGGCACGCCGTCTTCATTTTCCGGGGCGCCAGTCGGCGGTTTTGGGGTCAGCAGGCTCTCCCGACGGGTATTTTCCCGAATCCGGGCTATCCAACTGGCAAATTCATCGTCCACCCGTTCCTGACTGCTGGTACTGCGGGCGTTATCCAGCGAGTTCATTTTCCGGGTCAGTTCACCGGCAGCATCTTCCTCCTGTTGAGCGCGTTTGCGGATGCGCGTCAGCCACTCCGGAGCCTGATTTTCGTCTTCAACAGGCTTGTCCGGTTGAGGGTTTTCTTCAATCGGTAGGCTGCCAGGAACAGGCGCTCCGGCGGTTAAAGGTTTATCTTCCGCGGGTTTGTCCGGTTGACGAAAGGCCTGCAGCAGTTCGGAAACCGAAACGTCCGGCCCTTCCGACGGGAGAGGTATATTTTCGACGCCTTCAATTTTGAAAACCTCATCGAGGTCTTCACCACAGTGGACGCAGCGCGTGGCTTGCGGCAGATTTTCTTTTCCGCAATGCGGGCAAGTTATCATCTCCGCGTTCATCTATTCACCCCAGGGCCTTTCCAGCCCAAGCGCCACCCGCAGCCCCATCATCAGCGCGCCAATGCCAACACCGATGAGCAAGCCGCGTATGCCAATCATAGGCAAACGCTGCAAATAGTTGAGGATCGCGGTCAGCAAGGGAATATTCAGGGCTTGCAGGAGTCCAAGAGAAATCACAAGGAATACCAACGCGCTGGCACCGAACGACATCGTGAGCAAAGACCAACCCCGGTTGCGAAAGACCTGCAAAGCAGCGGCAGTCATCACCAGCGCCGCCAGGCCCAGCAGGCTCGTCTCCAGGGGCAGCTGAACGGCAGCCACCCAACGTAAATAGGCGCTGTCCGCCGTGCCATACACCAGCCCGCCGATTAAACTGGCCAAAAAAGCGCTGATGAGGATAAGGCTGTAGATGAAGCCGCGTTTTCCGTGGATGATGTTGCGCGTATGCGTCAGAATGAGGGTCGCGATCGCGACCAAAAGCGCGGCGGAGGCAACGATAACCGCCCAATTCAAGACAATCTCCAGCCAACCAGCCAGCGGTTCGCCAACGATAAGCGCCGCGAGGATAAAAAGCGCGGCAGCCGCGGCAGTGAGCACCGGAAGCGTCTTTTTCATAGCCACAACCCTAACAGCTTCAGGACCGCGCCAGCCAACAATCCGAGCGCTGCCAGCACCCGCAGCCAGTCTTGAGCGCGCAGCGCGGCTGCCGCGCTGGCGTCAGTTTCCAGCGCCGCGCCGGCGTGTAAAACGTCTTCGCCCAGGCAAAGCCGGGCGTTACCAAGCAAAAACACAGCTTGCGCGCTGAGGTCATCGCTGCCAGCCACCAGCGGCAGGTTTTTTTGTTCCGCCAGGCTGGCTCCCAGAAGCGTTTCAGGACGGTGGCTGCCAATCAGGAAGACCCCCGCGTTAGCCCGGTAATTGACCTCCGGCAGCAGCCCCGCCAGGCAGGCATACGGGGTGGCGCCAGCCAGCAAGCCAAAATCAGGTTTAAATAACTCCATCGCGAAGGCGTTCTGATAGCTTCCGCGTACAACTTGCTGCGCCAGGCACGCCAAAGCGCCGCCGCCAGCCATGGCTTCAGCGGGTTGGTCGTTAAACACCGAACGCGCCGACATCAACCGCAGGATGGGCAGCCCCGCCAGGTTCGCTGGGCTGGGCGCGCCAATCGTCTGACCGAAGCCCAATCCAATGGTCAGGCGCAAACCTTTTTCGGCAGCCTGGTGCATCATCCGCTCAGCATCCAGGAACGCTTCGGTTTTTCGCAGGTTGCGGTATGGGTGCTTGCGGGAAATCAGCAGGGCAGCAGCAAGGCTGAGCAGCGCGAGGGTAACAATCGCGAGTGCGAGCAGATCAAGCGTAATCATCCCGTTCATGCTCAGAAGTCCTTGTGCATCGAAAAGCCCCTTGGGAGAGGGAATCCTGCGGTTTTTGTTGGCCAGACAGAAGGCGCCTTTCCGGTGATCGACCTTTCAGGTGTTCGTCAAAAAGCCCAACGCTCATGGATAAAGTATAGCATATTCAACTTGAGAAGAGGATTGAAATCTTTGGCCCTGGTTTGTGCCAGCAGGCAAATCTCACGGTTCAGGCTTATGGCTCCCGCTGGTTTGACAAAAATATTGCACGCCGGAGTCGGAATCTTTCGCGCCCAAACCGCTTTCGCCGTCAGTTTTTTTGCGCGGTCTGCCGCAAAAACCAGAGGAGTGGGCGTGCGCACGTGCTATAATCCCAACATCAGCTCATTTCTCACCACGGAGCAGCGCATGCCTCAGATTACGCACGTCGTCAAACGCAATGGGACGCTCGTCCCCTTCACGCCGGAACGCATCACCAATGCCATCTACCGCGCGGCTGTCGCCGTTGGCGGACGCGACAGAAAAACCTCGCAGGAACTGGCATCCCAGGTGGTGGCGCTGCTTGAGCGAAACACCCCCGAGGGCGAATTTCCTACGATTGAACAAATCCAGGACCTGGTCGAAAAAGTCCTGATTGAAAACGGACACGCCCGCGTCGCGAAGGCCTATATTCTTTACCGGGATGAACGCGCGCGCCAGCGGGAAAAGCGCAAAGAACCCGACCAGCAGCCCTCCAGCAACATCCCCTGGGCAAAACTTTGGGGCGTATTAGACTGGGCTTGCAGCCACGGGGTGCACACCACCGCGCAGTTAAACGCGTACACGCGCGCCGGCACGCTGCATCAAATTGTGACCGCCGCGGAAGCTGCCTACAATGAGGATGTGGAAAACGCGGCTAACCTGGTCCTCAGCCGTCAGAACGAAGTGCGCATGGTATTTATCGCCGGACCTTCCTCCAGCGGGAAAACCACCACCACAATAAAACTGGGCGAACGGCTGGCGCGCGAAAATTTGCGGCTGGTGACGTTGAATGTGGACCATTACTTCCACGATTTGGAGCTTCACCCCAGGGACGAGTTTGGCGATTACGACTTTGAAACCCCACAGGCGCTGGATATGGACTTGATAAACCGCCACCTGGGAGCGCTGTTTGAGGGGCAGGAAGTGCGCATCCCGTATTATGACTTCAAAACTGGCAGAAGCGTCAAGGACCATACCCCGATGCGGCTGGCAAAAAACGAAATCATCCTGATTGACAGCTTGCACGGTTTGTATCCGGAAATGACCGCCTCCATCCCGGCTGAAATGAAGTTCAAGCTGTATATCGAACCGCTGCTGCAGTTGAAAGATAGCACGGGGCATTACGCGCGCTGGACCGATATCCGCCTGATCCGGCGCATGCTGCGGGATACCGCGCACCGCGCGTACGACCCGACCCGCACCCTGCTGCATTGGCATTATGTGCGCAGCAGCGAACTGCGCCATATCATTCCTTATATCAATACCGTGGATACCATCGTGAACAGCGCCATGCCCTACGAGCTGCCGCTCTACAAAGCCAAACTTGGGAGTGAGTTTGCGCGCTGGGCTGAAGCATACCGCGATGACCCGCTCCATCAAGACGCGTACGAGCGGGCGGAACGCGTGAACGCGCTCTTCGCGGAAATTGAAGCCCAACCAGACGACAGCATTGTGCCCGAAAACTCGGTCATCCGCGAATTTATCGGCGGTGGGATTTACAGGTACTGAGGTCCAATACACACAAAAAACAGCGCCAGCTTGTGCTGGCGCTGTTCGCGTCCCGGCATGGCTACCACCCCGGGCAAGGGCCGGTGAACCCCTGAAAGTTCCCGTTTGGGGGATAGTTATTATAGGAGTAGAGATAGTTGCCCAGGGCGTCGTAGCAGGTATAGGCAACATAACATTTACCGTCGTATATCCGGAATTCCGCTTCGCAGCCGGGCGGGATGCCGCGCGCTTCATCGCTGAGACCTGTGAAGAAGGTGCGCCGGTCCACTTCCTGCGTGTGCGCTTCGTCCGCATAGAATACAAACTCAACCCAGGACTTTTTCCAGTCCGTAAAGTCGGACAGGCACTCCATGTGATTTGGATACTTTGGGTCTGGGCTGCAGGTGAATGGGTACTCGCCGGCGGCCATCCCGTATAGCTTCATGTCCACCTGGGAGTTCAGAAAGTAGAAATGCGTCTTGTTATCCGCAATCCAGGCTTTGTTAAATTCGAAGACGCGTGAAAAGCCGGGGAAGGGAACCAGGGTGTTGGTGGCGGTTGGCAGCGGGGTAAAAGTCGGGCTGGGCTCGGGCGTGGGGGTTTCGGTTGGCGCCGGGGTGAAGCTGGGGCTGGGCGCTGGCGTCTCGGTTGGGCTGGGTGTCGGGGTGAGAGTTGGGGCGGCTTTTGCGGCACAGCCAACCAGAACCAGGGCAAGAAGATAAAGCGTAAAGATTTTCAGTATGTTTTTCATCGCGGGCTCAATTGCATGGGGTAGTGTAACCCTGGAATTCTTTCCAGACAGCAGGAAGATTATCCCGGGAGTAGTACAGACCGCAAGCGTCATAACAGGTGTGCGCGTAATAGCAGCGCCCGTCGTAAAGCCGGTATTCGGATTCGCAGTAAACATTCTTGCCGCGGTCCGGGCAGTCTGTATCGTGGTAATAAACGGTATTATCAACCAGCCCGGTGGAAAACTTTTGGGTGTGAACAAGGTCCTGGCGGTCTTCATCCGTAAAGAATGTGAAGGTCATCTCATCCTGACCGAAAATTTCCTGGCTGCTTTCGCACTGCATATGCAGTGGATACTTCGGGTCTGGGTTGCAGACCAGGTCGTAGTTATCGGCGCGGGCATACATGGTACCCGGAAAGTTGGATTGCAGGAAGTAGAAATAGGTTTTCCCATCGTGCGACCAGGCCCGGTAGAGGCTGAATAGGCTCATAAAGCCAGAGAAGGGCACTTTCGTCCGGGTAGGCGTGGCGGTCTCAGTAGGCTCCGCGGTTTGGGTCGGGGGTTGGGTGGGCAAAGAGGTGGCGGTTGGGGGAGGCATGGTGGGCGTGTTGGTAGCGGTTGGCGTGAGGGTGGGTTGAGGAGCCGCACCCGCGCAAGCTGCCAATAAAGCGCAAATCAGCGCCAAAAATACGAGCCTGAAAGAGGTGTTTTTCATCGGGTCTTCCTTAATTTGTAAAGCATGCCAGCGCTAACCTGCGGGCAGGGTGCGCCGGGGCAAGGCTATTGTACCCCCAAATCACCACCGGGAGCGATGGGTTTATCTCGAACCATAGATTTCCAAAGTGAATCCACATCCGCAATGCAAGCTCAGTGCGGTTTTTCAAACCCCTGTGTAATGGCAAGTATCATTAAATAAGATTTCAAGATCAATATTCGCAAAATATTATACAAAGAATATAAAATAATCTCCGATTAATGGATGTTCTGATACAATTGGAAAAAGAATATCGGGGCTGCCGCCCGGGATTTGAAGCAGCTGCTCCCATCCCGATAAATTGGCGCTTATTTTATCCTCTCTTGTTGACTGCGGTTATTGGCAGACTATCACCTTCAACACCAAGCAGAAAGGAACACCAAAATGGAAGAAACCAGACCCTATGTATCCTGGGAATTGATGAATTCATTCCTTACAGATGCCTTTGCAGGCTACGGCGTACCCAGGGAAGACGCGGCAATCTGCGCGGACGTGTTGCTTGAGAGCGACCGCCGCGGGATTGAAAGCCACGGCTGCAACCGCTTCAAACCTATCTATATCGACCGGATCGTGGACGGCATCCAAAAACCGGTTACCAAAATAGACATCCTCAAAGAAACGCCAACCACGGCGGTTCTCGACGCGAATGACGGGATGGCTATGGTGGTAAGCAAAAAAGCGATGGAAATGGCAATCAAAAAAGCCAAAGACTTTGGGATCTCCATGGTCGTTGTGCGCAATTCCACGCATTACGGCATCGCCGGCTATTGGGTGACTATGGCAACCCAGGCGGGTATGATTGGCCTGACCGGCACAAACGCCCGTCCTTCGATCGCGCCCACTTTTGGCGTGGAAAACATGCTCGGCACCAACCCGATTACCGTTGGCTTCCCGACCGACGAAGAATTCCCGTTTGTGCTGGACTGCGCCACTTCAATTGTCCAACGCGGGAAAATTGAGTATTTTGCCAGGACCGGCCAGGATACCCCGGCCGGAATGGTGATTGGTTCCGACGGGAAACCCAAAACCAACAGTCAGCAGATACTCAAAGACCTCACAACCGGCGAGGCAGCCCTGGCGCCCCTCGGCGGAATAGGCGAAGAAATGGCGGGCTATAAGGGCTACGGCTATGCCACTGTCGTCGAGGTGCTCTCAGCCGCGCTTCAGGCGGGCAGTTTTTTGCGGCAGCTCACCGGCTTTAACGAACAAGGCGAGAAGGTGCCCTACCATTTGGGTCATTGGTTCATTGTCATCGACCCTGAGGCTTTCATGGGGTTGGAAACCTTCAAAAAGATTACCGGGGATATCCTGCGGGAACTGCGCGCTTCCAAGAAGGCACCCGGACAAGAACGCATATACACCGCGGGCGAGAAAGAATATCTCGCCTGGATGGAGCGTAAGGATAAAGGCGTTCCGATTGGCGAAGCGGTGCAAAAAGAGATTTTGGCTGTTCGCGACGCCCTTGGCCTGGATTACAAGTTCCCGTTTGAGTAACCGGCAAAGGTCGCGAACAGAGCGGGGTTGTTAACCCCGCAAATTACGGTTAATAAACTTAAAATCAACGCCGGCTGGGCAACGGCTTGCCTTTGTTTGCCGCCGCGAGGAACGAAGCATTCGCGTCCGCGAGCGCGGCATTAGCTTGCCTGCCCATTGGGTATCGCCGCGCCCACGCCCAGCGGTGTCCACCTTCAAACGCTCCCCTAACGCGGGTTCGCGAAGACAGACTCTTCTATACCGCCGCGGCCCACACACGCCCACCTTCCTGATAAAATCAGTATATGCCCCGTCCGCCCCTCAATATCCCCGCGCTCTATGCCGGCTTCAACGCTCCCGCGACCGGCTTCGACTGCGGCCAGCGCTGCGCGCCCTACAACCCGCGCGGCGTGCCTTTCTGCTGTGATATTTGCTGCGCGGTGCCTGTCGTCTACCAGGAGGAATGGGAATACCTGCGCCCGCGCACCGCGCTTTGGCACCCCTGGCGCGGCGACGAATGCGGGTGCGAACCCGAAGACCCCAGCCGGCTGGAGGCGGACACACCCCAACACATGCGCCTGCTGGCTTGTCTGGGCGTGCAAGCCTGCCAACGCGATTTTCGCAGCATCACCTGCCGGCAATTCCCGTTTTTCCCCTACATCACCGAAGACGACCGTTTTATCGGGCTGGCTTATCACTGGGATTTTGAACCCACTTGCTGGCTCATCAGCCACCTGGGTTCTGTGACGTCCCAATTCCGCGCGGAATTTGTGCAAACTTACGATCAACTCTTGCTGGATTGTCCGGAGGATTATGACTCGTACTATTATCTCTCAGAAGAAATGCGCGCGGATTTCATCCGGGCTCGCCGGCGTATCCCGCTGCTGCACCGCGCGGGCGGTTTTTTCCTGCTCAGCCCGCGCTCGGGCAGGCTGCACCCCGCGAACCCGGATAAATATCGGCGTTTCGGTCCCTACCGCCTGTCCGCGCCGCAGGAATAAGCCGGTTCGGGGTATACTCTGGGCATATCATCAACAGGAGCAATCATCTTGGCAATCTTCAGCAATCCACTGCTTTTCAAAATCACCGCGCCCGCTGCCACCCTGGTGGCGATACTCGGGGCGCTCATCGCGGCGCTGTCTTACACCGGCAAAGAGGGCGAACGTTTTTCCCCGCTGAACCATTTCATCTCCGAATTGGGTGAAACTGGCGTTTCAGCCAAAGCTGGCTGGTTTAACGCCGGTCTTATCCTTGCGGGTTTGCTCTTCGTGCCCGCCAGCCTGTCTCTCGGCTTGCTGCTGCCGGGCGCCCTGGCCCGCATCGGGGCCGTGATTGGCGTGTTGTGCGGCCTCAGCCTGGCAATGGTCGGCCTTTTTCCAATCAACCTCTCCAAACAGCATTCCGCCTCCGCGATGGCTTTCTTTCGCGCTGGGATGGCCATGCTGATTATCTTTGCTTCGGTCATTATTTTCCAACCAGACGCGCAGCTGAGAATCCCCCGTGCTTACGCGCTGGCCGCTCTGCCCGGGATTGCCGCCCTGGCGTATTTTCTGGGTTTGGCAGCCAAACTGGGCAAGAAAGAGCGCACCCTGGAAGCCCCCGAAGCCAAGTCCCGCCCGCGAATTAGCAGGTTGTGCATCGCCGAGTGGGCAGTCTTCCTGGGGATTGTCCTGTTCTTCTGTATCCTGTTTTTTGCCTTCTAAAGCCTCCCTAAGCTGAGAATGCAACAGGGTCGCCCATAAGCGGCGACCCTGTTGTTTGTTACAGGGCTTTTCAGGTTATTTGCAGACCTGCGGCAGGAACATTGGCAGCTGCAGCAGGGTATATTCCTCTCCGCTGAGTTAAGGCCTATTGAACAGGTTTCCTGTTTGCTCTTAATAGCTTATGTCAAGCTGTTTTTTCCCGACCAGGCTCGTTATAGCCAACCTAATCTATATTCTGGTTGTCAAAAGAACACTGTTTTTACCATGTTAACCTAGATATCGAAATCAGTTCACTCCACAAGTCCTGATTTATACTCTAATTGGGTTTGATACAATATATGGAAACCCATGATAAATCCGCTGTGATCTAAGGAGGAATCAAATGTTCGATCAAAATATATTCCAATCTGCACTTCAATCGTACAAACAAGATTTTGCTGAGCAGGTTTGGCCAGACGAAAAGTACAAGTGGATCGCAGTCAAACACTTCCAAGATCATTGGGATGTTGATGCGGAAAACTTTTCCGATATGTGGTTGAAAGCGACTGATAAAACTGAAAATTTATTAACTTCATATAACTATTATCCCCGGCAAATAATCCGGGAATTTGCAACATATGATCCTAAAGAGACCAGGACGATGTTTATTCGCTTATTTGATGAGGGTATAGATTTATACGAGCGAATTACCAGGTTCATAACAGATGCCGATGAAATGAGGAGGGAGCATTATCCTGGTAGCCGGACACAACATTACCAAGATCTAAATTCAATCACAACCTATCTTTGGCTTCGTTTTCCGGATAGATATTACAAATATAGGTATTCCGAATTGAGGAATATTTCAAGGAAACTGGACACTGCGTTTAAACCAAAAATGGGCGACCGAGAGCGCAATCTAAAAGGTTTTATTGAACTTTATGATTCAATTTCTGCTTTACTTTTAAACGATGCCGAACTTACACGCATATTTAATTCAGTAATTACTCCTGATTGTTATTCGGACCCTCGATTAAAGACCTTGACAAGCGATTTTGGATTCTATATTTCTCAAATCAAAGGGGAAATAGGGTGGATACCTAAAGACTACAATCCAGGTTTAACGGTTGAGGACTGGATAGATCTTTTAAATGATCCCGAAATATTTAATCCCAGCGCTCGCATGATTGTCGCACGTTTTAAAGATATTGGCGGTAGCGCGACGTGTAAGCAACTGGCACTAAAGTATGGTAAGAATTACAATTTTTATAATAACGGTTCCGTTAATCTGGCAAAAAGAATTATTCAAAAAAAGGAGGTTTCATTATCCTATCGAGAAAGTGAAGGTGTGAGATATTGGCCAATCCTTTACGAAGGAAAACAGGCAGGCGATCAAGTTGAAGGTGTTTTTATTTGGCGGCTAAGGGAAGAACTCAGTCAGGCCCTTGACCGAATGCCATACAAAGAATGGATCACCGATGAACATTCTTCGGATCCAGCTTCTGTATCTTATTGGTGGTTGAATGCCAATCCAAGAATCTGGAGTTTTTCTGAGATCCGTGTTGGTGAAACTGATTTTTGTACCAAGCGAAGTCCCTCAGGCCATCAACGCCGGATTTATCAGAACTTTCTGGACGCAAAAGCTGGCGATATTGTAATCTGTTACGAATCATCGCCTGTTAAAAAAATTGTGGCGCTTGCAAAAATAACCGTAGACACTGACACTGAAAAGTTATTTTTCGAGAAAACGGAAGAACTTCTCGATCCAATTCAATTATCTGAATTAAAGCAGTTACCAGAACTGGATCACATGGAGTATTTCCTGAATCCTATTGGCAGCCTCTTCCGTCTAACAGAAGGTGAGTTTGAGGTAATTATGGGTGCCATTCGGGAAACAAACCCGGAAAAATCCGAAGATCATCCATTTGAAAAATATCAAAAGGAAACATTTCTCTCTGAAGTCTATATGGATGAAGAAAGATACGATACTTTGACACATCTTCTTAAAAGTAAGAAAAATATTATACTCCAGGGCGCTCCGGGAACTGGTAAAACCTTCGCGGCAAAAAGACTTGCCTACTCAATCATCGGTGAAGAAGATGATGAGCGTATTGAAATGATTCAATTTCATCAGAATTTCTCATATGAAGATTTTGTTATCGGTTACCGTCCAACTGAGACAGGATTTGAGTTGAAGCAAGGAATGTTCTATCGTTTTTGCAACAAAGCTTCAAATGAACCTGATAAAGACTTTTTTCTGATCATTGATGAGATAAACAGAGGCAATCTGAGTAAGATCTTGGGTGAACTTCTTATGCTGATCGAAAAAGATTATCGTGGAACCAAACTCACACTAGCATACACAGGGCAACGATTCAGCGTGCCTGACAATATATATATTATTGGTCTCATGAATACCGCCGACCGCAGCCTAGCTTTAATCGATTATGCGTTGCGTCGCCGGTTCAGTTTTTTTGATATGGAACCTGCTTTTAACCACCCTGGTTTCATGGACTATCAACAAAGACTTAATGATGTTACCTTTAACAACCTGATCGACACAGTCAAGGACCTAAATAGAGCCATTGAAAGCGACGATTCTTTAGGTAAAGGTTTTTGTATTGGTCACAGTTATTTTTGTGGTCAGATTGAGTGTACTGAAGAGTGGATGCGTCAAGTAGTTTATCACGACATCCTTCCAACTCTCAGAGAATATTGGTTTGATAACCCCAAAAATCTACAACATTGGGAAAACAAATTTAACGGGTTACTGAATGACTAAAGATAGAACCATCCTGATAAAAAACATATTCTACATGCTTACTTACGCATTTGAGGGGTTGACACAGAACAGCTTTGAACGCATTTCTGCTGAGGAATTCGAAAACATTCACGATCTCTTTGCCGAAATCCTAATTCAAGGCCTTGCAAAACAATTGAAGCAAGGAGTACACAAAGAATATATAGAGGTCAAAGATAACAGCGTCGTATTGCGTGGAAAGTTGGAAATCGGTGGAACTATCAAGAACGTCATTCAGCATAAACAAAAACTTTCATGTGAGTTTGACGAACTTTCTGAAAACAATATCTTCAATATGATCCTCAAGACCACAGCACACATTTTATCGACTCAACCAACGGTGGATACATTTAGAAGATCCGAACTAAAAAGAATATTGTTATTACTTTCCGGGGTAAATCTTATCGATCCACAACAAATTCGATGGGGGCGTCTGGTCTATCACAGGAACAACCAGACGTATGAGATGCTGATTAATGTTTGCTTTTTCGTCCTGCATGACCTTTTACTTACCGAAGAGCAGGGGCAACATAAGCTGGCAAGCTTTTTAAGCGAGCAAAAAATGCATAGTCTCTTCGAGCGTTTTATACGAAAGTTTTATAGTTACCATCATCCCTTTTTAAATCCAACTGCTGCCCATATCGTTTGGCTGACAGACGATGAGGTGATTGAGTTACTACCGACAATGAAAACCGATATATTACTGCAATACAAAGGCAAGTCACTGATCATAGATACAAAATACTATCAACGAACAATGACAACATTTTTCGGTAACAAAACCCTTCATTCCAGCAATATGTACCAGATTTTTTCTTACGTGAAAAATCGGGATATCCATCTGGATGGTAGTGTCTCAGGGATGTTGTTATATGCAAAAACAGATGAACCAATCGCTCCAGACAAAACCTATAGACTAAGCGGCAATCGTATTTTTGTCCGAACGCTGGATCTTAATCGTCCATTTTCATCGATAAAGTCACAGCTTTTCCGCTTTGTCACCGAATGGCAGCCAGAAATTGAAGCATTAACTTAAAACCTTAGTTGGTATTTTTTTACGCTGATAAAGCAGGTTATGCATCGCCGAGTGGGCAGTCTTTCTGGGGATTGTCCTGTTCTTCTGTATCCTGTTTTTTGCCTTCTAAAGCCTCCCAAAGCTGAGAAAGCAACAGGGTCGCCCATACGCGGTGACCCTGTTGTTTGTTACGGGGCTTTTCAGGTTATTTGCAGACCTGCGGCAGGAACATTGGCAGCTGCAGCAGGGTATATTCCTCTCCGCTGGTGTATTCCTCTATAAGCAGATTACCGGCTGCGTCCCAAATCCAGTCGGACGCGCTCGCGTCCAGGCGCAGCCTGCCGCCGCCTGTGCCGGTCTGGACCGTCACGACGTACGAATCCCCGCTGCCGCTTACGTTGGTGACGCTGGCCCCGCTGTTACCAGCAAACCCGACCACCTCAAAATCCGCCGCGTCCACTCCCGTCACAGGTTCCGAAAAAGTGACAGCATAGTCCACTTCTGGTTCCGCGCTCGGGTCCGGGTCCAGGCGCAGGATGGAAAGCACTGTCGGGGCGGTCCTGTCAATTGTGTATGCTTCACCCGCGGTAAAGGGCAGCCCGCCGATCGGGTTGCCCGCCAGGTCCCATACCTCAGCCTCCGCAGGTACGTCCAGGCGGATGGTGCCTTCGCCGCTGCCGGTCGAGGCGCCCACCACCCACGTGGTCGGCCCGCCGCTCACATAATCCAGCTTCGCGCCTGTCGGTCCGCTCGCGCTCAGCGCGAAGCTGTCCGTGTCAACGCCAAAAACCGGTTCAGAAAAGGTGACCAAAAAGCGCACCTGCTCCGCGTTGGTCGGGTTCGGATCACGCGCGGTGATCGAGCTGACCGTTGGAAACCCCGCATCTTCATAAGCCTCATACGCGCCCATATCCACGATAGGCGGGGTGCCCACGCCGGTATCCGTCACCAGCGGCATATCCACAAAGCGCGGGTTGCCGTCCAGGTCGGTGGTGATGCCGGATGGGACAAGATTATTACTGCCAGCGTCTACCAATGGCGACCCCTGGCTGAGGCGGAAGTTTCCCAAGGCAGGATTAACAAAAAGCGGATCCACCTGCACGTTTCCCCCACCGTCAGAGCCGCATGAGTCGGTATCCCAGGTCGCCCCCGAAGCGCCGCAGCCGGCAATATCACTATTTATGATGTTGATATGGCTGTAGTAAGAGCTGTCGCGGGAGAATTGAATATTTCCTGGGGAATGATTACCCCACACAATCACATTTGCCAGGGTCCAGTTGCTCCGAAAGGAAAAAATGGCCGAAGGGTCTCCAAGAGAAATGTTCTCACTAAACGTGACGTTGTACAGCTCGACTGTGGAGTTGCTGGCAGAAACCGCAGCAATACTATTAGGCATGTAATTCTGGCTGACCAAACTGTTAATGATCCTTAGGACTCCGCCCGACGAAATACTGTTATTCGTTGTAATTGCGGCTCCGTCTAAATCCCGGGAAACGTTCCCGACAAAACGGCAGTTAATCAAGGTCGTATTGATGTTGCTGCCTTCTTCGATAGCCCCACCGCGGTAACTTGCGAAGTTGTAATAGAAAGCGCTGTTCACCACCGTTGGCCCGCTGCCGCTAATATACAAACCGCTTCCGTGTTTAGCCTTATTCCCAATGATGGTCAGGTTGGCGAGCAACGGCTTACTACCGTTTTTCAAATATATACCCGCCCCGCTATTAATAGGCCCGTCGCCAGCTGTGATCACAAACCCATCCAAAACACTGGTTTGATCAACTGCGTCGCCAACGATAATGTTCCGGGTGTTCGTCCCCACAATCTCATCCACGTCCTCAATAATGAAATTTCCGTCCGTATTGACGTCGTCCCCTTCAATATCTCCGCTCAGGATGGTGAGATTTAGCTTCCAGTCGCGCTGGTCTCGCGCGCTTTCGATCCCCGCGAAGCCGCCGTAAATCTCAACACCGCTGTGCAGCGAAAAATGCTTATACACATCGCCAGCCTGCTCTGTGGGCTTGTGCACACCTTCCTTCACCCAAATCTCCGCCGGCGCAACAGCCGCCGCGAGCGCTGTCTGCAAGCTGCAGGCATCCGCCCAGGCGCTGCAATCCCCCGCCCCCACTGCTTTTGGAGCAGCATAATACACTGTAGTAACCTGCGCCTGCGCGGCGGGCAGGCTGAATTCCGATATAGAAAGTACGATGACCATTAATACGGCAAAGAACAGCACACGCGGGTGAACACCATACTTTAGGTTCATTTCAACCTCCATATTGTTTTGTCTGGTTCGGGTTCAGTTTTACTGATTGGACTTTATTTGTTACTGGCTCCTCAGCCGTTTCCTAAAAGGCTGTCTGGATATTCAAAATTATACAACTTTTTTAATTTGTAAATAGATACACCAGAAGGTATCACAACCATAAGGGGTTTTTTCTCCTGATTTCGCACGGTCTCCTGACCAGCATAGGAATTTGACCGTAAGATTTCCAGAAAAGTGAGCCGAGATACAGATAACAGGTAAACCGGTACCAAGACCACTCGCCCGGTCCGCCCATACGCGCCTGCGGCGCAGGGGTGCTTCGCAAGACTGGCGCGAGACCTGACCGCAGGCTGGCGGCTCAGGGCACTGCCCGATTCCGGCACGACCGGGGATTGATATTCCCGGTGCGCGTGGTCAGGGCCGACCTATCCGTTTCAAGGCAGGCAAGAGAATTTCGCGGAATGATGGGAAACTAGGAGACTTTCGGTTAAACCTCAGGCACGGTGAAGACACCGGCGCGATCAGAGGATCTTCCAACATTCCGGCGGTACAGCTTCGCCGCATCGACAATTGATTTGTAAAATGGATTCAGTCTGTCTTTTTCAGCAACGCCAGCTATACCCCCATCCAAATATGGGGCTGCAATCCGCATCCGCGCTCATCACGGTCTGCGTGAATGGCATCTCCACCGTTTCGCGTATGGTCAATGCCGGGGATATGCTCCTGCGAGTGTACCTGCCCTTCCTGATAAGGTAAAGAGCCCGCCGCGGGGAGCTGGAAGTCCAGCTCCCCTTTTTTATTAAAGGACGCGCTGGCGGGATAAGTTTTCAGCCGGCTCAGCGCACAACAATTGGCAGAAAAGAAGCGTAAACGCGCGGGTCGGAAAACGCGCCGTAGCCCACCATTTGTATCTGATTGGTGCCGCTGACTTTATGCCAGATGATTTGCGTCGGGGTGACGCTGCTTGGCGCGTCATTGCCGTAATAGGTCAGATATTCCAGCGGGCTGGGGTAGTTCAGCACAATCGTGTAGTCTATCGTGTAACCCGAGAAATTCCCCCCCCAACCCCACCAGATGACATTTCCGGTGTAATCACTGACGTCATATATCAGGTCAAAATTGATAGTCACCGACGTTATTGCGGTGGGCGAGGAGCATTCCACTTTCATTTGCCCGCTGTCGTAGCTGCAGGTTGCGGCTGCGTTACAGGTAACCGAGACATTGAACACCTCACCTGCATAGATTTGATGGATGGAATATGTAAAGTGGGTGCCCATACTCCCGTTAAATGCTTCCTGGATATGAGTGACCCCTTCCTGGAAGGGCTGATATGAATTGACGGTGACGGTGGATACCACCGTAACCTGCGCATCGATGCTTTCTTCGGATGCCGGGCTGGCAGCGGCGCCGACGGGCAGCGCCAACAATACAATGATCATACAAATTAATACGCCGGTTTTTTTCATTACGCCTCCTAATCTAAAATTTGAGCTGAAGATGTGCCGCAAAAAGCTGCGCTAATCCAATATTTTCTGCATCGTGTATTTACCGCGCCCGAGCGTGTATCCCAGTACGCGGTCAATCGCGAGTATGGGCAGGTTCCCGGCGTTGTGGTGCGTTCGCGCCTCCCGCGCGTCCAGCCTATCCCGCGCGTAGCGCAGTGCCAACACCTTCACCGCGGTGCCCAGCCTTCTGCCGCGATAGCGCTCATCCACGCCGGTAAACAGGTTGTAGGCGTAATCCGCGCCCTGAAAGCGGGTAATGGCGCTCATGGCGGCCCAATCTCCGCTGAGGCTGTCAATCACCACCATTTGCCCGGCCGGGATGTACCAGTCCGCCCCGCAGACCCGATTTTGAAAATCCTCAAAGGAATCCCAGGAGTGTTCTCTGCTGGCGCCCATGGTCTGACTGGAGGTTGTGTCATTCAAGGCGTAAAGTTTGCGCCGGGCTTCTTCCGTGTCTCCGAGCGCTTCCATGCTGGTGAACACAAACCCGGAGGCTTCCAGACTGTCAATCAGCGCGTCGTAGGCGGGTTTGTCGAAATTTGTCAGGTCCAGGCTCATCCCGAGCTGGTGGTATTTTTCGGTAAAACCCCGGGCGCGCACAAAAGCCAGCCCCTCCACACAATCATCCAACACGGGGGCTTCGAGGGTGTGAATGCCGGCAGCTCGTACGGTCTGCTCCATATCCGTGAAAAGCAGGCTGCCGAACCCCTGGCGCCTGAAGGCGGGCGGTACAATTAAATAGAGAGAGGCCTTTTCGGGGGAGAGCCGGCTGCGCGCAACCCAGCTGAAGCCGAGCATGCGTCCTGTAGGGTCTTCAGCGGCTTTAAGATGCAGGATGATATCCCCATCGCGGATATATTCCTCCCGCAGGTCCTTTTCGCTGGAACCCTCGTCCATCACATCAATGAAGAGCCTTGCCATTTCAGGGAAATGACGCCCGATGTTCTGGTCTTGCAGAGTGACGTTATCCATGAGAATACCTCCCTGGATGAAGACAATGCGGCTTAGGCACTAAGCCCTTCCTTGCAAGGGAAATCAGCCCTCTGCCAAATAGTGTTCAGTTCGTCTTATCATGAAAACCGGTGTGTTAAATATTTTGGTGACGACGACAATACTTTTCTAAAGTATAGATATGCAAACTATCAATGTCAAGGATTTGTGTTTGAATATCCTGCGTCCGGCGCTTGTCTGCCCCAAGTTGAAAAGGTTCGCCATATTGGCGGCAAATAAACCCAAGCAGCCCTGTTGTAATCAGGCGTAGGGGCGAAGCAGTTTCATTATATTTCTCGCCTAATTCCGAGACGTTCACACCGGCTGCTTCGCCCCTACCTCGAACGCTCGCAGCCGCCGGTCAGATTGCCCCTCTCAACCAAAACCAGGAATTGCTAGCGACTTGAAAACCCAAGCCGCCCTGCGGTCATCAGGCGCAGGGGCGAAGCAGCATCATTAAAATATTCGCTTTTTATGGTCGCGCTCGTACCGGCCGCTTCGCCCCTACCACGAACGCTCGCAGCCGTCGGTTAGATTGCCCCTCTCAACGAATAAAACCCCCAACGCCGCCGAAGTCAGACCGGCTCTATCGGTAGCCTTCCGCCTGCAGGTTAAACAGGTGCGCGTACGGTCCGCCGCTTTGCATCAGCGCGGCGTGGCTGCCTGCCTCGAGGATGCGGCCTTCCGAGAGCACCACAATCCGGTCCGCCATGCGCACGGTGGAGAATCTGTGCGAGATGAGCACGGCAATCCTGCCGCGCATCAGCTCACGGAAACGTTTGTAGATTTCATACTCCGCTTCGGCATCCAGAGCGGATGTTGGCTCATCCAGAATCATGACTTCCGCGTCGCGCATGAAAGCGCGCGCCAGGGCAATCTTTTGCCACTGCCCGCCGGATAGTTCCAGCCCCTTCTCCCAGCGCCTGCCCAGGATGGTCTCATAGCCGTCCGGCAATTCCGCGACGACCTTATCCGCGCCGCCCCGCTCCGCCGCTTCGCGCACTTTCGGGAGGTTATCTACCTCACCAATCTGACCAAAGCCGATGTTCTCACGCACGCTGAACTGATACCGTCCGTAATCCTGAAAGATGACCCCAAAGCGCTGATGCAAACTGGTCAGGTCATATTCGCGCAGGTCGCGCCCGTCCAGGAATATCGCGCCCTCGCTTGGGTCGTATAAGCGGGTCAGCAGCTTGACGAGCGTTGTCTTTCCTGCGCCGTTCAAACCCACCAGCGCGATGCTCTCCCCGGGCGGAATGAAGAGGTTAATATCTTTCAGCACAAACACATCGGACCCCGGATATTTGAAGGACACCCCCCGAAATTCAATGCCCTCTTTGATCGGCGCCGGCGCGGTCAATCCCTCGGCTGGGTTCGTCAGCTTCGGTGTGATTTTCAGATAGTTGAGCAGATTGTCCAGATACAAATTATTCTCATAGATGCTGTTAAAACTGTCCAGCAGCGCGCTGACCGAGTTTTGTGACTGCCGGAAGATAGACAGGAACATGGTCATATCACCGATGGTGACTGCCTGGATGATCGTCCGGTAGATAACCCAAACATAGCTGCCGTAATACGCCAGGCTGGAAAGCACGCCCCAACCCAAACCCGCCAGGGTGCGTTTGCGAGCCACATTCATATCCTCTTTATAGAAGCCCGCGAACAGCGTCTTGAAGCGTTGGAGCAATGGCTCCCCAAGGCCAAAAAGCTTGATTTCTTTGTAGGTCTCACTTCCGGTCAGCAGCATTTCCAGGTACGAAAGCAAGCGCATCTCCGGAGCGCGTCGGTAAACCATTCGGTAAGACATCTCGGCATACTGCGTATCGGATAAAAAGCTGGGGACAGCCGCAGCGAACACAACCAGCGCCAAAAACGGGCTGAAGCGCACCAACAGAGCGATAAGCGACACCAGCGTGATGCTTTGCTGCGCGATTTGCATGGTCGAGGTAACAATCGAGAGCGCCGCGCTGTCGGATTGGCGGCGGGCATTCTGCAGCAGGTCGTAAAACACCGGGTCTTCAAAGAATTGCAAATCCAGGCTGATGGCTTTCTGGATAATCAGGGTGTTCACATGCGTGGTCAGCTGCAGGCTCATCATGCGGTTTGAGAGCACGCGCGCCTGACTCACCACAGCGCTCAGCAGCACCAAAACAAGCTCCAGGAGTACAACCGGCAGCACGGCTTGCATGCCGGTCTGCCAACCCGCGCCTGCCTTCACCACCGCGAGAATGCGATCAACAATCAATTTGCCGACCCAGGCTTGCGCCGCGGGCATCAGTGCCGCGATAGGCGTCAGCCCAAAATTAAACAGGGCGTTTTTTTTGCTGGCTTCCCAAACCAACTTAAACGCGTTGGGCGCATTGCGCAGGGCGTTTAGGAAATTCTTTAAGCTGAAATGCCCGTTGGGAGTATCATTTTTCCGCTGAGCCGCGGAAGGGTAGGGTGTGGGTGCTTTATCGCCTTTCATGCCCACAACGCGTTCAGATACCGTCTTGTTCTCATAGACGCTTATTATACCGTCTGGAAAGCTGATGTCCACGCCAATTCACGTTTTTAAAGGTTAACTCCGGTTTAAGACCGCCTCGACCACCCGGCTCCACGCCGCCCATCCCGATTGCCCGCGCCTGTTCCTTGGCTGCCGGCTGATAGAAAAGGTTATAATCAGCCCATGTGTAAAAAACAGCACTGGGTCATCTGCGCCCTGGCATGCATATCCATCCTCGCCTTTGTGCTCTACGCCCTTCCAAACGCAAAGGCTTCCGGGAATATGGCCCTGGTGACGATGTTTGAACCGGATGAATCGGCTATGATCGGGGTCATCAAGAAGATGGTCAGCCCGCAGATTGACCTGGTATACACGATTTATCGGTTCGTGGCGTACAGCTTTTACTCCTACGGCTTCCCACTTTTTGCGCCGTCCGCACTTCTCTATAAGCTTTTAAGCTGGTTTGGTCAGGGCGACAACCTGAGCCTGGTGATGCTCAGCCTGCGTCAGATAATCAGCGTGCTGCCCATGCTTGCCAGCCTGTGGGTGCTGGTCTACATGCAGGATCAGTTCAAAAGCTGGCGCTCCATTGCCTTGTTCATTATCTTGCTGAGCGTGCCGGCTGTGCTGCAGAACGGTTATTGGTGGCACCCCGATGGGTTGGTCATGCTCCTGGCGAGCCTTGTGCTCTACTTCTTATGGAAAGACGAGCGCGGCTTTGGCAGGAACTTTGATATCGCCGCGGTCTTGTGCGGCGTTTTGGTGGCGCTGAAGGTGGTTGGTCTTTTCTTTTTTCTGACCATCGCGGTTGTCTTAATTTGGAGTCTGATTGAAAAGCGCCTGACGTGGAAGCGGTTCTTTGGCTTGTCCGCGCGGTTCATCCTGATTATGGCGGTTTCCATCATTATCGCCAGCCCGCATTTGCTCATCCCAAAACACAGGGACTTCGCCTTCAGAATCCTAAAGCGCGAAATCTTTGAAACTTCCAAAGGCTATGGGATTATCTACGCGAAAGGTTTGTCTGCTGCCTGGCCTGTTATGCGCAAGTATTATGGGGAAGCCTGTTTCCTGCTAATCACCCTTGGCGTTTCAATCTGGAGCCTATGGGACGAGAAAACCCGCTATTTACGGGTTCTGATCCTGACCTGGTTCATCCCGCTTTCGGCGCACCTCCTGTTCTTTTCGCACTTTAAATACCAGTACTGGCTGCCTGTCGCCATCCCGGTGTTTTCGAACCTGGCTTTTCTTTTCCCCCAAAAAAAGTTAAATCGGGCGAATGTTAACCCTTCTGTGGTTCTGAAGCTGGTATTGCTGGCGGCGGTCGCGGTTCAATTTGGCTTTTTCCTGAATCGCGACGCGAAGCTCTTTCAGGATAGGTATCATCGCGCGGAGAACAACCCGGCAATCCAGTTCTATTACAAAGCCCTGGACGAACTCGCGCCTGTTTCGCAGAATCTTAACGTTTATTATGATTACCGCCTCTACGTGCCCCAAAAAGAAGGCTGGAGCCTGGAAAGCTCTTTTGACCTGCTCACCTATGACTATATCAACTCCGGTAATTTTGATGTGTTGTTCCTCTCCCAACAGCGCATCCGCGATTACCTTAAACCCTCGGCAACAGGTATCGACCCGCTTGCCTTTGCCAAGAGCCAGGAGTTTTATCGCGACGCGGACGCGGGTTCCATCGCGGGCTACCGGCTTTTATTGCGGGATAAAACCGCACTTCTATTCATCCGTCAGGATGATTGCGCTAAATACTACGCTCCGGAGCGCTGCGAATGATTGACACCGAAAAAGAATCCGGTCAAATCCCCGCCCTGCCCAAAGACGCGCGCGATGCCGGGACGAACCCAACCACACCAACCCAGGCCGCACCAAAGCCGAACCTGGGGCAGTTCATCCAAAAGCTGTGGCAAATCCGCCTTTTGAGGTTTTTTGTGGTCGGCGCGGTGAATACCCTCTTCAGCTACCTGGTTTACGCCGCGCTGATATTAATCGGCGCGCACTACACCCTTGCCACGCTGATTTCAACCGTCCTGGGCGTCATTTTCAACTTTTTTACCACGGGCAGGATTGTGTTCCGCAGCATGGACAATAAGCGCTTCGTCATGTTCACCCTGGTGTATGTCTTCACCTACCTGGTCAATATTCTTTTATTAAGCTTGCTGGTTGACAGGCTGCGCATGGATAAATTATTGGCAGGCGCATTGGTGACCTTGCCCGTCGCCCTGCTTTCTTATTACCTGAACTCCAAACTGACTTTCAGAGACAAAATTCCAGACACAGAACCTCGAGGATAAAGCATGCCACCCAGCAATCAACTCAAAAAAATCTCCAGTATCAGCGCGGTTTTCCCGGCTTATAATGACGCTGGAACAATTCCCAGTATGGTATTGAGCGCGCTGCTGGCAATGCGGCAGGTGACTGACGATTACGAAGTGATTGTGACCAACGACGGCAGTCGGGACAATACCGGCATTATTTTGGACGAACTGGCTTCGCGCTATCCGGAACTGAAAGTCTTTCATCATCCGCAAAACCAGGGCTACGGCTGCGCTCTGCGCACCGGCTTCGCCCATGCCAGCAAAGACTGGGTCTTTTATACCGACGGCGACGCCCAGTACAACCCGTTGGAATTGGTTAACCTGACCCAGGCATTGAACGATGGGGTAGACGTGGTGAACGGTTATAAAAACTCCCGCCACGACCCCTTAATCCGGGTTGTCATCGGAAGGCTTTACCATCACATTGTAAAAATCGCATTCGGCTTTAAGCTGCGGGATGTGGACTGTGATTTCCGGCTTATCCGGCGGGAAATTTTTGATAATATCGAGCTGGAGAGCCCAACCGGCACGATTTGCCTGGAGATGGTGAAAAAATTTCAGGACGCCGGCTATCAATTCGCCGAGGTGCCGGTTAACCATTATTACCGCTCATATGGCAGAAGCCAGTTTTTTAAATGGAAACACCTCTGGAGAACATTCCGGCATCTTTCTAAACTTTGGTGGAAACTTGTGGTAAAAAAGGAGCATCTCCAGGAAAATCAGAGGCAGGGTATCACCCGGAGCTGCGCGCCGGAGAAAGAGGATGTGAGCCGTGGATAATCGCTGTTTTGACCGAAAAAAAGTCTTGATTACCGGCGGGCTGGGTTTCATCGGCTCGAACCTGGCAATCCGATTGGTGGAATTGGGCGCGGATGTGACCCTGGTCGACAGCCTGATTCCGACCTACGGCGGGAACCTTTGGAATGTGGAGCCCATCAAAACGCGGGTGCGCATTAATATCTCCGATGTCCGCGACCCCTTCGCGATGAAGTACCTGATTTCCGGTCAGGATTACCTGTTCAATTTAGCCGGTCAAACCAGCCATGTGGATTCCATGGAAAACCCGGAGACTGACCTGGCGATTAACGTTCAGGCGCAGCTGCAGATTTTGGAAGCCTGCCGTCAGCACAACCCGGATGTGAAGGTGGTTTTTGCCAGCACCCGGCAGGTCTATGGGCGCCCGCTGCGCGTTCCGGTCGGAGAGGATCATCCGCTTACGCCGGTTGACATCAATGGCGTTCATAAACTTGCCGCAGAGCATTATCACCGCCTGTACAATAATATCTATGGGATCCGTTCAGTTATCCTGAGGCTGACCAACACCTACGGTCCGCGCATGCGCGTTGTGGATGCCAGGCAAACCTTCCTGGGCATCTGGATCCGCAGGCTGCTTGAGGGCGAACCAATCCTGATTTACGGCGACGGCAGCCAGCTGCGCGATTACAACTATGTGGATGATGTCGTGGACGCCCTTTTGATGGCTGCCGAAACCGACACCTGCTATGGGGATGTGTTGAACCTTGGCTCGCAGGAGGTATTTTCGCTTTCGCAGACAGCAGAGATATTCTTGGACCTTCATCCCGATGGTCAGGTGAGTTATGTGCCCTTCCCGAAAAGCCGCTTGTCCATTGATATTGGCGATTATCAAGGGGATTTCAGCCGTATCCGCGGCGCCTTGGGTTGGTCGCCAAAGACTAATTTCAGGGATGGGATGCGCCGGACTTTGGAATACTACCAGCAAAATCGTGAGAAGTATTGGTGAGGAATGATGACTGAAATCCGGATCCCTTTCGCCAACCCAAAAGCTGACTACCAGCAGCACGCACCCGAAATTCAAAAGGCGGTAGGGCAGGTTATGGAAAAAGGCGCCTATATCCTTGGCGCGGAAGTGCGCCGCTTTGAAGAGGCGTTCGCCAGTTTCTTTGGCGCTTCGGATTGTGTTTCCGTTAACAGCGGCACAGACGCGCTCGTGCTGGCCCTGAAAGCGCTCGGGCTTGGGCCGGGCGATGAGGTGATTACCGTCTCGCATACTGCCGTGGCAACCGTCGCCGCGATTGAGCTGACCGGTGCGACCCCCGTCCTGGCGGATATCAAGCCGGATACCTATTGCCTGGACCCGGATTTATTGGAAACCCTGGTCACCCCCAAAACCCGGGCTGTCATCCCGGTGCACCTCTACGGTCACCCGGCGGATATGGGCGCGATTCTCGCATTTGCCAGGAAATATGGGCTGACGGTAATTGAAGACTGCGCCCAGGCTCACGGCGCCGCGCTCAACGGGAAACTGGTGGGCAGTTTTGGCGACCTGGCTTGCTTCAGCTTCTACCCCACCAAAAACCTGGGCGCGATTGGTGATGGCGGCGCTGTGCTGACCAGCCGCCCCGACCTGGCAAAAAATCTGCGCCTGATTCGGGAATACGGTTGGGAAGACCGCTACATCAGCCAGGTTCCGGGGATGAACACCCGTTTGGATGAAATCCAGGCCGCCATCCTGAACGTGAAGCTGCCGCACCTGCTGGAAAAGAACCAGGAGCGCCAACGTATCGCCGACATTTACGACCAAAAGCTGGCTGGCACAAGCTTCATCCTCCCAAAAAGACTGGCGGAGATACGCCACGCGCTGCACCTGTATGTGATTCAGACCGAAAAGCGCGACGAGCTGCAAGCGTTTTTGCGGAGCAAGGGCGTAGGCGCCGGTGTGCATTACCCCCAGGCAGTCCACCAACAGCCCGCGTATCTGGGGCGTTTGCCGGGCTGCGACAGGCTGCCCGTCACCGAGAGCCTGACCCCAAGAATCCTGAGCCTGCCAATCTACCCCCAGCTGGCGCGTGAGGATGTGGAGTGGGTATGTGAGCTGCTGCTGGAGTGGGAGCGGGGCAAGCGGTAATTCCCCTTTTTTAGGCGGAAAGCTTAGAGTAAAAGGGCAGCGCGCCAGTTTGTTGGCCCGCTCCGATTGCCCTCGGTAAGTCACTCTGCTCCTGGGGCTGCGCGGCTCCCCTCAGAAATACAGTCTGTTGTGTGTACGGGCAAGCTGATGGTGTGGGGAAAGCCGCCCATTTCCACTTGTTCAAAAAACCGCGCGAATGAGTTAACCCGCGGGTCAAGCCGCTGACATCCTCAGGCACGCCCTCGGGGCAGGCGCGCCTAAAAAAGAACGCGCCTGTCTTACCAACCCCGACGTGCTGATTAGCAGTCAGCCCCAAATTCAGCGCGGAAAGCCGCGGCCAAATTCTCCACCCAGCCGTTCACCGGCTGCAGTCTGCCAAAGAAAAAGCGCAAAACAGGCGGCTCCTCGCAAAAACGCAGCCCGCCAATCAAATCGCGGTGCGCGAAGAGCCATTTCAGGCGGTCAGCCGTATATTCAATGTGCGAGAGTGTGAAAGTGCGCCGCGGCAGCGCCAGGCGCACCAATTCCATGTCTGCCGGCACGTCGTTGCCCTGCGCGTCGCGGTCCATCGAAACGCTCCCGCGCTCCATTCCACGCACGCCCGAAACGAGAAACACCGCTGCCGCCAGCGCGCCAGCCGGGTACTCCGACTGCGGCACCTGCGGGATGAAGCGGCGCGCGTCCAGATGGCAAGCCAGACCGCCGGCCGGCGTGACCACCGGCACGCCCAGCTCTAACAATCGCTCCACAAAATAAGCGATAAAATCCGCGGAACTGCTGGCGACGGACTGGGCGGTCATTTCCCGCAAGCCTACAGCCATGGCTTCCACTTCTTTGGTGGACATTCCACCGTAGGTGGCAAAGCCCTCATACACCGGCAGCCATACCAGCAGTTTGTCAAACGCCTCTTTAGAGTTGGTCGCGATTAATCCCCCGCGCACCGCCGCGCTCTTTCTGCCGGACATATAAAAGATATCCACGCTGCGCATCATCTCCTGGATGATTTCTCGCACGCTCCAATCCGCGAACTCCGGTTCGCGCTGTTGGATGAAATAAGCGTTTTCGGAAATCAGGCTGCCGTCGAATACCAGCGGGATGCCGTGCTGTGCGGCGAGCGTTCGCACCTCCTTCAGATTTTGCATGGAGAAGGGCTGCCCGCCAATCAGGTTCGTGGAGGCTTCCATGCGCACGTACGCCACGCGCTCCGGACCCCACTCGCGGATGGCAGCTTCGAGCTTGGCAAGGTCCATATTGCCCTTAAACTGGCTGCTGGAACTGGTATTCAGCGCCTCATCCGCGCAAAGCTCCAACACTTTGCCGCCCGCCAGGTCCACATGCGCTTTGGAAGTGGTAAAGTGGTAATTCATCAACACCACCATGCCCGGCTGCACAAAGGCTTTTGCCAGCAGATGCTCCGCGGCGCGTCCCTGATGCACTGGCATCACGTATCGAAAGCCAAGCACCTCACGGACGGATTCCTCCAGCCGAAAAAAGCTCTCACTCCCCGCGTAGGCATCGTCCGCCGCCATCATCGCCGCCAACTGGCGGTCGCTCATCGCGTTGGTGCCGCTGTCGGTCAGCATATCCAAAAAAATATCGCGGGAGCGCAGCAAAAAAGTGTTGAAGCCGGCGCTTTGGATGGCTTCCAGGCGCTGCTGGATGGGCGGCAGGCTGGTTTCCTGAACGATTTTGATTTTGTGCATTTCAATGGGCAGTAATTTTCCGGTAGATAAACGAATATTCATAGTTGTTACCTTTATTAATAAGTTGGCAAGATAATGGAAAGAGACCTGACGCAGCGGCAGGCCCGGACAGAGGAAAAAGGGGACACCCCCGGCCGCGTTCAGCCGGAAATGCCCCTAAACGTAATAATAGGTGCGGTTGTGATTCTTATGAGAAAGCGTTGAGGGTTTAATAAAAACTCACCATGCGCCCGATTGTATCATAAAGAGGTAAGATGTTCGCTTTCTTTTGGTAAATTAAGAGTCTTTGCGTCTGCATGAGGCCTTCAACCAAAGCGCTCTGCGCAGGTTGCCGCATAAGCGGTAGAGCGAAAAGAAATCTGAGCCGCTGCCGTTCTCTTCCGCCTCTCGCGCCGAAGTCAGGCGATCGTCATGTAGTTCACCTTGTAAACCAATCCGCGCGTGAAAGAGGGCAGGTTGTGCGTGTCAGTACGCATCCGGGCGCGATGGTTAGATTTCTGCGTTCGGGGATATTCTGGTACATCGCCCCCCAGCCCCTGTTCACCCATCAAGAAAAGACCGCAGGCGCGCGCCTGCCCGGGCTTGAGGCTGACCGCCTGCGCCCGCCCGATAAGCCCGCCGGCGCATCAATTCTTACCACACCCCCGGCAGCAGACGGCAGCGGACTTTCTCCGCGTACTGCTGATAGCCAGGCAAGTTCCCCAGCAAGAAGCGGTCTTCCAGGCTGGTGCGTAAAACCAGCAAAGCCCCAAGTATCACCGCGGGCACGAAAGCCCAGGTGGAATCGAGCAGGAGCGGTATACCCAGATTGACGAGCAGGCTGCCTGTGTAGCCGGGGTGCCGCACCCACGCGTAGGGCCCGCCAGACACGACGGTATGCCCCCTTTCCGCCTGGATGCGCACAGTCCCGGAGAAGTAGGCGTTCTCAATCAGGGCGTAAGAGCCGAGCAGGCAGCCGAGCACGATCAGCGCCAGGCCAAACAGTTCCCAGCCCAGCGCAAAAGCTTTGGACCAGGCGAACAACGCGTCCAGGCCGGCTGTCAGCAGGATGAAGGCTGTCCCGAAGGCAGTCGTCGGCGAGAGCCACTTATCCCAAGGCTGAGTATCCTCATGTTCCGTATAGTCAGCGCGTTCCCTGAGGATGTCCGGGGTTTTTCGCGCTGCCAGCGCGCGGCTGATCATAAAGGTGAGGCTGAGAAGCACCGCCAAGACCCAGGCCTCCCACCAGTTCCAACGCCCGGATATCAGCATGGGCAAGAGCGGGATCAGCCCAAGCGCTATCAGCAGCATGAACGCGGTGCGAACTGCGCTTTTATGTTTATAGTTGCCCATGGTGACCTCCTTCGCTGCTTCGCCATACCCATTCTCAGCCAATTTTGCGCGAATCCCCCCGGACGATTTCGCGCCCGGTCTCTCCCTGTAAACGTGGAAAGACGCTGCCGCGTAAAGGCTTTACATGTCTTCAATTAAAACACACTGCCCCAAAGCCGTTTAAAAATTCGGCGCTTTTCAGGTTGTATCACGGAAAGCTGATAATTACTGAGTTAATTACAAAACCGCCTCCCATTTGCATGGGAGGCGACGTAATTTGCGAACAAATTTACTGCATCACCGGCCGGAATTGGTACCCATATACCCTACTCGGTCCGCGGGGGAATGATCATGGTGAGTTTGTAGAGTTAATGAAACAGTTCGCGTGACATAGTTTTTCATTGCTATTTCCAGCTAATACCTTCCCTCTAAAAGGTTTATTATTGGAAATTAAGATGATAAATGGTTTATTTAGCACAAAAGTTGTTTATTTCGATGTTTCTTTTATTTCTCAAAAAAAGGTTGGCATTATGTCAGGCGGAATTCAACTTAACCACCTTCATTAGGAGTTGTTATTAAAAATGCCACGGAAGATAAGGTCGAATTCCTTGCATGGTGTTTGCTTACCATCTATATCAACAATTTGTTCACCGCAGCAAGCAAGTATCGCATCGCGAGTAGTAACCTTAGCACAAAAGTCCCGTGCTTTAGTGGGTTTATCCGCATCAACGATATTGTCTGGGTAGTAGTCTTCAATAGCACCTCGTTCGAGTATGTATATATCAACATTCCTAAGCATCTGCAACAGTTGACGCTTCAATTGAATTAAGTGTCCGTCAGTACTGGTTTTGAGGATATTAAGCCGCTGCGGCTTACGCTGCCATGCGAAAAATTCCTCAACAGCAGCATCTAAATCAGCTTGAGAACACGTCCCATTCTCTACTTTTTTTTCGCACTCTCTAACAATTCGCCATAACCTTCGAAGCTCACCGGATTCGTGAGCATCTTTTGCCTCCTTGGCAGTTGGATCGCTCGAATCAGCATTTATCAGTTCATCCACTTTTGAAAGAAGTTTATCCCTGGCAGCCTTCAGGTTAACGTCAGGTTCTATATTGTCAAAACCATTTATAAGAAGGTCTAAGTCCGCAATCACAGGAACTCGAACCTCGAATTGCTTGAAGAAGCCGCGATAACGTCGGATATTACCCTTTCCTGTAATGCGTGAAAATTGAACTGGTGTTTGGGTAATATTCCAGTCAGGATTAAGTGTTTTTGCTATATGTGGCAAAACGAGATAATCGCTGTCTCCTTCTACCAAGACTACTGTGTCCGCAAAGAATGCAGCATTATTATTTTCATAACAGATAATCTGAAACTGATCCTTCGCTGTTAGATCAGACAGGTTGACATGCTGTGCTTTCGTGAAAGGCTTCGGAGCTTTCCTTTCATCCGACACTTTACACAACTTAACAAAGGTTTCAGTGGCAGCCGGACCAAAGAACATCGGAGAATGAGTCGTAACAAGAACGTGGTGTCCATTTGAAAAGACTCGCAAGGCATCAAATAAGATGTGCTGCGCTTTCGGGTGAAGAAATAATTCAGGTTCCTCAAATAAAAGTAGATAAGACGGAGGAGTTGGTGCGATTTCGTGTTGCACCTGGGCAGTGCTCGCCGTTGTTGTTTCGCTTGGTGCTAGCGATATCCCCAGTTTTGCCTTGAGTTCCACATAAGAACGTAAGATAGAAAAAACAAGTGCTCGGCGTAGACCATCACCTTTTGAGTCGATCAAACCCTCAACTCCATCGTTCACTGAGATAATTGCGGAGGAAAATACTGTCTTTAACTCAGGCGGTGGAAACGTGACACGGAGAGTCACATGAGCGAAGCTTTCTTTTATGTACTTTTCGAGGGTCTCCTCGATTGACCTCACCTCTTCTAAGCGACTATCCGTCATCGTTCCGTCAGGTTGCATGACACAGTTAAGTTTTGCGTTGAGCTCCGCAAAGAGGCGTTGCGCATCAGGTAACTTCGTTTCAATTGCTTGGAGGAGAATAGATAATATTTTTCCAAAAGGAGTGCTTTCGGCCGTCTTGATATCATCTGCAAGGTCTTTTACTGCTGGGATATAGATTGGGTCAGGTAACATCGGCATGATGCTTTTATCTATACCAGTCGGCAATGCCTGGTCATCAGGTATTTTCTGATCTTCGGGTAGTGAATCCGCAAGCTCTTGAATTTTTTGTTTGATGGTGTCCTGGTTCATTGTTGTGTCGACAATATCTTTAAGTTCAGGGAATAGCTGCACTGTCTTATCAACAAATGCCTGACCTGCTTTTTGGCCTTTTACTAACTTAGCAATACTCTCGGAAGAAAACCGCGGATCCTTTGGTGTCAATGTGTTGTAAAACAATGAACTCTTACCATCAATGGTGTAATTTCTGACAAGTACAAGGCGACCCTTATCGATGATACTTGTAACCCGTTGTCGATGTTCGTCAGCCAGTCGAGCCAGGTCAGAGTCATTAATGTCCTCAAAGGTCACGGAGATTCGGATAGGCTGAGTCTCATTAAAAAAATAACTCGACGTCAATTTTGTTCCAGAGAAAAACAGGGCTAATGCCTGCAAGATTGATGATTTACCTGAGTTGTTTTCGCCAATAAGACAGCCGAATTTCGACATCGGAATTCTTACATCCATAAGCGCTTTATAATTCGTGATTGATAATTCCGTAAGTCTCATTTTTGACCTCCCATTTCTTTTATTGTCTTTCGATTTTTATTCAAACGAAAACTATTTTCCCTCATTCATCTATATCATCAAAGAAGCTTCTCGAAGAGATCCCTGTTTCGTTTTCAACAATTAATTCTAACGCATCTACTTCGTTCTCAACCTCTTCAACTGAGTTTTCCAATATCCAATCGTTTACCAAATCAATTTGCTTCTCTAGGGTTGTTTTTGTCGGGGCAATATTTCCAAAATGTTTCATTAGGGTTTCCAACATATCAAGAAAGGGTTGCATGTGCTCTTCTGCAGATTCGTCGGTCCGGTAATCTTCCTCTATTTCTCTCCTTACATCGTCTAGCCTGGGAATAAGCTGGTTGTGCACTTTCTCCAATAAATCATAAAATTCACGATCAGTAAACAAATGCTTTATTCCCGCGCTATCCAAAGCGTACAGGTCTAAGCCTTGAATCGCATAATCAGACACCGTGTTTATTAACCTTTGTCTATGTTCTTCTGGAAGAAGGTCGAATTCGAATAAACGCACCGCAAGACCGACTTCCGAGGCAGCATAAAGATATAAACTTGGCTCAGATACCTCATCGAGTAAGCAAGAGTTTTCTTCTAAATAACGTGAAAGAAATTCTTTCGAGCAACGGTGAGTTAAAAAACCTTGAACCATTGATTTAGCTTGCCATGATGATAGCTGCTTGTTTTTTAAGTCGTTTTTCGTTAAAAAGTTATGGAGCTTGGCCATTACCTCGGGAAACAATCCTGCTGGTATTATTACAGCTTTCTCGATGCCAACATTTCCGCAGGTTACTTGTTGAATTAGTTTCTCTGTCACAATGCCTTTGAGGTAGATTCCAAGCAACTCCGGACTCTCGGCTAATATTGTAGAATAGGCATCGCCAATTGTTGGATGTTTGAAACGCCAGAATGGATTCTCCCCTTTGCTATTATATTGAACCAGGCTTCCATTGAGCGCTTCAAGTGCAACAATACAATCTCCCAAGTTGCTGCCCAGCCTTGTAATTGCGTCCCCTTCAGAATGTTGAAGCACTATCGGACTTTCTAAGTGATCATTCCGCATATAAACTAGTCCGAGAGCAGCCTTACTGTTTTGATCAAGACCTTGGAGGATTTCTTTTAGAAGAACCTCTTGTTTTTCAACAAAATTGTCGAGATTTAATTCGTTTGGGTGGAGGTCCTTAGTAAAAAAAGGGCTAGACAACCGTCTTGCAGTTTCTGGTATAAATCGATTGTGCAAAGCCACCATTTCTAAGTGAGGTTTTATTTGACTTCGAAAAGACTTTGGTTGCCCACCTAATTTAAGGTGATTATAAAGAATTTGTCGTTTCTCATCTTCAGAAAGATCATGAACATCAATGACTACCTGACTTTCTTGCAAAAGAGGAAATGCGCTTTCTTTTAAATCTTTACGTGCCCTGTGATAAATATAATCGCGAGAAGTCATCACAATTTTGGTGCCTTTTCGAAGCATTGAATTCATTTGGGATAGTATATGATTCCAACTGCAGACAAGATGAGCTTCATATTGAGAAACACCAAATGCATCATCGACCCAAAAGAATTGTGTGGTTTCGTTCGGGTTCCAATGCGTGATGATTTCTTTTGGGTCGTTGAGTTTTAATATTGAAGCTTTCCAATTATCAATCGCCGCCATAGCCAACATGGATGCAATGGTTGTCTTACCAACTGCAGGCTCACCGGTAAGCAGTACGAAACCATATTTATCCAGAGAAGCTATTGCTCTACGATAAGCCTCGGTAACCACAACCTTCGCAAGATCTTCTCTAAGAGTTTCCAAAATTGCACGAGCTTGTGCATATGCTCGCTCATCTAAGATTTGGCTTAAATCCCCTAGACCATATAAACGTGGAACAAGCATCCGTAAACGTTTGTTTTCACGAACTTGTTGATCAATCCAACTTGCACCAAAAATTGCCACTTGCTTGACACCAGCTCTTCTAAAAAGACCTTCAATATCTTCGACTCTAGTACCTGATAAACCTGCGTTAGTCATAAGTATATAGGAGTCACAGTAGCCTTTCTCAACAAGCCTCCTGGCTTTGACGGCTTCATCTTTAAGGTCAGAAGCACCAATTACGTGGTTTGAGTTACTTGTGAATTTACATTGAATCACAAATTGGCCTTCCAGACTTTCTTGACCGCTTGGCTTCCATATGCCGGTGAAGGCTCCATCCCTTCCGCCATCATTTGTATCAAGAAAGGACTCAACTGTTTGCCCGAGAACCTCTCTGGCTATTGTCAGACATAGGTTTTGAAAATTTTTCCACCCAAGGTTGTGTAACTCTAACATATCCTTAATCCCAACCAGTTTGTAAATTGATTATCAAAAATCCACTCTATAATTTTACTCTCCACTCCATCTTAGTAAATCATCTGAGTTACAGGCAGCTAGAAACAACATTCGGGTATTTCATTCGAGCAAATCATATCGTATTGCTTTCCATTTAACCTCTCCAGATTAAATTGCGCCTTCCAAAAATGGAAGGCGCTTCATCCGTCAATATTAATTATGCTTATCCCTGCATCACCGGCCTGAATTTATACCCATACACAATTATCCCGCGCTCGTTGCCGTCGTTGCGGATCTTGCGGGTTACCATCTCCACCGGCATGCCGATGCGCACCGGCTCATCCCCCAGATCGGTCAGCTGCGCGGTCACCATGGGCCCTTCCGCCAGCTTCACCAGCGCGATGGTATACGGCGCCTGCTCCTCAAAGCCGGCCGGCGCGTTGGCCATGTGGGTGTAGGAATAAACCTCGCCCTGCCCGCTGAAGGTGAAGGGCGTCTTGGCTTCTCCGCCGCATTCCGGGCAGATATCCCGGGGCGGAAATATTTTCGCGTCGCAGTGCGGGCAGGTCTCACCCACCAGCGCGTAGCGTTGTTTTTTCAATCTCCAATAGCGTGGTACTTCCATTGTTAACTCCTTACGACCTATACTGTTTGAGAGTGTACCGATTGCGGACTCTCATTTTCTATCAGAATCCCTGTTCTCCCTCTCATTCCGCCAAAAACCTGGTCTTTGACAGGCAAACCCACGCGGAAATCCTCACGTGAATCGCAAACCCAGCCTATCGCATAGACTTACTGTTCAATCAGAAGCCCCCAGACGCGCGGGAATCCTCACCGCCACCCAGCGCATCCACAACCTGCAGGTTGAAAGCAGCAAAGTATTCCGCTCGTTTTACAGCTTTTCGGGTTTGGTTATCGATAAATATGTTACCTGCCGGCTCCCGGGAATACTGCAGTAACCTCTCGCGCCGGCTCTCATACAAAGGCAGCCCTTTCGGCAGGGAAAAAGCTCACATCCACCGCAATAGAAAAGGCCGGGAGTGACCAAGTTAAACCTGTAAGTTGAGGTTAGCGCGGAAAAATTTTTGTGAGGAGAGCAGCCAGCCTACAGGCATCGCCAGAGGGCAAGGCTTATCCGAAAAAGGCGTGGAAGCCTGTGTGCCCGCGCGCCCGGCTTTGGGGCTGAGCTTCGATATTACCGAATCTGTCCTTTTCCCAACTGAAAATGGTGCTCGAGGGTCACCGCGCCGTTTTGGTCCTGGCGCAGCATGGAAAACTGGTCAATGGTCACGCGCCAATCGATCTGTTTGTTTTGGATGAAAGCCAGAGCCTTGGGCAGGTCTTCCCAGCTCAGGTCTTGTACGGCCAGCGTGATGTGCGGATGCCAGAGCGCCGGGCTGTAGAGCATGTTTGGTTCCGCCGTATGGTCTTGCAATATGTCCCAGATTTTCAGGTGCGCTTTGATGAGCGCGGGGTTTTTGATAATTTCCAAAAACACAATCGGGGACTGTCCGGAGAAGTATTGCACGCTCTGCACGATGATATCAAACGGTTCTGTTTCAGCGGCGGCTTGTGTCAGCAGCGGCAAGACCTTGCGCAGGTTGTAGCGCTCTCCCAACTGCCAGGTAAAATGTGGAACGGTTGCGGTTCGCACATACTTACACCCGAAACGTTCTTCCAGTTCATCCCACATCTGCAGCACCTGGTCTTCATAGGGTTTTGGGAGCGTGGAAATCAGCGCGTGCATGGGTCTTTCCTTTCCATGATAGGTGCATTATATCAAGGGATACCTGCCCGGCGCCAAGGTTCTGCTTCCGCGGCCTGAGCGTTAACCTAAACCGGCGCGCGTTGGGTTTGCCTTTGCCGCGCCCGGGGAGAGCCGGCGAGGCGCTTCTACACGCCGATTTAGCCTGGTCACGCGTTTGCCCGAGTCGTGATATTATCAGCCTGATGGACAGTCCTGTTCCTCCGCGCGAGGATATCGCAAAAAACAACGCGCCGACTGAGCCCAATCAGCCGCTTCAGCGCCTTTGGGCCAGGTTGGTCAGTTTTGGCATGGCGGACCGCGTTTTGCGCGCGGCTTCAGCGGTGTTTACGGCTTTGATGTTGGCTGGGGTCGTGCTGATTCTGAGCCGCTTTTATGCCAGCGCGAGCGGCAGCACCCCCGCGCAGCAGCTTCCGCAGGAATCGGCGCTCAGCCCCACCGAGCCGGCTTTCGCGGCGCGCGCTTTCCAGAAAGAGCCGCCGCAAGAAACCAAATCCAAGGGGATTGCTCCGCTGGTCTCGCTGCATACCATCCTGCCTTCGCGCGGGCGCACGGAATTGGTTTCTTATGTAATCCAAGCCGGAGATACGCTCTTTTCCATCGCGGAAAAATTCGGGCTCAGACCCGAGTCTATCCTGTGGGGCAACCGCTACACCCTGGGGGAAGACCCGCATATGATTTACCCGGGGCAAGAGCTGCTCATTCTGCCGTTGGACGGCACGCTGCATCGCTGGAGCGCCGGGGAGGGCTTGAATGGCGTCGCGGCTTATTATGGGGTCAGCCCCGATACCATCGTGAATTACCCCGGCAATCACCTCAACCCCGCAGACCTGGGCGATTACTCGCTGCCAAACATCGCCCCTGGCACTCTGCTCATAATTCCAGGCGGCAAAGGCGAATTTCCAGACTGGCGCACGCCGCGCATCACGCGTAAAGACCCTGCCACCGCGGTTAACGTGGGGCCCGGCGCCTGTACCGGCTCGTATGACGGCGTGATGGGCACGCTCAACTTCATCTGGCCTGTTTCCAGCCGCTACCTCTCCGGCTATGATTACAGCCCCGAAGCCAACCATTACGGCATTGATATCCACGGTGAAATCGGAGAACCCGTTTTCGCTTCGGATAACGGCGTGGTGGTATACGCCGGCTGGAACGACTGGGGCTACGGAGAGATGATTGTGATTGACCACGGGCAGGGCTGGCAGACGCTCTACGCGCACCTCAGCACGGTGGACGTGACTTGCGGGCAGGAAGTTTATCAGGGGGATACCATCGGCACGGTGGGCACCACCGGCAATTCCAGCGGTCCTCACCTGCATTTTGAACTGCGCAGCGATGATTACGGACGCGTGAATCCCTGGGATTTTTTGCGCTGACCCTTATACCCTCCAAATCCACCCCGACCGCCGTAATCCGCACGCAAAGCGTTCCGCGCGGGCGCGTGCTTGCGCTATAATACAGTTATGGGAACCTCAGCCTACTCCGACGTGCGACCATCTCCGATTGCGGGCAGTTGGTATCCGGGGAATGCCGCCGAACTGCGCGCGGTGGTGGAATCTTTTCTGGAAAGAGCCGCCGCCCCGGCGCTCTCCGGAGAAATCCTCGCGTTGGTAGTTCCCCATGCCGGCTACATTTATTCCGGTTTCACCGCCGCGCACGCGTTCAAGGCGCTCATCGGCAGCCGCTTTTCGCGCGTGATTCTGCTCTCTCCCTCCCATCAGTATTATCGAGAGCCGCTCCTCACCAGCGGTCACGAAGCCTATGCCACCCCGCTCGGCGCGATACCGGTGGACCGCGAAGCCTTAAACGCGTTGGGCAGGCTGCTCCAAGCCGCCAGCGGACCGGATATCACCCCAATCCGGCGCGACCGCGAACACTCGCTCGAAATCGAACTGCCCTTCCTGCAAACCGTGCTCCCCGAAGGCTTCTCCCTGGTGCCGCTGATGCTTGTCAGCCAATCCGTGGAGCTGATCCACGCCCTTTCAGACGCGCTGGCGCGCTACATGCTGCCCCTTCCGCCCGAAGAAAAAACCTTGCTGGTCGCCTCCAGCGATTTATCGCATTTCTACACTGAAAAACAAGCCCGTCAGCTGGACACGCGCGTGCTCAACGCGCTGGAAGAGATGGACATTGACAAGCTTTATGTTTTGAATGCCAGCGGCAAAGGGCAAGCCTGCGGGATGGCGCCGATACTGACCGTGCTGCGAACCTGCCGCGTGTTGGGCGCCGATAAACTCGTCATCGCGGATTACCGCACTTCCGCCGACGTCACGCGCGACCTGGATTCGGTGGTGGGCTACGGTTCCGCGGTCATCACCAAAGCAGCATAGGTGGTGGAGCTTGCGGCGTTCTGATATCTTTTCACCGCGCGCTTCCCTGTTGATTTGCCTGACCCTTGGAATGCTGCTGGCTGCCTCCTGCCAGCCGCGCTACGAAGGACGCCCCACCGCCGCGCCCACGCGCGTCCCCTCCCACACCAACACGCCTACCGTCACATCCACGCTGCCCCCGGCGCCGACGGTTACATCCTCTCCGACGCCAACGCTGACCCAGACGCCTACTCCCCTGCCAAGCACAACCCCGACCGAAACCCCGACCCCTATCCCGCCGCGCGCAGCCGTGCTCTTTCCGCTTAAAGCCGGCGGCGCGAATACCGTCAATTGGAGTTATTTTTACCTCAGCCGCAAAGAGCTGCGCGAAGATAAAAGCCTGCTCAGCCTCTCCGCCGCGGTTGCCTTTCAACTTCTGGACCGCGGCATCCACTCCGAAACAGTGCGCGTCCGCGACCACGATGTGACGGTGTATTACCTGCGGGTCAGCCATGTGTATAACCAGGTGCCGATTGAGACCAAGCTGGTGCTGACCGGCTATTTCGGGCGCGCGGTTCCGGTGAGCGCCCTGCCCGCCGACGGCGCGGCGTTTGTGAACCTGCGCACCCAAAACTCCGATGCTGTGTTCGAGCCCTGGCGCATCCAATCCGATTGGCTGCTGCCTTATGAACAGCGTCAGAACCTCTTTACCCAAATGACCCTCACAGATTTTGAACAGCTGCTGGCCAATTTGCCAGAGCGCGTGATTCTGCTCGCGCATCATCCGGTCATTTGGCGGCCGGACGATTGGGCGCAGGCAGACCTGGATATGTCCCGCCTCAGCGGGCAAGCCGCCCGGCTGAACGCCTTTTTTGACCACGATGCGTTTGACCTGCTGACCGGGCAAAGTCGGATGGCGGAAGCCTGGAGCGCCTACCTGCTGCAAAATCAGGTCATCCCACCGGAAGTCGCCCAGGCGGGCTTATCCTACTCGGCTGAATACCTGATTATTGTGATTCCCTGATGGACGCCCAGCCCGCCAACCTGGAAGCAAAATTCGCGGATGTCAGCGTCAACGTGGCGGCGATTGACAAGAGTTTTTCGTACTCTGTCCCACCGGAACTGCGGGGGGAAATCCAACCCGGATGTTTGGTCGTGGTGCCTTTTGGCAAGCAAATCGTGCAGGGCGTGGTTTTGGCGCTGTCCGACAAACTGGAGCTGGAAGCGAATATCCGCGACATCCTCTCCCTGAACTCGGAAGAAACCGTCCTGACCCCGCAGCAACTGCAGCTGACCCATTGGATAGCGCGGGAGACCTTCGCGCCCCTGGGCGCGGCGGTGAACCTCATGCTTCCGCGCGGGCTTTCCCAACGCGCGGACTTTTTGGCGGAGTTAAATCCCGACCCGCCGGAACCTCCTGCCAAACCCGCCCCGCTTCAGGTGCGCATCCTCAAACTGCTCAAAGAGCGCGGACCCTTGCGCGGCGCTCAACTGGAACGCGCCCTGCCCAAACTTGAATGGCGCCCCAGCCTGGAACGTTTGCGCAGCGCCGGGCTGGTGCGAACCACCAGCGTGTTCCCCCCACCGCGGGTGAATCCGAAAGTCGTGCGCACCGCTCAGCTGACCATCACGCCGGAGGCTGTGAAGGCGTTGGAGCCTCAGGCGCTCAGCCTGCGCCCGGAGACCGGCGCGCGCCGCCTGGAAGTCCTCAGGCTTTTGGCAGCCGAACCTTTTCCGATGGATTTCTCCTGGATTTACGCCCAGACCAACAGTTCGTACGCGGACCTGAAAGCTCTGGCCGGGCAGGATTACCTGCACTTCAACGAGACGGAGGTCTGGCGCGACCCACTGGAAAACCTGCAAGTGGAAAGCGCCCGCGCGCCTGTCCTCACGCCAGACCAGCAGCGCGTGTGGGAACAGCTCCTGCCGCGGCTCGGGCAAGCCGAAAGCAAGCCCGTCTTGCTGCACGGCGTCACCGGTTCGGGTAAGACCGAGATTTACCTGCGGGCGGTGGAACAGTGCCTGGCGCAGGGCAGGCAGGCGGTTGTTTTGGTGCCCGAAATCGCGATGACCCCACAGGCGGTTCGCCGCTATATGGCGCGCTTCCCCAACCGCGTTGGCTTGTATCATTCCAAACTCTCCGAGGGCGAGCTTTATGATACCTGGAGGCGCGCGCGCAAAGGTGAATTGGCGGTCATCGTCGGGGCGCGCAGCGCGCTGTTTGTGCCCCTGCCGGATATTGGTCTCATCATCCTGGACGAGTGCGACCATGAATCTTACGATGAGACCGAGCGGGAGCCGTTCTACCGCTCGGTGGAGACCGCGGAAGCCTACGCGCACATCTGCGGGGCGAACCTGATTCTCGGCTCCGCCACCCCGCGCGTCAGTCAATATTATCGCGCCAAGAAAGGCACCTGGCAATTGCTGGAACTGCCCAGGCGCGTTCTTGCCCACCGCGAGACCCTGCTGAAGCAGTCCGCCAGCCTGCGTGCCGACCTGCTGGCTGAAGCTGGCGGGGACGAGCTGCTGAATTTGGAACTGCCCTCGGTGGATGTGGTGGATATGCGCGTGGAATTAAAAACGGGCAACACCAGCGTGCTTTCCCGGGCGCTGCGCGCTGGGTTGGAACAGGTGTTAGAGCGAAACCAACAGGCTATCCTCTTCCTCAACCGCAAAGGCAGCGCCACCTACGTTTTCTGCCGGGATTGCGGCAGCGCCTTGCTCTGCCCGCGCGACCTGAGCCCGCTGGTCTATCACCAGGGTCGGGACAGCCTGCTCTGTCATATCTGCGGCTACACGCGCGGCATGCCCGCCAAATGCCCCAACTGCGGCAGCAAACAAATCCGCCAGATGGGCGTCGGAACAGAGCGCCTAGAAACAATTGTGCGCCAGGCTTTCCCTCAAGCCCGCCTGCTGCGGTGGGACGCCGAAAGCACCACCACGCGCGACGCGCACGAACTTATCCTTTCCCATTTCAGCGCCCACCGCGCGGATATCCTGATTGGAACGCAGATGCTCGCCAAAGGGCTCGACCTGCCGCTGGTGACGCTGGTTGGCATCGTTCTGGCGGAAACCGGTTTGAATCTGCCGGATTATCGCGCGGCGGAACGCGTTTTTCAGGTGCTCACGCAGGTCAGCGGCAGAGCGGGGCGCAGTCCATTGGGCGGCCGCGTGGTTCTCCAGACCTACCAGCCGGAGAATACCATCATTCAGGCAGCCTCCCGGCACGACTTTGCCGCTTTTTACGCGCAGGAACTGGCACACCGCCGCGAACTGGGCTACCCGCCTTTCACGCGCCTGGTGCGCCTGGAATACCGCAGCCCCTCCGAAGAAAAATGCCGTCAGGAAGCGGAGCTGATGGCACAGGTTCTGCGCGCCGAAATCCAGGGTCTTGGGCTGGCACAAACCGACTTCATCGGTCCGGTACCTTGTTATACCCGCAAGCTTTTCGGGCGCTTTCGCTGGCAGATTATCTTGCGCGGGCCGGACCCGACGCGGATATTGAACGGGCTGCCCTTGATGGGTTGGATTGTGGAGGTGGACCCGCCGAACCTGCTATAATAGTTTGACGCGTGTGTTTGTCAGCGCGAGGAGCGCAGCGGCGCGGCAGTTTCCTCCCGAGACTGCTAAAAGGCTGCCGCCTTCGTTCGCAAAAAGAATTGTCAGCATAATGACGGGCGCAAAATAAACCCCTGTTAGCATAGGTGAAGAAATGAACCAACGCAAAGAAATCATAACCTGGGATGAAGTTTCACGGCTGATAGACCACCTGCTGCCGCAGTTTAATCGGGTCTATTCCGTAATGGTGATGGTTACGCGCGGCGGCATCATCCCGGGCGGCATGCTGGCGGAAGCGATGAATATCCAAATGCTTTTTACCGCCTCCGTCGACTTCCCCGCTGAATTGCACACCACCCCCACGCCTCAATCCAAATTCCTGACCTGGCCAAAATTTTTGCAATTCCCCGAGGCAAGCCATCTGAACAACCAAAACGTACTGATTGTGGACGATGTCTGGGGTTCGGGGCGCACCATTACCGCGGTTAAAAACCGGGTTATGTCTTCCGGCGGGCGCCCTTCCACCTGCGTGCTGCACTTCAACCCATACCGGAACTTGTTCGGGAATATGCGCCCGGATTATTACGCGGCAACTACCGACGCACGCATCATCTATCCATGGGAAATGGACCGCGGTTTTCAACCCAATTTTTTCAGCGGCATACACTGAGGCATCTACCCCCTGTGCGCGCCCGGAGCTGCCATGCAAAAACCCCTTCGTTGGTACGACGGCGTTCTGATTAATGTCTACTATCTCGGCCTGACAGTTCGCACCCAAACCCTCACCCCGCTCATTCTGCCTCTGCTTGTCCAGCAGTTCGTCGGGGATGAGACCAAAGGCAGCAGCTACGGCACAATCCGCCTCTATTCCCTGATGATTGCCTTGCTCGTACAAGCTGTAACCGGCATTTTCTCAGACCGCAGCACGCACCGCTGGGGAAAACGCCGCCCGTTCATGCTCACCAGCAGCATCCTTGAGATTGCCACGTTCATCGTCATCGGGGTGATTGCCTCCCGGATGGAAGGGCAGGCAGGCTACGCGGCGCTGTTCGCGGCGGTGCTTTTTTCGATGGTCTTTTCAAACCTCGGGCAGGGCGCGGCACAGGGGCTTATCCCGGATTTGGTGCCCGAGAGTCAGCGCGGGGTGTACTCCGGGCTGAAAGCGCTTTTTGAGCTTCCAATCCCGCTGGTTTTTGTTTCCTTCTTTGTATCCAAAATGCTCCGCACCGGTAATTATTGGGCGGCTATCCTGACGGTCATTGCCGCGCTGTTCGTGAGCACCCTCCTGGCGATGTTCGTTCGCGAGACCCCATCGGAAAAAGTCCCCCTACCCTTGGATTGGGGCGCGATTGGGCGTTTGGTTGGCATGACCGCCCTGTTTACCGGCGTTATCCTGCTGGCAGGTGAGGCAGTGAAGCTTCTGCTCCCGTTGGCAGCCGCGCTGCCAGGCACTCCCCGCCTGGTACTCACCAGCATCCTCGGCACGGCAGGGATGCTCCTGGCAGTTGTGATGGGGGTCGTCTTTTCCATGCGCGTCAGCCTGAGCGCCGAAGCCGCCAAAAACCCCTCCTTCACATGGTGGGTCGTTAACCGCCTGGCTTTTTTGGTCGGCGCGAACAACCTGGCAAGCTTTTTGCTCTATTTCATCCAGGAACGCTTTCCGGAACTGAAAGGGAACGCCGCGGCCGGACCGGCTGCTTCACTGGTACTGATGGTGGGCGTCGCGATTTTGGCAGCCGCGCTGCCCGGCGGCTGGCTGACGGATAAAGTCGGCACCAAGCCCCTGATCGCGCTGAGCGGTATTCTCGCGGCGTTGGGCACCGCGGTCGTTGTCACATCCTCATCCATGTCGGGGTTGTACCTCGGCGGCGTCTTGGTCGGGGTTGGGGCGGGCATTTTCTTTTCTGCCAATTGGGCATTAGGTACCAGCCTGGTTCCACCGGGGCAAGCCGGGCGCTACCTGGGGATTTCCAACCTGGCGGGCGCCGGCGCCGGCGCGATTGGGGCTTATATCGGCGGACCAATCGGCGATAATGCCGGATTTGTGGTGCTGATGGGTATTTACGGTCTGCTTTTTCTGTTTTCCGTGCTGGCATTGGGGCGCATAAAAACCCCTCAGCCTGCTGGCAGGCTTTGAGAGTTTATTATATGGACACGAACGCGGCGGTAGAAGCAGCCAATCTGGAACTGGAGACGTTCGCCAGCAGCGCGAACGCGCTGGGCTTGCGTCAGGCGCGCGCGATTATCGCGATTGGCTCTCTTCCCGGAGGTTACTTCCGACCCGGACAAAGCGATCTGGACTTAATCGTGCTGTTCCACGGTACGCCGCCCGCAGACGAGGCCTTTAGCCAGGTTGAACGCGAGGAGATGGAGCGCCTGAAAAAGCTCGCCGCTCAAGCCTCTCCCTTTGAAATTGAATTGATTTTCTTGCACGAGAGCCGGCTGGCGCGGGACCCGCTAACCGGCTGCCTTCCGTATGCCGATTTTGTTCAGCGTCTGCGTTCCCAGAGCAAATTGTTATGGGGAAGGGTTGACCTGGCATCCCTTACAGCGCCGGAACGTGAGGATTTCGTCTGTGCGTTCAAGCGCTATCTGGAATATGAGCAGGATAAACTCGGCATGGAATTTTCGCAGGCCTGGACGCAAAGCCCCCTAGCGGAACTGCTTAAACACGCGCTCGTGTTGATGCGCACTTTTTTACTGGTGCGGCGCGGCATCCTTGAATACGACAAAACGCGAATCGCGCGCCTCTACACGGAAAACCGCCCGCCTGCCCCACTGCCGCAGGCCTTGGCGCGATGCATAGACCTGCGCTTCGCGGGCGAACCGCCCTCAGAAGCCTTGGAAGCCGCGGCGCGCGCGGAGCTCCCTGCCTTTCACGCTGCCCTGACGAAAGAAATCCTTAATCTCAGCCGCGAATGACGCTGACGCGCGAACCAGAGGGGACTTTTTCCACCTCAATCCGGTTGGGGAACTGCTCTTTTAATTCCTCAATGTGGGTGATGACCATGATCATATCAAAGTCTTCGGTCACCAGACCAATCGCCTCCACCAGCCGCTGTTTGCCTTCCGCGTCCTGATTTCCAAAGCCTTCGTCAATCACCAGCGTGCGCAGCTGCGCGCCGTTGCGCCGCGCGAGCAGGCGCGCCAACGCCAGGCGAATGCTGAAATTGATGCGAAAGGCTTCTCCACCTGAATAAGTTTCATAATCGCGGGTTGAACTGCCGTCGCTGATGGTGATATCCAGCGTTTCCAGCTTGTCGGTCCGCCTCACGTCTTTCAGGTTTCGTTGGGTGGGGAAGTTTACGCTCATGCTGTAATTGGAGAGGCGGCTGAGGACGCGGTTGGTTTCATCCTCCAATTCAGGCAGGGCTTGTTCAATCAGCATAGCCGGCACGCCGTCTTTGGAAAACCCCCGTTCCAGGGTCTTCAGACGCGCGATTTCAACATTCAAGGCTTCCATATCTTCTCGCAAGCTCACTTTGCGCGTTTTCAGTTCCGCCAGCACGTGCAGTTCCTGCCGTGCCGCGCCAACTTTGCGGTTCCAATCCGCCTCCGCCTCCCGCTTTTCTTGCACTGCATGGTCGGTTATCTGAATATCCGGCAGGCTGCGCTCAATTTCCGCCAAATCCTCGGCGGCTTTTGAGCGTTCGAGCGCGGCGTTCCGCGCTTCCTCCGTTTGTTTCTCAAGGTTCTCGCGCAGTTCCACCACACTCTCTTCCAGCTGCCCAACCGTGCTGCGGGCAATTTGCAGCTCGTTGTAAGCTGCCTGGGCCGGTTCGGCTTGCTGCGTTTCTTCGCGCAAGCGCGAGTGCGCTTCGGGGTTGTATGCCAGCCCCTCAATTTCCCGGAGAACCTCCGCGCGTTCTGCCCGCTCCCGCGCGCAATAGTCGTCTTGCGCCAGGGAAGTTCGGATTTGTTCCAGGTTCAGCGCCCCCTGCTGCCCAAACTGCTCCGCCCGGCTGGCGTACAGGCTTTGCTGCTCGGCAAGTTGGTCTGCCTGGCGGGTGAGCGAGGCGATTTGCTTTTCGGAAGCCAGAATTTGGGCGCGTTCTTCCGAGAGCTCGCCCTGGCGGCGGGTTATGTCCTTTATTTCCGCCTGGTTCCTTTTGTACAGTTCACGTTGGTCTTGCAGTTCCGCATCCAATTCCTGTTCCAGGCGGTCGCGGTCGTGCAATGCCAGAGCCTGGCCGCACAAGGGGCACTGGGCTCCTTCCACTTTCTGGACCTTATCCAGGCGTTCGCTCAGCTCTTTGCCTTTCTTTTCAATCCCGGAGTTTTCGGCCAACAGTTCCGAAAGGCGGGTCTGAAGTTTTTCGGCTTCCTCGCCAAGCGTTTCCTTCGCTTCCACGCGGCGCTCCAACAGCGCGATTTCCGTCTGCAGCTGCTTCTGTTGGGCCGCGCGATCGGCGTTTTGGGCGGCTTCGCGCTCCAGCTGCTGTTTTTCCTCTTCCAGGTGTTTCTGGTCGGCCAGCAGTTTCTGGCGTTCAAGCGCGATTTGGCTTTCAAGATCGCGTCGGCGGTTCTCAAACGGATGAAAACGCTCGGAGAGCGCGTCTTGCTTGGCGAGCTGTTTGCGCAAGTTTTCCAGCTGCTTAAATTCAGTTTCAACGCGCTCCGCGGAAGCCAGCTTACGTTTCAACTCTTCCAGCGCCGCTTCCTTATCTTCCAGCCGGCGTGTGAGCTCTGCCCGCGAAGCTTGCGCTTTGCGTTCCTGCGCCTCGTGCAAAGCCAACACCTGCCTGTGACTCGCCAGGTTTTGCTCCGCGGCGCGCTTTTGTTCCAGGGCGGATTGCGCCAGGCGGGTTTCCGCGGCGGCGTTTTTCAGCTCGGATTCGAGCCATTCCAGCTTCGCCTTGCGTGCTGGCTCTTCATCCAGCTCACCTTGAATCTCTTTCAGGCGGCTGTCCATAACACGCAAGTCGCCCTGACGGAGTTTGATCAGCTCAGCGGTGCGTTTGCGGTAATCTTCCCAGCTGTCCAACCCTAAGATGCTGCTGAGGATGCGTTTGCGGTCCGCGGGTTTTTGCGTGGCAAACATATCCGCTTTCCCCTGCAAAAAGAAAGAGGCGTTTATGAAGGTTTCATAATCCAAGCGCAAAGTGCGCTGAATTTTCGCGTTGGTCTCGCTTAGGGTGCGTTCGGTGAGCAGCTTCCAAGGAGCCGCGTCGTCGCTGGTTCGCATGAGGAATTCCACCTGGCTGCCCTTGCCGCGCGTGATGGACCGCGTGACCCGATAAATCTGGTGCTCATACGCGAATTCCAGGCTGACTTCCGCTTTTTGACAGGCGTGGTTGATGATTGCCTCGTCCCTGCGGCGCGCCTGCCCATACAGCGCGTAGGTTATCGCGTCCAGCAATGAGGATTTGCCCGCCCCATTCTGCCCGGAAACGCAAACCAGGTCCAGACCCGAAAAATCGATTTCTATCGGGTCGCGATACGAAATAAAACCTGAGAGAGAAAGCTTAATCGGTATCATCGCTATCGAACCCTAATACTTTATTTCCTTCCTCAATCGTTTTTGGGCTTGCCTGAGCGCCCAGGAGCTCTCTCCAGAAGTCGTTATCATATCTTCTGGAACGGATAGGGATTGGCATCGGCACGCCCCAACCCAACAAGAGTGCCTCTTCCTTGGCCTGCAGCTTGGAAAGCAGCCCGCGCAGCGCGCTCCTTCCGGGCAAGCCGGAGAGCACAGCGTTGATGTCATCCTCATCGCCCAGCGAGCCGGAGATTCGGGTGCCCAACTGCGACATGACCTCGTCGTAGATTTGGGACGGGCGCTGGTCTATGATGAGCAGGGTCACGTAGTATTTGCGCATTTCCCGGGCGATCGTACTGAAAATGGTCTGCGAAGCCATCTCGCGGTTGAGCAGTTTGTGGGCTTCTTCCACCACCACAACCAACGGGCGCGGTTCTTTTCCCTTCTCGGCATGGAAGTTTTCGGTGCTGTTTCCCCAATGGTCGCGAATTTTGCGGGTAATCAGATTGGTGACCAGCAGATAATCCAGCTCGGTGTTGCTCTTGCCAAAGGAGAGGATAACGTGTTTGCCGTGTTCCAGGTCCTCAATGATTTGTTCCAGCCCCCTGGTAGCTGGGTCCGCGATGAGATACGCAGACTTGCCCAGGCGCTGCAGCCTTTGGTGAAGGGCAAGGGCAGATTTTGGGTGCACGTTGCCGACGGCAGCCCAGGCTTCCACGCTGTTGGGCGCGGGCACGCTTTTGCCGTTTTCATCCTCTATGGTCGTACCGGTTTCCATGCTGAGGAATTCATGGAGCCAATCCTGTCCAAAATCCCGTTCCAGGGCTGAAAGCACGATGGGGGCGGTCTCATTCAGGTTCAGCGCCTGGCTGAGCAGCAGCACATCCTCGCTGGTAATATCCGACTGCGCGATTTCGAGGGAGAGGTCGGCGTTCAGTTTGCCAAAAGAGGTCCTTGCGCCCAACCCCGCCAGCCGAATCTTGGCGCCGAACTTGCCTTTGAGACCCGGGACTGCCGCGCCGGTATCCGAAGAGGTGCTGTCTGGTCCGTATTCATTGTGCATATCAAAAATCAAGGCGGAAGCCCGGTCGGCGTGGATGAGACCCGCCAGAATCATGCGCGCCAAAAAAGACTTCCCCGAGCCGGTGGTGCCAAAGATGCCGGAACTGCGCTTGACGAACTTGTCCAGGTTCAGGCAAACCGGGTGTCCCTGTTCGCGGGTATACCCGATGCGGAATATTTCCTGGTTGTTTTCCTCCCCGAAGATCTGGGCAATGTCCGCGGCATCCGCCAACAACACTGGCGAATGGTGGCTGGGGACGGTCTTGACCGTCACGGGCTGCGTTTCTTCCGGGTGCTGGTCCTTCCAAAGCCGGTATTCTTCCGTCCCAGGTTCCGGTCCGCGTTCCAGCATTAATACCGGCATCACCGCCAGGTTGGTAAAGAGGGTCTGCCCATGCAAAAGCTCCGCGAGATGGCGCGGCAGGCGTTCTTCGCTCTGTTCGTCGGCAAAGCGGGGATTGGTGGAACCCAATTGCAGGTCGGTGACCAATCCATAAAAGCGCCAGCCGCCGCTATCGATGACCACAAAAGAACCTTCCTGCACTTCCTGCGGCGGCACCGTCAGGCGCACTTGCAGGTTGGCTTCCAAGCCGCCGCCAACCACGTAACCAATCGGGTGGGGATTCGCGCGATTAATTGTGTCCATTTTCACCTCACTCCAACTCAGCCAGCGCGTTCAGCACGTTCATCAAACCCTCGTAGTCATCCCGCAGCAGAACGATTAACTCCTGGCAAGCCCCCGTGTACCAGTCCGCTCTGCCGTGCTGCGCGTGCGCCAGCCTGGCGTTCGCCAGGTGCGCGGTCAGGATTTCTTCCACCGGTTGGTCGTCCAGGCGCAGGATGTGTCTGAAATAGCCGTATCGGCCGGCGCTGGTGAAGCGCACCAGTTCTGCATCGTCGCACAGGTAAAGCGCGTCCAGGCTGAGCGGCGGGCGCGGAGGCAGTCGGTGAAATATCTTTCCGTCCTGTCCGAATCCGACGCAAAGCACGCTGATTTCTACTGGCAGGTTGCGGTTGTGACGATTATCCTCGGTGTACTCCGTTGGAATGCTGATGCCGGATACAAGCTGGCGCACCAGGCTGTCATCGTTAATGATGATATTGCCAATCAACCCGTAAATTTCAAGCCCTTCTTCCAGGCGCACTTTACATAGAGCCCCCAAAGCTGGCGCGATGAGTTCTTTGGTGCGGCAGCCCGCCACAAAGGCGCGGTTGTCGGCGCGCAGCAGTTTTCCAATTAATATCTTTGTTTCGCCGCTCATCTCTCCCTCACTTTTTTGTCAGACCTTTATTCCAGTCTTTGTTGGACCGTTTGCCTGCCCGCGCGCCGGCTTGCTCCAACTCGCGCACCAGCATGGCTTCCACCTGTTCGTGCTCGGGCATGGTGATGACCGCCAGTTCATGCGCGCGGTGCAGCGCGTAGGGGTATGGATGGGTATCCAAAACCATGGCTTCGTGATAAATCACGCTGTGTAACACGTCGATCAGCTGCGGGCGTTCGCTGACCCAGCCGGGGAATTCCACCCGCGCCAGAATCGGCTGCCCGGGGCTGCCCACATTCAGGTAAAAGAAGTGCACGTTCAGACTGCCTTTCCCTTCGCCTTTGGCGACTGATTCAAAAACCGCCGAACGCTCAGCCGCGCCGAGTAATTCCTCCAGAAGTTCCGCGTCGCTGATTCCGCGGATTTCGCGCTTGGTATCGTCATAAGCTCCAAGCTCCGCGTCGGGGGTTTGCATAATGCTGAGCATGCGGCTGATGAGCTCGGAGCCCGGCTTGTCGATATATCCCGCGCTGAGCACGCCGCGCGCTTCCAGGTGGGCATGGATTTCGCGCACTTCATTTAGCTGCTCCGCCCGCTCTCGGCGGGTGGTCACGTTCTCATACACATCCAGAGGTCCGTCGGTGAGCGTGATAATAGGTTCTCGGTCAGAAATCGCGGCTTCGAACAAAACGCGCCTTTCTGCCAGGTCCCGCAAGAGCGAAACGTCTTCTTCGCCAATCAGGTGACCTTCGGAGGTGAACAGGTTTTCGTGTTCCAGGAGGGTGCTCAGGACGTTTATTTCCGGGGCGAGGCCCGAGCCGCGCATGATTTTTATCATGCCAATATTCAGGACGCAAAACTGCACCGGCCTGTGGCGGTTTGGCACAATCTGTGAACCGTCGGCGGCAATCAGCGTGTACGCGGCCGGCAGGGCGGGCAGGGCTTTGCGCGTCAGCAGCGCTTCCGCGACCGGTTTGGCGCAGTATAGATTCTTCAAAAGCGCTTGTGCCCGGGATATCTTTTCCCGCACAGCTTCCAGTTCCAGCGCCGGGTCCAGGAACATCTGCCAGAGCTTCTCTTTGCGGGCCGCCAGCTGCTCCTGGAATCCCTTTTCTTTTCTGGCATATGCCGGCAGACTCTGTTCAATCTGAGGATAATTAACGGGCATGTCTCTCTTTCTGAAAGGTTATGAAAAGAACCCCTTTTTTATTATATCCAATCTCCACCTTTTTCCGGGAGCTTTTTGAAAAGTTTTTCCGGGTTTTGGGAACATTCCACTCCCTTAATGCGTCCATATCTCAGTGAACACTAAGGAGTTAACTATGAAAACCAAACTTTCGATTTTTTCCATCGTCGTCCTTCTCATCGCGGCGTTGACATTAAGCGGATGCGCTCTGTTCCAGCCGCAGCAGCAAGCCACAGCCCCCGCAAACCTTCGCACGCTCAGTGTCAGCGGCAGCGGGAACGTGGTGCTGGTTCCCGACATCGCCTACATCAATATCGGCGTGCACAGCGAAGCCCCGGATGTCAGCTCTTCCCTGAGCATCAACAATGCCCAGGCAACCGCCATCTCCAACGCTCTCCAGGCGGAAGGCGTGGACGCGAAGGATATCCAGACGGCAAATTTCAATGTGTATCCCTCCCAGCATTACGATAACATGGGTCAGGTTACCGGCACTTACTACGTGGTGGATAATACCGTCTACGTTACCGTGCGCAATCTGAGCAAACTTCCCAAACTGTTGGACGTCGCGATCAGCTCGGGCGCCAACAGCATCTATGGGATAAATTTTGATATCGCAGACCGCGAAAGCGCGTTGGCTAAGGCGCGGGACCTGGCGATCCATGACGCCCAGGCAAAAGCCCAGTCCGTGGCTGGCGTCGCCGGGGTCTCCCTTGGCGAGCTTCAATCCATCAGCGCCGTAAATTCCAGCTTCGTGCAGCCTTACAGCGCTTCTGGAATGGGCGGCGGCGGAGCTGCCGGCCTGGAAACCTCCGTTCCGGTTTCCGCTGGCCAGATAGTCGTCACTTACGAAGTCAACCTGACTTACGCAATCAAATAAGCCTGCTGCGTCCCAATCAGCAGAACAAACAGCCCCCGAAAGCAGGCTTTCGGGGGCAATTTTTTAGGCCGCGCTGTGATAAAATACCCGGGGACTTATTATTATCCAAAAGGTGGAAAGAATGAAGGTATCTGAGATAAAGGTGCGGGATTACCGGAAAAACCTCTATCCTGTGGAGGATTTTATTATCCAGCGTTGGTCCGCCCGGGCAATGAGCGGGGAAGCTCTCCCTCAGGAGGAACTGCTGCGTCTGTTTGAAGCCGCGCGTTGGGCGCCTTCCTCCGGGAATTTTCAGGAATGGTTCTTTCTGTACGCCCACCGGGGGACCGAACAATTTGACGGATTCTTTTCGCTGCTGGACATCTGGAACCAGGAATGGTGCGCGCGCGCCAGCGTACTTTTGGTCGTGCTCTCCAATAGAATCTCGTCAAAAGGCAAAGAAATCAGCACGCACGCCTTTGACACCGGCATGGCGTTTGAAAACCTCGCCCTGCAAGGCACCGCGATGGGTCTGGTCGTGCATCCCATGGCTGGGTTTAACTACGAACGCGCCCGCGCGGAGCTGCGCATCCCCGATGCGTACAGCATCCACTGCATGGCTGCCGTCGGCTATCCCGGCGAAATCAACCAGCTTTCGGAATACAACCAAAATCGCGAATACCCGAACCAACGTAAGGACCTGAAAGAGAGCTTTCAGGAAGGCGGCTTTCCGCCAGTTTCCAATTGATAAGGAGAAACCATGTCCATTCACCCACTCGCAGGAAAACCCGCCCCGCTTGAAGCGCTTGTCAATATCCCGCGCCTGATATCCGCCTATTACACCCTGCACCCGGACCCGCAAAACGCGGCCCAGGCAGTGGCATTTGGCACCAGCGGGCACCGCGGAACCTCGCTGAACGGCAGCTTTAATGAAGACCACGTGCTTGCCATCAGCCAGGCGATTTATGAATACCGCAAACAGGCCGGCATTAATGGGCCCCTCTTCATGGGGATGGACACGCACGCGCTTTCCGAGCCGGCGCTCTACAGCGCGATTGAGGTGTTTGCCGGCAACAACATGGAAATCATGATTCACGCCCAGATGCGCTACACGCCCACGCCGGTAATCTCCCACGCCATCCTGACCTATAATGCCGGCAGGCAAAGCGGCCTGGCGGATGGGGTGGTTATATCGCCCTCGCATAACCCGCCCGATGACGGCGGCTTCAAATACAACCCGCCGAACGGCGGCCCCGCGGATACAGACACCACCAAGTGGATTCAGAACCGCGCCAACGAAATCATCCGCGGCGGGCTGAAAGATGTGAAACGTCTCGGGCTCGCGAAAGCGCTCCAGGCTGATACAACCCATCAGATTGACCTGATCACCCCCTACGTGAACGACCTGGACAGCGTCGTGAATATGAAAGCACTGGCAGCTTCCGGTATTCATATCGGCGTAGACCCGCTGGGAGGCTCGGGTATCGGGTATTGGGAGCCAATCGCGGAAAAATACGGTTTGAACATTGAGGTTGTCAACAAACGCGTGGACCCCACTTTCTCGTTTATGACCCTGGATAAGGATGGGAAAATCCGGATGGATTGTTCCAGCCCCTACGCGATGGCGAATCTCGTGACGCTGAAAGATAAATTTGACATCGCCTTCGGCAACGACGTTGATTTTGACCGCCACGGCATCGTTACCCCCAGCGTTGGGCTGATGAACCCCAACCACTACCTGGCGGTTGCCATCTGGTATATCTTCCAGCACCGCCCGGATTGGTCCCGCGATGCGGCAATCGGTAAGACCCTGGTTTCCAGCTCCATTATTGATAAAGTGGCCGTCAAGATTGGAAGGCGGTTGTGCGAAGTGCCGGTCGGCTTCAAATGGTTTGTGCCTGGCTTGTTGGATGGAAGCGTTGGCTTTGGCGGGGAAGAAAGCGCCGGAGCCTCGTTCCTCCGTAAAAACGGCGCGACCTGGACCACCGACAAAGATGGCATCATCCTCGACTTGCTCGCCGCTGAAATTTTGGCAGTGACCGGCAAAGACCCCGGCTCGCACTACCAGGCGTTGGAGGCAGAGCTAGGCAAAAGCTGGTACGCGCGCATGGATGCTCCCACCGGGGCCTGCGAGAAAGCCGTTCTGGCGGCGCTTTCGCCGGAAATGGTTAAAGCGGACAAACTCGCGGGCGACCCAATTATCGCCAAGCTTACCAAAGCGCCCTGCAACAACGCCCCGATTGGCGGGTTGAAAGTGAGCACGGAATTTGGTTGGTTTGCCGCCCGCCCTTCGGGCACAGAAGATATTTACAAGATTTACGCGGAAAGCCTGAAAGGCGCGGAGCACCTCGCGCGCATCCAATCCGAAGCCCGCGAAATTGTGGATGCCGCCCTCGCCGGGTAACCTTATGGGCGGCGGCCGATGAACCCCGCCGGCTTGATGGAAGCAGCATCGGAAACCCAATTCTTATGAAGTCCGCCGCGCCGCTTCCGCGGCGCGGTGCAATGCGTCATCAATTCGCAGAAGTCAAAATCAAGGGGGTAAGAAAACAGATCTCCAAGAGGGGCTGCCGCGTCTTTTCCTGCGTTTTCGTTTATAAGTGACACTTTCGCTCACGGCGCGCAGAGACAGGGCGGCTTGCCAAACCCGGTTGCTTGGAAAAATCTTACCCGCGCGCAGGCCCGGGGCTTCATCAATCAGGAAAAAAGCTGAGCCAAATAATACCCGAGCATGACCGCCCAGATCCAGGTATCCACGCGATCCAAAATGCCGCCGTGCCCCGGGATTAACGTGCCGCTGTCTTTTACCCCGGCAATCCGCTTGAGCATGCTCACAAAGAGGTCTCCAAATGGAGCCAAAACGCCGATAACCAGCCCCAAAACCGCGCCTTCCCAGACCGCGAGTTCCGGCATAACCGGCTTCAGGACCCAGCCAAATAATGCGCCGAACCCAACCCCGAACAGGACCCCGCCCGCGTAGCCTTCCCAGCTTTTGCGCGGGCTGAGGCGGGGAAACATTTTATGTTTACCAAATTTCAAGCCAATCGCATACGCCCCCAGGTCCACCAACATCACCAGGCCAAGGCTGAGCATGGTCCACCAGGCGCCGTTCGGGAGCGCTCGCAGGGAGAAAAAATAACCGCCGAGCCAACCGAGATAAAGAATGCCGGAAATATGCAGCGCGAAAGTGAGTACCGCCTGCGCGTCTTGCTTCTCAAAGCGATTCAGGCTCAGGATGGCTGAAGCTGTCAGGACTGCCACCAGCATCAGGTCCATACCCGCGAAGCCGAAAAACAGCCGCAGCAAGAGCAGCGCCAACACGCCGCCCAACATAAGCGGATATGAGACAAAATAACCCATGGTCTTCAACAGGCGGCAGTATTCCCAGGCGCCAACCCCCAGAGCGGTCAGGATGAGAATCGCGTAAACAGTGCCGCCCAGATATGAGACGACAAGCATGAGCGGCACAAACACCAAAGCGGATTTGAAGCGAATCCAGAACATTACTTGGAGCTCAAACCTCCGAATCGCCGGTCTCTGCGGCTGTATTCACGCAGCATCTCCTTAAATACTTCTTCATTGAAATCCGGCCAATAGGTGGTCGGGAAAACCCACTCGGAATAGGCGCTTTGCCACATCAGGAAGTTGCTCGTGCGCATCTCACCGCTCGTGCGGATAATCAAATCCGGGTCGGGGATGCCAGCGGTGAACAGGTTGCGTCCAATCAGAGCCTCGGTCACCTCATCGGGTCTGGCGCCGGAGGAGATTATTTTTCGCACTGCGCTAACAATCTCATCCCTGCCGCCATAGTTAAAAGCCAACTGCACGGTAATCTTGCGGTTGTTTTTTGTCAGGTTCACCGCGTATTCAATTTTATCCACCAGGGAAGGGCGCAAGCGGTCCAGATGCCCGATATGCAGGATGCGCACGCCTTCTTCATGGAGCGGGACGGTTTCCCTGTCAATAAATTCAGACAGCAAATCCATAATGCCAAAAACTTCATCCTTCGGGCGGTTCCAGTTTTCGGTGGAAAACGCGTAGAAGCTGAGGTATTTTATGCCAAATTTGATGCCGGCGGTGATCACCCCGCGCAGGTTCTCCACGCCAGCCCGATGCCCGGCCAGGCGGGGCAGGCCCTGAGCGTTGGCCCATCTGCCGTTCCCATCCATAATTAAACCCACGTGAGTGGGTATTTTAAGTGTTTCTTCTTTGGAGTCCATTGGTTCAGACCTCGAGGATTTCCTTTTCTTTTCGGGCGCCGACTTCGTCAATCTTTTCGACCATTCCGGCGGTAAGTTCTTTCAGGTCATCTTCAGCGCCGGTCAATTCATCCTCTGAGATGAGTTTTTCTTTTTCGAAGTCCTTCAGGTCTTTTATCACGTCCCGGCGCACGTTGCGCACCGCAACTTTACAGTCTTCGAGGCGCGAATTTACCACCCGCAGCAAATCCCGCCGGCGTTCTTCCGTCAGGGGGGGCAGGTTCAGACGGATGGATTTGCCGTCGTTATTAGGCGTGAGACCGAGCTCGGAAGCAAGGATAGCCCGCTCAATATTCTTGAGAGTAGAGGCGTCGAAGGGGCGGATCAACAGCTGCCTGGGTTCGGGCACGCTGATGGTCGCCATTTGGATTAATGGGAGTGTCGCCCCGTAATACTCTACCGGCAGCTTTTCAATCAGGGCGGGGGACGCTCTACCGGTGCGGATCCCGGTCAGATCTTCTTCCAACACATCCACAGCGGCTTGCATGCGCTGCTCCGCATCTTTCAACAGTTCTTTAACCATCATTGCCTCCTCAGAAAAACCTCAAAGTGTAAGGATACCTTAAAAAAGGGAAAAATAACAGCCCGCCGACGTTTTACAGCGCTCCCGGGCCCGCGCTGAGAATCCATCGGGCGACCGGACGCTGCACCACCCGTGGGTGTTCGAACCGGCTAAGAGAGGAATAAAATCAAAAAAGCGGGCGACCGGACGCTGCACCCCCTGCGAGTGTTCGAACCGGCTAAGAGAGGAATTAAAAACAAAAAAGCGGGCAGCCGGACGCTGCACCCCCCGTGGGTGTTCGAACCGGCTGGATTGTTAATTCGTTAAACTTAAATCAAAAAAGCGGGCAGCCGGACGCTGCACCCCCTGTGGGTGTTCGAACCGGCTAAGAGAGGAATAAAATCAAAAAAGCGGGCGACCGGACGCTGCACCCCCTGTGGGTGTTCGAACCGGCTAAGAGAGGAATTAAAACAAAAAAGCGGGCGACCGGACGCTGCACCCCCTGCGGGTGTTCGAACCGGCTAAGAGAGGAATTAAAACAAAAAAGCGGGCGACCGGACGCTGCACCCCCTGCGGGTGTTCGAACCGGCTGGACTGTTAATTCGTTAAACTTAAATCAAAAAAGCGGGCGACCGGACGCTGCACCCCCTGCGGGTGTTCGAACCGGCTGGACTGTTAATTCGGTAAACTTAAATCAAAAAAGCGGGCGACCGGATTCGAACCGGCGAATGTTAGCTTGGAAGGCTAATGCCTTACCACTTGGCGACGCCCGCGTGCAATCTATTTTATGCAATTCGGAGCCCGGCGTCAATGCCAACGCTTCTATCGTTTCAACTGCTCCAACAACAGCTCACGCGTGCGCTTGGGGTCGGCTTTCCCACCCGTGCGGCGCATCACCTGACCCACAAACCATCCGAGCAGGCTTTCTTTCCCGGCTCTAAAGCTCTCCACCTCAGCCGCGGACTCAGCCAAAACTGCCGCAATCTGAGAGCTTAAGGCGTCCTCATCCGCGATTAAGCCCAATCCTTCACGTTCCACGATTTCCGCGGGCTTTCCGCCGGCAGCCTCCACCTTACCCAGCAGGCTCTTGCCTGTAGCCGGGTTTATCTTACCGTCTTCCACCATCCGGATAATCTCTGCCAGGTCTGCCGGGCGCAGGCGCAGCTGGGCGGCGCTCTTGCCCGTGTCGTTCATCAATCGGCTGAGGTCATTCATCATCCAATTGGAAACTACCTTCGCCGCTCCGCCGCACAGCCGCACGCTTTCCTCATAGTAATCCGAAAGGCTGCGTTCGCTGGTGAGGATATCCGCGTCATATCCTGAAAGCTGGTAATCCCGGATGAAGCGCGCGCGGCGCGCCAGAGGCAGCTCGGGAAGGCTCTCAAGCACCCGCGCGATTTCCTCCGCGGATAGCCTCACTGGCAGCAAGTCCGGCTCGCGGATGTAGCGATAGTCGGCTTCGCTTTCTTTTGAGCGCATTTTTCGCAAGGTGCCTGTGTCGGCATCCCAGTCCAGGGTATACGATTGGATGCGCCGGCCGGCTTCCACGGCTTCAATCTGGCGCTTGGCTTCTTCCATAATCGCCTGACGGACCGCGTCAATGGAGTTGACGTTCTTGATTTCGGTTTTGGTGTTCAGCACCGTGCTGCCTGCTTCGCGGATGGAAACGTTCGCGTCGCAGCGCAGATGACCGCGCTCCATATCCGCCTCCGAAACGCCAATCCAACGCAAAAGCTGGCGCAGTTGGGTCAGGTATTGGGCGGCTTCCTCCCCCGAGCGTAAATCAGGCTCGGTGACCATTTCTATCAACGGTACGCCGCAGCGGTTAAAGTCCACCAGGCGTTCACCCTGCTCAATCTTTGTTTTGCCGGCGTCCTCTTCCAGGTGCAGTTTGTGGATGCGCACGCGCCGGCTGCTACCATCCGACATTTCCAAGTCCATATAGCCGCCTTTGCCAATCGGCTCGTCAAACTGGGTGATCTGGTAGCCTTTGGGCAGGTCGGGGTAGAAATAGTTTTTGCGGTCAAAGTAAGAGACCGGGTTAATTTCCGCGTGCATCGCGGCAGCCAGCAGCGCGCCTTTTTGCACCGCCTCCGCGTTCAACACAGGCAGCACGCCGGGCAAGCCGCTGCACACCGGGCAGATATTGGTGTTTGGCTCCGCGCCCCAGGAATCGGCTTTGCAGGCGCAGAAAATCTTGCTGGTGGTGTTGAGTTGGATATGCGTTTCCAGGCCGATGACGACTTCGTATTTTTTCATGCGCTCACCTCGCTGCCGCGCAAGGCCTGCGGGGTTATCCCGCGCCATTCCGCGTTCTGAGTCGCTTGCTCGTAGGCGTGAGCCGCCCTCAGGATTAAGTCCTCGCGAAAGTCCATGCCAAAGAACTGCACGCCGATGGGCAGCCCCAGCGGGTCCAGCCCGGCCGGGATGCTGACCGCGGGGATGCCGGCGTGGTTGCCAGCCACGGTCATTTGATCGGAATACTGCATCAAGACCGAGTCCCCCAGAACGGCTTTGCGGAGGAAGGCGGTGGTTGGTGTGGTAGGGGTGAGCAGCGCGTCCAACCGGTAAGCTCCGCGCGGGTCAAAAGCCTGCTCAAAGTCCGACCGGATCATGGATCGCACGCGCAAGGCTTTCTGGTAATACTGGGCGCTGTGTTGGGCGGCGCTCACGTACATGCCCATCAGGATGCGCAGTTTGGGCTGTAAGCCAAAGCCCTCAGCGCGCGTGGCGCGATAAAGCTCACTCAGCCCGCGGACAGGTGTGCCTGTGCGGTAGCCGTACTTGACGCCGTCGAAGCGGTGCAGGTTGGAGGCTGCTTCCACGCGGGAGATGACAAAATAAGCAGGGATGCCGTGCCGGGCGTTGGGCATTGGGACGTCCTCCACAACCTCCGCGCCCAGCCGTGCCAACACTTCGGCCGCGTCGCGCACGGCGCTGTTCATCTCTGGTTGGATAGCCTGGATGCTCATTTCGCCGGTGAGCGTATCCGGGTAGGTGATGTGGTCGTAATCGCGTGAAAGCCCTATGCGCATCCCGCGCACGCCTTCCTGCAGCGCCGCGAGGTAATCTGGCACCGGAGCCAACGCGCTGGTGCTGTCTTTGGGATCCATGCCAGCCAAAACCTGCAGCATCAGCGCCGCGTCCGCCGCGTCCCGCGCCAGCGGGCCGGGGCAGTCCAGCGAGGATCCAAAAGCAATCAGGCCGTAGCGGGAGGTGCGCCCGTAGGTGGGTTTGAGCCCGACCACGCCGCAAAACGCCGCGGGCTGCCGGATGGAACCGCCGGTATCCGTACCGAGCGAGAGCGAAACCTCGCGCGCGGCGACGGATGCGGCTGAGCCGCCGGAGGAACCACCGGTGACGCGTTGGGTGTTCCAGGGATTGTTGGGGTGCGGCTGGAAAGCGCTGGATTCGCTGGAGGAGCCGTAGGTAAATTCGTCCAGGTTGACCTTGCCGATAATCAGCGCGCCGGCTTTCTCCAGACGTTCCACTGTGGTGGCAGTATAAGGCGGTCGGAAGTTATACAGGATGCGCGAAGCAGCTGTGGTGGTGGTGCCTTCCACGCAAAAGATGTCCTTGACGGAAACTGGCACGCCAGCCAGGGGGCCTGGGTCTTCGCCGCGCTGCACAAGGGCCTGCACCTGCTCGGCTTGCCGGCGGGCGCGCTGCGCGGTGACTTCGATGAAGGCGTGCACCTTATTTTCCTCAGCAGGGTTCAAGTGCTCGTGTCGCAGGCTGCCCGGGGCGCCGTCCACGGTTTGAATCTGACGCAGATGGTCTTCCAGCACATCCAGCGCGGAAAGTTCCCCCGCGCGCACTTTTTGGGCAATCTGGCGGGCGCTGAGGTGGATGCTGTTCATTCGCTCACCTCACCGCGCGAGAAATCCGGAACGCGGAAGTATCCGCCTTCGCTGTCGGGCGCCTGTTTCAGGATTTCAGCTGAGTTTGGAAAGGGAATCCACGCGTCGGGGCGCGGAGCGCTGCCCCGGCATTCCAGGCCGTGCAGACTGGGCTGCACGCCCTCCGCCAGTTGGATTTCGCTCAATTCCTGCACCGCGGCTAGTTGGTGGTTCAGCTCAGTGCGCAGGTATTCGCTCTCTTCAGGGGTCAGCTCCAGGGCCGCCAGGCTGACCAGCCTGGCAAATATTTCCGGCGTGATGCTGTCGGGCTTCATAAGCACTTCCTTCTTTCGTTGCGTTACGCGTTATTATAGCAAGTTTCCGGGCGCGGCGGGCGCGGCGGGCGGACCTGTTTGTTATCCTGATACCCTGACGGGTACAGGCCGCAGTGAAAGATCTGGTTTTTCCCGCACTGAGATTCTCCGCTTCGTTCAGAGTGACAATCGCCACATCATCGCGGATGCTATAATCTGGGCATATGGAGAATAACTCAGCTCCAGAACTCGCGCTGAAACGAAATGACCACCGCGGACTGCGTGCCTGGGGAATGGAAAATTGGCTGTTCGCGGGCGGCCTTTTACTCTACCTGCTCACGCGCTTAATCCAGCTGGATAAATTCCCGATTTTCTTCTTCACCGACGAAGCCGTGCAAACCATGTCCGCGGTGGACCTCATCGCGCGTGGGATGCGAGACAGCCTGGGCCGCCTTTTCCCGGTCTACTTTGAGAACGGCGGGCAGTATAACCTCAGCCTGTCCGTGTACTTGCAGCTGCTGCCAGCGCTTTTGCCGCGTTCCATTTGGCTTACGCGCGGAATTTGCGCGCTCGTGACACTTGCCGTTCCACTCAGCCTGGGCCTGGCTTTGCGGGATTACTTCAGGGCGCGCGCCTGGTGGCTTGCGCCTGTGTTCATCGCGGCAGTGCCTGCCTGGTTCCTCCATTCCCGCACCGCCTTCGAAACCAGCCTGGGCGCGTCTATGTTCAGCCTGTTCTTGTTTTTTTATCTCGGATATCGGTTGAAAAACCGCCGGCTGCTGCCTGTCGCGCTCATTTTTGGGGCGCTGGCATTCTATGCCTACAGCCCGCTGCAGCTGGTGGTCGTGCTCACGGGTCTTGGTCTGCTTGTTGCGGATTGGCGCTACCACCTGCAGGATAAACGCGGGCTGCTGGCCGGGTTCCTCACCCTCGCGCTTGCCGCCCTGCCTTACGCGCTTTTTCAGCTCAGCCATCCGGGAGCGCTGACCCAGCACCTGAACCAGCTGCAGTCTTACTGGCTTTCGGATGCCTCTGTAACCGTCAAACTTGGGATGTATCTGCGCAATTATTTGCGCGGGCTGGATCCGCGCTATTGGTTCTTCCCCAATGAGACTGACCTGATCCGGCACCAGATGAAGAGCATGGGGCATTTTCCGCTGCTCAGCCTGCCGCTTGTGCTGCTGGGTCTGGCGGATGCCGCGCGCGGAGCGCGCCAGCCCGAAAAGCGGGCAGTCCTCATCGCGCTGCTGGCTGCCCCCGCTGGCGCCGCGTTGGTCGGGCTGGCTGTCACGCGCCTGCTGGTGATGATTGTGCCGCTCAGTTACCTGGCGCTGCTTGGCACGGAACACCTCCTCGCCTGGCTTCGCCCCGCCCGAAACCTGCACAAGCTGTATTTGCCTGTTTTCTGTGGGGTCTGGGCGCTCTCCAGCCTGTTCATCACCTGGGACGCCCTGCGGAACGGACCCACCTGGTTTGAGAATTACGGCATGTACGGGCTGCAGTGGGGCGGCAAAACGCTCTTTGATGAAGTGGATGAATTCCGACGCGAGAACCCGGGGAAGGAGATTTTTCTCAGCCCGAATTGGGCTAACGGAACCGATGTCATCGCGCGCTATTTTCTGGGGGATCCGCTGCCCATCACAGTGGGAGATATCACGCCCTACACCCTCTATCAGCTGCCCCTGGACAAAAACAAAGTGTTTGTGATGACCCCGGAAGAGTTCGACTGGGTTCCCAAGACCGGCAAATTTACCGATGTGGAAGTTTTGCGGGTGCTTCCCTACCCCAACGGGCAGCCGGGTTTCTACTTCGTCAGCCTGCGCTATATAGACGGAATCGCTGACATCTTCGCGAGGGAACAAGCGGAAAGGCGCCAACCCAAAAACGCCGTCTTGGAGTTGTTTGGGCAGCAGGTGCGGGCGCAGTACTCACCGCTGGATATCAACGATATCTACCAGGCGTTTGACGGCAGCCCTGCCACGCTCATCCGCAGCTTCGAAGCCAACCCGCTGGTCATCACCCTGGAGTTCCCGCAGGCGGTCAGCCTCAGCCGGGTTTCGGCGCTGGTGGGCAACGCCGCCAGCCGGCTGGAAGTTGAGCTGAACCTCGCTGACGGCGGAGAGCCGCTGCGCTTCAGCGCCGAGACCCCTGGTTTCGCGCGGGTAAGCCCGCTCAGCATCGCGTTTGAGGCGCCTATGAGCGTGAAGACGCTCAAGGTCTCACTGCTGAGCGTGAATGAAGGCGAGCCCGCGCACGTGCATTTATGGGAATTGATATTAGAATGAGCTCTGTGAATATTCGGACCGAACCGGGATCCGCCCAAGGGCGGCGTGAAGCCGGGGAATCGCGAGCGCCGTCCGTGAGCACAGCCGGCGGCTGCTCCGAAAACACGAACAGGGGCGGGAAACCCCACGAGGAGTTTTTATGGGCGCCAAGCTAACCCCCAAAGTCATCCTGGAAGGCACGCGGTTGACCTTCAAGACCGAGATAGCTTTCCGGCTGAATGAGCACCCGCGCTTCGTCGGCGAACGCAAGTACCGCTATCACTCGCCGCTTATCTCGGCGGAATGGTGCGCCTTTACCAATTATCCCTGGGGGCGGGGTCTGATTAACTACCAACCCGAAGAAGAAGCCCTGGCGCTCGAGACTTACCAGACCTGGGCGCGTTTGTTTGAGCTGCAGCGCTATTATTCCTGGGTGGTAGACCGCTTTCACCTTTCCACGCAAGCCTATCAGCTGCTAACCTACGGCAAATGTCCGGACTTTGGCTGGCTGGAAGAACGGCTGCTGCCGCTGAACTTCCGCCTGATTTTTCTCACGCGCAGCCCGGACTCCTTCGCGCGGGCACGCGAAGAACGGCTGAAGGTCTCCGGCAATCCGCGTCAGTATGACGACCTGGAGCTCTTTACGCGCGAACAGGAGCTGCTCCAAAAGCTGGTTTCGCAAAGCCGGCTGCCCTGCCTGTGGGTGGACATCTCCGATAACCAATTGGACGCGGCGGTTGAGCGCGTGGTGGCTTGGATGGAAACAACCGGTGGTTTAAGTATGCCTGATTGAACGCCGTATGAGAGGTTAGCGGATGAAAGAACACGTCAGAAATTCGGTCAAAGCCGTGATTATCACAGATGGAAAAATTCTGCTGCTGCAAAAAAGGGACGGAAACAGCCTGTATTCTGTACTGCCCGGCGGCGGGCAAAAAGCAGGCGAACCGCTCCCCGAAGCGCTGCGGCGCGAATGCCTGGAAGAAATTAACGCGCGTGTAAACGTGGGAGAACTGCTCTTCGTGCGCGATTACATCAGCGGCAACCACGAATTCGCGGAAAGCTCCGCGCACGCGCACCAGGTTGAATTCCTGTTTGCCTGCCAGCTTTCGGACGATTATCAGCCTCGCAGCGGACCCGCTCCGGACCGCGGGCAGCAGCAGGTGTTGTGGGTGCCGCTAAGCGCCCTGGAGCAGGCTAACTTTTACCCCCGCGCGGTGGTGCCGTATCTGCGCCAACCCAAAGCGGCAGACCATCCGGTTTATCTGGGGGACGTCAACTGAAATGACGTCCGCTGGTCAGGCTTGCACAGCGCGAGCCTTTAACCTCCCCAAAGGTATAATCATAAAGACGGTCTTTTATGCCGCGCTCGCAAGGAGATAATTATGCGCCAGACCCTGCTTAGCAATGACCAAATGCTGCACCTGCAGCGGGAAAAAGAAGTGCTGAACGAAGCTTTCAGCCGTCTTTCCGCGTTTGACCTGTCTCAGGACAGCCTGGACGCCCTGGAAAAAGCCGCGCGCCAGTTGGACGAACTCTTTCTGATTGTGGTAGTGGGCGAGTTTAATTCCGGGAAAAGCGCCTTGATTAACGCCCTGTTGGGCGAACGCGTGCTGAAAGAAGGCGTGACGCCAACCACAGCCCGCGTGACGCTGGTGCGCTGGGGTGAGAAGCCCGGGGAACAAATCGTGGACGAGGGTTTCGCCATTTTTACCTACCCGCTGGAGATGCTCAAAGAGCTGAATATCGTCGATTCGCCTGGGACGAATGCCATCATCCGCCAGCACGAAATCCTGACCAGCGAATACGTGCCGCGCAGCGACCTGGTGCTGTTTACCACCTCCTCAGACCGCCCGCTGACTGAGAGCGAACGGCTTTTCCTGGAGAGGATTCTCTCCTGGGGCAAAAAGATTGTGCTGGTGGTAAACAAAGCCGACATTCTGGAGAACCAGGAAGCGGTGGAGGAAGTGCGCGCGTTTGTTTCCAAAAACACCGCCGGCATTCTCGGCTCGGAGCCGGAGCTGTTTGTTGTCTCTGCCAAATTGGGTCAAAAAGCGCTGCTGGCAGACGCCCCGGAACAAAAAGCAGCCCTGCGCGCGGAAAGCGGCTTGGATGCTCTGGAAACATACATCACCGAAACGCTGGACGACCGCGCCAGGTTGGAATTGAAGCTGAACAGCCCGCTGGGCGTGGCGGAGAACGTCTTGCGGCAGGCTCAGGCGCTAAACCGCGAGCAAGCCAAAGAACTGGAAGCCGACAGCCAATTGGTCTCAGACCTGGAAGGCATGCTGGGCGGATACGAAAAGGCACTGCATTCCGAAACAGCCCCGCGCCTGGCTGAGGTGGAGAATGTTTTGCAGCGCTTTGAAATGCGCGGACAGGAGTTCTTTGACAGCACGCTGCGCCTGGCGAACATCGCCAACCTGACTAAGAGCGACAAAATCAAAACAAGGTTTGAGCAGGAAGTTTTGGCAGAAGTTCCCCAGGAAATTGACGAAAAGGTGCGCGTCATGATTGACTGGCTGGTGGATAAGGACCTGAATATTTGGTACCAGGTGGTGGCCGCGCTGGAACGCCGGCAAGCGGCTGCCCGCGCGAATCTGGATGGTTCACACCTGAGCGCGCAAGCGGAACGCCGCCAACACCTGATGGAAAGCGTCGGACAGACCATCCGCGGCATCGTGAACACATACGACCGCCAAAAAGAAGCCGAGGAACTGAGCGCGTTCGTGGAAGGCGCCGTCGCTCAGACCGCTCTGTTTGAAGTGGGCGCGGTGGGTTTGGGCGCGCTCGTCGCCACGGCGCTGTTTTCTTCCGCGATGGATGTGACCGGCATTGTGGCGGCAGGCACGCTGGCAATTTTGGGCTTGTTTGTAATTCCATACAAGCGCAAACAGGTCAAGCAGAACTTTAAGGAAAAGATGGATGAACTGCGTGGAAACCTGATGAACACCCTCTCCGCCACCTTCCGCCGCGAATCCGATTTGGCAATCCAGCGGCTGAACGATAAAATATCCCCCTACACCGCGGAAGTGCGCGCAGACCAGGAAAAAATCAGCTCTGACGCGCGCGGTCTTTCCGGGCTGGAATCACTCTTGAAGGAGACGCGGGACGCTGTCAAAAAAGTCCTCTAAACCGAAATTATGGGTATGACATTTAAACTAAAAGCTCTGACACTTAGCCTGCTCATCGGCGCGCTGCTGCTTGGCGCTTGTGCTGCCGTCAACCCCGCGGAGCAATCCACAAGCACACCCCAGCTGCCGCCAACAGAAATCACTTTGGACCTACAGAATAAAGGCTCTGTTTTCAAAGTGCTGCAGGGTGGTTACAGCTTTGAAGCTCCGTTAGGCAGCGATGTGAGCATAAGCGCCTCGGGGGCGCTCATCAGCGCGCTCGATTCCTCTTTATTGTTTTCGCTGAACGGCATTAACAAAATGTCCAACGAAAAATCGGACAAAGATATTTTGGACACCTTGCTTAGCTCCCTTTTCAGCGGAGAGAAGAGCAGTTACAAGCAATCCCAACTGATGAGCTCCGCGGTAGAGGGCTACGAAGGGGCGGCGTATGATTTCACCGGTAAGTTTCTTGGTTCGCCGGTGGAAGGCAGGGCATTGGTCATAAAACCGGACGCCAGACGCTATATCTCCATCGTTGGGATGGCGCTGGTGGGAGAAAACCCGGAGCTGTGGACAAGCACAGGCAAAGACGCGTTTAATTATCTGCTCACCAGGTATCAGATATTGAGCACGGAGGAACTGGCAAGCGCGGAGCTTTGCCCCATTTCGCCAAACGTGAATTACGGGATGTCTCCGGAGGAGGCGATTAAGGTTGGGGGCGGCTTGTTGAGCGGACCTTTACGTGAGCGCGCGTATCTGGACAACCTGCTTGGGAGCAATGGCGACTCGGTCACCTACGTTTGGGTGCGCTCGGTGGAAACACCCGACAGCATCGTGGATGAATATAAGCTGACGGTTGCCGGCAAAGAAATTACACTGTATATGGACCAGTATTCCTTCGGGGTAATTAACGCGCCGCGCGGGCTTGGGTGCATGGGCGCGTTCCCGATTAGTGAACCGTAGAGGTAGGCTTCGGGAGGGCGCGCGGCGAATTATCAGCGTCAAACAGGGGGCAGCGCTTCTGCGCGGCGGAAGGGACAAATTACCTCAAAGCAATGCGCGTTTTTTCGTCTTTCTCTGTATCGCCGGAGCATCTTCCGACTGGCAAAACCCCGCGGCAGTCTGCCAGTAAATATCGCAAAGCCAAAAGCATAGAGTATGGCGTCCTCTAAAACCAAAAACAAAAGCGCGCCGGCAAAGCAAGCGCGCCCGCGCAGGTCTCGTTGAAATCAGACTAATCGTTGCTTACCAACGTGCCAACCGGCTCACCCTGAATGCCGCGGATGAGCGTTTCGGGTTCCCATAGGTTGAGTACCAAAATCGGGATGTCATTTTCCATGCACAGCGTAAGCGCGGTCGTGTCCATCACGCTCAGCCGCCGGCTGACCGCGTCCATAAAACTGAGCTGGTGAAACTTGACCGCGTCGGGATTTATCTTGGGGTCGCTGTCGTACACCCCATCCACTTTGGTGGCTTTGATGACCACATCCGCGCCAATCTCCGTGGCGCGCAGGGCAGCGGTGGTATCGGTGGTAAAGAAGGGATTGCCTGTGCCCCCACCAAAGATGACCACGCGGCCCTTTTCCAGGTGCCGGATGGCGCGCCGGCGGATGTAGGGCTCCGCCACGGTTGGCATTTCAATCGCGGACTGAACCCGGGTGATGACTTCAATCCGCTCCAGCGCGTCCATCAGGGCCAGCGCGTTGATGACAGTGGCAAGCATGCCCATATAATCCGCGGTGGCGCGGTCCATGCCGCGGTTCTCGCCCGTAGCTCCGCGCCAAAGGTTGCCAGCTCCAATCACAATAGCCACGTCCACGCCCAAGGCGTGCACGCGTTTCACCAGGTTGGCGATATGCGCCGCTTCGGTGGGGTCAATTCCAAACCCCGAAGGCCCTGCTAATGCCTCCCCGGAAAGCTTCAGAAGAACACGTTTGTATTTTGGTGTTTCGGTTCGTTCGGTCATGCTGCCTCCTTGGCGTAAAAATAGAGCCAACTTTTGGTTGGCTCTTTTTCGTTGCTATTCAACGGGTTCCTGCGGCTGGGTCGTTTCTCCCAGCGCCCAGCGCACAAAGCGCCGCACTATCAAATTTTCGCCCAGGGAACCGATTTTATCGGTAATCAGGTCCGCTACCGTCTTGGATTCATCGCGGATATATTTCTGGTTCAAGAGGACTTTTTCGTCCTTGAACTTTTTCAGATAGCCTTCCACGATTTTGGGGATAATGGCTTCAGGTTTTCCCTCCGCGCGCACACGCTCGGCAACCGCGGCGGTTTCGGCTTCGATAACCTCAGCGGGGATATCCGCTTCGGAAATGTAAACAGGCTGCGCGGCGGCAATCTGCAGCGCGATTTCGTGTGCAAGCTCTTTGAAAGAGGCGGTCTTGGCGACAAAATCGGTTTCGCAGTTCAGTTCCACCATCACAACCAGCCGACCTTCGCTGTGAATGTAGACTTCCAGGCGTCCTTCCGAGGCCACCCGGTCAGCACGTTTTTCAGCGGTCTTCAGTCCCTTTTCGCGCAATTCTTGCATTGCCAGGTCCATATCGCCATTCGATTTCTCCAGGGCAGACCGACAGTCCATAATACCGCAGCCTGTTTTTTCACGGAGCTCTTTAATCATATCAATGGTAATTTGCATTTTTATTCCTTTATCTGTACGCAAGCCGTCTCGCGTCTGATGATTTCAACCTCAGCCCAAGCCTAGGCTTCGGAGGTGGTATCGTCGGATTCCAGGTCTTCCTTGACAGGAATCTTGGCGCGGGTTGCTTCCCCGAGCAGTTCGTCATCGCCCAGTTCAATATCCTCGTCAATCTTGCGGGAAATGACAGAGCGGGATTCGGGCAGCTCTTCCTCAATTTCCTCATCCTTGCGCATCAGGCGCCCTTCTTCGGCCGCGTCGGCGATGCGCCCGACGATGAGTTTGATAGCGCGGATTGCGTCGTCATTGGAAGGAATAACGTAATCAACCATGCCCGGATTGCAGTTGGTATCCACCATGGCGATAACCGGAATTTCTTTAATGTATGCTTCGCGCATGGCGGTCTCTTCACGCTCAATATCCACGATGAAAACCAGGCTTGGGAGGTGCTTCATATTGCGAAGGCCGCTCAAGCGGGTTTCCAGACGGGTAATTTCACGCTCAATCAATAAGCCTTCTTTTTTGGTCAGCTGATTTATCTCGCCGCTTTCCACCAGTTTTTCAAGGCGGGTCAGCTCCACAATGCGCTGCTGAATGGTGACCCAATTGGTCAGCGTGCCGCCCAGCCAGCGCTGGTTGACGTAGGGCATGCCGCAGCGTTCGGCTTCTTCCTGGATGGTTTCTTGCGCCTGGCGTTTGGTGCCGACGAAGAGGATGGTGCCGCCAGCGGCGACCGTATCGCGCACTTTGTTGAAGGCTTCATCCAGCAGTTTGACAGTTTGCTGCAGGTCAATAATATGGATCCCATTGCGTTCGGTGAAGATATACGGACGCATCTTGGGGTTCCATTTGTTGGTACGATGTCCGAAGTGGACGCCGCTCTCGAGGAGCGCTTTCATAGAAACAGCGGGTGACATAAATACTCCTTTGCGTTATGCCTCCGCCCGGCTTTGCGGCTGCTCCGAACCTTTTGACGGGCACGCGGGAGCGCCTATACCAAGGCGTGTGTGATTAGTGTCTCGGGCTCCTGCCCGAGCGTCCCATAGTATAACACAATTTTTTGTCAAGAAAAAAGTGTGAATGGGTTCTGTAAGAGCAACATGATCATGTTGCTCTTTAAGAGGGCTGAGTTATTGAATTCAATGAGAGAAATAATCCGTACATTGCTGCCGCTTAAGTACAATCTTACCTTTTAGTGCTTCTTCCCAGATTCTCCACCCTGAGTTTACTATTTTCTCTAATTTTGTCTTCCTTCGAACTGATGGCTGTAAAAGCATTAGTCAGTGTCTGGGCATCTGATTTCAGTAAAGTATGAAACTCTTCCGATGACCTTCTCAACAACTCCGGGTTCTTTTTTACCAGGTTCGCACAAGTTCTAGAGAATTCCTGTCCATTGCGGGTAATCCCAAGTGAGTTTTCAATATTATGAATTTCTCCATTTCCATTATGCAGCGGCTTCGGTAATGCAACAGCCTGTCCATCTCCACCAATATGGTGGTGAACCAATGGGCTTTGTTCAAAATTCTTATATTCCTGAAAGTATTGAATAAAAGTTTTGTCAACTAGCGGTGTAGTCCGCTGGTCTAGTATCCGGTGTGTATTAAGCCTACTAAAATACTCTGGGTGTCTTGATTGTAGTTCCTTAAAATATGTGTTGTTATTACGCTCCCACCCTTGTGGGTTTGCTCCCGCGTGGTCTTCACCAAGAAACCGCATTGGGAGAACCAATTCTTTCGGATGGTCAAGCGAATAATAATTCCCTGTCGAAGTTACCCGCTTCCAATGAAGAGTCGTCTGGGAGACTCCTTCGTGTGCGTAAATCTTGGTCATATTATTGGCTCCATTGCACCTATGATGTATTGTAGGCTAAAATCTGACAAAGCATATTGCTTGGAATCTGGGTCAAACAGAAACAATTTATTCTTTGTATTGTCAAAGTAGATAGAATAACTATCGTTTCCATCCACGATAGCTGCCCCTATAAGAAAAATTTGTGTTTGCGGAAATGCATATTGTCCATCAAAAAACTGCCGTCGAATTAAATCAGTTATGGATTTTTCGTTGTAAATAGGCTCAAAATACAACAAAATTTTGTCAATTCGTCCAGATAGTTGTAAAAATAAATAACTTGAATAGTAATCTTTCAAATCCGAGGTTAATGGAAATCCTAGCTGATGTTCGAGTGAAGGCCAGTCATGGTTGTGAGATTGCTTTACAATTTTCCAAGCTACCAGACCCTCATCATCTGGGGGCGTTAGCACAAGGCGCGGATCTACACCATCTCGAAATGAGGCTAAAGGTAAGGATCTAAAATCCATGTTAAATATTGAACAAAGTTCGTTGTAATATTTTTGTAATTCGTTTGTCATGTCGATGTTTCCTTATTTTTATCGAAGATATCGGATCAAAGAGGTCATTGATTACACAAATGAACATCTTCCTTTGGGTCTCCATATTGATTAGCGCCTTTAACATAGCCATCGACATCGTGGTCCAGATAGAAATGTGTGCGGTTTGCTGCGCTGTATACTCGCGTACCACTATCAACACGTATTTTCCACCAGCTTGATATCCCATCACATTCTGGACCACTCAGGACTGTTACTACGGTTCCTGTGTAAATACGAAATTCTTCTCCCGCCACTGGTGAAGCGTGGTTCCTTACTATTAATCGATCTTCTTCTGTACAGACGATGACGCGCTCATTTTTTCTAAATTGTTGAGGTAAAGTTCCAGGACAAGAATAGAGCATGCCTGGAATCCGAGTTTCTGTTGCACTGACTGCAGGTGCTCTTATTTCAGTCGCTTGAACACCCTGGGATGAACCAGATGTATTCAACAGATCAGATGAACCTGATGATTCACCTGCTATTTCCTGAGAAGTTATCCCAGAATAGCTATTACTGCTATTAGATTGGTAATAGGTCTGTGTGTTTGTTGCAGACCTAGAACCACCACTCACGAGAAATGATATTATGCCGAAAATTATACACATACCTAATAAGCCTAAGCCAATATTAATCAAATATTTTTTAATTGGGGAGGGTGGGGGGAGTGGGGGGGGGATGGGAATGGGTACACTAACAGGCTGTTGTGTCTGTGACGTTAGTTCGGCAAAAAAGTTCCTGTCTGCCTCGCACCAAGGACAGGAAGACAAGCTAGAGAGGTATTGATGATAGGCGTTCTTTGTACATGTTCTTAGGTTTTTTTGGTAATTTTCCAAGGCTGAGTACCAGTCTATGGCACTTGGCCGGTGTTTAGTCTGACCCTTTACTGGGGGCTCGAATGCCTTATTAAACAAGTCCGCAATATCTGGGGGAAGCGTGTTGAGAGGTGGGACAGCTGCAGATAGCGGTTTGTTTCCTGGTTTGAAACAGTAATTTCCCTTTTCGACAGCCTCATGACCTAAGCCAGGGCTTGCCACAGACCGCCTCTCATTATCTTTTATCCCGTTGAAAGGTGTAAAACCATTCATCAATAATTGAAAAATATGAATCGCGAGAGCAAAATTATCTGTATCAGTTGTCCATGTGGGTAAGGGGGCCTTTATAAAGGGCTCAACTTGGTAATTCCTACATTTTTCTAAAAGTTCCGGTGCAACATAACCGGGAAAACTCGCGTTGCATCGATAGGTGATACCTGAAGAGGTATCATATACATGATAGGAATCAGTATCGAAGAAAGCAACTTTACCTGTTTGCTTAATGGCAATATTGTTGGGGTTAAAATCACCAATAGTATAACCAGCATTATGGACTGAACCTGTCACAACACAAAGATTTTTAGCGATTATCAACTTATCTTTAAAAGGAATGGATGGTTTACCACAGGCATACTTATAAATGCTTGAAATCAGTTGGAAATCCTCCAACTTAGGCATGACAAAACCACAAAAAGCACTACCATCAAAGATTAAATCCATGGGCCAAGTAATTTGATCCAAGACCTTACTGTCGGGTGGATTCGTCAGCATCACTCGTAGTTTAGCCTGGACAAGGTTAGTATCTATTGTTGGACGATAAACTTTGATAACTTTGTCAGGATCATTCGTAAGGTTGAATAAATAGCCTTCTCCTCCACCGCCGAAAGACTTCGTTTCTGCTGTATATGATCTACCATTCAATCCGCGGTATGTTTTGATAAATTCCTCCATTCAATTTCATTGAATTGCGTCAAAAATGGTTAAGGTGACTCCACAGAAAATGGCATAATACCCTCACCAACGGCGTAATTAGGCATAATTCACCGTCAAAGACCGAAATCTAACTCCATCGCAATTCATAACGTTCTAAGTTTTTTCCACCTCCTCAGATTTGTGTGGGTATGCTATTCTCCTCAACTTCTCATGATACTCTTCCTTTATTCTTGCCCAATCTGGTTCTTTGTAATATTCGTCCGGTTGAGGAACTGCAACGACCTCCGAATCCAACAATACTGCAACTGTTTTATCATCATAAACAATGTCTTTATCAATGTTAGCTACGAATTCATAAATTCGATTTTGGGTTTGAGATTCACCCTCTACTGTTATTTTTAACGCAGATAGATCCATGAAAAACCTGGCCAACGCAACGTGGATATAGGGAGGCCTTTCTCGGATATCGAAAGGGAACAATGTATCCAACATACCATCAGTCATTAGCATCACACTGGCGACAGGCTTTTCCACTTTGCCAAATTTCCAATAGTCTTTCCCAAATGACAGTGGAAACACGTAACCCATCTCATCCCGTTGTTGTTCTGTGATTGGTTGAAAAAGTCCATCCGCAGTCAACGCGATGATGCCGCTGTCGCCTGAATGCCCATAATAGATCTGCCCGGCGCGATAAATAACCAGATCCAAGGTCGTGTCGTAGGATTCAATGGGAAAGTCCTTTTCGGCTGCTGATTGTTTACAGCTTTCATACGCAGCCTCAAAAGCGTCTTTAATTACCCCAAGAATCTCATCATCAGACATCTCCTCACGATAATTGGTCTCGCAAAATTCTGTAGAGATATTCACCGCCAAACTGGAACCAATTTCCGAATGTTCGCAAGAACCCAAACCATCAGCAACCGCCGCCACGGCTAAATCCGGTTTAATCTTACGGATGCAATGCGCATCCTGGCAGACACTATTATCACTCAGGTGATAAAAACCTGGAATAGAAAAACCATAAGCGTATATCATCCTTGCCTTTCTGAAACTACCCTATACTCACGAGGAAGCGCTCAACTAATTAATTGTTTAAGATATTTGTGGTGTCCTTTTTCGGATCTATATCCATGTTTTCCGTCAGCATTTCTCCAACTACGGGTTCACCAGGTGATTTAGACGAAATGACGGCAAAACTTTTGTGAAGCCAATCGAAGAACTCACTGAAATTATAACCATGTAACTTGATGACGCCACCGGGAGCCAGTTCGTGGAGTGTATCAGAATCATAGCCTTCAACGCCTAGAGCAATAACTTTCAGTTTTCCCTCTTTGCTCTGTTGAGCTATTTCTTGCGAAATTTCTCTGATATTATTATCAAAACCGTCAGATATCAGTACGATCCAGGGCTTATACGGCTGCGCTCCAGCTTTTTTGAGAATTCTTGTTCTTTCTTTAATCATCGGGATAGCAGTTCGAAACGCAGCTGTCATATTTGTCCCACCTCCTGCTTTAAGGCTGAATGTATTCATCTCTGGAATAGGGACAAACCCCTGCCTCACTGTTGGTGAATCATTGAATTCTACAACAGCAATATCGACACGCTCCCTGGTCCGAGGGTCTTTACATACGGTTTCCTTAAACTCGTTAAGTGCCTTGTTTAATTGTTTGATAGGATCGCCATCCATAGAACCAGAAGTATCAAGTAGCAGCAAACAAGCCATGTGAGATTCGTTGGGCGAGAGAACGGTTGGAAATTCTTCCTGGTGAAAAGCATTAAAGTTGTCCATTTTTCCTCCAAATTAAGATATATCACTTATCAATGAAGATAAGTGTGACCCACACCTTGCAAACTTACATCACGAAAGTAAACCTCATTTATGCCCATCTGTAGAATTGTTTCTGGTTTTACAATATTTTCTCTTTTTTGTGAAATTGAGATTGACGTTGATCCACCTGTGAAATAACCGCCTAGAAAGGACGTTCCAGAGGACAATGTTTTGCTCGTTTCCTCCTTGTCGTAACTCCCAATAACATCCGACCATTTCTGAGCACTATAATTAGAAATATGTTTGGATATCAAAATTTGTGAGGACCGCCCTACAAAGGAGAAAAAGCGGTCTTCAGGACTTCTGAAACTGGAATAAGCATCGTCTGCTGATAGAAATATTTGATAATCCGTACCGCTGTTTGCTTCAAATTGCTGCATCATCTCACTTGAAGAAAAAGGAATCGAGTCTATCACTACAAACAGCTGGTATGAAAGACTCGTCAATCTCTTTACTTCAGCAAAAAGAAGGTTTAATAGGATGTTATTGGAACAGGAAATAATATCAAAAACGATCACACAACCGCTATTAGCCAAAGATGTAAAGTTGATTCCCGTGATTGTATTTCTAGCGACGACTTTAGAAGCCTGGTACCCAAATTGTATAAAGTAATTTTCTATACTGCTACGTGCAGGGTCACCCTGCATTAATTGGGAAATTATCTTATTTCCCGCGAGTGGCAACAAGGAATTTTTCTGGACAGCATCATTTACTTTGTCAATCAGGCGAAAATGGTTACAGTTGAGTAGATGAAGTACAGAGGGACGCACATTTTGCAAGCGAATAAAATTCAAGATTCCATCTAGGTAATGTCTTCCCGCTGGAGGAATTGGCATCCCTGAAGGGGCGGATTCCAGTATCATTGAGCTTATCTCAAGATTTGTAAGCCCCACGAATGGATCGTAATACGGATTATTCTCATTGATAATAGTTAGTCTGCTCAAGCCTAAATTACGTATCAGTTCTTGTTCAAGATATGAATTGTTAACATGAAAGATGATGACAATCTTTCCATTTGAATTTGCTAATTCTGCCGCTCGAACGATTGCTCGTGATCTCATTTGATAATCGCTACCTGAGAAAATGATATTTCCTTTTGGTTTGTCATCCTGAAATAACGCTTCGATTGGGCAAGGGTTATACTCAGTGAGTCCTCTTCTGATTGCGTTAGCATTTTCTGTTTGTGATAATAATTTTCGGTCCTTCGAAGCCCGAACCCACCTATCAAGTATTGCGAGTATATTCCAAACAGTGGGGTTACTCATAGTCCACTTGTTTTAAATTGATCAAAGGCAAATTTAAATGGCTTGCAAAACGGGAATCCCACTATAGCCTCTCCAAGATTAAGCGAATTTATATCCCAATCTTCAACAACGTGCATTACTCTTCTTTCCTCAGTGATTGTGTTGGTAATGGTTCTAAAGGATTCAACGACCATATTTTCACCAAAATGATTTGTAACGTATTTTCTCGTGTCTGGATCATTCGTCTTAAAAGCAAACATGGTTGAAAATCCTGCTAGAATGTTTTTTCCTCCTGATTCACCATATGCTTCGAGAAGTTGGTGGATGCTCTGAATTCCAGCAATCACCTTTACCCCCAAACCACGGCCAAAGTTTACGCCATCTTCGATATGTTGCAATGAAGGTAATAATTTAAATTCGTCAAAAACCAAATACACATTACCCTGAGAAACGGACCTTCCAAGTGATTCTTTAAGGGCCAGATCAAATAATAGGCTATAAATTGGCGATAAAACATTACCTATTGAAATATCATAATCAATGAATAAGGTCTTACCGCCTTTTTCGCGGACAAAATTCCTTATAGAAAAATCTCCCTTACCTGCAAAACGATTTATAAAAATCTTCTTTACGCATGCCAATAATTCAGCATATACACCCAAAGCTTGGTCACTCGATCCATCGCCAATAAAATTCAGTACAGAAGAAATCTGTGGGTATCTTTCAATCATCTTTATGATGTCTTGAATGGACGATTGACTGAATGCTTCCTTAAGTTCAGAATTGTTCAGGTACTTTGTTTTATAATTAGGATTGTTGATTCCATTTTGTGTCATACATTGTAGAATCCCACCAAACAGTTCCCTTGCAGCATTTGGAAAAAAAGGGTCTTTTGACTTATCTATTGATGGTTTAAAAATTGACCAAGAAATTTCATTGATATTTGAATCAATAGAATTCGGCGTCGTCCCATCAGCAAGGATATCCCCAAAGATATTCCATGTCACAATAGTACATGGATTATTATTGGGATTCCCCAGAAAATAATCTTCTTTTTTACCAAAAGCTCGAGTGTAATCTCCTTTTGTATCAAAAACAATAAGTACATCGTTTGGTTTGAGCGATGCCTTAAGTTGAGAAACGATGGAAAATATCAAGTTAGTCTTACCTGTACCAGTTCCGCCAATGAGAAGGATATGTTTGCTAAGTATATCTCCATTAATACCTAAATACTCAGGAGCATCATTATACTTCCCTGGAAGACGAACTAATGGATTTTGTGTCGCTTTGAATGGATTTTGATTAAGAACGGACCCAAATACCGGGTTAAGCTTAATAAGCGATAACATTAAGTACCACCCTCGCAGTAAGATACTCAATTAGACAATTTTTAATGCTACCATAATTAATATTATATCACAGGATGAACGCATTAGTTCAACAAAAACATTTCTGTAAGAGCAACACGATAATGTCCAATTTTTGCACAATAGAAAATTCCTGATAAATATAAGGCACTTTGAAATGGATAATCGAAATGACAAAAAGAAGAATTAGTCTGAAAATAAGTAAATGAACAGGTCATGGAAAAAAGGTAAATGACAAGCCTATCCTGACTACATTAGCAGAGCAATAGGATATTTCTAACTTACCTTGACACGCGTAGAGAGGTTTTTACAAGCTGCGGGTTAGGGTCCAATTCAGGGTTGGAGAGGCTTTGCTTTTCTCGCGGGCGGCGGCCTTTCGGAACTTTTTTCCATAAACAGGAGCCAAATCAAACCAGCGCCGCTCCAACAAAACACACAGCCCGAAATCCACCCGAAGGAAAATATTTTGTAGAATACTCCTTCAGCGCTGGTATACTTCAAACGCAATGTCAATTCTCACCGCTCAAAACCTCAGCAAAGCCTTCGGTCCGGTTGATATCTTTGAGGAGCTCACCTTTGCTATCCCCCGCCGCGCCCGAATCGCCATCGTTGGTCCTAACGGGGTGGGGAAAACCACCCTGCTGCGCATCCTGGCTGGCGTCGACGAACCGACGCGCGGCTCAGTGCACCGCGCCCGCGGACTGAGTATGGGCTACCTGCCTCAGGAAGCAGTCACCCTCCGCGAGGGGACGCTTTGGTCGTACTGCCTGATGGCTTTTGAAGGTTTGCTTTCCCAGGCGGATGAGCTCAAGTCCCTTGAGCGGGAGATGCAAGACCCCAACTGCCCGCCCGAAGTGCTGCAGCGTTACGGCTCGGTGCTTTCCCGCTTCGAACACGGCGGAGGCTACACCTATACCCATCGCATCCAGCAAACGCTCGCGGGTTTGGGTTTCGCCGAAACAGATTATCAACGCCCGCTCACCCAGCTTTCGGGCGGTCAGCGCACCCGCGCCGTGCTGGCCCGCCTGCTGCTGGACGAACCCGATTTGCTGCTGCTCGATGAGCCCAGCAACCACCTGGATATCGCCGCGGTGGAGTGGCTGGAAGCCTGGCTGCGCGACTGGAACGGCGCGGTGGTGATTGTCTCGCACGACCGCTATTTTTTGGACCAAACCGCCTCGCAAGTCTGGGAGATGACGCCCGCCCTGGAAGTCTACCGCGGCAATTACACCGCCTACCTGACCCAACGCGAAGCGCGCTACACCCGCCGGCTGGCGGAATTTGAAGCTCAAACCGAATACATCGAAAAGCAGGAGGATTACATCCGCCGCTTTTTGGGCACGCAGAATAACAACCAGGCGCGCGGCAGGCAGCGCCGGCTGGAACGCCTGCTGGCGGATTCGCGTTTGAGCGCGCCCAAAGCGAACATCCGCCCGATGCGCCTCAGGCTCTCGCTGGCAGGCCGTTCCGGAGACCTGGTTCTGCGCAGCTACGACTTGCAGGTCGGATATCAGGATGAAGGCCGCCCACTGTTTCACGCGCCAGACCTGGTGCTCAAACGCGGGGAGTGCGTGGCCGTCATCGGGCCTAACGGCGCGGGCAAAACGACCTTCCTGAAGACCATTCTCAGTCAGATTCCCCCTTACGCCGGGCGGATTGTGCTCGGCGCCAGCCTTAAGGTCGGCTATTTTGCCCAGGCGCACGAGGGCCTGGACCCCAGGCTCACCCTGATGGAAGAAATCAACCGCGCGGCTCCGTCCATGCTGCCCGCGGAAGCACGCAGCTACCTGGCGAAATACGGCTTCACTGGCGATGAAGTCTTCGCGAAGGTGCAGACGCTCTCTGGCGGCGAACGCGGACGCCTGGCGCTGGCTAAGCTGGCGCTGACAGACGCCAACCTGCTCCTCCTGGATGAACCGACCAACCATCTGGACCTGCCCACTCAGGAAGTGCTGCAGAACGCCCTGGCAGATTACCCGGGCACAATCCTGCTCGTCACGCACGACCGCTATCTGATAGACGCGCTTGCCAGCCAAATCTGGGAGATGGACCCTTCGGCAAGCGCCCTGAAGGTCTTCACCGGTACCTATTCCGAATATAAACTCGCGCAGACCTCGCCCGTCCAACCCGCCCCGGAAGAAGCTCCAGCCGCCGAGGAGCTATCCGCGGCGCCGGTGGAAGCCCAGACCCCCGCGCGCAAAACACTCAGCCGCAATCAGCGCCAGCAGATGCAGAAAAAACTGGGCGCGCTGGAAGCTCAAATTCATGCTCTGGAAGCTGAGAGCGCACTGCACGAAGCCCAGCTCGCCAACCCGCCCGCCGACCCAAGAAAGACCGCCCACCTGGCGGAAAACTATAACCGGCTGCGGGCAGAGCTGGAACCGCTCCTCGCGGAATGGGAGCGATTAGCCACCACCCTGCAAGAAGACCAGCCGTGAGCGCCTCACCGCTGCCCTCAACCGATGAAGCAAACGAAGAGCCGCAAATCCTGCCGGCGAGCCTGGGTGATTTGCCCGCCGAACGCCGCCTGGAAAAAGCCTGCTTCCCGCGCGAGGACGTTTGGCCGTGGCTGGAATCGCTGTGGGTGCTTATCAGACCCGGCATGGTGCGCCTGAAAATGGTGCACTCAGAAGAGACGATTGGCTTTCTCTCAGGATATCAACAGGTCCGCGGCGCGATTGGTTGGATTTCTTCAATCGGGATTGTGCCTGCCTGGCAGGGGCGCGGCTTGGGGGCGCGCCTGCTTTTGGCTGGCGAACGCGCTCTGGGCACCTCGCTTGTGCGCCTGACGGTGCGGGCGTCCAACGCGCGCGCCATCCAGCTTTACGAGCACGCCGGCTACCATCAGATTCAAATCGCGCGCGGGTATTACATTGGCGGTGAGGACGGCCTGGTCTTCGAAAAAGCCGCCGGACGCAACCGCCCGGATTAATACCCGCGGTCTTCCAAAGCTCCCAAAGCGCCGCAATAATCGCTGCTGTCCCGCTTATACCGCAATTACTGCAAAGCAAAGCGCCTCTTATTCACTATAATGTGTTTATGCTCACAAGCACCCAAGAACCCATCGAACGCGCCGCGGTCCAACGCATGCAAGCATACATCGCGGCGAACCTGAAGGAACCCATCACCCTCCAGAGCCTGAGTCTGGCTGCCGGATATTCGCCTTTCCACGCCGCGCGCCTGTTCAAAGAGCACACAGGCCGAACTCCTTTTGACTACATCCGCGCGCTCCGGCTTTCCCAGGCCGCCCTCACCTTGCGTGGGGGCAGCGATTCCGTCCTTACGGTGGCGCTGGAGTTTGTGTTTTCGTCACACGCCGGTTTCACCCGCGCCTTCACGCGCCAATTTGGCCTGCCGCCCAGCGAATACCGTCGAAAGGGCGGCGCGCAGCATCTCTTTATGCCGCGCCTTGTGCTTGCCCATCCTCACCAAACCCAAGAAGGAGAACATAAAATGACCGAAGAAAAGACCGTCCGGATTATCTTTGTACAAGTGGTCGAGCGCCCCGCCCGGAAGCTGCTGCTCAAACGCGGAATAAAAGCCGAAGATTACTACGCATACTGCCAAGAAGTCGGCTGCGAGATTTGGGATGTCTTATGCGGCATCGAAGAAGCGCTGTACGAGCCCGTCGGCTTATGGCTGCCCGCCCACCTGGTGCCTGCCGGCACTTCCCGCTACGTGCAAGGCGTGGAACTGCCGCTGGATTATGGCGGCGCGGTTCCGCAGGGCTGCGAGCTCATCGCGCTGCCCCCGTGCAAAATGATGGTCTTCCAGGGCGAACCTTACGACGACGCGGTCTTTGAGGACGCTATCCAGGAAGTCTGGAGGCATATTGACGGCTTTGACCCAAGCCTGTATGGCTACCGCTGGGCGCCCGAAGCCGCGCCGCGCTTCCAGCTGGCTCCGATGGGCTACCGCGGCTACATCGAAGCCCGACCAGTGGAAGCAATCAACCCGTAAGGCAAGCAGCCCGGCTGGTGCCATATTCATGCTGCAACTGACAGAAAACCCGCGAATTTGGAGTATAATGTAGTTATCATGAAGGAGTTAGCTTAAATACAATGATCCGCGCGAAGGTAATGCGTTGGATGCTTGCAGCGGAACACACGCCTTCTGTTTTTGGCGCGTGTTTTTGTTTTAATATTCCAGAGAAACGGAGCTTAGGACAGCATGGATAGCGGAATGATCGGAAAAATCGAAAAAGCCAAACGATACGCCGAAGAGAAAGATCGCATCACACTCAACAACTTCCAAGCCACATTCAAAGGGGATAATAACGACCACGTCGTGCAATACGAGCAGGGCAGATGGGTTTGCGACTGCTCTTTCTTCCAGACCCGCGGGGTTTGCGTGCATACCATGGCGCTCGAGATGGTGCTGAAGGGCATGGTCGCGAACGCTGAGATTATGCAGAACTGAGCTGAAACAGCCGCCTGCGCAAAATTGCCGGGCCTGACCCGGGCGCTCAGAATAACCACATATTTCCAAATACTACAATAAGACAGACACCTGATAAGCCGGTGTCTGTCTCAATATTTAGCGCTGAATCAGCGGGCGGTGCTTGCTCACGCGCGAGGTTGGGATTTAGTATTGAACTGGCGGAGAGAGTGGGGTTCGAACCCACGATGGCCACAAGGACCATAACGGTTTTCGAGACCGTCCCAATCAACCACTCTGGCATCTCTCCGAAATCGTGTCCTGATTATACCCGCTTTCAAATTTCAAACACGGCGCCTTTGGCGGGGTAAGCGGGTTTGGGCAGCTCCGGATGCTCCGCCAACTTTGCCATGAGCGCATTGGCGGCTTTCTCTTCACCGTGCACCAAAATCAGCTGCTTCAACGTGTCCTTGGAAGCCAGCGCGTACTGCAGCAGCAAATCCTGCCCGGCATGCGCGCTGAGCCCACCAATGGTGACGACCTCCGCCTTGCGGTAATACTCTTCCCCAAAAATACGCACCTTGCGCTCCTGGTCCGCCAGGCGCCTGCCGAGCGTGTAGGGAGCCTGCCAGGAGATAATCAGAATGGTGTTGCGTCCGTCTTCAATATTATTCGCCAGGTGGTGCAAAATGCGTCCATTTTCCGCCATGCCGGATGCGGAGATAATCACCATGGGCCCTTTATACTCATTCAACGCTTTGGATTCGTCCACGCTGCGCGTGAAAATCAGATTGTCAAAGTCCAGGCCTTTCATGCGGTGTTCAGCGATGTAGCGCCAGGTTTCCTCATCAAAGCATTCGGTGTGCTTGCGGTACAAATCCGAGGCGTTTACCGCCAGGGGGCTGTCGATGACAATGGGGACATCCGGCAGGTCGCCGTTTTCGAAGGCTTCGTTCAACATATAGCTCAGGTTCTGCGTGCGCCCGACGGCGAAAGCGGGCACAATTACCTTGCCACCGCGCCGAACCGTGCGATTAATCGCGTCCACGAATTCGTCATAAGCGTCTTCCAGCTTTTCGTGCTTCTTATCCCCATAGGTACATTCCATCAGAAGCGTGTCGGCTTTTTCTGGGAAAACCGGGTCTTGCAGAATCGGCGCATCCAACCTGCCAATATCGCCGGAATACCACAAGCGTTTGGCCTGACCATTTTCGGTGTAGTCCAGCGCCACCGCGGAGGAGCCAAGGATGTGCCCTGCGTCATACAGGCGCGCGGTGACGCCGGGGATGGGCTCGAAAGCCTGCTGATACCAAACCGAGCGGAACTGCGGCATCGCTTCGATGGCGTCTTTTTGCGTGTAGAGCGGTTCTATGGCAGGCTGGCCTTTTTGCCGGCGTTTTTTATTGATATGCTGAACATCGCCTTCCTGAATATGCCCGCTGTCGCGCAGCATAATATCCGCCAGGTCCACGCTGGCGTTGGTGGCATAAATCCAGCCCTGATAACCCTGGCGAACCAGGTTGGGGATGTTGCCGCTGTGGTCGATGTGGGCATGGGAAAGGATCATCGCGTCGATATCAGCCGGGTTGAATGGAAAGTTCAGGTTCACCCGATAGGTTTCCTCGCGCCGGCCCTGGAACATACCGCAGTCCAACAACAATTTGCGGCCTTCGTGCTCCAAAAGAAACATCGCGCCGGTTACAGTTTGCGCCGCGCCAAAAATGTGCAGTCTCATTTCTGCTCCTCTTTGAGCAAGTTAAACAGCGTCTCCCCGTACATTTCAAAGCGGCTGGGGCTCCCACTCATCAGTTCGCGCAAAGCCTGTAAATCTGGCAGCGTTGCCTGCGCGATTTTTTCCAGCAGCTCACGGGGAAGAATCACATTGGAAGGCAAGCCCTGGTCTATGCCGCGTTCTTTGCGCCAGGCGCCCAAAATTTCCCGCCGCCGCAACACCGCCTCATCGGGCGCCTGCGCGCGCGGTTTGCTCACCTTGCCGGGCGTTTTGCGCCAGTGTTCAATCACGCGCATCAGTTCTTTGCCATATCGGCGCACTTGCCCGCTGGAAAGCGACGGCAGCAAATCCAGTTCTTCAATATAATGCGGCTGAGTATTGGCAATTTCCACCAAAGCGGAGTCGCTCATAATCTTGAAAGGTGGAAGGTTCTGGTTCTTAGCCAGCCCCTCACGCAGATGGTTCAATTGTTTGAGCAGGCTGAGCGCTGCGGGTTTCATCCCATTGATGCCGCGCACCCGCCAGAAGTCCTCGGTGTGATTTTTCATCGCGGGCGTCTGGCTCGCCAATTGGTTGCTGTCTTCCAGGACGACGCGCAAGCGCCCCAGCTTTTCCAACTGAGGAATCAGGCAGTCTCTCAGCGCCAGCAAGTAATGCGAATCCATCTGCGCGTAGCGCAGCATTTCTGCTTTAATCGGGCGCCTGCCCCAATCCGCGCGCTGGTATTTTTTATCCAGGCGCACATCCAGGTATTTTTCCAGCAAACCCGCCAGACCCAGGCTTTCTTCGCCCAACGCCGAAGCTGCCAGCATCGTATCAAAGACGTTTTCGAACCTGAACGAGTAATCGCGTTTGAGGCAGGTCAGGTCATAATCGCCGGCGTGAAATACTTTTTGGATTTTCGGGTCGGCAAACAAATCACCCAAAGCGCCCAGGTCCGGCAGTGTCAGGGTATCCACTAAATAATCTTTTTCGCGGATGGAAATTTGAATCAGACAGACCTGCTCCTGATAGGCGTGCAGGCTGTTAGATTCGGTATCAACCGCCATTGCGTCAGCTTCACGCAGCTGTGAAAGCATCTGCTTCAACAGCGCGGGGGTGTCCACATAAACAGGCAAAGCAATTTCCGGGTTGGTCATACGGGTATTATAACCCCCGTAAAAGCCGCGCGTTCATCCGGTCTCAGTCGAGCTTTTCGTGCACAGCCTTGAAAACATTAAACGTCCGCGCCTGATGGTTTCTTTAAGTGTTATAGTCTACACACTGTTCATTTTTATGGAGGTATCTGTTATGGCAAAATTTGAACGTGAAGTTGACATCGACTCCAAGGTGGAGAAGGTCTGGCAGGTGCTGACCAATACCGCTTACTGGCCGCAGTGGTTCCCCGGAATTGACTCCATCGCGAACGTCAGCGCGGTTCAAAAAGGCGGCACATTTGAGTGGGTGGATGACGGTCGGACCGGTAACGGCGAATTTTTGGAAGTCTTGCCACAAAAGAAACTTGTCGTCTTGACCCAGATGGGAAGGGATAAAGACAAGCACACCTTTGAACTGCGCCCGACCGGAGGTTTCTTTGGGCTGGCAGCGGATGAATGCAAGGTTAAATATAAACTTGACACGCTCACCGGGGCTGGAATTCTGGGTAATTTCATCACCGGCGGCAACCCCAAAGACGCGCTGCGGGTCAAGAAAGCCGCTGGCGCTTTGCGGAAACTCGTAGAGAGCCTGTAAACAGGCAGTCGTTTCATAATTTTATTAACTAACAGGAGATTGAAATGGGTTTATTTATCACTATTTTGGTCGGTATTATTGCCGGCTACGTCGCGGCGAAGCTGATGAAGATTGACGTCAGTTTTTGGATTGCGATGCTATTGGGCATCGCCGGCAGTATTGTGGGCGGCTGGGTCACCAGCCTGCTCCTGGGCGTGAACCTGGCCTCAGGCTTCAACCTGACCACTATTCTGGTCTCCATTGGCGGCGCGGTTTTGGTCGTCCTGATTTACCGCCTCTTAAAGAAGAAGTAAAAACCCCGAAACCGGTTTACCTATTCTTTCCCAAAAGCATCCGCCCGGAAAACGCGGATGCTTTTTTTGCCTCGCAGCGCCAGCCCACCGCCGGGAGGGACGAAGCAGCGCGGCTGTCTGCCTCAGATTAACCCGCTTTGGGCGCTCATTGACCCCCCAAAAAAGATGGATTGCCCGGCTGCCTTGGCTCGCGCGGGTATAATCAGAGGAATAACACAGGAGGAAGCTTATGCGCGCGGTCGTTCAAAGGGTCAGCTATGGGCAGGTAACCGTTGATAATCGACGGGTAGCCGATATTTACCAGGGTCTGGTGGTGCTGCTGGGCGTTTCCCCGACCGACACCGAGGTAGACGCGCGGGCGCTGGCTGAAAAAGTCGCCAATCTGCGCATCTTTGAAGACGCTGCCGGTAAGATGAATTTGTCCTGTCTGGACCTGAACGGGGAAATTATCGTGGTATCCCAGTTCACGCTCTACGCGGATACCCGGCGCGGACGCCGGCCGTCTTTTACCGGCGCCGCCAAACCCGAGCTGGCAGAGCCTCTGTGCGTGCTATTTGTGGAATCGCTGCGCGCGATGGGCTTGGGCGTTCAGACAGGCGTCTTTGGGGCGCACATGCTGGTGGACCTGAGGAATGACGGCCCGGTCACCATTCTACTGGAGCAGCCCGAACCGGAACGCTCTTCCTGGAATTTCTAAAATTATTCTTCTTCTGAGGGGATTTCCATCGGCTGGTTTTCCAGCGCTTCCGCGCGCGGGTCCGGCCCCGTGCCGCTGATTTCAATCTTGTCTTCCATGCGCATTTGCCCGCGCAGGAACGCTCCATCTTCGCTGCTGAAGGACGTGGTGACCACATCCCCCCAGATGCGTCCCGTTGCGCGAATTTCCAGCTTGCCGCAGATAAGATTGCCTTTCACCGTGCCGGCAACAATCAGGCGCTCCGCCTGCAGTGTCTGGCAGTTTACCTTTCCGCTCTCGCCAACCACAACCAGCCCCTGCACCGCGATATCCCCGTCCACGGTGCCTTCGATGCGCACCCCTCCCTTCCCGCGCAAATCCCCGGTCCAGATAATGCCCGGTCCGATGACTGAGGTAACCCGCTCCGCGGAGGGTTCGGGAATGAAGGTTGGCACGGCTTTCTTTTTTCCTAACATCATACGATACAGCTTTCTGTTCGGTTCTCGCTTCTTTATTATAGCTTCGGCGCGTCAGTTTCGCGGGTGGCCGCGCCCAAAGTCTGGCGCGCGTAGTCCGGGTCGAGCCGCCAGCGCCAGAGAATGCTGAGCCAGGGTTCCGGAACGGAGTTTATCCCCACCCGCGGGGTAGTTTGCAGCGCCTCAGCAGGAACGTTGAGCCCCCGTTCAATGTACAGACCGCTTACTTCGGAGCAGAGATCTATCCGGTTTAACTTTCCATCTATTGCGAGCGCCTGCGTCAGCTTGGCAGGTCCATTCAGCCAGCCGGGCTGCCCAAAAAGCGCCGGCCGCAAGCTTGCCATCCGTTCCAGCCCTTCCACCGGAAATATCGCGCGGATAAGCACGGCGGCAGGGGCGCCTGGCGCGTCGCTCACCGCGTTCAACAGCCAATGCATTCCGTAGGTGAAATACACATAGGCATGCCCGGGCTCTCCGAACATAGGTTCTGTGCGCGGCGTTTTGCCCACCCGGGCGTGGCAAGCCTGGTCTTCTTCGCCCTGATAGGCTTCGGCTTCGGTGATGATGCCTGCCAGCCGCGCGCCGTCCAACACACGCACCAGCCGGCAGCCAATCAGGCGCGGCGCGACCTCAGGAGCAGGGCCGGAATAAAACTCGCGGGAAAGTATCATATCTGGAATTGCGGGTCGCGCTCAAGCGTCAGGCGCAAGCCAACTTCCAAAGGGATCAGCGGGAGATAATTGAGCTTTTCATAGGCTTTGGAGATATCCGCGCACATCCGGTCCGCGCCGCCGGATTTGTGCGGGTTATAGATTTCTTCCGGCTTGGTGCCAGCCGCCAAAACCACCAGCCGCGCCAGTTCCCGCACGCTGGTCTCCACCCCACTTCCGATATTGATGATTTGCTGGTCCACCGCGCTGGCTGTGGCGGAAGTTACCATCGCGTTGACAACATCATCCACAAAGACATAATCGCGGGTCTGGCTGCCGTCGCCGTGTAAGACGATGGAGCCGTTGGTCAGGGCGTGCTTCAGAAAATTGGGAACCACCGGCGGATGAAACGGAGGAACACGCTGCCCGGGGCCGTAGGCGTTGAAAACGCGCAAACAGACCGCCTCCACGCCGCATTGCGCGCCAATCGTGCGCACGTAATACTCCGCCGCCAATTTCGAAACCGCGTAAGGCGAGCCCGGATGGACCTCCGCGCTTTCTTTATAGGGGGTGCTGTCTTGTTCGCCATAAATCGCGCCGGAAGAAGCCAGCACCACCCGCCGCACCTTTGTGTCGCGGATGGCTTCCATCAGGGTGACGGTGCCGCCCACGTTCACGTGGTTGTAATCTCGCGGGAAAAGCTGGGATTCGGGCACCGAGACCCGCGCCGCGAGGTGATAGACGCAGTCCACATCCTGCAGAAGCGTCCAGAGCAGCGGTTTATCGTTGATATCCCCTTGGGTGAATTCAACTTCAGGGAGCAGGCGGGTGGGGTCCCCAGCGGAGGCGTCGTCCAGGACGCGCACATCATGCCCCTGACGGGCGAGGCGGTTGCTGAGCGCCGTCCCGAGAAAGCCAGCCCCTCCGGTAATTAAAAATCGCATCGATGCAAAACCTTGTTGTGAATTTTGAGAGATTATAGCATGAGTCGGGAAACGACCCGGAAGATACGCGGGTTAGGGTTCCGGTCTTCGTTTGCGAATACCCACTGGGCGAATAAGGGGCGTGTCAACCTTCCCTCGGGGAAGTCTCCCGATAAGGCTTGCTGAAGTTATTCAAGGCCGCGTCGAGGCTCCAGATAGCCTGCGCGATTTGGTCGTGGGGGCGAAGCATCTCCAAATTTTTATTGGCCAACTCAATGCCTTCATCAGGGATGCCTCGACCCCGCCATTCATCACCGCGGGGCAAGCAGCGTCCGCCTGCCCGTTCAAATATGAATCGCGCGGCCCTCCGCCGCTTCCGCCGCCTCCATCACCGCCTCGCTCAGGGTTGGGTGCGCGTGGATATTCGCCGCGATCGCGCTGACGGGCAGACCGTTGGCTTGCGCCAGCGTCAGTTCGGGCAGCAGTTCGGCCGCGTCCGGGCCAACGATCGACGCGCCCAGCAGCGTTTCGTTTTCGGCGTTGACGATCAGTTTTACATACCCGGCATACTCGCCGTAGCCCAGCGCCTTACCGTTCGCCTGGAACGGAAACTTACCCACCCGTACGCTGAAACCAGCCTGAGCAGCCTGCGCCTCGGTGTATCCAAACGACGCGACCTGCGGTTGGCTGTAGGTGGCGCGCGGGATCATGCGGTAGTCCAGCTCGCGCGTGGGCAGCCCGGCGATGCTTTCCGCGCACAGAATCCCCATGCCCGAGGCGGCGTGCGCCAGAAGCAGCTTACCGGTCACGTCTCCGATGGCGCGCACGCCGAGGATGTTCGTCCGCATCTGCCCATCCACAATCACAAAACCACGCTGGTCTAAGGCCGCGCCCAAGCCCTCCAACCCCAGACCCCCGGAGTTTGGCTTAAAACCCACAGCTACCAGGGTCAGTTGGGTTTCTAGGCTCACTTCCCCTGCCTCATTCACGAGGCTCGCGCGCGTGCCGTCCGCTGTTTTCTCAACCGAAAGCACTTTGGTGCCGGCATATACCTTCACGCCGCGCTTTGTCAAAGCCTTGGTCAGCTCGGCAGCCGCTTCATCATCCTCCGCGGGGAGAATGTGCGGGAGCATCTCAACCAGGTGTACCTCCACCCCATACGCGCTCCAAATAGTCGCAAATTCGACCCCAATCGCGCCGCCTCCAATGATCAGTGCCGATTTTGGCAGTTGTTCCAGCAGTATCGCGTGGGAATAATCCAGGATTTTCTCCCCATCCGGCTGCATCCCAGGCACCACCGTCGGGTGCGCGCCGGTTGCCAGGACGATGTTGTTGGCGTTGAGCGCCTGGATGCTGCCGTCGGCCAAAGCCACCTGTACCTCAGTCGGGCCAGACAGCGTCCCCCGCCCATTGAAAACGCTGACGCAGTGCTTCTTCATCAAAAAACCCACGCCTTTGGTCAGGCGCTGAGAGACCTGGCGGCTGCGCTTAAACGCCGCGCCATAATCCAGGCTGAGATTATCCATTTGAATGCCGTAACTGTGGGCATTTGTCCGCAGCAAGTGCGCCAGTTCGGCGTTGCGCAAGAGCGCCTTGGAGGGAATACAGCCGAGGTTGAGGCACACCCCGCCCAAATCTTTTTGCTCCACCAGCGCGGTCCTTAAGCCTGCCTGCGCGGACCGTACAGCGCAGACATACCCACCCGGACCCCCGCCAATAATAACGACATCAAAGTTTTCCATAGCGCTCCTTCGTGCTCATTTTACTTAACGTAATTATAAAGGCAGACGCGCTGATGTTTGGCAAGCACAGCGCGCGCCTTGGAAGCCCTGCGCTTGCACCCGCTCTGAAGGCATGCTAAACTAATTTACGGAAGGAGAGCCCAGCATACGGGTTTTATAAAGTGCCGCAGGATCTTGATTCCCTTTTTGCCCGCTTCCTGCCCGGCAGCGCTGCCGAGGCTGTTTTTGTCGCGGCAAACCAGCGGATTTACTCCTCCGTTCAGCCGGAGCTGCGCTCTTTCAGCGCGCGTATCATCCGCCACCTTGAACAACAGCAGCCTGCCAGCCCAGGCTCGGCCGGCGAATACCGCCTTCTCGACCTGGACGGCCGCCAGATGCTCCTGGTTAGCAGCTTGCTGACCCAATCGCAGCCGGTCAGCCTGCTTTTTTCCATCCAAACCAGTTTCTGCGATATCCTGAGCAGCTTTTCCGCGCTCGAAAAGCTGCTGAACGCGCCGGAACTGCCGGACCTGAGCGACCTGAAGGCGCGCAAAACCATCCAGCCAGAGGCACAGCGCTGGCAGGACGCCCTCTTTGAAACCCAGCCGGAGAGCCCGCAAGGTCCAGAGCTTTCCGCGCTGCCAACCGCCGAAACGCCCGCGCCGCCTTCCGAAGGCTGGACGCTTATCTTCTGAACGCCCGGGGGCTCCCGGTTCCCGTTCCTTTTTGCACAAGTGAGGTCCTTATGCCAAAAATCCTTTACCTTTTAGACGGCCACGCGCTGGCTTACCGCTCATATTTCGCGCTCACCGCGGGCGGCAGCACCCGCTGGGCAACCAGCACGGGTGAACCGACCGCCGGCGTGTTTGGCTTCGCCAGCACGCTCCTGCGTATTCTGGAGCAGGAACAGCCCGATTACCTCGCTGTCTCTTTTGATACCGGACGCACTTTCCGCCACGACCTGTACCCGGAGTATAAGGGCACCCGCGCCAAGATGCCCGAGGACCTGCGCGGTCAGGTGGAACGCATCCGCGAGATGGTGGACGCGTTCAACATCCCCCGGTTGGAGGTGGAGAATTACGAGGCAGATGATGTGATAGGCAGCCTGGCTGTCTGGGCTTCGCAGGAAGAGGGTCTGGGTGTCAAGATTATCACCGGAGACCGCGACCTGCTGCAGTTGGTCACCAACCGCGTGGTGGTTTCATTACCCAACAGCAAGACCAATACGGTCGAAGACTACTTCCCTGAGGACGTCCAGCGCAAATTGGGCGTTTTGCCCGGGCAGGTGGTGGATTACAAAGCCCTGGTCGGGGATGTTTCGGACAATATCCCGGGCGTGAAAGGCATCGGCGAGAAGACAGCCGTGAGCTTGCTGGAAAAATACGAAAACCTGGATAATATCTACGGGCATCTGGACGAAATCAGCGGCAGAGCCGGCGCATCCCTGGCTGCCGGAAGAGAAGCCGCCTACCTCAGCCAGGATTTGGCGCGCATCCGCACCGACCTGAAGCTGCGTTTTGACCTGACCCAAGCCGAAATTGACCGCTTTAATCCCGCCGCCGTGGAAGACCTCTTCCGCCAGCTCGAGTTCCGCACCCTCACCCAACGCCTGCGCAGCCTTGTACGCAAACTGCGCCCCAGCCTGGAACACGCCGCGCAGCAAAGCCTGTTCGTCGAAGAGCCCTCCCCGGTTGTGGAGGTTCTCAGCAGCGGCAAAGACTATACGACCGTCATTGTGGACACCCCCGAAACCCTGCAGGCGGCCGCCGCGGAACTGGCGCGCGCCGACTTGCTGGCTTTTGATACCGAAACAACCGGCACAGACCCAATGCGGGCGGAGTTGGTGGGCATCTCGCTGGCCGCGGACCCTTCCAAAGGTTATTACTTCCCTCTCAGGCACACGCAAGGCAAACAACTGGCGCCAGAGCAGGTCTTCCAGGCGCTGCAGCCCCTGCTGGAAAACCCGCGCATCCACAAAGTCGGGCACAACACCAAATATGACCTGATTTGCCTGGAGCAGGCCGGGTATAAGGTGGCGCCGATAAGCTTTGATACCATGATTGCTGAATGGCTGATAAACCCCGATTCGCGCAACCTGGGGCTGAAAAACCTGGCATGGGTGCGCCTGGGCGCGGATATGACCCATATCGAAGAATTGATTGGCAGCGGCAAAAAACAAATTAGCATGGCGGAGGTCCCGATTGGACAAGCCGCGTCTTATGCCGCGGCGGATGCCGTGATGAGCCTGCGCCTGGTGGAACCGCTCCGGGCAGACCTTGTTTCCCATCAGGCGGAGGAGCTGAACCGCGACCTGGAGGTGAAGCTTATCCCTGTGTTGGCGGATATGGAACAAAAAGGCATCCTGTTGGACCTGGATTTGTTTAATACTTTTTCGCTGGAGTTGAACGGACAAATCCAGCGCATTGAGGATTCCATTTACGCGCGGGTAGGCGAACCCTTTAATCTCAACTCCACCCAGCAGCTCTCGGATGTGCTTTTTAAGCGCCTGGGCTTGGAAGCGCCCGACCGCTCGCGCAAGACCAGCTCTGGCAAGCTGTCCACTGCCGCCGGAGTGTTGGAAGGCATGCGCGGGCAGCACCCGATTATTGACGAAATCCTGGAATTTCGCGAGCTTACCAAACTGAAATCCACTTACGTGGACGCTCTCCCCTTGCAGGTCAACCCGAAAACCGGTCGAATTCACACCTCGTTCAATCAGACGGGCACCGCCACGGGGCGGATTGCCTCACAAGACCCGAACCTGCAGAACATCCCCACGCGGACGGAGCTTGGCAGACGCGTGCGTCAGGGCTTCATCGCCGCGCCGGGCTCCAGGCTGGTCTCGATTGACTATTCGCAGGTAGAACTGCGCATCATGGCGCATATTTCGCAGGATGAGGCTATGCTGGAAGCGTTCCGCCAGGGGCAGGATATTCATGCCGCCACCGCCGCCGCGATTAATAACATCCCGCTGGAGAAGGTGGATAAAAACCAGCGCCGGCACGCCAAAGCCATCAACTTTGGGCTGATCTACGGCATGAGCGCCTTTGGGCTCACCCGCACCACCGAGCTGACCCTGGCGGAAGCCGAAAACTACATCAAAGCCTACTTTGAGCATTTCCCTAAGGTGAAAACCTGGCTGGATAACACCCGCGTCCTGGCAGCCAAACAGGGTTATGTGGAAACCCTGCTGGGCAGACGGCGCTACTTCCCCAACCTGCAAACTGGCACCAATTACGCCATGCGCCAGCGGGAAGAGCGGGAAGCTATTAACGCCCCCATTCAAGGAACCGCCGCGGATATTATCAAGCTGGCGATGATCGCGCTGCCAGGAGCCTTCGCCAAAGCCGGGTTGAGCGGCCGCATGCTCTTGCAAGTACACGACGAACTGATTTTTGAGGTGCCGGAAAAGGAAGTTGCCGCCACTATCGCCAGCGCCAGGAACGTGATGGAACATACCATGCGTCTGGACATTCCTTTGCTGACCGAAGCGCGCACGGGCAGCACCTGGGGTGAACTGGAGCCGGTCAGCGATTCGGTTATTGAGGATTTGCAAGGAGCCTGAACTGATTCGCTAGACAGCCTGAGCGGTTGTGCGTTTCCAGCTTTTCCCAGAGAGAGTCAGTTTTTTTAGGGTACGGCAGGAAAGAATGACTTCAATTTTCACGAACCTGGCGGGCGCCGGAGTTAATACGTGGGGTTGTCCTTGTCGGTTCACCGCCCTTTGAGGGTCAATCGTCGGGGCTATGCAGCTTTAATACGGGCGTGGGATGTTGGTTGGCAGAATGATTAGAATGCCGCCTCCCCGCCCGATAAATGAGGGGATTTACGGTCAAAACACGCGCGCGGAAAGGAAACCGGCGGGAACGCGCAGCCCCCACTTCTCTCGTAAAGCCGCTGCTGCCTGCGCGCCGCGCTACCCCAGGAGGTCGAGGATTTCTCCTCCCCCGCTCTCAATGGTAAAATCGAACCATGAAAATTAAACAGTGGCACATCTGGCTTGGGGTGGCAATCAGCGCGGTTTTTCTCTATCTGGCTTTCCGCAAAGTAGATTTTTCCTTGGTCTGGGAGCACCTTAAACAGGCGCGTTGGTCCTGGGTGCTTTTGGGGCTGGTCTTCTATTTTTTTGGCGTCCTGCTGCGCGCCTGGCGCTGGCAGGTGCTGCTGAATCCGCTTAAACATCTGCCCATCCGGCGCCTGTTTCCGGTGGTTGCCATCGGTTACATGGGCAACAACGTCTACCCCGCCCGCGCCGGTGAGGTGCTGCGTTCGGTGCTGCTCAAATCCAAAGATCAGGTGGATATCTCCGGCAGCCTGGCGACCATCGTGGTAGAACGTCTGTTTGACGCGATTGTCATCCTGGGGTTGGTGTTGTTGAATCTGCGCCAACTGACCGCGATGCCAGCCGCGGCGGATTGGGTCAGAAGTATTCAAAAAGGCGCGTTGATTGGCAGCGCTGTGTTTTTGCTGCTGCTGCTTATCTTCCTGGCGATGGTGCTCTTCCCGCTTCAAACCCAAAAGGTCAGCGCCTGGGTAATCAACCGCCTGGTTCCGTCCCGTTTGCGCGCGTCTCTGAACGGAATTGTGGCACGCTTTATCACCGGGCTTTCCAGTTTGCGTTCTCCTCTGGACACGCTGAAAGTGCTGCTGCTTTCAATTGCGATTTGGACCTGTGAGACGGGCTTGTATTGGGGCGTCATGCGCGCGCTCGGGCTGAACCTGAGTTTTATGACCCTGATGCTCCTGAATGGGGTGGTGAACCTCGTCTTGCTGGTGCCGGCAGCGCCTGGCGGCCTGGGCACCTTTGACGCGGCTTGTAAAGCGATGCTTCTGTTGTTCGGCATTGGCTCCGAGCTGGCTCTAGGCTACACCCTGCTGCTGCGCGCGGCTCTTTGGGTGCCCATCACGCTCCTGGGCGCGCTCTTCTTCCTGCGGGAAGGATTTTCGCTGAGCACGGACGTGGGCAGCCTTAAAGAAAAATACCAGGACGAACCAAAGCCGCCCGCGGAACAATAAGGAAACCAAAATCCATGACAGAACCTACACGCAAGCAAAACATCGCGGTGATTGGCGCCGGAATCGGCGGCTTGAGCGCCGCTTATGACCTGACCCGGGCCGGGAAAGATGTGACCGTTATCGAAGCTTCAGATCACCCCGGCGGTTTGGCAGCCGGCTTCAAAGAGCCGCATTGGGATTGGTCGGTGGAACGCTATTACCACCATTGGTTCACCTCCGATAAATATATGCTCGGGCTGATTGAGGAACTGGGCTGGTCGGACCAGGTTATTTTTCCCAAGCCTGTCAGCGTCATGTATTACCGGGGCAAGTTTTATCCTTTTGATTCAATCAGCGCTGCCCTGCTCTACCCGGGCTTGGGCTGGGGTCTCAACAAGATTCGCTTTGGGTTGGTAGGCTTATACCTCCGTCTGAGCAACAGCTGGCAGAACCTGGAAAAGACCACCACCGACGCCTGGATGCGCGCCAAAGCCGGCGATAAGGTCTATGAGAGCATGTGGGAGCCGATGATGATTGGAAAATTTGGCGAGCGCTATGCCAAACAGGTGAACATGGCCTGGATGTGGGCGCGCTTGCACTCCCGCAGCACAAGGCTGGGCACATTCATCGGTGGTTTTCAGAACTTCGCGGATAAATTCGCGGCGCGCCTGGAAGAACTGGGCGCGGCAATTGTTTACAACACCGGCGTACAAAGCATCGAACAGACCGGGAACGGCAGGGTTTTGCTTCGTTTTCCCGGAAGGGAAGCGCAGGAATTCGACCAGGTGCTGGTCACGCTTTCACCAGGCATTATGGCAAAGCTCACCCCCGGGCTGCCTCAGGATTACCTGGCTGGTCTGCTGAGCCTGAAGAGCATGGGCGCGGTGGTGATGACGCTCTCGCTTTCGCGCGCGCTCTCACCGCAGGGTTACTATTGGTACAACATTCCCAAACAGATGGGCTTCCCTTTCCTATCCCTGGTGGAACACACGAACTTCCTCAAACCGGAATACTTTGGCGGCGATCACATCATTTATATTGGCGACTATCTGGAAGTTGACCACCCGAATTTTCAGAAAAGCGACCAGGAACTTCTGGCCGAGTTTCTGCCGCACCTGACCGCGATAAACCCGGAGTTTAAGCCGGAATGGGTAAAGAAGACCTGGGTTTCCAAGACGGCTTATGCCCAACCCATCCCGCTGGTAAATCACTCCAGGAATATCCCGGCAATCAAGACGCCCGTCCCGGGGGTGTACTTTGCCAGCATGAGTCAGGTTTACCCCTGGGATCGGGGTACCAATTACGCGGTGGAAATCGGACGGCGGGCGGCAAGGATTATGCTCGCGGAAGATCGCGGGTTCAGCGCATAGCCTGGGCAGCCAACCCGCTTTGATTCCCAATCCGGAATCACTATCCACAAAAAAAGCCAGCCTTGTTCCCCAAATATCCAATGAAATTTATCCTAATTGCAGGTATTAATAACGAAATTTTCGCTTACCCCCCTATATATAGGGGTGCCTGGGCGGTTTTTTCCCTTACATTTGGGGGTGGCGCGAGCCGCGCCTGAGGGGCACCAAAAACTAAGATTTCCTGATAAGTTTTAAGAATACGGATTCTTAAAGAATCATCAACTTTTAAGCCGCCGGGCACCAAGTTATCTTGTTTGGAGGGGATGAGGGTGTTAGAATCGGCGTACCGAACTGAAGAACGACAATCAAACAGGTTCTTAGAGCGGATCCACATTATCGGGAAAGACGTGATTCGCATGCGAAGTAAACTTCGTCTAGTTTATTGTTGTTCCGTTCAGAAACAAATCCCTGGTAATCAGGCAGGGCATCAGGAGAAACGCAATGAACGCACAGCAGGCTTGGCAAGCGGCGCAAGGACAATTACAGATAGAGCTCTCAAAGGCAACTTACGACACCTGGGTGAAGCAAACGCAACTGATCCGGTTCGATGAAGCTGCCGGCGTTTTTTATCTGGGCGCCAGCAACGCCTACGCTTGCGACTGGCTGGAGAGCCGCCTGAAAGCCACCCTGATTAATAAGCTGAGTGGGATGATGGCGCGGTCTGTGGAGCTTGAATTTTCCGTTTGGGCAGCTCAGGCTGTCGAGCCTCCCGTCGATGAACTGGTTACTACACTGCGCGCGGAAGAAGTGGTCAGGGATGCGTTTGAGACCCACCTCGCGCCCAAATACCGCTTCGATAATTTTGTGGTTGGTCCGAACAACCGCCTAGCGCACGCCGCCAGCCTGGCAGTGGCGGAACATCCCGCGCGCGCCTACAACCCGCTGTTTTTGTACGGCGGCGTCGGCCTGGGTAAAACCCACATTTTGCACGCGATTGGTAATGCCGTGCTGCAGCAGGGGCTGCAGGTGCTTTATGTTTCTTCCGAGGAATTTACCAACGACCTGGTCAACGCCATCCGCACCAAAGCCACAGCCGCCTTCCGCGAGAAGTACCGCCAGGTGGATGTGCTGCTGATTGACGACATCCAATTCATTTCTGGCAAGGAATCCACCCAAGAGGAGTTTTTCCATACCTTTAACACCTTACACGGGCAGGATAAACAAATCGTGATGACCTCCGATCGGGCGCCCAAGGCGATGAGCACACTCGAGGAACGCCTGCGCTCGCGCTTTGAATGGGGTCTGACCGTAGACATCCAACCCCCGGATTTTGAGACCCGTCTGGCAATCCTGCGCACCAAAGCCGAAAAAGCCAACCGCGAAGTCCCGACGGAAATCATGGAAATGATCGCGCGCGAAGTCCAGGCGAATATTCGTGAGCTGGAAGGCGCCTGGAACCGCGTGTTGGCTTACGCGGACCTGAGCGGCGAGAAGCTGACCCTGCAGCTGGCGAACAACGCCATGGTCGATATCCTGCCGCAGCGCGGCACGCTCGCGTCCAACGACGTTATCGGCACCGTCTCCAAGTATTTCGGGATATCAACCGAACGCATTCTGAGCAAAGACCGCTCCAAAGACGTCGCGCTTCCACGGCAGGTCGCCATGTATCTGATGCGCGAGCTCGGCGGCATTTCCCTCCCCAAGATTGGCGAGGAACTGGGCGGGAGAGACCACACCACGGTGATGTATGCCTGCGACAAAGTAGCGGATTTGATTGAAGCTGACGACCGGGTCCGCCGGCAGGTGCTGCAGCTGCGCGAACAACTCATCGGCTGAGCCCGCACACCCTACCCGCCCTCTCAAACCGGGCCGCCTCGCGCGCAAAAACCAGCCGCGCACGCTATCGGTCAAGCGGCAAGCTGATGAGCGCGGTGGAGCCTTCGCCGGGCTGGCTTTCCAAAACCAACTGCCCACCCATGGCTTCCGCCAGGCTCTTGGCGATAGACAGCCCAAGCCCAAAACCCGTGCCGCTGGCGCGGTCGCCCCGGTAAAAACGATCAAAGATGTGTGCCATTTTATCCTCGGGGATGCCGGCGCCGTGATCCCGCACTCGGATTTCCAGACGGTCTTCGATTGCCAGCGCTGTCACTTCGATAATTCCGCTGCTGTATTTCAAGGCGTTATCCAGCAAAACCAGCAAAACTTGTTTCAAGCCGTCGCGCCAGATCTGCAGGAACAACTCCTCAGGCGCGTCCAGGACTATCTGCCGACTTTCTTCCAAATGCCTCGCCTGCCGAATCACTTCTTCCAACAAACCCGCCAGGTCCACCCTATCCCGGACAACATCCTGCACAGAATCCGCACGGGCCTGCTCGAGCAAGGCGCCAACCAGGCGGATCATCCGTTCTGTTTCTTCGACCATGTCCTTCTGGATATCCGCCTGCTCCTCCTGGGACACTGCCGGCTGGTGTGAAAGCAAGCTCAGGTTCCCGCGCAGGGTGGTCAGCGGCGTGCGCAGCTCATGAGAAACATCCGCGACAAACTCCCGCTGCAATTCCAAAGCCCGCGCTTTGCCTTCGTAGGCATCTTCCAGCTTCCCAAGCATGGTATTAATCGTTACCGCCAGCTGTCCAACCTCATCCTGCGGCCCCAGATATTCCACCCGGCGTGAAAAATCCTGTTCGTTTCCAATTTGGCGGGCTGTTTGCGTGATTTTGCGGATTGGATTGAGCACATAGCCCGAAAAGAACCACCCGATAGCCACAGCTGCGAACATCGTCAGAAGGATAGCGGCAATCAAGGTCCTGCCCAAAGCCTCCATACTGCGATCGCGCTCTGTCAGTGGGCGGGCAATCTGCAGAATCATGGAAAGCTTACCCTCTTGCATCACGGGTCGATTCAAAATCAGCAGACGCTCACCCAAACGCACCGACTCCCACCAGATTTCACCTTTCTGGAGCCTGGCATAGCCCTGATCGCTGTAGGGCAGTCCTTGGTCAGCCAAACCATAAGGGGCGGCGATGAGCGTGCCATCGGCGTTCAGCACACGCACAATTTCCCGTTCGCGCAGGCTCTTGATAACTTCGGCGTTGGATAAACTCTCAAAAGTTTTAGGGTCGGCGGCAACATATGGGCCGAAACCGGGCGGGTTTGAGAGAATCATCGGCACAAGGTTAATCGCAATCGCGTCGCTGCTGTAAATTAAGTCTTTCTTGAGGTTGTTGAGCGTGCTCCTGGCCTGGATACCGTATAACGCCGTGCCAAAGAACGCCAGCGTGAGCAAAAGGATCAGGTTGTAGAGCAGGGTAAACCGCGCCCGGATTGACATTATTCCTCGCGCAGAACGTAGCCGATTCCCCGCACGGTTTGAATGAGGCGGGGCTCGCCTTCATTCTCAATCTTCCTGCGCAGGTAGCTGATGTAAATCTCCAACACATTGCTGTCGCCGCCAAAGTCGTATCCCCACACCTCGGTCAGAATTTGGCTGCGCTCCAAAACCTGGCGGGGGTGGCGCAAAAAGAAATACAGCAGGTTGTACTCGGTCACCGTCAGGTCGAGCAAACGCGTTCCGCGCCATGCTTCGTGCTGAATCGGATCAAGTTTTAGGTCGGCATATTGCACCACGGTTTCGTCCGGTTGCGTCTCCACCCGGCGCAGCAAAGCGCGCACCCGCGCCACCAATTCTGAGGGGGCGAAGGGCTTAACCAGATAATCATCCGCGCCGCTTTCCAAACCCTCAACCCGGTCTTCAACCGCGTCGCGCGCGGTTAACATCAGGACGGGCAGGCGGTTGTTCACATCCCTTAGCTGCTGAACGAGCTCCAATCCGTCCATCTCCGGCATCATCCAATCCAGAATCATCAGGTCTGGTTTTTGCTCATGCACGATTTGCAGCGCTTCGACGCCGGTCGAGGCGGTGAGGACCTCCATGTTTTCATAGGTCAGCGTGCGTTTCAGCATCTTGAGGAGTTTTTGGTCATCATCCGTAATCAGTACTTTTGGCATGTTCAACCCTTGATCTCATTATCTTCTTTTTATATATCACACTATACCTGATGCTGCTGTGAAAATCCTGTGACAACCCCATTCACAGCTTTTTCAAAGCATTTATTTGGCTTAATCACAGGAAACCTTGATAATATTTCAGCGTAAGGCAGAACGGAACACAATTCCCGTCCAACCGAACAGCAGACAGCATGGACACCTGACTGCAGCAAAACATAAACGAGCATTTCGATCTTTCTCCTCCAGGTATAAGCAGCGGTAACGACGGACCGCTGCTTATACTTTAACCCCAAGCCGAGTGTGTTCTTTGCGTCTGGGGTTCTGTTTTATAGTTGAAATCGCCGGTGAATGCTCACCCTTCTCTGAAAAGCCGATAAGGTTGGGGTTGCGCTCGGGAAAACCAGGAAGCAGTGCCCCTGCCCGCAGCGAACCAGCGCGGGTGGGGTAAATCGACGCGCCCACCGGTGCCGTTGAAAACAGGCTCTATCCTAAAACTCTCAAGTTTAGCACCAGAACAAGGCTTTTCCAGCTTGCCAACCCCGGCTGTTTTCAGGTTTTTGTGAGGCGCGTCCCCGTTCCTCAGGCGGGCTTTGTGCGGCGCACATGCTATAATTTAATTCTATGATAAACAAAAACAGCCCCCGCCCCCTTATTTACGCCCACAGAGGGGCCAGCGCTCTGGCTCCCGAAAATACCCTGGCCGCCTTTTTGTCGGCTTTGAACGCCGGCGCGGACGGCATCGAGCTGGATGTGATGCTCAGCAGGGATAAAGAACTGGTCGTCATTCACGACTCAACCGTGGACCGCACCACAGACGGCACAGGCAAAGTGGCAGAAATGCCCCTGGCTGCCCTGCGGGAACTGGATGCCGGCGTGTGGTTTGGGGATGCCTTCCGCGGCGAAAAACTGCCCACCCTCGCTGAGGTTTACGAAGCCGTCGGCGGAAAAATGCGGATTAACGTCGAGCTCAAAAACTACGCGCACCCCCTGGATGACCTAACCAGACGCGTGATTGCCCTCACCGAACGCTTCCAGCTCGAAAATTCGGTGCTGCTGTCCTCTTTCAACCCTATCAACCTGAGTAAAGCACGCCGCCAGAAGCCTGAAATATCCCTTGGGCTGCTTGCCGCGCCCGGGTCCAAGGCGATGCTCGGCGCGGTTGGTCGTTTGTTCCCCTACGACGCGCTGCACCCCTATTACGAAGACGTGACCCCCGAAATGCTCGCCCGACTGCGCGCGCGCGGCAAGGCGCTGAATACCTGGACAGTGGACGACCCTCAGGTGCTGCTGCGTCTGGGCGCTTTGGGCGTGGACGGCATTATTTGTAACAACCCTGCCGCGGCACGCGGGGTTTTGGAAGGAAAGAAATGAGTCTTCGCCGCGCGCTCGGGCTCTTCCTGGCGCTCAGCCTGCTCTTCTCCATCCTGCCCTCCCCGGCGCAGGCAAAGTCCCAACCGCAAGCGGAGAAATTATTGGCAGCCATGAGCCCCGCCGAAAAAGTTGGCCAGCTTTTCCTGATCAGGTTCAGCGGCAGTAACGTCAGCGAAGGCACGATATTACGGGAATTAATCACCGCGCGCCACATTGGCGGCTTTGTGCTCAGCGCGGAATCCGATAATTTTTCCGGCACGGATACCCTTGCATCAGCTTATACCCTGATTGCCGCCATGCAGTCCGCCGCCTGGGAAAAGACCCAACACTCTCCTGATACCACCTTGCGCGGCGAGCTGCCCGTCTACATCCCCCTCTACATTGGAATTGAACAATCCGGAAAGCACTCTTCCCAGATCCTGCCTGGTCTCAGCGATCAGCCCGACCAGATGACGCTCGGAGCCACCTGGTCGCCCTCTCTGGCGCAGCAAAGCGGTGAACTGCTTGGCAGCGAACTTTCCGCGCTCGGCATCAACTTATTTTTGGGTCCAACGCTGGACGTTGCCGAAACGACCAACCTCGAAGCCGCGGCATATTCGGGCACGGATGTCTATGGGGGAGACCCCTATTGGGTCGGTAAAATTGGTCAGGCATTCATCACGGGTTTGCACGTCGGCAGCGGGAACCGCATGAGCGTGGTCGCCCAGCACTTCCCTGGTTTGGGCAGCGCGGACCGGCCGCCGGATGAAGAAGTTGCCACAGTCCGTAAATCCCTTGAACAGCTGAAACAAATTGAACTTGCCCCGTTTTTTTCGGTGACTTCCGCGGAAGACCCCGGCATGAGGGCAGACGGTCTGATGGTCTCCCACATTCGTTTTCAGGGGTTTCAGGGGAATATCCGCGCCACCACCCGCCCGATCAGCTTTGACGCGACGGCGTTATCGCAGCTCCTGGCGGTTGAACCGTTGGCGAGCTGGCGCGAGGCAGGCGGTCTGACGGTCAGTCAGTGCCTCGGCAGCAAAGCCGTGCGCTCGTTCTTTGATCCGACCGGGCACAGCTTCGACGCCAACACCATCGCGCGGACGGCTTTTTTGGCTGGCAACGATATGCTCTATCTGAAAGATTTTTCCAGCCCGGGTGAAGTTCAGCCATACGAAACCATCCTTCAGACCCTGGATTACTTTACCAGCAAATATGAGGAGGACCCTGCCTTCGCGCAGCGCGTGGATGCAGCGGTTCTGCGTATCCTGAATGCCAAATTGCGCCTGTATGGTGAATTTTCCCTCGAAACCGTCATCCCCGATCGGGCTGGTCTGCAATACGTCGGCAGGAACTCCCAGCTCGCCTTCAACATCGCCCGGGAAGCTGTCACGCTCATTTCGCCCAGCCAGGATTATCTGAACAGCCTGCTGCCCAGCCCGCCCGGCACTTATGAATATCTGGTTATATTCAGCGACCAACGCGCCCTGAAACTGTGCAGCACCTGCCAGCCAGAATACACGCTCGCCACCAGCACATTCCAGAACACTTTGCTGCGCTTATATGGTCAGGGCGGCAGCAACCAACTGCTTCAAAACCGCCTGAGTTCCTACAGTTTTAACCAGCTCAGCGAGATACTGGACCAAAAAACAGAGCTGTCTGACCCATACATGGCAGACAACCTTAAACGCGCGGATTGGGTTGTTTTTAACATTCAGAATTTGAACCCGGCGCGCCCCGAGTCTTATGCCCTGCGGCGCATTCTTTCGGAGCGTCTCGATTTGATCCGCGATAAAAAAATTGTCGTCTTTGCCTACGACGCGCCCTACTATCTGGACGCCACCGAGATTTCCAAGCTCTCAGCGTACTTCGCGCTTTACAGCAGCAACCAATCCAGCGTTGATGTTGCCGCCCGTGTCTTGATGCAAGAAATCCAGGCTTCCGGCTCACTGCCTGTTTCGCTGCCGGCCGTCGGTTATGATTTGATTTCAGAGACTTCTCCGAACCCGGAGCAAGTCATCCCCATCGTATTAATTTCCTCGCGCGCGACCACCGCCCCCGAAGCGAGCGCGACGCCAGGCGAGGTGACGCCCATGCCCCTCTTCGCGCTGGGTGAGACGGTCAGAATCCAAGCCGGCGTCATCCGCGATAACAACCAGCACCTGGTGCCGGATGGGACGGTCGTTCAATTCACAATCCGGTTGGCAGGCGATCAAGCCATCATCGGGCAGTCCCAGGCAGTTACCAAAGACGGCTTTGCCACGGTGGAATACCGCATTGAACGCGACGGGATTTTTGAGGTGACCGCCAGCAGCGAACCGGCGATGACCTCCGGAACACTTATCCTGAACACGCAGGGCGGCCTGGCGCAGTTGATTATGCCCACCGCGACGCCCACCTTTGCCCCCAGCCCCACGCCCATGCCGGCCTTGACCGCGGAAACCAGCCCCACGCCCGCCAGCGGCAGCTCCGCGAACAGCCGCGGATACCCGGAGATGGACGACTGGCTGCTAAGCATGATGGTCATGTCTTTGGGCTTTGCCGCGGCGTACGCGAGCGGTTTTTTCTGGTGGGGGTCGCGGCTGTGGGGAGCGCGCGCGGGGGTTTGCGCGCTGATTGGCGGGTTCACGGCTTATCTGCTGCTCACGCTGGGCTTGCCCGGGCTGGAAGCGCTGGTAAGAGAAGGCGGCACCTGGTTCGTGGTCCAGGTGGCATTAAGCGGGATGCTGTTTGGCTGGCTGGCGGCGCTGGTGTGGTGGTTCGCGAAGAAAACCGCCGCGCGGGGGAAGTAACACCCCAAAATCAACACTTAACCTGGCGAATCTTAGCGGGGTGTGACGTTTCCCGCCGTTGACGCGTGTCGCGTCCTGGGCAGCCCTCCTGCCAGCGTGCCTCCGCATAGCTTTTCTCCGGCTGTCTGCCTTTTTTGGACTCTCACATTTTGCCAATCAACAAGGAAAACACCGCGCTGCGCTGATGGACGCTGCCCGCCTACAAATTCCGCAGCAGGGTCAGCAGCAGGCTCAAAAAGCCCAGCCCGGCGGAAATCGCGACCAGGCGCCAATCCGCGTCATTCATGCGTTCCTGCCGCTTAACCCCATTGCCTCCCATAACAGCCCGCAGGTGATTGGTGGACTCCCCGGTCAACGCCTTCAAAAAGGTACGCACATCCGCGGGACGGTCGTCCGGGTGCAGCTGCAGTGCCCACAAGACGGCTTCCTCCACCCGCGCGGAAATGGCGGGGTTCAGCGAACGCGGCGCTGGCAGGCTTTTGGGATCCAAAAAGCGGTCGCGCACATTCACAGGCGGCTGGTTGGTGAGCAGATGATAGAGCGTGCCCCCAAAAGCGTAAATATCCGCCCGCCGGTCGGTGTGCAGGCTGTCTCCGCCGTATTGTTCCAGCGGCGTATAAATCGCGGTGCCTTGCCCCTGCATGATGGTAATGGTCACCTCACCCGGTGCCAGCAGCTTGACCAATCCGAAATCAACCAGCTTAACCAGCCCGGTAGGGGTAAGTTTCAGGTTGGAAGGCTTGATATCCCGGTGCACGATGGGCGGCTGCTGGTTGTGCAGATAATCCAGCGCGTCGCCGATTTGTTTTGCCCAATCCAGGACGTCTTCCTCGTCCAGAAAACGCCCCTCGGCGGTTGCTTTGGAAACCAAAGCGCGCAAATCGTCCCCCGGCACGTAATCCATCACCAGATAATCATCCTCTTCAATTGAGAAATAATCCGACACCTTGGGCAAGTTTGGATGGTCCAGGCGGGCAAGCACAGTGGCTTCCTTCAGAAATTGTTCCCGTGATTCGTCCAACAGCTTCTGGGGGAGTGAGGCGTCATAAGAAACCTGCTTGACCGCGCAAAAACGCCCGCTCAGGCGCATATCTTCCGCCAGATAAATGCAGCCGTAGCCGCCCTGACCGATGATACGGTCTATGCGGTAGCGGTCGTGCAGAATGCTGCCTTTGGCGGCCCGGACAGGCATGGTTGCTTTCCTTTCCAAGAATATCCGCGCTCCTTTTTTCGGCGTGTAGGAGCTTTCGCGCGGAGATCACGTTAAAACGCGTGGGTTATAATATGGAATTATAGCGCATAAGTTTGAGGGCTTTGGATGGAGTTTGCTGTTCTTTTGGCACAATCTGGTCCGCTTGAAAACCAACAATGGGTTATCAACGGTCAGCTGACAATTGGTCGGGATGAAAACTGTGAAGTGGTCGTCCCCGACCGGCAGGTTTCGCGTCGGCATGCCCGCCTCGTCCTCCAGGAAAACGCCGTATTCCTCGAAGACCTGAACAGCAAAAACGGTACCTTCCTGAACGGGCAAGCCCTGACAGCCCCGACACAGCTGCGTGAAAGCGATGAAATCCGGGTCGCCTTCGCCCAGACATTTCTGTTCCTTTCATCCGACGCCACTCTGCCGCTCTCAGAATTGCCCGGCGAATACATGCAGGCGTTTACCCTGCAAGTGGACCCCGACGCGCGGCAGGTTTGGGTGCGCGGCGTGGAGCTGAAGCCGCCCTTATCCGCGCAGCAGTTCAGCCTGCTGCACGCGCTTTTCGTCAGGAGCGGTGAGGTGGTCAGCCGTGAAGAGTTGATCAACGCGGTGTGGGGCAAGGAAACTCCTTGGGTGACCGAACAGGCGTTTGACGCGCTGGTGCGGCGCTTGCGCGAACGGATTAACCAAATTGACCCCGATTATGACTATATCGTCACGGTTCGGGGTCACGGTCTGCGTCTGGTGAACAATCCGCACTAAGCGGTATTATTCCTGGAGAAGTTGCGCTGCATGGAGAAGCGCAGCGCTTCGCGGCTGATATCTTTCAGGCGCGCCAAGGCTTCCGCCTGTTCGTTTTTCTTTTCCATCTGCCCGATAAGTTCGTTCAGCATCTGCAGGAACTCCGCGTCAATCGCGTCCCCCGCCTTTTCATAGACCTGCTGCCGGGCGGATTCATCTTTTGCCTGCAGCAAAATCTCAATCAACTGCAGCGCCGCGCCAGATTGACTGGCTGCCTGGACCACCGCGATAACCCGCATCAGCTTCTCCAGCGTGGCCTGGTCTTTTTCCGCCTGGGCATGCTGCGCGGCATGGTTGACCACATCCACGAACGCCTGGTTCACGCGCGGCAGCGCCTTTTCTGCCGCCTCTTCAATATTCTCCGCTTTGAGGATTTCATCCAGCAGCGTCTGCGCTTGTTCCATCTGCGCTTTAAGCGCGTCATCCACCGCCGCGCTCAACTCCAGGAGTTTTTCGCGCAGCGCGCTCAGCTTATCCTTCTCTTCGCCCGAGGCAGCGTCAATTTTGGCGCTGAGTTGTTCAAAGAACGTGTAATCCAAACCTCCGCGCGCCATGGTCACCAGGGTGGTCAGGCGAACGTCCGAATCCGCTGATTCAATCATGAGCGCGAGCAAAGATTCCCGGGTCAGCCCTTTCTGGCTAAGTTCCTGCAAACTCCGCACAGCGGCCTGAGATTCACGGGCTTGCTCCGCCAGGCTCTTGCCGTAGCTGGAGTGTTCCACAATGCTTTGCTGCAGGTTAGCCAGGATTTGCACTCCCTCCTGGTCCCCACCAGCTGCCGAGGTTTCCGCCAGGCGTGAAATGAGCAGGAATACCTGTTCATCAATTTTAGCGTCATTCTGCGCGATCAATTCCGGCAGCTTATCCGGCGCGGCAGCCGCCAACTGGGAAATCAGAACCAGCTTTTCCTGCTGGGCTTTCATCATCTCGGGGGTAATCCCGTCAGCTTTCAGGATGGTTTCGAACAAAAGCTGCTGGGTCAGCATTGTCTGGGGGCGGAACAGGTATCCTTTGCGTTTTTCCGGCGGCAGGGTATCCACCACTTTTTTAATCAGGGGTCCAATGATTTTTTCCTGTTCCGGCAGTGGGAGGTTAGACTCGGGTGGGAAGTAAGTCAACAACAATTCTTTATCCGCGTCGTGATACACAATCGGAGAAGGATAAACGCCTTGATAATGGCACACCGGGCAGTCTATCAAATTGGCGGACCCCGAAAGGAGCTTCTCCTTGGCTTCTGGGTCGCTGCTCAGGTCGAACAGGCGGGTAATCTCCGCGGTGATAGGGGTGCGGCAGCGCGGACATGGGATGGTTGTTTTTGGCATATCTGACTCATTTCTTCTGGTTTCAAGTCTTTGGATTATATCATCCGGGCAGCCCTCAGACAGCCTGTGTATATCAGCGTTGCGTTAATATTTGCGGGGATATCCGCTGCCGCCTGCGGTTCCCCGCTGCCCAGGCTCTTCACAGGTGTGCATATATCGGGCGCGAAATTTGCTTCAAAAGGCATGTCCCAGCGCGCAGATTTCATCCGCCCCACGGAATAATTCCCAGGCTCAGCGGCTTTGAGTTAAAACATAAGTCCCAAAAATTGACGTTTCTATGTTATTATGATATTTAATTAACCATTGTTAATTCATCTTTAATATCACAGTCGACCCTGAAGCTTACCTGATCAGTCTCGGTTGAGGTCTTTTCTTTGAAAATGATAAATGCTCACCAATAACCCCGATTTTGGAGGATAATCCAAATTAAAGCACGTTGCTTTGCGAAGGGAGTAAAAAGTATCAGATAAACAGAAGAGATGATATGGATCGTCTACCCGAAATTCCAATTCAATCACACTAAGGAGTATGTATATGAAAGCAAGAAGATTTGTTTGGCTATTTGTGAGTATTGTTCTCGCAGCCAGCCTCGCCCTTGCAGCCTGCGCGCCTAAGCAGGCTGCCGAAACGCCCGCCGCTGGCGAAAAACTGGCAGTCGGTATTGTTTTGCCGACCAAGGACGAACCCCGCTGGATCCAGGATGAAACCCGCTTCAAGGATGCCCTTCAAAAAGCCGGCTATAACGTGGAAATCCTGTTCAGCCAGGGCGATTCCGCCAAGGAAAAGCAGAACGTTGAAACCTTGATTTCCAAGGGTGTCAAAGTCCTGATTATCTGCCCGCATGACAGCACCGCTGCCGCCGCCTCCGCGGAAGCCGCCCGTGCTGCGGGCGTGAAGGTTATCTCTTATGACCGCCTGATCACCGACACCAAAGCCGTTGACTACTATGTCACCTTCGACTCCGTCTCGGTTGGCGCCGCCCAGGGTCAATACCTGGTGGACCACGCTGAAGGTAAAGGCAACCCCCTGTACCTGTACGCCGGCGCTGCCTCCGACAACAACGCCTTCCTCTTCTTCGAAGGCGCCTGGAACGTCCTCCAACCCAAGATCGCTGACGGTACCTTCGTCATCAAGAACTCCCCCGAAGCGGTCGCCCTGCAGGACAAAGCCACCCTCACCCGCGATGAGATGGGTAAGATTATCGGTCAGATTACCACCAACTGGGACTTCAACGTCGCCAAGACCCTGGCCGAATCCAACCTGACCGCCGCCTCCGCTGCCGATAAGGGCAAGGTCTATATCCTCGCCCCCAATGACGGCACCGCCCGCGCCATCGCCGACGCCTTCGCCGCCGACACCGCTGTGACCGAATACTTCGTCACCGGTCAGGACGCCGAAGTCGCGTCTATCCAGTACATCATCGATGGCAAGCAGTCCATGACCGTCCTCAAGGACGTCCGCACGCTCGTCTCCGATGCCATCAAGGCTGCCGTCGCTTTCCTCGAAGGCAAGAAACCTGAGGAAACAACCACCTATAACAACAAGGTCATCGACGTTCCCGCCAAACCTTCCGCGGTTGTCTCCGTGGATAAAGCCAACGTCAAAGCCGCGATTATTGACTCCGGGTACTACAAAGCGGATCAGTTCACCGGCCTCGAAGGAGGCGCTGTTCCTGGCAAGGAAACAAAACTGGCAGTCGGTATTGTATTGCCGACCAAAGACGAACCCCGCTGGATCCAGGATGAAACCCGCTTCAAGGATGCCCTCCAGAAAGCCGGCTATAACGTGGAAATCCTGTTCAGCCAGGGCGATTCCGCCAAGGAAAAGCAGAACGTTGAAACCTTGATTTCCAAGGGTGTCAAAGTCCTGATTATCTGCCCGCATGACAGCACCGCTGCCGCCGCCTCCGCGGAAGCCGCCCGTGCTGCGGGCGTGAAGGTTATCTCTTATGACCGCCTGATCACCGACACCAAAGCCGTTGACTACTATGTCACCTTCGACTCCGTCTCGGTTGGCGCCGCCCAGGGTCAATACCTGGTGGACCACGCTGAAGGTAAAGGCAACCCCCTGTACCTGTACGCCGGCGCTGCCTCCGACAACAACGCCTTCCTCTTCTTCGAAGGCGCCTGGAACGTCCTCCAACCCAAGATCGCTGACGGTACCTTCGTCATCAAGAACTCCCCCGAAGCGGTCGCCCTGCAGGACAAAGCCACCCTCACCCGCGATGAGATGGGTAAGATTATCGGTCAGATTACCACCAACTGGGACTTCAACGTCGCCAAGACCCTGGCCGAATCCAACCTGACCGCCGCTGCCGCTGCCGATAAGGGCAAGGTCTATATCCTCGCCCCCAATGACGGCACCGCCC
>Ga0209718_1000108_pt1 | contig 117355 bp, 103 predicted proteins | sample AD_JPNAS1_MetaG_FD_184420 | JGI IMG/M metagenome (GOLD analysis project Ga0209718, IMG submission 184420) | Active sludge microbial communities of municipal wastewater-treating anaerobic digesters from Japan - AD_JPNAS1_MetaG (SPAdes) (version 2) | ecosystem: Engineered > Bioreactor >...
AAATGGTTTTGTCATCCATTTTGGGGTAGAATACAGAAAATCATTACAGAGTGACGCTTGCCACGCCCAAAATCAAAAGCTAGCCGCATAAATAAAAAAAAGGCTGCATCGCTTATGATACAGCCTCTTTTTGTAATGTAATGTATAGCGATTAAACGTTAAGAGAAACACGTTTAAAGCCAGTAACCTTTAGGTCGGCGTCAACACTCTTTAAATATGCCGATATATTCATTTTGCTATTCTTAATGAACTCTTGATTCATCAAGGTACTTTCCTTGTAGAATTTGTTCAACTTGCCTTCAGCAATTTTATCTAACATATTTTCGGGTTTACCCTCCAGGCGAGCCTGTTCGCGGCCAATTTCGAATTCCTGATTTCGAATTTTTTCAGGGACATCATCCACGTCAATCGAAACGGGGTTCATAGCTGCAATCTGCATGGCGATATCTTTACCCACCTGCTCGGGCAGGTTGCTTGTGTTAAAACCAACAAGGCTTGCCAATTTATTTCCGGGGTGGATATAGAATACAACCTTCTCAGCAGCTATCTTTTCGTAGTAGGATAGTTCGAATTTTTCGCCGGTTACGCCGGATTGATCCATGACGAGATCTTCCACTTTACGACCATCAATGGTCAATGATTTTAAGGACTCAAGATCCGATGGTTCGTTTGCAAGGGCTTGATCTAAAATTTTAGCTGCAAGTCCTATGAAATCTTGATTTTTTGCCACGAAATCAGTTTCGCAGTTGAGAACTATAATAGCGCCTTTGGTGCTATTTGCATTGGCTTTTGCCAAAACCACCCCTTCTCCGGCTTCGCGGTCGGCACGCTTGTTGGCAATGGCCTTGCCACGTTCACGTATCAACTCCATAGCCTTTTCAAGGTCTCCATTGGATTCTTCAAGTGCCTTCTTGCAGTCCATCATCCCTGCACCTGTCAACTTCCTCAGCTTAACGATATCGGCTGTTTTTACTTCAGACATGTTTGTGTAATATTTAGTGTGTTAATTATTCGCTATTCCTCTATCTCTTTCTCAGGAGCAGGCCCCTTTTTAGGAGCATTCTTCTTGACGGGTTTTGCTTTGGCTGAGGTTTTTTCAGCAGCCTCAGCCTGATTCTCGGAAGCAGCCTCAGCTGGTTTTTTTGCCCTTGCCGATTTTCTTGCCCTGGTACGGATTGGTTTCTCCTCATTATCTCCTTCCTCGTCCTTATCAACGGGTTCCTTATCCTTCTCAAGCTTTCTCTCCTCTATACCTTCCTGAATGGCTTTAGTCATTATGTCCACAATAAGATCGATGGATTTTACTGCGTCGTCGTTGGCTGGAATCACAAAATCTATGTTGGACGGATCGCAACAGGTATCAACCATGGCAAATACGGGGATGCTCAATTTTTTTGCCTCGTGTACGGCAATATGCTCTTTTTGCACGTCAACTACAAAGAGGGCAGCAGGCAGCCTATTGAGATCGGCTATGGAGCCCAAGTTCTTTTCCAATTTTGCTCTTTGGCGGGTGATTTGAAGTTTCTCCCTTTTCGAAAGGGTATCAAAAGTTCCATCGGAAACCATTTTGTCAATGGTGGACATCTTTTTAACCGCCTTTCTGATGGTTGGGAAATTGGTAAGCATACCTCCCGGCCAGCGCTCGGTAACGTATGGCATGTTGACTTGGCTAACCAATTCGGCAACAATTTCTTTGGCCTGTTTCTTTGTGGCAACAAAGAGAACTTTTCGCCCCGATTTGGCAATTTGTTTCATGGCATTGGCAGCCTCTTCAATCTTAATGGCCGTCTTTTGCAAATCAATGATGTGGATACCGTTGCGCTCCATGAAAATGTACGGAGCCATTTTGGGGTTCCACTTGCGCTTCAGGTGACCAAAGTGTACACCTGCATCTAACAATTCTTTAAAATCTGGTCTTGGCATTTTAAAAGGTATTAGTAGTTAAATAATTAAAAATAATGGCAATTGCTGGGTAGTTTCGCAACTTGAAAGTCCGAGCAATTTACAGCCGAGGCTGTTTGCCAATACATATAGAATGGGTTAACGTTTGCTGAACTGGAATCTCTTTCTAGCCTTGGGTCTTCCGGGCTTTTTGCGCTCAACCTCTCGCGGATCCCGTGTCATAAAGCCATTGGAACGGAGAATCGGTTTATGATCGGAGTTAAGCTCAACAAGAGCGCGAGCAATTCCTAAACGCAAAGCTTCGGCCTGTCCTTTTACTCCCCCGCCATCGAGGTTGGCCTTGATATCATAATTTCCGGTTAGATTAAGGGCCTCAAGCGGTTGCCTTACAACATACTGCATGAGGTCGGAAGGGAAGTAATCCTTAATATCCTTCCCGTTAATGGTTATGTTTCCTTTTCCTTCCTGAAGGTAAACCCGGGCTACAGCGCTTTTCCTTCGACCCGTTGCATTGAATACCTGCATACTACTATTTAATTGAGTTTAAGTTGATTTCTTTTGGTTTTTGTGCTTCATGTTTATGCTCGGGACCAGCGTAAACGTATAGATTCCTATACATTTGTGCTCCCAGACGGTTTTTGGGCAACATGCCCTTCACGGCATGCTCTATTACAGCAATGGGCTTACGCCTTAACCAGTCCTTCGGAGTTTCAGAACGTTGACCTCCGGGATATCCCGAATAATGAACATATTGCTTGTCGGTTAACTTATGTCCCGTCAAGCGAACTTTCTCAGCGTTAATGATAATTACATTGTCGCCACAATCGACATGAGGTGTGAAATTGGGCTTATGTTTTCCTCGCAATAGTTTCGCAACTTTGCTGGCCAGGCGCCCAAGAATTTCGTTGTTTGCATCAACCAGCAACCACTCCTTGTTCACAGTTGCATCGTTGGCCGATACGGTTTTGTAACTTAGCGTGTCCACGTTAAAAATTCAATTATTTAAGTTAATACCTGCTTATTGTTAGCTATCTAAACTGATGTAATAAACGGGATGCAAAAATACAGCTATTAATTTAAACTACAACAAAACACCAAATTAATTTTTAAAATAGTTGGCCAAATAGGGGATAGGCGCGCCATTAGTCATACCGTTTTTTTTAACTTTGAAACATTAATTATAACGCATGACTCCAATTTTTTCTCCCGCCAACCACCGAAAAATTTTTCTTGTGTTCCTGGGAATGGCTTTTTGCAGCCTTCCATACTCACGCTTTTCTCTCAGCGTAAGCCTTATTGCTTTAGGAATAAATTGGATTCTTGAAGGAGATTGGAGAAGTAAACTCAATAGGATAAAAGGAAAAGTTTCGCTTTATGTTGTAGCCAGTTTTTACCTTATGTACTTAGTAGGTCTGCTTTATACCAGCGACCTACACAGCGGGGTGAGCGAATTGCAGCAAAAACTACCCTTATTGTTACTCCCGTTGATACTTTCGTCATCAGAACCACTAAGGGTTAAGGAATTTTTCGGAATTATGATATTCTTTTTAATCGCCCTTGTACTATCAACCTTTTATAGCACTTACCTGTTTGTTGGAAATTTTATCGATGGCAGTAGCAATGTAAGGGAAATATCACCTTTTATTTCGCATATACGTTTGGGTTTAATGGTAAACCTGGCGCTGTTCCTGTCTTTTTTCTTTACTCTGAATCCACCGATGACAGTTAAGCCCATTATAAGAATTATCTTTTTGTGCGTATCGTTATGGCTGACCTTCTACTTGTTTTTGCTCCAATCTTTAACGGGTATTGTGGTCTTTTTTGCAACCATATTAATCCTGTTGGTAGTGTTAATGGTAAAAATTAAGAAACCACTTTTCCGCTATATAAGTTTAGCTGTTTTTTTAATAGCGGCAATATCCATAACGGGCTATCTTTTCATCAAAATTGATAAATTTTTTGTAAGAAAAGAGATCTCCACCGAAGAGCTGCCTGTCCGCACGCAGAATGGGAATTTATACACCCACGCTCCTGATAACCTTCAGTATGAGAACGGTTACCCCGTTTGGGTAAATATTTGTGAAGTAGAATTGGAAAAGCAATGGAATTTCAGGAGTAGCCTATCCTATTCGGGCGAGGACAAAATGGGACAATCATTAAAGCTAACTTTAATCAGGTACTTAACATCAAAAGGTTTAACGAAGGACTCCGTAGGAATGGCCAACCTCGACCCAATTGATATTCATCTTATCGAATCGGGTGCCACGAGTGTTATTTTCAGGGAGCATAAGTTTGGGTTATACCCAAGGCTGTATCAACTACTATGGGAAATCGACCAGTATAAACTATTTAGAAAGGTTGGCGGAAGCCCTTTCATACAGCGATTGGTATATCAAAAGGCGGCCATTCAGCTTATTAAACAAAATTTCTGGTTTGGCGTTGGAACCGGCGACTTCTCAAAATCTTTCAATGAGTACTACGCGGTTAATGAACCCAATCTTAATCCCCGTTACTGGTTTTTATCACATAATCAGTTTCTAACCCAATGGGTTGCGCTGGGTTTCATCGGATTGCTGCTATTCTTAGCGGGATGGTTTGCCCCATTTATCATTGAGAGGAGCTATAAAGATTTATTGGCATTATCCTTCATGATTATTTTAACCCTTTCGATGCTTAACGAGGATACTCTGGAAACACACATAGGGGTGTCAATGGTTTCATTGTTCTACGGATTAATAGTATTTGGGCAATCTCATAAAAGAATTGCACAAAATGGCAGGGTCGAATAGATTGTCTCAATCATTTTTTTGCAGGGATGTTCTGACGGTTGCACCCGATTTGCTTGGGAAATATATAGTAATAAAAAATGGCAACGCCATAAATCGTTTCATGATTACAGAGGTTGAAGCGTATCGTGGGGAGGAGGATTTGGCGTGTCATGCCAGCAGGGGAAGAACAGAAAGGACAAGGGTTCTATATTCGCAAGGAGGGGCAATCTATGTTTACCTTATTTATGGAATGTATTGGATGTTTAATATTGTTACGGGCGAACAGGACAATCCACAGGCTGTATTACTCAGGGGCATTGAGTCTGTTTCAGGACCCGGCAGGGTATCGAAAAAGTTGAATATTAATAAATCGTACTATGGTGAAGACATTACCCAATCTGCCCGAATATGGATTGAGGATAGCGATGTGAGACGGAAAATTTTTACCGGACCTCGTATTGGTATCGACTATGCAGGACCTTACTGGTCAAAAATGCCATGGCGATATTGGATTGAGAATGAATAGGTTTTTTGTTCCAGTTGTTCGATAGTTTTGTATCTCAAATGTATGTGTATTTCTTTCCCCCCAATATATTTTTTACCTTTTGCCTGAGTTCTATCCAGGTGTTTTCAGACATTTTTGGCCCAATTTGTTCAATAACCCTTCCGGAGAGAACGGCACCCAGCTCGCCACATATATTCAGTGGAACTCCGTTGATTATGCCATAAAGGAAACCTGATGCGTAAAGGTCGCCTGCTCCTGTGGTGTCAATACAGTTAGATTTAGTAATGCCAATTTCATGTATTTCACTACCTTTTTTAATAATCGAACCCTTGGCGCCCAATTTTACAATGGCCACATTAACCATGGAAGAAATCACGTTTAGGGCTTCATAAGGGGGCATTCCTGTGAACGACTTAGCTTCCTCTTCATTGGCAAAAAGAATGTCAACGTAATTTTTTACAATGCTTTCAAGGAAGTCTCTGTTTTCTTCTACCACGTTGTAGCTGGCAAGGTCGAGGGATGTTTTTAATCCCGATTGCTTTGCAAGCAAAAGTGCCTTCTCGATAAGTTGATGATTTTGAACAAGGTATCCTTCCACGTGGAACATTTGAAACCCCTTAAACATATTGGCATTAAGGTCAGATGCTATCAATTCAATGGCTGCACCCAAATTTACGGCAAATGTTCTTTCGGAATCGGGCGAAATAAGGGCAAGCGCTCTTCCGGTTGACGAGTCCCCATTCAGTAGTAGCGGGGTAATCCCATTGCTTTGCAAATCAGATCTAAAAAAAACGCCCATGTCATCTTTTCCTACCTTGCCAATGAATGAGGTTTTTTCGCCAAGATTTGCCAACCCGTTAATTGTGTTGGCGGCGCTACCTCCGCACGCTATGGTTTGCTTAAATGCCTGGGTTCTTGAGGCCACTTCACTCATTTTGCTATTTTCTACCAATTGCATACTTCCTTTGGGGAGATTGAGTTCCTTAAGCACCTCATCACTTTCAAGATTTACCACAATGTCAACCAAAGCATTGCCGATACCTAAAATATTTGCCACTTTTTATTCTGTTATTTGGTTTATACTAAAATACGCTATCTAGTCAATGATTTGAAAAAGTATATGAACGATTATATTTTCAAAAACAGGGTAAAAAATTTTGACATGACTAATTATGGTTTTATATTTGCACTCGCAAAAAATTCCTCATTAGCTCAGTTGGTTAGAGCACCTGACTGTTAATCAGGGGGTCCCAGGTTCAAGTCCTGGATGAGGAGCAAAAAAAGAACCGGTATGAATGCCGGTTCTTTTTTTGTTTAATATCCAAGAGCTACATGGTTTCAACCAGCGATAGTAGCCCAACCGCCAATCCGGGCTTGCCCTCTTTGAAATTAAAGAACAGGTGGTAAGCTCCGGTTTTTGAACAATCGTAGTCTATTGAGGGATAATCTTTCCCGCTGGCCACAACATACGTGGTAGCCAGCAAACGATTATTATCAAATAATTGCAAAATCACTCTCCCCTCGTAATCGTTGGAGTTACATACGGAGAAACGGTACTTAATACCTTTTTTTAATATTACAGAAAATCGCTGAATTGGTGGAGGGTCGCCTGCATCGAGGCGGATGGTAAAATCTTTAAGGAATGTTGCGTCCTGAGCAATCATTCCACAAATTTCGATTAGATCGTCCTCGCTTTGAGCATATGTCGTAACAGTCCATCCCGACAGGATAATTGAGAACAGGAAAAAAAGAAATATGTTTTTCATAATCAAAGGAATTTCAAAAAAATTATCCAATCAAAAGTTTATTTCTTACGCTTTGAACCTTCTTTATTATGTTGTTTAGCGTTTCATCCGACATGATAATGGTTTGAGTATCGTTCTGTTTAAATGTCAAGACCCCATCCTTCTCAACAGGTATTGGCTCGCCATACTCGTATGTAATCCTAACATCTTTATAGAGCGCCTGAATTTCCTCAAAATCAGAAATAAGTTTAGCCACATTGGGATCGCCTTTATAGTTGTTGAGAAGTAGCATTAAACTGCTCATAATTACCTTTTGTTCACCAATGGTCTCATCAATCCTTGGGTGCTTTGCATCTTCGGCTACCCTACTGGCAATGTAAAGACCCTCTATCCAAACACCGGCAATGATAACAACGCTTAAATGAGCCCTATTAGTTTCCCTCAGGTAGCTGTCAATGCGATTGAAGCTTTGCTGCGAAATGAGCAGAAGTGAGTCGATATTTTCTCTATTTGTGGCAATGCGGCTAAGCGAATTGAAGTCGAAAAATTGCCCCACCTGAATGCCATCGGCAAGGGATTTTATGGTTGTTATGTGATTAATGACCAATGATGTCCTTTCGTACATGTTAATATACCCCAAATCGGCACCGTAAATACCCAACCCCACAGCTTTCTGAAAACTGGTATTGAGGTTGTTCATGTCCTTGGTATTGGCAATATAATCGCGGTTGAAAGGGATTTTTAAACCTTTTATTATAGCAGCCATTTCAACAGGGGAGGATACGTTCTGGATCATATCATCAATAACTTCCGATGCTACTTCGAGGGGCTTTTCATCGAGTAATCCCTCGGGTATATCAAAATCCTCCTTGCTGAGGTTTCGATTCGAATCGAAGAAACGGCACGATGTTGCTAATAAAACAGTGGCTATTAGCAAAATTACATTTCTGTACATGGTCTTTGATTTATTTTCCTTTTTCCAAACAAAACACAAAAAGTAAAGATATACAAAAAAACTATTTTCTAAATTTTGGTAAGCTTAATTTACTGAAAAAGTCAATTATTTTTTTCAAAACTTCAAAATAGAGGGCTATGTAAAGAATAGCCGTCATAATCCATATAAAGCAAATATTGAACCAAAAAGTATCGTAGTATTTGCCAAGGAAATGTTTACGAGGGGCAAGAAAATGCGATCTGAAGTCAAATTTGTGTCTGGGAATAGGATCGCGGTAAATGGGGTCGTTCTGTTGAACAAGTTCTCCCTTATACTGGAGTATGCAGTTTTTCTCAAACTTCTTGGTTACCAGATCAGAAATACTCTCGTTATGGTATGCTTTACGTTTTGCTTCGTATAAACGTGCATTTGTACTTACCAAGTGCGAAATCAGGCGATCGCGACGCTGATTGGCCTCTTGGAAAATTTTATTGTAATGCTTTTTAAGGTCATCCAGGTAGTCGAATGTGGCATATGCAACCTCGTAGCTATAGTTCTTAATATTTAACTGATCGAGATAGCTGTATGGAATTCCCGGGGCCAAGTAATTGATCTCGTTGTATAAAGAGTTGTACAATACTTCCAAATCGATGGCAAGTTTGTGTTTACTTTCCTCATCGTCTCCGCCAAGGGCTTCTATACTTTCGTTAAGGTATTTTTCCAATTCGGGAATGAAGTAAACATTTTTGTAGTCGGCATTACGCTCTACTTTCTCAATTTCATAGAAATGCTTATGGAACTCGTTGTCCTTAAATTGGTGTACCACCAAAGCTTCGTAACTCCACTTGGTGGCCATAAATTCAGCTATTAACGGAACTCGGCCGAAGCTTCCCACCGCCCTGTTCAATTTTTCAAAGCTGAACATTGCCCCCGAAAGTACCATCATAGGTATCATTAAGAGTGGGATGACGATGTAGATGGTAACAGCAGAGTTGAATGTTGCAGAGATATTCAGCCCCAGCAGGTTGGCAAAAACGGCTGTCGAAAAAAGGGCAAGCCAGTAAACGAAGTTCATATCCCTTAATTCCAATATGCTATTGGCTATGAGAACGAAGGTTATACACTGAATTGCCGAAAGGGCAACCAGAATACTAATTTTGCTTAATAGGTACGAGGTGCGGCTAAGGTTGAGGAATGCCTCCCGTTTGAGAATCTTGCGATCGCGGAAAATTTCTTCAGCACTTACTGTTAAACCAATGAATAGTGCTACGATAAGTGCCATGAATATATATATAGGTATATTCTCATTTTCTCTGAAAATGTAAACATTGGAGTTGGGGTCGGCAATATACCGTATTACATAGGCAAGCACAAAACCCAGGATTGGCGTTTCGAGAAGATTTAATACGATATACTGGGTATTGCTTATTTTCGAGAGAAAATCGCGAGTGGTGTAGATAAGAAACTGTCTTATCCTCGAAGGAATATTGAGCGATTTGGGAGGTGGTACACTTTCGTGGGGTACCTCGCCCAGTTTGATATTTTCCTTGTAGTAACCTTCCCACTTGGCAGGCGAGACTTTTCGAGTTGGGGTATATCGCCCGAATTCGTCCACCACTCTTGCCTCAATGATATTGAAGATAAGCTCTGGGTTGACGTTTCCGCAAGTTGGACACTCACCCTGCTCACTATTGATTTGCATATCAATCCGTTTGAAGTACATGACCGCTTCAACAGGATTGCCGTAGTAAATCAAATACCCACCGGTATCCAAAATCATCATATTGTCAAACATCTTGTAAATGTCGGATGATGGTTGATGGATAACAACGAAAATAAGCTTCCCTTTGAGGGTTAGCTCACGCAGCAGGTCCATTACATTTTCAGAGTCGCGCGAAGAGAGACCTGATGTTGGTTCATCGACAAAAAGAATGGAGGGTTCGCGGATAAGCTCCAGGGCTATGTTTAGACGCTTTCGCTGACCCCCTGATATCATTTTGTTCATCGGTGATCCAACCTTTAAATCCTTGCGTTCATATAGGCCAAGATTGTTAAGGGTTTTATTAACGAGCTGAGTCAACTCTTCTTCCGACTTGTCTTTGAAGCAGAGTTTGGCGTTGTAGTAAAGGTTCTGGAATACGGTCAGCTCTTCAATGAGGAGGTCGTCCTGGGGGATCACCCCAATCACCCCTTCCAGATTATCCTTATCCTTGTGGAGGTCGATTCCGTTGATTAGCACTCTGCCTGTGGTAGGCTTTTCAATTCCGGCCAGCACGTTGAGCAGTGTTGTTTTTCCGGCACCGCTGGCTCCCATGATGCCTATCAGTTTACCTTGCCCCTCTTGAAACGATATATCACGCAACCCGATATCCCCGGATTTGAAAGTAAATCCAATGTTTTCGGCGCTGTAGGATACTCTGACGGTGGTTGAGTCGGCCAGGTAGTGGGCCACAACATCGGTATAGTATATGGGTTTGCCTTTGGGAAGTTTAATAGAACTTCCATTGGCAAAAAGGTATATTCGCTTATTGTTTATGGGGAGACCATTGAGTAGAATATCTTCATTTCCGGTATAGCGGAGGAAGTAAAGATCTTCGCTCTTGATTTGAAGGATGAACAGGTAGCCATTCAATGCCTCGGTGGGAATATGCTTGCAGTGCTCCCCATGCTCCTGTTTATCGTGAATTGTAAGAATGCTGGAGTAATCTAACTCGTTGACTTCGTTGTTGACAACGAAATTTTCAATGTCTGTAAACTCTTCTTTGGTTAGTTTAAATACCTCGGCCACTGTATTGATGATGGCCATTCGTTGATCGGTAAATTTTCTGTCGGCATTGACAAGTTCAAAAAGGCGAACAAGAACAACAACTTTCTGCTTCTGGGTCAGGGTTTTATTAATCTTTTTACAGATCCCAAGAATTTTTACGGAGTCTCTAACCGAGGTTAGTTTAACCTTTTTGGGTTGTCCATCCTCTTCATCTGCTCCTTCCTCCTTCTCCTCATTCAGTCCGGCATGCTGATCGAATAGTTTAATATACTCTTCAACAGCCTCATCGTTTACTTGCTGCATGAGGAAGTTAACAACATACTCGCGTTCGTTGGATTCAACCCCTTCGTCCTGTTTTGCAATTATTGCAAAAAGTTGCATTAAAGCCCTGAGAATCTCCTCGCTCATAGCTTATATTGTTCAGATTTACTCCTTAATGGGTATTAACTAAGCGTATAACTAACCTGTTCAAAGGGAACGTCAACAATATCGGCGTATTCTTCGCCGGCTTCCTGCATGTCCTCATCATCCTCGGGATAATACCACTTAATTAGTACATCCAATCCATTCTCTCGCATCTCCTCAAATTTCATTAGTATGTCGAGGAGTAGTTTTGAACTGGCGGTATTGAAATATACCAATTTGAAAGTGAAGATAGTTTTGGGATTGGGATTAGCGGCATATTCATCGAGCCAATTAAGAATCGGATCGTAAAAAGCGGTAACATCTTCAGGAAGGGAGCGCCCGGATATTTCGAATATATCGTTTTCTGCATCCAGAATGACAGTGGGGGTATCATCTGTCCCCATTATTTTAATGGTTTCCATAGTTTACTAATTTACTCGTTTCTGGATATGGTTGATGTTAGGATGAAAAAATGCGTTTCATCATCAATTGGAAGGAAGTGGTAATGCAGTTTCCGCCCGGTTTTCCTTGCAATATCGATGAATCCTAACCCGGCTCCGCCCTTTTCCGAAAGGCGTCCCTCGCGCATTTGGGTTTTGTAAAGTTCCTTTAAACCTTCCTTATCGAGGGTATTGATGTGATCGAGGATTTTTGTAAGGTCATCAATCTTCGAATTTTCGATCACATTGCCGGTGGTTACGTGGTATTCGGCGTCGGCTTTGCTAACCATGAAGATTCCTCTTCCTGCAAATAGAAAATCGTCCGACCCAAAGCTATCAGCATGCTTGCTTATGTTCTGCAAGCATTCGACCATTACATGGAACACCTTCTTTTGTACGGTGTTCGACTCCTCTTCCTTGGCCATGTTGGACTCGGTGAGGGATGTAAATGCCTTTGTAATTTGATGGGTTATTTCACCCTCGTACACAAGGGTGATTTCATGAGCTTTCATCGACTTGTAGAAGTCGTAGACAAACTCAAGAAACCCTTTGACATTCTTTTTATCCATAGCCCGCAAAATTAAAAAATTTACCTATATTAATCAACTTAGAATTCAATTCCTATTAAAAGTACATCATCAATTTGTTTATTTTCACCCTTATAGCTATTGAAATCATTTTCAAACAGCTCGCTAAACTGAGGCATGGTTAAGTTCTGGTTCTCCATAATCTTCTCCCGAACACGTGCCGGGCCATACTTCTTTCTTTCTTCCCCTCCCACCTGATCGGGCAAACCATCGGAAAAAAAGAATATTTTATCACCGGATTTCAGATCGATCAGGTAGTTGGTAAAGTCATTCTCTTCTTTCTTAAGGATGGGAATGCCTCCAATTGCCTTCCTGTCGCCCTTAAATTCTTCCAACTCCTTATTCCTCAGCAGGTATAGGGGTCGGTGTGCGCCGGCGTATTGCAGGGTTTTCTTTTTCAAATTGATTTTGCAAAGAGCAATGTCCATGCCATCACGCGCATCGGCATCGTGGCGGTCCTGTTTAAGCGTTTTACGGACCCCGAAATGGAGTAAATCGAGGATTTTAGAGGCACTATATGTGGCATCGTGGTCAACCACGTTGTTAAGAATGAAATATCCGATGAAAGAAAGTAGGGCGCCCGGAACGCCATGCCCGGTGCAATCGACAGCAGCAATGTAAATATTGTCTTCCTTCACAAAGAACCAGGGGAAGTCGCCGCTAACCACGTCGCGCGGCTTGTAGTAAATAAACGATTTGGGAAGGTACTGCCTAATAATCTTGTTGTTGGGGAGAATAGAGGTTTGAATGCGTTGTGCGTAGTTAATACTCTCGGTGATTTTTCGGTTTTTATCCTGAATTTCCAGCTCGATACGCTTGGCTTCAGTGATATCGTGCCCAACAAAAAGTATGGTTTCCAATTCATTCTCGTTGAATTCAGGTATGGCGGAGATATGCATTATGGTCTCACCCATCATGGAGTTGAAAGCCAAATCTCCCTCAACTTTATCCTTGGTAGTTTTAATGGTTTTTATGGATTCTTTCAGATAGTTTGTTAAAACCTCATTCATCTCAATGGAGTTGAGGGTTTGGTTAATTACATCCTTGGCCGGAATCCCCAAGTATTGATCTACCATCGGATTTGCATAAAAGAATTGCCCCGAAGTATTTAAGCGCATAATCATATCTGGCGAGTTTTCTGAGAGGGATTGCATTTTGCTGCGCATTCTCTCCTCCTTTTCGGCTCGTTTGCGCTCGGTGATATCCTGCGAGTTAAGAATTATGCCATTGATAGCTACGTCATCCAGCAGGTTGCGCCCGGTTACCTCGAGGAATAGCTTCGTCCCGTCCTTTTTCATAAAGGTGTACTGAATGGTAAGGGGCATCCTCGGGGTATCCAGCAGTTTCTGGAACATGTCGCTCAGATCTTGCTCGCCTTTCCGAGTTAAGCGATCGATGTCTTTCCCATTCATCATCTCCCTGGGAGTGTAACCCAAAATTTTGGTTACCGAAGGGCTTATGTAGGTCAATTTAAGGCTGCTGCTGTAAATGGAGATTATCTCAGAGGCATTTTCCAAAAGGGAGTGTAATCGCTTTTGGGCATTCTCAACCTCCTGGATTTTCGACTCGAGTTTAAGATTTGATTTTTCCAGCTCTTCGTGTGTAGCCCTCATCTCTTCGGCATTTTGCCGAAGTTCTTCCTCATTTTCCTTAAGTTCCTGAGTCATTTGCTGGGCTTCGAGCAGCAGGCGTTCGGTTTTTTGGTTAACCCGTAGATTGAATATGGTGCGTGCTATGATTTCGCCCATTTCGCGGAGGAAACGGATGGTTAACGGGGATATTTGCTGATCGAGGGATGCGAATTCGATTACCCCTTCAAGCTTCTCATCGGTGATTAGTGGAACTATGAGCAAACTTTTGGGTTTCCTATCACCCAGAATACCGGAAGAGATGGAAATGTAGTCATCGGGGATTTCGGTACGGTATATGATATCCTTTTCGTAGGCACACTGCCCGATCAACCCTTCGCCCAATTTAAACTTTTGCTTGATGTACTTCTTGCGATTGTAGGCGTAAGAGGCCAGATTGATCAACACCTTTTTTTCCTCGTCGTACAGATAGAGGGCTCCCTGAATCAGGTTGATATATTTAATCAACTTTACCAATACCTCATATGAGAGTTCTTCTAAGTTGTTGTGTATGCGGAGTATGTGAGCAACCTGATCCTTTCCGTTGGCAATCCAATTCTGTTCAGTTTCCTTTTTGTTGTTCTCCAGCAGGTTGTCGCGCATTGCCAGAAGCGATTTTCCCAGAATATCATCCTCATCTCCTATCTGGAATGGAGCGTAGTAATTGCCTTCGCCTATGGATTTGGCAAAAAGGGCATTTTTACTGGTATCCTTTTCGCGCTGATCGATTTCTCCTTCCAGAAAGCTTACTTTTTCGTTATGCCTTTTTTCTATTATATGAAGAGTATAGGCAAAGACAAAGGGGAGTAAATCAATAATCCATAGTGAGGGATTGTTTGCATGGATTTTGGCAATGCCATTGAAAGAGAAAGGGATACCCTGCGCAACGAAAACAAGTAGCCAAGAGCATAAAACCAAAAGCAAACCAAAGGTAGCCGCGTAGTACACTTTGGGCGATACCCTGTTAATCATTTCCTTGGAAAATTTTTTACTTCGATTTGTCATGCTCCTCTTCCGTGCTAAAGTCGATTGTTTGAATATATTCTCCAATTTGTCTCATCATTTTTTCCACCCCATTCACCTGCTGAGGAGAATAGGGGTTGAAAGATGCTAACTCGACAATTGCAATACACTCAGCCGAGTTGTCCAATATGGGTGTAATCAGCAAATGCTTAGGCGATCCTTGCCCTAATCCCGAGAGAATGGTTATGTACCCTTCAGGGATTTCGTTCAGATAAATGGTTTCGCGATTTTTGGCTACTTGCCCTGCAAGGGTTTCGCCTTCAACGAAGGTTGGCGGCTTGGTTTCGGTATAGTATGCGAATCCTCCCTTAAATAAGAATGTTTTTGTTTCAGAATCCCTTTTGTAAACAACGGCTTGAACTATGTCCAATTTTTTAGCGATGTTAGCCAGAACGTTTTCCCAGAATAGTTCCTCGTTGTCGAATTTCTGCTCGGGTATAATATCAACCGCAAGATCATCAACTGCTTGCTTGGTTTCGTCAGACTGCTTTTCTACTGTGGATGATTCTTGAATCTTGGCTTCTTCCACGTTCTTTTTAAGACGTTCAAATTGTTGCGTTAAATGGGTAATATCGCCCTGTAGGCGGTAAATTAAACGTAAAATGAACAGGGACAGGAGAACCGAGAAAATAACCAAAACCACGGATAGCCCTGAAATCTTTCCTCCTGATTCAACAACGATGTTGTACATAGAAAGGAACACTCCCAGTATACTCAAAACGATGAGTAGTATCAGGATACTGCTGCCAAATCTATTGTTATGAGAGAAAAGCTTCATTGTTTTTTCGGGTTACTTATTAATTTTCTGCAGGAATCTTACAATTTCAGCCGGACTGAAAACGTGATGAACCTTTGTCATTTTAAGCGCAGATTCGGTCATGGTTTTTACCTGGCATTCATTGGGATCCTGTACAATGGTGACGCCCCCAAAATCATTGACTTTCTTAAGGCCGTAGGCTCCGTCCTTGTTGGCTCCGGATAGAATAATGCCAACCAGTTTTTCACGGTAAACCTGAGCGGCGGTGATGAAAGACAGGTCGATGGAGGGGCGCGAGTGGTTTACCGACTCCTCGGTTGATAATGCAATACGATTCCCCAGTTCGATGAACATATGATAATTGGCTGGTGCCAAATAGGCACGCCCCGGTTTTATTTGCTCTTTATCATCGGGCTCAATGATCGGGATAGTCGACTTAATCGAAAGGGCTTCAACAAATCCGCTCCGCACGTGCTTCAGCCGGTGCAAACACAATAGCAAGGGCAATGGAAAATTGGCCGGCAATGAGCTAAGTATTCGGATTATGATCTGAAAACTACCAGCTGAACCACCTATGATAACTGCCTTATACATAGTAAATTACCCCGCCTTTTTTCTGTAAATTTTTTCCGCGTTGTTTTTCACGGTAAATTTATTGTTTGCAATTGTATTTTCCAAAGATTCTTTAATCCCCAGCACCAGGTACCCACCGGGTAGTATTACCTCTTGAATCCTATTGAGCACTTGATCCTGTAAAATTTGATTGAAATAAATGGTTTGATTTCGGAAAAGTGCTAATCTTATACTTCCCGGAGGATTGCTAAAAATGGCATCCTGTTTAACAAATGTCACATTCTCAATCAACTCGGCATTAATGGTCGAAGCCCCGTTGCCCATACCGCTGCTGAAATAATCGGCGTATCGTTTTATGCCACTGCAACGTTGATAATTGGCATCGTTAGCTTCGTGCTGCCGTGGGTCTATCTTGCAACTTTTAATTTTTTTAACGGTTTCTTCGCTCAGGTATGAGGAGAAAATGCTCACCTTGTCCAGCATATCTATCTCTTTCAGAATGATGCAAAGAGAGTATAATTCCTCGCCCGAATCGATGGCTCCAATCCAAATTTTTGGCTTCCCGCTGCTTCTTACTATTTCGGGCAAAATATCATCCCTCAAGTCTCTCCAAAGTGGCGGGTCGCGAAACATTTCCGTTGTTTCCGGATTTACATCTTTCAAAAAGGTATCGAAAAAACCTTTATTATTTTCAAGCCGTGCGATAAGCCCTTCTGCGTCTTTTAAGCCATTCGTTATAATAATATTCTCTAACCTACGCTTAAACGAAGTAAGCGCATAATCACCAAAATCGTAACCATAGGTGTCGAGTATGGTTTTGATTACGTTTCTTGTTTCTACTATGCCAATTTCGTAAGGTAACATTAACACTTTAAATTGATGACGTATTGTTATCTGTTCAACATTTTCATTAATTCTTCAATCCTTTGAGCGAGCCTTTGTTCCACCTCTTTGCTCTGAGTAATGTCGAATCCAATGATGATAATCTTTACTACAGCTCCACCAGAGTCCCTGATAGGAGTATAGAATTCCGAAATCCAAATGGTTCGCCCTTTTACATTCAGCGAGAACTCCCTTTGCTTTGGAATGCCATTGAGAATGTCGTTCCAAAAAGCCTTGTACTTTTCGGGCTGTGTTCTGGCCTGAAAATCAATCTCGTGGTGGAATTTGCCTTCTATTTGCTCCTTACTGTCGCCAAGGGTTTCAACATTTTTATTATTGATGAAGGTAATTCTACCGTCGGGGGTAACCTCAGCAACCAGACAAGTGGTATCCAGTGCCATCAGAAGCGATTTCATCTCCTCCTCGCGCTGTTGGAGTTGTTCCTGCTCGAATTGTATCTCCAGTAAGTTTTGCTCAATTTTTTCTGCCTGTTGTTGGGCTTTAAGTTCCAGCAATTTCGATTGTGTAATATCCTGACCAAGCAGGAATGCTTTATACAGATTCCCGTACTCATCGAAAGACGGTGTGATATTGCAAAGGATGAAAATATTTTCCTGTTGCCGTGCCCTCCACTGGATAGTCCCCTTGAATGGTACGCCCGTTTTAATCTCTCCCCAAACAGATTGTATTATTGGCAAATCATTGGGATGAATATATTCGAATAGAGTTTTCCCATCAAATTCCTGCTTACTGTAACCTAAGGAGTTTTGCAGGTTGGTATTGACGGCAATAAAAATTCCATGCTCATCGAGTTCCCCATATAAAAGCGATTCGTTTATGGCCGAGGTTACTCCTTCCATCTCCAATGTTTTTCTTGCCATTTCCTCCTGAGTCGCTTGCATCTCTTCCATGTTTTGACGCATTTCTTCCTCTTGGGCAAGCATGGCCTCTCTTTGCTGCTGCGATTGATCTAATAGTTCATTTGTTCGGATGCTGTTCTTTACCGCAGAGAGGGTGGATGCAATGCTTTCACCAATTTTCTCCACAAACTCGATGTGATGGGGTAAAAATTCGTGGAATGATGCTATTTCAACTACCCCGAATACATTGTCCTCAAGTTTTAGCGGGACAATTAACAGCGACCTTGGGGGTGAGTCGCCCAATCCGGAGGTGATTTCGATGTAATCTTCTGGGATTTCTTTTAAATAAACTGAATGCTTTTCAACCACACAGTTTCCAACCAGCCCCTCCCCGATGAGTATAGTCTTCTTCTTAGCCTTTTTCCTGTTGAATGCGAATGAAGATACCAACTCAAGATGGGGTTCATCGTTTTTGTCATCGTTCAGCAGGAATAGGCCTCCCTGATTGGCATCGAGATAGTTAACCAGATTCTGCACAATGCTGTCGGACAGGAGTTGAAGATCGGCATTGTTCTGCCTTAGGATGTCGCTAAATTTTGCCAATCCGGTATTAACCCAAATGCGGCGCTCATCTTCTACTTTCCTCTTCTCCTCTTCGGCCAATTTATCTTTTAAATAATTTTTCAGATTGAGAAGGGTTATCCCGAGCTTATCGTTGGGTCCTAAAGGTGTAAAACTATTGTCAAGTTTATTGTTCCCAATCTCATTGGCAAAGATGGTTACCCTGTCGATGCCCTCGATGACAGCGTTAAGGGGCCGGACAATTCGGCCGATTTCATCGTCATTTCCGTATGGGATAGCCGGAGGAATCTCTCCCCTTTCCATCCTTGTAAGGCTCTTGCTGATGGATTTGACTGCACGTAGCACAGGTGATAATACGATACTGGTCAGCAGGATGGCTATCAGGACACATGCAAGGAAAAGGGCAAGGAGCATCAGTGTTGTAGTTGTTAACCCCTTGGTGACTTCACTTTTGCAAACCGATATGCCAATATATGCCTTTAATCCATCGGTTTTTCGGTAGTAAATCCGGCATGTTTCGCTGCGGTTATTTCGATACTCCCTAGTGTCAAAGAATCCCGCTTTATCCGGATTGGAGATCATTTGATTGAGGAGTTCAGGCGGATACTTCTGACCCTCTTTGTACAAGTGGATTAAAAGGTTGCCCGAATAGTCCACAAGGAAGGGATAGTCGGATGTGTAGAACGCCGGACGGTTGAAAACCGGTTTAATTGCGTTGTAGGCAGTATAATCAAGGGTACCATTGGTATTTAATGCGATGATTTGTGATATATTTTCCAGGAAAACCTCCATCTGCTTTTGAGCGTTCTCCATAATACGCTTCTTCGACAGGTGGTACACGGCTATGACTGAGGAGATTAGCATGAGCAGCAATAGCATGACAACCGTAACATGTACTCGCAGGCGAAGGCTTATTTTATGTAGGAACTTCATTTTTATCAGTTGTGTTTTAGCGCTATTCTATTTTTTAATGTAGGCCTGTCCCAGTTTTTCAAATTTTGCAGCCCACGGGCCCAGTATTGTCTCATGCATTCCCAGTAGCAGCACGCCTTTGGTGTAGAGGTTTGAATGGAAAAGTTCAAACACCTTATTTTGCAATGAGTAGTTGAAGTATATGATTACATTTCTACACAAAATCAGATCAAATTTTGCGAAGAAAAGGTTGCCATCCTGTACCAAATCGTGCTTACGGAAGATTGGCTTTTCCGAAAGGTTTTTCTTCATGGTAATCACATCCTTCACTTTATCAATGTCAAAATATTTTTCGTAGGGGACATCGTTAAATTCTTCATAGTTAAGAGGATTCTGCTTGATTACCTTGTCGAAATTGTCCAAATATCCGATGTTAAAACGATACTTATATACTCCCTTTTTTGCAGTTTCCAGCACATCGGTATTGATGTCGGAAGCAAAAATTTTGGCTTTATCCAACATGCCCAACTCGTTGAGCAGAATCATCATGGAATAGACCTCTTGACCGGTTGAACATCCTGCATGCCATATGTTTATGGTTGAATTATTTTTGAAACGGGGCAATATTCTGGACCGTAGCATATGCCATACAGGTGGGTCGCGGAATAATTCAGTAGTGTTAACGGTTATCTCTTTTACAATATTCTCGGCAAATACAGGATAATTTTTTACAGACGAGATAAGACCGGCCATGTCAACGTTAAAATCAGCAAGTACTTTCTGTAGCCTACGCTTCAAGGACTTATCGGAATACTCGCTCAGATCGTAATTCGATGATCCTTTTAAAGCTACCACAAAGTTTATCAGATCCTGATCTGTTACAACCATAAAAAAAAGCGATTATACATTGGATACGTTGCAATATCCCAATGGTTATAAAAACGGCATCCCAAGTACATCTATGCTTAAAAAGATTCGGCTGATTTTTAAAAACATTTTATTGCTAAAAATATAAATACTTTGCTAATCTGCAAAGATAATAGAACATTTTTAGGCCAAATACTTTTGGTATAATCTCTTTTGTTGTGTTAGGGTAATTAGAATGAGTGCTATTCAAAATCAATTGATTATTAGCGCGTTAGACACCATTAATTATTATAGTAGCCGCAAGTGTTGCGGGAGAATGGTGATATCAATCATGTTTTTCGGCTGGCGTAATTGGAGTTATCCTTTCTTTTCGAATGTTTTATTCTTTTAAAAGTACATGGAGTTTATAGTTTGAAGGCTGGTTTCGAGTGCCATATTATTTTGCCGGGGCGACTAAAAGCTGTTAGGATTTTTATCTATATTTGAGCGAAAAATAATAGGCAATTTTATGAAAATTGGCGTAGTAATTTTTCCCGGCACCAGTGGCGATCGTGACTTGATACACGTATTTAGGAATGTACTGGAACAGGAGGTTGTTGAACTTTGGCATAAGGATACCGATTTACAGAATGCCGATATTATCGTTATACCAGGCGGCTTTGCTTATGGAAATTACCTAAGACCCGGTGCTCTGGCCAAATTTTCTCCCATTATGGAAAGCATAGTTGCTTTTGCAAAATCGGGTGGATTTGTACTTGGAATTAGCAATGGTTTTCAAATACTATGCGAATCGGGTCTACTTCCGGGTACTCTGCTCGAAAACGAGAGTATGCAGTTTGTGTGTAAAAATATTTGCATACTACCCCACGGCACAACAACAGCATTAACCGCCTCTTTAGATAAAAACAGGCCTCTGAAAATCCCAATTGCCCATGGACAGGGACGGTACTATGCCGATAAAGAGGAATTGGCCAGAATGAGGATTAATGGTCAGATTTTATTCAGGTATTGCAGCGAGGATGGATTGATATCGGAGGTGGTTAACCCCAATGGTTCTATGGAGAATATAGCCGGCATTTGCAATGAGGATTACAATGTTTTCGGGATGATGCCATTTCCCGAAAGGGCTGCCGATGATGAGTTGGGCAATACCGACGGGAGGCTGATTTTGGAATCCCTTATCCGTTTCGTTAAGGGCACGGCCTAAGCCCTTTAAACTGCCTGCTAATCGGAGTTTATAAATTTTGATTTTACCCAACGGGGGAAGATAATTACTCCCATGAGCAGATATGGATAGTATGTGGCCAGCCGCCAAACCAGCGCCATAACCACTGCTACTGTGCCAAGAACTGCAGCATCAACCGGGATGAACTCACCCAAATATCGCGTGAATACAAATTCGGAAAATCCGCTGCCGCCGGGGGTGGGGCTCACCAACATCATAATCCACATGATAAGTTGACGTGCAAAGATGAGCAGATGATCGGATATCGAGAAGAATGCGAGCAGTATGGCGTTGACAACCCAGTAACGTGATGTCCACGAAAATGCTGTAGCAGCAAATGCCTTGAGCCAGAAAGTAAAAGGCTTTGCCTTAAACTCTCTGGAGTTTTCGATAATCTCTGTTCCAGCTTTATTGGCTCCGTGTTTCCATCGCCTTAACAATGGAAGTTTGAATATCATCATAAGCAGCCATTTCAAACCTCGCGGATTGATGAATAGCCCATAGCTGAGAACAATTACATAAATGAACTTAATGCTGTAACCAATGAGTGCAAAAGTGAAAAGTTCATTGGCCAGGGTGATCCCCCCTTCAAAGCCGAATAGCACCTTGCTTTTAACAAACAAAAGTAACAGGGGAAACATGATGATGAAATATAGTTCATCGAGCAGGGAGGTGGCCATAACAATGGCTGAACTCCTGCCTATGCTTATTCCTTCCTTGTGAACGTAAAGAATTGCCACGCTGGTTCCGCCAATGGCGGATGGTGTTATGGCCGATGTGAATTCCCAAAGCATAATTATCCTGAATGCCTGAAGAAGCGAGAGCCGTCTCTCGGAGAGAATTAGAATTCTGATGATGTAGCCTATATCGCGCGAAGCCATTAGCGCTAGGGCAACAATAAGCCATAAAAAGTTCCACCGTGGTAAGGTAATGTGCTCAAACGCCCCGGGGTCGAATTCTCTGTAAAATATAAATGCTATTACTCCCAGCCCGATTATAGTTGGATATATGGCCCGTTTAAGCTTGATTTTGGAGAGTGGATTATTGGTGTTTTCCGGTTTGGTGTTTTTTTCCATAGGTATAATTGTGCTCCAAATTTAGAAAAAAAGATGAGAGAACTGACCCAGGAGAGGAAATGAAAAAGTCAGTGCACTACGCACCGACTTTTTTAGAACATAAGAATAATCCAGTGATTATTGGAGCTTAAATGTCACCGGAAAGGAAAATGCGACCGGAGCAGGAGCCCCTCTTTGCTTACCGGGTATCCAGGCCGGCGATGATGATACAACCCTTTTGGCCTCCTCAACCAAAAGCCTGTCGTTTCCCGACAAGACCTCTACGTTTTTTACCTGTCCATCGATATCGATTACAAACCTCAGGTAAACCCTACCCTGTATGCCGTTGCGAGCAGCCTCCTCGGGGTAAATCAAATGTTTTGCCACCCAGCGGGTGAAGGTATTATAGTCTCCCCCCATGAATGAAGGCTTTTGTTCAATCAGAACATAAGGGATGGGATCTTCTTCAATCGTTTCATCTTCTGAAGGAGGTTGAATAACCGTGAGGATGGTTTCATCTAGTTCAGCAAAAATATCAGTATTTTCCTGAATAAGGTCGGTGTTGTCATGGATTTCAATTATTTCCGGGATTGTTAATACCGGTGGAAGCGGTGGTGGTTTCAACTCGTCCTGCCTTGTGATGGGAATTTCTTCAACGATTGTTTCCGGTATGTAATCATTTTTATAAAATGATTTTAACCCATTAGCAGAGTGCCATTCAAAAGCCGTGAGGATCAGGCATAGCGCAATAATTACCCCGGCCTCGAAGAAGAGAATTTTTTTCCCTTCCAGATCTGTTTTTTTATTTTTCGTTCTCATGGCATTAATTTTTAAAGGTTAATACTGCTGAGGCTTTTTACAATAACGTTAAGGCCTTTGTATCTATGATACAAAAACTAATTATTTCCATAAAAAAATCGAAATTAATTGCCGGTGAGCCCGAAAGATGTTACAGGGTAATTATCCCTTATTCACGGTGATGGGTAATACTATTTTTGCAGTGGTGCCCTTCCCTTTTTCCGAATCGTACTCAATGGAGCCTTCCATCTCTTTGATGGTTTCATAGGCGAACGAAAGGCCCAGGCCCACACCTTGCCCGGGATCTTTGGAGGTGAAGAACGGGTCGAATATTTTTCCAATACTTTCCTTGTCAATACCCTCTCCGGTATCGGTTATGATGAGTTCAAGGGAGTTTCCCCGAAGTTTAGTAGTAATATAAATTGTCCCGGCCCCTTTGATGGCCTGAACGGAATTGGTGAGAATGCTGAGAATGGTTTGATTAAATTTTCTTAAGTTGCAATGTAGAGTAAATGGTTCATGGGCGTAGTCCTTTTGTATGCTAACCCTATCAATAATTTTTTCCTCAAGTATTTGTAAACAATCATCAATTACAGAATGTACGTTGCAGAGTTCGTAGCCGGTATCGGCTTGCTTTCCAAAACGGTTGAGGCTTTCGACTATGATTGAAACACGCTTTACCCCTTCGGCTACAGCATCGAAAAGGATTGACAGGGGGCCAACATGGTCGCTTAAATTCTCTTTTACATATTTCTCAATGCCCATTACGCCCCCGCTGATATAGTTAAGGGGGTTGTTGATCTCGTGGGCTACTCCTGCTGAAAGTACTCCCAATGATGCCAACTTTTCGCTTTGAACCAATTTTTGCTGGGCCTTTTTCAGATTTTCAAGTGCTGCCATAAGCTCTTCCCGTTGGCTATACAGCTCTTCGTTTGCTGCCGATAATTCCTCGTTTGCTGCCGCCAAGCCTTCGGTTCGTTCTTTCACTAAAAACTCAAGGTGATTTCTGTACTCCTCCAGCTCCTTCTCGTTTTTCTTTTTTTCGGTTATGTTAATAATTGAACTGAGAATACTCTTTTTGTTATTAACAACAATCAACCTGCTGTAGTACAGTGCGTCTATCTTTTTCTCACCTTTTTCATATATTATGGATTCAAGGTTTTCTACTAATCCTTTTTCAGCAAGGAGATTTGTAATTTTCTTTTTCGATTCTTCGTCGATTATTATGCCAATCTCACTGGGCGTTTTTCCAATTATTTTCTCAGCAGGGAGCCCTGTTTCTTCGGAAAATACTTTGTTTACTATAATGTATCGTTCATTCATATCCGACAGCGACATGGCAACGGGAGCCGAATCGATTAGTGTCTTGAATAGTTCCTGGCTTTCCCTTATGGCTTTCTCGGCTTCAATACGTTCGGTTATATCTATCACAATCCCTCTTATTCCAATTGTATTTCCATCTTCCTCAACTAAACTTGAAAAAACCTGGATGGGTACTAACTTGCCGTCTTTTTTGATGAGATGATAAATGTTTCCCTTACTTACCTTGTTTTGCAATAATCTTTGAACATTATCTCTCATCAAATCTTTTTCTTGTACCAATGAAAAAAGATTGACATAATGGTTGTAGTCTTGACTGAGATCTGTTTCACTATAGCCGAATAATTCCAATCCTCTTTTATTGAAGTATTTCAAATTTCCCTTTAAATCAGCTTCAAACACACCTTGAGGAAGAAATTCGGTCATTTCGCGATACTTCTTTTCGCTATTAGCCAGCAATTGCTCCGCTTTTATTCGATCTTTTAATAAACCCTCAGAATGATTGATGGCATTTTTGCTAATGTGAAAAACGCTAAAGCCAATGATTCCGACAAAAAGCAAAGGGATAGATGTATCAAGTTTATAATCCCTAAGTGCAGCATCGCTGATCATTAATTCATTTTTAAAAAGGTGTAAAAAAATGAAAAAGACCAGCAGATTTGCACCTGTGTAGATAAGAATATGGTAACCCTTTTTCTCAATCAATAGGGGTGCCATGGCGAGGATGGCAATGGCATAAGTTATTGTATCCAAACGCTGTAGTGAATGGTTCCTGTCTAACCACAGTACAGACCAAATAGCAGCAAATGCAGTAATCAAAATAATATGCGATGCCACTTTGAACCACCCCTTGATAAGGATAAATGTACTGGCCATGAAAATGACCAATGTGATAAGCATGGGAGCTATGGTAGGGAAATTCACTTGCCCATAAACCGGGTTTTTGATCTGGTTGTAACTGGTTAAGATTATAAGGGCAAGGTTAAGCGCAACTAGTACTATGCAAAGGTAGAATGCAAATCTGACCCTTTGTTGGGTTATATAGTTAGCATTTTCGTACTTCTTAAGCCAAAAAGGGGTCCCTTTTGACTGCTCGGCATTTGGTATAGCTTTTTTACCGGAATGTTGCATAGTTCAAGTGAAAATGACCATTTTCTATTCGGAAAAAAAGAATCTAAAAAAACTCAATTCTACCATGCAAAAGTACGTTTACTATTAATTGATAGTTTAAATATTTGATTAAACCAACCTCCCTGTTTGACTAACTACCTATTTGTGTAGTTTAAAAAAATTTTCCCTTTTTGGGCTTCGCAAAAAGTGATTTTTAAACTACTAATTCGTTTACGAGGAAAAAACATTCAGATTATTGTTGTGAACATCGGCATGAATGAGTTGGTTGAAAAATTAGGAGAGAGTTTTCTACGTAATGGAATAGGTTTTAAACTTATTTTTTACACATAAATTTATTCCTATTTGTTAATAAAACTCATAGGTCGGGTAGGTGGTAGAAAAATGAAATACGGATATATTTTTTTAATTATTTGTTGTAAATTGCCGTTTAGTTAACCACTGTTGCCATGAAAAAATTCTTAATCAAAGCCATAGCCTCTGTAGCCCTATTTCTCTTGTTTTTTTGTACTGGGCAAGTTTTTTCGCAAAACGGAAACCCTTTTCTCACGCACTTTAAGTTACCCACAGGCATTAGTAATCAGAACTGGGGTTTTGTACAGGGCGAAAACGGCCTAATGTATATTCTGAATCGGAAGGGTATTTACTCCTTTGACGGATTACAATGGGAGAATATGGGTATCTCCGGGCGTCCCATTGCCATTGCCTATTCGGACAAATTGTTTTATTGTTCCGACAAAGGTGTTGGCTATATCGAAAGAACGAGTGAGGGTGGAATACACCAACATTTAATCATTGAAACAAAAGGGAACAACTATTTTTATAAATTCAATACCATTCAAAATGGGTTGCTGGTGGTCTCTCCATTGACTATTTGTAGGATAAACACAGAGAACAACATTTCCGTTGATACACTTTACCACGAGTCTCGGCCGGAGGTATTTATCTCAGATTTCTTCCAGCTCAATGATGAAATGTACCATGTAAAAAACAGGGCACTCATCTACTTGAATAAACCGGACGGTGGGTATGAAATGCTGGCAGGGTTACCCATGTCTGAGGATATGACATTCTCTTTTATCCATGGGAGTAGAGCATATTTTGGTAGCACATCCAATCGCCTTTACTGTTTCGATGGCAATAAGCTTAGACTTTTTACCATAAACGATCAGCAATACCTAAATGCAAGCATTCTCAATGGAGGGAAATCAGTTAACGATTCAACCTTTGCACTTTCCACCCTTAACGGAGGAATTTTGCTGATAAATGCCTTCAATGGTGCGACCATCAACATGTTAAACTATTTCAACGGATTGCCCGATGATGAGGTTATGGCGTTGGGAATGGATAAGGATGGTGGCCTTTGGATTTCACACGGTATGGGTATTTCCAGAGCCGATTTAAGACTCCCAATTAAATCGTTCGAAAGCTACCCGGGGCTCAAGGGCGCTATTCTTTCGTGTATTGAATGCAACGGTGTTTTATACGTGGGATGTAGCGAGGGGCTTTTTTACCTTGCAGAGATTAGGGACTACAAAGCCAAAGATATTATTGTAAAGCCCCAGGTACAAATTGTAGATGCCCCGGCAACTCAAATTGAAAGGCTGCAGCAACCACAATCGACTGTGGAAGAAAAGAAAAAAAATTTTATTGCACGGTTATTCTCAAGGCAATCGGATAAGGTAGCCGATGACGAAGATGGAGATGGGTCTGCGATGGTGGTTCCACTACAAAAGAAATCGGAAATCCCTTTACAAAAGAAAAGGATTTACGAATTGCAGTCCATTAGTCATTCTTACAAACAGATATCGGGGGTTAAGGGAAAGGTGCGAAATCTCATTATTTACGATGGAAGTGTGTTTGCAGCAACCAATCTGGGATTATTTGAGGTGAAAGAGGAGAAAGCCACTCTCGTTTCGCCCGGTTTTAACATAACATTTATTGAACCCAATGAAGCAAACCGAACCCAACTGCTTATTGGAACGGACGAAAGGGCTCTGATTGCAACCAAAGGAGCAAAAGGTTGGCATTATACAGAGTTGTTAACTGTAGATAATCAGCAAATAGTGAGCATGGTTGGTCTGGGTAACGACAGCTATGTTGTTTCCACTGAGTTTGACGTTATATACATTGCCAAGGATGAGAAGAACAAATTCCAAAGTAGGATAATTACTAGCATTGGAGCGGAATTTGGATCGCCGGTAGTTCGGAAGGTGAATGGAAAAATAAAAATTTTTACATCGGGGCCTGTTTTTGATTTTGACCCTAATACAGATGGGCTGGTAGTTGATACTTCGTTTGACGCTGATCAAAACAATGGTATATATTTTTCCCAGTCGGGGATAACCTGGCTAAACAGTCGGAATAGGTGTATTTGCCTCTCTGCTTATGGTGAAGAATTGTTTTCAAATACCAATTACCTAAGTTTATTCGACAACCCTAATTACATTAATTTTTCGGGCGATGGCGAATTGTTGCTGGTAAATGCCTTCAATCAGCTTTACAAATTATCTGTTAAAGAAAGTGAAGCTTCGGAGCGTACCGTTACACTTTTTCTTAGAGGGGTAACCGGAAAGTCGGGGATACGATTGGATCCCAAAAAGATTGAGTTGAATTATGCCGATAACTCACTGGTAATCACAATGAGTGCCCCATCGTTTTTGAAAGAAGGGGCTACACACTACCAGTATCGAATATCCGGTTTAACCAATCGCTGGTCGGCAATGACTACCAATCCCGTTTTTGAGTTTCCCTATTTCCCTCCGGGGCAATATACCATCAGTATTAGAGCCATGGATGTACTGGGGAATAACAGCGAAACCCTAAACCTGCCTTTCGAAATTAAACCCCCATTTTGGCAAACCCTATGGTTTTATGGCTTATGCGCCATCTTCGTTATGATAATTTTCTTCCTAATCGTTGCAATAAGAGAGCGGAATCTGAGGCGAGAGAAGGAGATTTTGGAACAAAAGGTTAAAGAGCGTACGAAGACCATTGAGGAGCAGAAAGAGGTGCTCAAACAACAACGCGATGATCTCGTTCGGTACAACGAGGAAATATTGCAGCAGAAAGAAGAAATTGAGGCACAAAGGGATGAAATTGAAACTCAACGCGATCAGATATTCAAGCAGAACGATGAGATAACCAAAAGTATTACATATGCCAGAAGAATACAATCGGCAGTAATGCCTTCCCACGAGTTGCTTGGCAGTATAATTGGCAAATACTTTTTACTTTTCCGCCCTCGTGATATTGTTAGTGGCGACTTTTACTGGATGTCCGAGCGCGATGGCATTGTGCTTGTAGCTGCCTCTGACTGTACCGGACATGGAGTGCCCGGAGCCTTTATGAGTATGATGGGCGTGTCATTTCTTAACGATATAGTCAATGTTGTTGGGATTATTAGGCCCGATCTTATTCTGGACGAACTTCGCCAAAAGATTAAGGCAAATTTCCGACAAACGCATGGCGAAACCGAAGCCCGCGATGGAATGGACATTGCTATATGTGCGTTCAACTTCAGAGAAAAAAAATTGCAATTTGCCGGTGCTTACAACCCAATGTATTTAGTTAGGAAAGGACAATTAACAGAGTACAAGGGCGATAAAATGCCTGTGGGAGCACACCTTAAGGAAGTTAAATTTTCGTTGCATGAAATAGACTTAGAGCGCGGGGACAACATATACATCTTTTCCGATGGATACGTTGATCAATTTGGAGGCGATGAAGGCAAAAAATTTATGGCCAAGCCATTTAAAGATTTACTCATGAGTGTCTACGGAAAATCGATGCCCGAACAGCAACAGGTATTAGAAGATACATTAGACAAGTGGCAGGCTGCCCTGGATCAGGTTGACGATATCCTTGTTATTGGTATTTGCATAGATTGATGTTTTATGCTTTTTTTCTGCAACTACTTTATGAACTTTGCAATACAGTTATCACAACTCCGTTTTTCATTATGAATACCCCTGGATGCTGTAAAATCAAACAAGTTAACATTTAATTCATTGATTGTAAGAAATACAATATGGTGCTAAGTTGTAAAGGGTTGAATGTATAAGAGTATGGAGATAAGGGTTGTTCCGGACGAATCCAATAGGATATCGGGTTTTTTTGTCAGACTTTGGTCAGATGTATTGTATTAACAGGCCACTGTCCAATAAGTATATCTCACCGGATTCAACTATTGAGCTGGTCACAATAAAATAAAACTAACAGACTATGGATATAATTATTTTAATCACAGGGCTTTTTATGGTTGCCATGGGGTTTTTGGTTAAAGCTTTTCCTAATCTCATAGCCGGATACAACACGATGCCCAAAGACAAAAAGAAAAATGTTGATATTGATGGACTATCAACATATATACGTAATGGTTTCATTACTATTGGGTTGTCAATTATTGTTGGATACTATTTATTCGAATGGACTGGCTTTACTATGATTGCCGATTCTATGATACTTATAGTAACTTTAGTAGGGGTAACTATTCTGGTGATAAATGCTCAAAAATTTGACCACAATAAGAGTAGAACCAATAAAACGAAGTTTACATACTTTATCCTTGGACTTGTAGTAATTTTCATATTTGGTCTGATAGCATATGGATACATACCATCTAAAGTATTTTTTGACAATGGCAATATTAAATTCTCAGGAATGTATGGATTTGAAATGAATGTTTCTGAAATTGACAATGTTGAGTTGTCGGATACGATCCCTGCAATTTTATTGCGGACAAATGGATTTAGTTTTGGCACTGTCAATAAAGGATGTTTTAACCTTGACAAATTTGGTAAGACTCGATTACTTATCCATTCTCACAATACCCCATTCTTGATAATATCAAAAAGAAACACTGAAAGGATAATCATCAACTTTAGGGATAAAACAAAAACTGAGCAAATATTTGAAGAGATTAAAGGGCTGATTAATAAATAATTTTGACCAACGAGCGATTTAAAAAATGCAGATTTAGTAGGTTATTCACGGGTTTTATCCCCCTTCAACTTTTGTGAAATTGGTCAGTCAATCGCCTGCAATCAGCATCCTTTCATTTCACCCAATAATCCAAAAGCCCGACGAATTGCCGGGCTTTTGGATTATTGGGTTATTGTAAAATTAGAAAAGGCTTATGGCCACAGTGGCTCCGGCCATTACAATGGATACCATGCTCATGAGTTTAATCAGAATATTTAGGCTGGGGCCTGAGGTATCTTTAAATGGGTCGCCCACTGTGTCGCCCGTAACAGCGGCTTTGTGTGCTTCAGAACCTTTTCCCCCGAAGTTGCCCTCCTCGATGTACTTTTTGGCATTATCCCAGGCGCCGCCAGAGTTAGCCATAAAAATGGCCAATACAAATCCTCCGGCCAATCCACCTGCCAGGAGCCCGATAACGCCTGCCACACCAAGGACAAGTCCTGTAACAATTGGGATAATAATGGCTAACATGGAGGGTAGTATCATTTCAATCTGTGCCCCACGGGTTGAGATGGCCACGCAGCGTGCATAATCGGGTTCGGCTTCACCTTCCATAATCCCTTTTATCTCACGGAACTGCCTGCGTACCTCTTCTACCATCTTTTGTGCGGCACGGCCAACGGCGTTCATGGTTAACCCAGAGAAAAGGAAAGCCATCATGGCTCCAATGAAAATACCTGTCAAAACGATAGGATTGATCATGGTTACCTGATAGTACTCCATAAAATCGACAATGGTGGCCTCGGCAGTTGCGATGGTGGTACCATCGGCAAAGGTGAGAATATTTTCGCCCAAGCGCATTAACCCGATTTTTATCTCCTCGATATAGGATGCCAGCAGGGCTAGGGCTGTGAGCGCTGCCGAACCTATGGCAAAACCTTTACCGGTGGCAGCGGTGGTGTTCCCCAATGAATCGAGAGCATCGGTACGTTTACGAACCTCGGGACCCAGTTTGCTCATCTCGGCGTTACCGCCTGCATTATCGGCTATGGGACCATATGCGTCGGTGGCCAGCGTAATACCCAGCGTCGAAAGCATACCCACTGCGGCGATGCCGATGCCGTATAGCCCCAGTTGGATATTGTGCGCTGCGAGCATGTGCTTAATATCGAAATTGATGGCACAGAGAAACGCCATGAGAATGGCAATGGCAATGGTAACAACGGGTATGGCGGTGGAAATCATGCCCAGGCCAACGCCCGAAATAATTACCGTGGCGGGTCCGGTTTCCGCACTCTTGGACACCCTTCGGGTTGGTCTGTATGAGTGTGAGGTAAAGTATTCGGTTGACTGTCCGATAATGATACCTGCCACCAGGCCCGATATTACTGAGAAGGAAATGCCAAGCCAGTTTTCTATGCCTAAGTAGTAAAGGATTCCAAAGGTTGACAGGGCTATTAGGGCCGAACTCACGTTAACACCCACTCCCAATGAGCGGAGCAAATCTTTCATGGTGGCTCCCTCTTTGGTGCGAACGATGAATACCCCAAAGATTGAGAGAACGATTCCAACGGCAGCAATGAGCATGGGGGCAAGGATGGCTTTATACTGCGCCGATTCGCCGGAAAGGGCAAACGCAGAAGCACCTAAAGCTGCTGTTGCTAAAATAGAACCGGCATAGGATTCGTATAGGTCGGCGCCCATACCGGCCACGTCACCCACGTTGTCGCCCACGTTGTCGGCAATGGTGGCAGGATTTCGGGGGTCATCCTCGGGGATACCTGCCTCTACCTTACCCACCAGATCGGCCCCCACGTCGGCAGCCTTAGTGTAGATACCACCGCCTACGCGGGCAAATAGTGCCTGGGTTGAGGCTCCCATACCAAAGGTAAGCATGGTGGTGGTGATAATAATAAGTTTATGGGTAGTTTTGGGTTCGTCGATGAAATAGTTTAGAATAAGGTACCACAAAGCAATGTCTAACACTGCCAGTCCCACTACCACAAGACCCATGACGGCTCCCGAACGGAATGCAATCTTGAGCCCACTATTGAGCGAGTGCCTTGCAGCATTGGCGGTGCGTGCAGAGGCATAGGTGGCTGTCCGCATGCCAATGAAACCGGCAAGCCCTGAAAATATACCTCCCGTCAGAAAGGCAAATGGAGTCCAACCGTTTTGAAAATCAAAGCCATATGCCATTAATACGAATAGTAGCGAGAGAACGATAAATACTATTCCCACAACCTTGTACTGCTGCTTTAAGTAGGACATGGCACCTTGTCGAACATATTGTGCAATCCTTTTCATGGTATCAGTACCCTCGTCAGCTTTTTTCATTTGTGCGAAGAACCACCATGCAAAACCAAGTGCCAGAAGCGATGCAACCGGAACTATCCAAAATAAAGAGTCAATAATCATTTCAATAGATTTTATTCAGGGTTAGAAATTCATATCCAAATTAAGTGTGTTTCAATGCAAACACAAATATTCACTATTTTTTTTATTTAGAGTTATATTTTTTTAAAAAACGCTAAAATTTATTGTAGAACAAATCGAAAAACAGGTCATAAAATACCCTATGTCAGGTTATCTAAACAGATAATAATTAAAAAAGTTTAAGTTTTTTAAATATTGTTGAAACAATAAATCCTTACTAATATTCACCACCGTATTGCATCAGGAAAGCTTTGATGAAATCGTTGAGTTCGCCGTCGAGTACATCCTGAACATTTGATGTTTCGAAATTGGTTCGGACATCCTTTACCAATTTGTATGGATGAAGTATGTAGTTGCGTATTTGCGATCCCCACTCAATGCTCAATTTTTTCCCTTCTATCTCGGCCTGTTTCTCCTTTTTCTTTCGTAGTTCCAACTCGTAAAGGTGAGATTTTAACAGTCTCATGGCATTCTCACGATTATTGTGTTGCGAGCGGGTTTCGGTGTTTTCAACCACAATCCCGGTGGGAATGTGGGTCAAGCGCACTCCGGTCTCCACTTTATTTACATTTTGCCCTCCTGCCCCCGAAGAACGATAGGTATCCCACTTTATATCGGCGGGATTTATGGTAATTTGAATGGACTCGTCAATGGCAGGGGCTACAAAAACCGAGGCGAACGATGTATGACGTTTGGCATTGGCGTTGAAAGGCGAGAGCCTCACCAGGCGGTGAACGCCATTTTCACCTTTGAGGTATCCGTAAGCCATTTCGCCGGCTAACTCAATGGTGGCAGATTTTATACCCGCTTCGTCGTCACGAAGTATATCAACCACTTTGGTTTCATAACCATTCCTTTCGCCCCATCGTAGGTACATCCGCAGGAGCATTTCGGCCCAATCCATGCTGTCGAGGCCGCCGGCACCGGAGTTGATTCGTAGGATGGCACCCAGGTGGTCCTCCTCGCTTCGGAGCATGTTCATCATTTCCACATCCTCAATTTTCGAGAGGGCAAGCCCATACTGTTTCTCCACGTCGTCAGCGCTCCCTTCACCCTCTTTCCAAAAATCGAAGAATACTTTTAAATCCTCAATCAGCTCTTTGGCCTGATTGAATGCCATAACCCAATGTTTAATGTCGGAAATCAGCTTAAGCTGTTTTTCGGCTTCGGCCGGATTTTCCCAAAAGGCAGGATCCTGTGTCTTCTGTTCTTCCTCTTCTATACGGATGATTTTTGCATCGATGTCAAAGATGCCTCCTCAGCACCTGTAGGCGCTTATCCAAATCCTTCAGCTGATCGATGGTAATCATACTCCCTTGTTTACGAAAAAATCAAATGCAAAAGTAAATAAATAGCTGGAAAAATTAGTCTAAATCAAAATATTGAAAACAATTGATCATCAATTTTTTTTAGAATCGTTGTTATACTCTAATTTCGCAAAAGGATTCTTAAAACGGTTCAAAAAATGGGTTGGTATTTTAAACTTTTTGGATACCTTCCCTATCTAATTGCGTAACCAACAACTAATCCTTATTGCCATGAGAAATATTTTATTCTTCCCCATCTCCTTTGCTTTTATAGTGCTTGCCATTTCGGTCAGTGCCCAGCGCGATCCTGTAATCGACAGGATTATTGAGATTGGAAGAACCGATAACCAAACCATGAAGCACCTAGATGTGCTTACCAACAAGATAGGCGGCAGGTTAATTGGCTCCGATGCATACGAAACAGCCACCAGGTGGGCTGCCCAAAAGTTTGAAGAGTGGGGGATGGAGGTAATCCTCGATGAGGTGGGAACTATGCCGGTGGGGTTTAACCGTGGCCCTTGGTCGGGCAGGATGTTGGGGGGAGATGGTATGACCCTTCATTTTGCAACTCCTTCGTACACAGTGGGTACCAAGGGGGCGCAAATAGGACATGTACTGATTGAACCAAAGAGTAGGGCACAGTTTGAGCAGATGAAGGGAAAATTGAAAGGTGCCTGGGTTCTTGTTTCGGGCAAAAGCGATGGCTGGCCCATCGATTTTTCGGAAAAGGCAAATCAACATAGGAGCGAATTAATCGCTGAAAATGATGAAATTGAAAAGCAGAACAGGGCTATATTCTGGGAGAATTGGAATAATCGTGCAAAGGGATTACCCTTAAAAGATCCCATTCCATACAAAGAGGAACCCGCTTTGTTTTACCGTGAGATGGTTGAGGCGGGCGTACTTGGGTTTATCCAATCGGCACCGGTTCCCATTACTGCTTTGTACGACAGGAAAAATATTGACAGCCTAACATTCGATAATTTACCCAAAGTGCCCGATATCAAGCTCAACGAACACCAGTATGCCGTTATTGAGCAGATGGCCAAAGAGCGGCAACGCTTTTTTCTGGAGTTTAATATTCGAAACCACTTCCGCATGGGACCCATCCCGTACCATAATGTGATAGGTGTTATCCCCGGAACGGAATATCCCGACGAGTATGTTATCGTGGGAGGTCACCTTGATGCCTTTGATGTGGCAACGGGTGGTGTTGATAACGGATCGGGAGCCACGCCGGCCATGGAAGCCGCACGCTTGATAATGAAAGCCGGGGGCAAGCCCAAGCGCACAATTTTGGTATTTCTGTTTGCCGGAGAGGAGTTTGGGCTGCTGGGATCGAAGAGTTGGGTTGAACGCAATGCCGATAAACTTGATAAGATTTCCAACATGTTCAACCGCGATGGAGGGCCAACGGTAACTTCGGGAATTAGTGTACCACCTGCCATGATGGACGACTTCACCAAGATCTGTGAACCGCTTAATGAAATCAATCCCGATTTTCCGTTTACAATTACTGAGCGTAAACCCACTGAACGACCTAAGTTTGCAGGAAGTACCGATAGCTCGCCATTTGCCATGGCAGGGGTGCCAACCCTTAGCTTTTCTACCTCCGACCCCAAGGGGTACGATTTTAACTATGGAGAGATATGGCATACCGAGCGCGACCTATACAATATGTCCATTCCCGAGTATCAGGATCATACGTCCATTGTTACAGCCATCGTTGTGTATGGCGTAGCCAATCTCGACCATTTGCTATCGCGGGAGGGGTATTGGAAAGAGCCGGAACCCGAGACGCCTGTTAAAGGAGTCAAAAAGTCAAAGAAATAGTACTTCTCTTCATCAATATTTGAGTTGCTATTTTAGGTTTTTTCTACCTTTGGTGTTTGATTGAACAGTAAAACCGTATGGGTATGAAAAAACTCTTTTTACTGGCATTGCTTTTTATAGCCATATTGTTAAGTGCTTGTGCCACCATTTTTTTAGGCACTAAACAGAAAATACGTTTCGATTCGGAACCCCGGGGGGCAAGGGTAATAATCAATGGTGTCGATTCGGGAGAATCCACACCGTGCAAGATCAAAATACCACGTGATCAACCAAAAGGAGAAAACAAAAGGCGGCAGGTCAATTATGAATTCCGCAAGAATAACTACGCTCCTGTAATTATTCACGATGTATCACAAAAGAGCGTATTTTTGGCTGTAATATCATGGTATCCTTTTATTCTACCCGGAATAATAGATGTAGCAACTGGTGCCAATAACAGATATGCGTCCAGCCACTTCGTCAGGTTGGAGCCCGTGAAATCGGATACGGTGGTTAAGCGGGAAATTGTTTACGTGGATAAAGAACCAGTTAAGGAGGGTTATGTATTTACAAAAGATTCTGATATCGATAGGGACATACCCAAAGGTGCCAGCCCAAATCCGCGCCGTTTTGCTCTTATTATTGGTAACGAGGATTATAGCACCCATCAGGTAGGTTTGTCAAGCGAGGTGGATGTTCAATTTGCCCGCAACGATGCCAGTGCTTTCAGGGAGTATGCCATTAACGTCCTTGGAGTGCCCGAAAGGAATATTATGTTTCTGCTCGATGCTACCACAGGGCAGATGCGACAGGCGATGTCGAAAATAAGTGCGCTCATTCGCAGCACCTATGGCGAGGCCAATGTGTTTGTCTATTACGCAGGCCATGGCCTGCCTGACGAGAGCACCCGCGAGTCCTACCTTATGCCTGTGGATGTCAGCGGTAAAAACGCAAATGATGGAATCAAATTAAGTGAACTTTACGATTGCCTTACCGAATACCCTTCGGAACGTATCACCCTGTTTGTCGATGCCTGCTTCTCAGGGGGTGCGCGTAGTCAGCCACTCGTTGCAGCACGAGGGGTAAGGATTAAGCCTCGCCCCAGTCCGATTAAGGGAAATATGGTGGTCTTTGCAGCCAGTAGTAGCGACCAAACGGCATTGCCTTACGCAGATCAGAAGCATGGTTTTTTCACCTATCACCTGCTAAAACTATTGAAAGAAAAAGGGCCCAAGGTTACCTACTCGCAAATAGCTGAGTATATGCAAAAATACGTTGAGGTGGAGTCCATACTGGTAAACGACAAGGAACAAACTCCCCAGGTAAATGCCAGCCCCTCTCTTGGAAACGAATGGCTGGAGTGGAACTTTAAATAATTCGGAATAAACAGGAAGCATCATCCTGCCAATTGTAATGGTTGACAACCATTCGCTATTACAGCCATGCCCGTTACCGGGCAGAGTTGATGTTTACAGTATGCTTAATTTGGTTTGGTTTTTATTGGCTCATTTCGGCCACCAGCTCATCAATCTTGCTGTAGTCAATATTCGATACGGATTGCGAAATCCCGCTTATCTTTTTTATCAGAAATCTTTCTATGAAATTCATCTTTTCAAACAGGAATTCACCACCGGTTACCTTTTTGCTAATAGCATGATTTCTAATCCATTCGGGAAAAGCCAGGTTAAGCTCTTTTTCAAATTCGGCCTCATTCATGGCGCAAATAAAAAGCCCAATACGCATTTGCAGCATCCTATCCCTATTGTTTTGACAAAAACTCTGCACCCTTTTCTGGATTCTGCCGGCATGGATAGACCCTCCGATTATGGCTTGCCCATAGGAGGATAAGTCTATCGGACCTGTCTTTTTCAAATCGATAAGGTCGGATTGGTCAATTTTCGCAGCAATAGTTTTACACACCTTTTCGGTTGTGCCATGTGAAGTGGCGTAAATAATGGCTGTTTTCATGCATTTTACAGTTTGGACGGTTGGTTTATGATTCTGTTTGTTCACAAGAAATCTAAGGACATGGCTTTTATACAAAAAAAAGGCCACAGTGCTATTTTTTCAAAACTATTTTTTATTGATATCTCTTTAATTATCAATGCTCCTCTGTTGTGTTTCCTTAGTAAAATGCTTATCATTGCAGAAAGGTTAATAGCTTTTCATTTTTTAAGTTTACAAAATTTTATTCAGGTGCAAGAGGTTTTGCTAAGGGAGTGGCGGATATCCGATAGGGAAACGCTGGCCGAGAATGCCAATAGTTTTAATATCTGGCTGAATTTGAGGGATTATTTCCCCCATCCATACACGCTGATAGATGCCGATAAATTCATCAAAATGGTTCACAATCTGGGAAGCCCAACTACCGAATTGGCTATCGAAGTGGAAGGAAAAGCAGTAGGGGGGATTGGAATTATGATAAAGCCTGATGTTGAAAGGGTATGTGCCGAGTTGGGTTACTGGCTGGGCGAGAGGTATTGGGGCAGGGGGATTATGACCCGGGCAGTGAAGGAGATGGTGAACTATTCCTTTGCGAACTTTCCCATCAGGAAACTTTCTTCTCCCGTATTTGAATACAATGTCGCTTCGCGCAGGGTTTTGGAAAAAGTTGGTTTTGAGTTGGAAGGAATTGCCAGGCAAGCTGCCATAAAGAATGGCAAGATAGTGGATATGTACTACTACGGAAAGGTGAAAGATTAACTCGGGGTATGGCCAAGTACTATGGCTGATAATTGCTGTGTATATTCTGAACCTATTTCCGTTCCAGATCAATAAATGTGTATGAGGGCTGACCTTCGGCCGTAGGTTTGCCGTCTTCCCTGTACACCTCTCTCCATTGGGTTTCGTCAATTTCGGGGAAAAAGGTATCGCCCTCAAAATCACCGTGCACCCTCGTCAGGTATAGTTTCCCCGACAACGGTAATGCCTGTCGGTAAAGTTCCCCGCCGCCTATAATAAACACTTCGCTATCGTTTTTACTAATCTCCAACGCTTTTTCCAGTGAGCTAACCACAATGCACCCTTCCGCTTTGTAAAGCGGATTACGCGAAACCACAATGTTTACTCTATTGGGCAGGGGTTTGCCGATACTCTCGTAGGTTTTCCGCCCCATTATCACATGGTGACCTGTTGTTAAGGCTTTGAATCTTTTCAAATCGTCGGAGATATGCCAGATAAGGCGATTGTTGGCACCAATCACGTTATTCTGCGCAATCGCAACTATTATGGAAATGGTTTGATGCATTCTGCAAGGATTTTACATGATGTTCGGTTTCTAATTGCAGCCATGGCAACCTCAATTATAGGTTACACGGCTATTGCGCCTTTTATATGCGGATGGGGGTCGTAATCCTCAAGGGAGAAATCCTCGTATTTAAAATTGAAAATGGATTTAACCTCGGGATTGATTACCATACGTGGCAATCGTCGTGGCTCCCGGCTAAGCTGAAGTTTAACCTGCTCAAGATGGTTAAGGTAGATATGGGCATCGCCAAAGGTGTGGACAAATTCTCCGGGCTTCAAGCCTGTGGTTTGCGCCATCATCATGGTGAGCAGTGCGTAAGAAGCAATGTTGAACGGAACGCCAAGAAAAATGTCGGCGCTGCGCTGATAGAGTTGGCACGAGAGTTTTCCGTTGGCCACGTAGAACTGGAACAGGGCATGGCATGGGGGGAGTGCCATTTTCTCAACATCGCCCACGTTCCATGCGCAAACCATATGCCTGCGCGAGTCGGGATTGGTTGTAAGCGATGTCACCACATTCGATATTTGGTCGATATGCCGCCCGTCGGCGGTTGGCCAGCTGCGCCATTGGTATCCATATATGGGGCCCAGATTCCCATCTGCATCGGCCCATTCATCCCAAATGGTAACCCCATTCTCATTCAGGTACCTGATGTTGCTATCGCCTTTCAGAAACCACAGCAATTCGTGGATGATGGATTTAAGATGCAATTTTTTGGTGGTGAGCAGGGGAAATCCTTCGTCAAGATTGAAACGCATTTGATACCCAAAAACGCTTATGGTGCCCGTACCCGTCCTGTCGCTCTTCTCCACTCCGTGGGATAGTGTATGTTGTAATAGATCAAGGTATTGTTGCATGGTAGTTTATTCAATTATTACCACTTCAATCGGCTTCGGCAAAGGTAGCATTTTTATCAGGAGGGATGAGGAAAAAAATGGTAAACTTTTGATTGTCGGTGCGCTGCTCTTTTGTGCTATCTTTGCATGATTTTAACTGGTAGATTGTTGTCCATGGTTAAGCAGAAACTTTTTGGGCTTACCCTTTCGCAGCTGGAGGAGTTGGTTTTGTCCAACGGCTTGCCAAAGTACACGGCAGGGCAAATTGCCCAATGGCTGTATAGAAAGGATGTGGACTCCATTGAATCTATGACCAACCTTTCGCTTGCTGCCAGGGAAAAACTTGCGGAGCATTACCTGTTTGGAGTATCGGTACCGGTAAAGGTAACCCAATCGGCTGATGGGACCAAAAAGTACCTTTTCGCCACAGAGTCGGGTGGATACATAGAAACTGCCTATATCCCCGAAGGGGAGAGGGCAACGCTATGCGTTTCGAGCCAGGTAGGTTGTAAAATGGGATGCGTTTTTTGCATGACAGGAAAGCAGGGGTTTCAGGGGAATTTGTCGGCCGGCGACATTGTGAACCAACTGCGAAGTATCCCCGAATGGCAGGGAATTACCAATGTTGTGTACATGGGCATGGGCGAACCCATGGATAATTTGGAGAATGTTTTGACATCGCTGGAAATACTCACCTCGCCCTGGGGGATGGCCATGAGCCCTCGCCGCATAACCGTGTCAACCATAGGGATTACACCGGCCGTTATCCGATTTCTGCAACAGAGTCAGTGCCACCTGGCCATTAGCATGCATACGCCTTTCGACGACGAGCGTCTTTCCCTGATGCCTATTCAGAAAGTTTACCCCTTATCCGGCGTAATTGAGGCCATCCGTCCATACGATTTCTCGGGGCAGCGCAGGGTTTCGTTTGAATACATAATGCTTCAGGGGATAAACGATACGCCAAGACATGCCAAGGAAATCGTACGGTTGCTCAACGGTATTCATTGCAGAGTCAACCTGATAGGTTTTCATCCAATCCCCAACAGCCCACTGAAGGGCACTCCCCATGAGCGTATTGTTGAGTTTCGCAACTTCCTGACGTCTAAAGGTATTTTTACTACCATAAGGGCTTCCAGAGGTCAGGATATACAGGCAGCATGCGGAATGCTATCCACAAAAGAGCAGAGAAAGATTAACTCTTAAATTGCATGGCACGGGTTTTGGCCATAAATATTTATCATTATTATTGTTACTTTAGCCATTAGAAGTAAATTCAAATCATAAAATCAATTAATCATGAAAAAGATTACCTTTATTATTATGGCCACCACTTTTTTCTCCATGGCTCAGGCTCAGGATGATTATAGCATTTCGCAGGCTTCGGGTAAGTTTGCACTGAATTTATATAAACAGTTTGCTCAGAATAACGACGACAATATTTTCTTTTCGCCCCTAAGCATCAACATTGCCATGGGGATGACCTATGCCGGTGCTAACAACGAAACTAAAGAGCAGATTGCCCAAGTTTTCAACTATCCGGCGGATGATTCAAATCTTCATAAGCAGCTGGGAAAAATGCAAAAGGACATGGCGGGATTAAAATCGAAAGGTGTCGAGATAGCCATAGCAAACCAGCTGTGGGCCGATAAGCTGTATAAATTTAATTGTCGATACATGCAGGATATGAAAAAGGCATACGCTGCACCGGTAAAACGTATGGCATTCCGCACACAGCCCGAAGCGTGCAGGCTCGAAATCAACAGATGGGTTGAAAATCAAACCAATGATAGAATTAAAGACCTGCTCCCCGGTGGTTCCATTTCCGATATGACTACGCTGGTTCTTACCAATGCCATTTACTTTAAAGGCTTGTGGGAAGAGAAGTTTAAAACCGAAAGGACGAGCGAGGAGGAATTCATGGTTTCGGAGAGGAAACGTGAGAGATGTATGATGATGAATGCGAATGGGAAGTATAGATTGTATCAGGGCAGTGATATTCAGCTGTTAGAGTTACCCTATTCGGGCAAAAATTTTTCGATGCTGATACTGCTTCCCAACGAGGGAGTTCCTCTTAGTAAGGTGGAACATTCGATTACCCTCGAGAATTTGAATAGCTATATCGACTGGCTGGTTGAGTCGGATGTGAGGGTTAAGCTACCGAGGTTTAAATTTGAATCGGAGTACCAGTTGAAGCCGTTTCTGACCGTTATGGGCATGCCCATTCCCTTTAGCAACGGTGCCGATTTTACCCGCATGTCGTCGAAGCCCGACCTGAAGATTGACGAGGTGTATCACAAGGCATTCATCGAAGTTACAGAGGAGGGCACCGAGGCTGCAGCAGCTACAGCAGTGGTTATTGTGCGAAAATCGATGCCCATTTCGGTGGACTTCTTCGCCAACAGGCCCTTCATGTTTTTTATCCGCGAGAATGCCACGGGTAATATCCTGTTCATGGGGCGTGTAAATAACCCTAACGCATAAATTCGCTGTGAGCAAGCATATTGCAAATCTTATACTGCAGGGCGAGCACCAGCAGCTTGACTTTAAGCACTCCATCTCCGATTCGAAGAAGATTGCCCGTTCGCTGGCAGCCTTTGCCAATACCGACGGGGGAACTCTTCTCATCGGCGTTAAGGATAATGGGAACGTTTCAGGGGTTAATTCCGATGAGGAGTATTACATGCTTGAGGGAGCTGCTCGTCACTACTGCAAGCCCGAAGTAAAATTCATCGTAACGCGCTGGGAAATCAACAGGAAAGTGGTGCTTGAAGTGGTGGTAAAACCCGATCCCAAGCACCTTTACAGGGCTCCAGACAAGAATGGTAATTGGAAACCCTTTTTCAGGGTGAAAGACGAGAATATTGTTGCCACTCCGCTTCAGGTGAAGGTGTGGAAAGCGTTGCGATACAAAAAGGCCATAAGGGTAAGGTTAACCGGGAAGGATGAGCTGTTAATGAAGTATCTGCAGGAGCATAAGCAGATTACCGTTGAGCAGTACAGCCGGATCGGATTCCTGCCTTATGCCCGAGCCGAGGAGACACTTGTCAACCTTGTGGTTATGGGTATCGCGGAGTTGAAGATGGCAGATGAAGGCGAAGTATTTGTGCTAAACCCTAACAGTATTCAGTAATTTGCTGTATGACTGTGTTGTCGAGCCTATTCTCAATCCTTTTAGGTAATATATTAAGCAAGAGAAAAACCTATGATTCAATTATTTTAATTGAAAAATAGGTCTCAACTTTGGCGTTGTTATTTAGCTACGCCAATATAAAATGAGTTTCCATTAGCGGAAATTAATTGTGTCCGGAGATGGTAAACACTATCCCAGAATAACCCCAACAAACGTGGCCGATATGAGCGAGGCAAGGGTTCCGCCCAACAGGGCCCTCATGCCGTATTTAGAAAGCAATACCCTTTTTCCCGGAGCCAAAGAGCCAATCCCGCCAATCTGAATGCCGATGGAGGCAAAGTTGGCAAAGCCGCATAGCGCATAGGTGGACATGATGATGGACTTTTCCTGGGCAAATGCACCGATGGCTTTCAGTTCGGCCAGGCTGACGTAACCGATGAACTCGGTCATAATAATCTTTTCGCCCAGCAATCGTCCCACCAAGGCAATATCCTCCTTGCAAACGCCAATGAGCCACATCACAGGAGCAAAGGTATAGCCTAAAATGAATTGTAGCGAGAGAGAGGTGTACTGTCCATTGGTGGCCTGAGCAATGGCAGCATTGAGGTTGGTCCATGCCCCTATTTTTTGCACAATGAAATTGAACATGGCAATGAAAGCTATGAATACCACCAGCATGGCAGCCACATTGGCTGCAAGTTTAAGCCCTTCAACGGTTCCGTTGGAAATAGCATCCAGTACGTTATTCCCAATTTTATCCTTGGTAATCTCCACGTTGGTGTCGATTTTTTCGGTTTGGGGAACCAGGATTTTCGATACTACCACGGCCCCGGGAGCAGCCATGATGGATGCAGCCAATAGGTGTTTTGCAAATAGGAGCCTCTGCACGGGGTCGCTACCTCCCAAGAAGCTGATGTAGGCAGCCAGCACACCACCTGCAAGGGTTGCCATTCCACCAATCATAACCAGGAGTATCTCCGAGTTGGTCATCTTTTCAAGATAGGCCTTTATCATCAGGGGCGACTCTGTTTGCCCAAGAAAAATATTTCCGGCTACCGAAAGGCTCTCGGCTCCAGAAATCTTCATGGCCTTGGTCATGAGCCATGCCAGTACCCAAACCACCTTTTGAATGATGCCTAGGTAGAACAGAAGGCTGGTTAGCGCGGAGAAAAAGATGATGGTTGGCAGCACTTGAAAGGCAAAAATATATCCAAACTTATCCACATCCAGGAAACCCGCAAAAAGAAATTCGGTACCCGCTTTTGAGAAGTCCAACACTTTGACAAACATTTTTCCGATAACATCGAAAAAAACTTGTACAGGGGGAAATTGTAAGATGGCAATGGCCAGCAATAGTTGGATTCCCAACCCGATACCTACCACTTTCCACGCTATGGCTTTTCGGTTGGTGCTGAATATGTAGGCAATGCCAATGAGCACAATCATGCCAATCACCCCTCTGAGTAATCCAATCGGACTAAACTTAAAAGCCTTCTTTGCAGTGAGAAGTTGGTTTACCGGTTTGGCTCCCGCTGTATCAACAGCATCACCGGTGGTTGGCTGAATGTTTTGAATAATAACTGAAGAATCGAGAGCAGTTGAGTCGGGTGTGGCCTTGTCGGCAGTAGCGGTAACCACAGCTCCCATTAAAACCAGCGCGATGGCTAAGCTGTAAAGTACTTTTTTAATCATATTGCGAAGCAATTTATTCTCGTTTGTTGATTTCGTCGCGGATTTTCGATGCCTTTTCGTAATCTTCGTTCATTACGGCTTCCGAGAGCATGTTATTAAGCTCTTCAAGGGAGTATTGCTTGTAAATATTCGATTGGTCGGACTCGTCGCCCTTGGATTCGGGTTTTTTCTCCAGAGGAATTTCCCCCTCATGCTCATCCTCTAAATCCAGAACAATACCTGCCTTTTCAAGTATCTCTTCCGTTGTGTAGATTGGGCATCCAAATCTAAGCGCAAGTGCCACAGAGTCGGAGGTGCGGGCATCTATGAAAACTTCTTTTTCGCCGTTGTCGCAATGTAGTTTGGAGAAAAAAACGCCATCTTCCAGTTTGTAAATCTGAACGTCAAGCAAATTCACATCGTACGATTTGGCAAAGTTGAGGAAAAGGTCATGGGTCAGGGGGCGAGGCGGTGTGAGACCCTCGAACTGTATGGCGATGGCTTGTGCCTCGAACCCTCCAATGATAATGGGGATCCTTCTTTTTCCGTTCTCCTCGCTAAGTACAAGGGCATATGCACCCGACTGTGTTTGGCTATATGATAGCCCCAAAACATTAAGCCTTACTTTTCCCATGATGTTTTTCTTTTGCTTCAAAGGCTTGAAGAGAGTTCACAAACTTAATGGAATTTGGGTAATATTACAACATACTATCTATTTTGTTGCATCAACGTTTCAAAATTTTTTAACAGGATGCCTGTTTAATTGAGGCCAAATAATGCGTACCAATATAATAAGGTGTATTAATCAAAATCAAAATCCAAATTGAAATGCTTTTTAAGCCACACCACGTTTATTGTATGATTTAGCCAACTATTGACAAGCGCTCATCGGTTAGGAGGGAATATCCCCTTTCAGGAAGTTAAATCCCTCGATGGAGGCCACTTTGATTGGGCGTCCGCCCTTAATGCCAACGCCTGTTACCTTAGCCTTAACCACCAGTTTCATGTCGGGCACTCTCCTGATTTCCTGCTCGAAAATTACCCTAAGAAAACCTTCTTGTCTGGCGTTGAGCCCAACCACAAACTCGTCGCCGCTGGTGAGCGATTGTTTGTAGTCGATTTCAATTCGGCTTACAATCAGGTCAATTCCTTCGCGATGCAGTTTGGCGAAATCGATATTGTGTCCCAAAAGGAATTGATGCCGGGTATGCTCGAGATAATTCAGATAGACAGCATTGTTAACAATGCCCTGAAGGTCGCATTCGTAGTCGCGAACAGTTAGGTTGAGAGAAAATTGGTAATTCATTTTAATTATCTGCTATTTTCTGTCCAATTCCACAGAGGTTCCATCATTGCCATACCGGCAAAGGGTAAAAGTGTTGCCATCCCATACCCCGTAAGTATTGTTTACTATCCAGTCGCCTAATAAAATCAGCCTCGATTGCTGGTTCAAAGGATACAATATGGGGCTGTGCCAATGGCCAAAAACGAAGTAATCCAACGGATTCTTCTGTAATTCGATACGGGCGAACTTGGTTATCTGTTCCTCCTCGCCCTTGAAGGTATGTGTTATCTCTTTGGAGTAACGGCTGTTGTTGGACCAAGTATTCCCAAGCCACATGGTAAAGTTGGGATGGATTCTCGAGTAAAGCCATTGCAGTACACTGTTGGAAAAGGCACTCTTCATCAATTTATATCCTACATCCCCCGGGCCAAGCCCGTCGCCATGGGCAATAAAAAATTTTTTGCCGTCAAATTCCCTCTCTATGGGCTTGCGGAACACCGAAACACCCAGCTCTTTTGGGAGATAGTCGAACATCCATACATCGTGATTGCCCGTAAAGAAATGAACAGGAATGCCCGAGTCGGTTATCTCTGCAATTTTCCCCAGAAAACGGGTAAATCCCTTGGGGATGACCCGCCGATATTCGTACCAGTAATCGAAAATGTCGCCTAAAAGGAAAATTTCGGCGGCGTCGGTCCTAATCGCATCGAGCCATTTTACAAACAAACTTTCCCTCTCCCTGCTTTTTGTAAAGGTGGGAAGGCCTAAATGTAAATCGGAAGCGAAATAAATCTTCTTGGAATTCATCCTACTTACAGAATTTCCTTCAGCTTGGCAACCAATTCCTTGCCGAATAAATTTTTTCCAACAATATCAAACTTTCTGCTAATTAAATAGTTGGAAGGAATGCCCGCAACGTTATATTGCCCCAGAATCAACTGAGCATCGTGGACGTCAGCTCTCACATTTATCCAGGGCAATGCGTTTCTTTTTATGGCCTCTAACCATACCTCCTTATTCGTATCCAACGATATTTGGTAAATTTCAAAACCCTTACCTCTGTACGTTTCATAAATATCCAACAGCTCACGGTTTTCCATCAGGCATTCGGTGTCAACCGATGCCCAAAAGCTCAGTAGGATTACTTTTCCGCTAAGCGAAGATAGCAGAATAGTATCGCCACGGTGGTTTGGCAGAGCAATTTCGGGCAATGTTGATTCGGACTCCTTAATCAGCTGGGTTAGCCTATAGTTGGCCACTATTTTTTCCTGATTGGCAATATCCCTGAGCAAACCCTTTGTATATTCCGATTCGGGATACATGGCCTGTAACGATGAGCCAACCACTTTGAAAAGACGCAGGTCTTCTGCCCTGTCGAAAACGAAAAGGTTGTCGCCATACTGCTGGTACAATGCCATTACGCTGGCCCGCGACCTGGGATTCTCCCAAATGAATTGCTCGCTGAATGCCCTTTGCTCATCAATAATCTGATAATATTGCTGTTGCAGGATTTCTTTCTCGTGTTGATTTTTTGTGTTGATAAAGAGATTGTTCAGAGAATCCAGCGTTTTTTTGGTCTTCAGTATTTTGTTGTTCAGCAGCTGAGTTTTTACCGAACCTTCGGACCCGGTGACAGCGTAATGGCGAAAATCTTCCATATTGATATCCAGCGATGCCTGTTCGCCCGGCTCGATGAGCAGAATAATCGTTCTGGTTTGTTCGCCTTTGAGCTGTAATTGGTAGAATGTGGGCTCTTGAATATCCTTGAGCTTAAAAACGCAATTCTGCCTATTCCCTTTGAGGGTAAGGCTCTTTTTTAATGCAGTTTTGTCAAAATCCTGTTGCAAAAGATTAACCTCCAAAGGCGTTTTGCTATTCCGAAAGTTAACTTCGATTTGAGTTCTATTGTTCTGTTTGCATGCAACAAACAAAACAAATGCTAAAAGAATATACCTGTGGAATAATCTCATGGTCTTTGTTTTACTCATTGAACGGTGAATTGCTGTTGAAATTACAATCATCGCAAAAGTATAAATTTTGAAATGATACGAAGGGCTCTTTAGCCATTTATTGGCTGATAATGCCAGATAGATGCCCGGACATGCTTATGGCAATAGTTTTTGTAACAACTCGTTGAGCTCCTTTGGCGTTAAATTCTTGCCAATCACCACGCCCTTGTTATCGATAAGATAATTGGCAGGGATGCTTTGGATATGCAGGGTATCGATGACGGGTGATGCCCACTGCTTGAAATCAGCTATATGCTCCCACTGCAGCGAATCACGCTGTATGGCCATTTCCAATTCTTTCCGATTTTCGTCTAAAGAAATTTGAACTATGCCGAATCCTTTGGCAGAATACGTGTTGTAGATTTTCCTTAACTTCTTGTTATTAGAAAGACAACCGTTGCACCAGGTAGCCCAAAAGTCGATTAGAGTGTACCGGTTTTTTGTTTGGTTCAGCATCACTTGTTCGCCATTCAGCGTTTTGAGCTCCGGTTGTGGCAATACATTTCCCACTGCAAACATTCCCTGCCTTTTGTCGAATAGCTGCAGCTGTTGATGCATCTTTGCCACGCTCATGTGCAGGTTGTTTACAAGCGGATTATCGGGGTAAAGGGGATGCTGAAGAGAATCGATAAGCCTAAAAAGTTCAAAATCCTCGCGTTCGTTCAAAACATGGCGGCCCTCGCCGTACTGCTGGTGTAAAGCCAGTATGGCAGCAAGGCTATACCTATTCTCTTTGATAAAATGTATAGTCTGAGTCTTATGTTCGGAAATGGTTCTGTAGTAAGAACTATCCAGAGCAATTTTAATGGAGTCGAAACGGGGGTGATTGCGGCTGCTCCTAAATAGAGCCGAAAGTGAATCGATGGCATTTACGGTTTTGTTTAGCCTAAAGTTTAACTCCCTCACCAATGACGAGCCCTTTGACCCACTTACGGAATAGTTTCGTGCCATGCCTGCCAGTTTAGCGTCAATTTTCACTGTTTCGCCCGGTTCTGCCAGCACGATGATGGGTTCATCCTCTCCTTCAACCTGTATTAAATAAAATGAAGGGGTATTAACGTTTTGCGTCAGTTCAAAATAACCTTGGTTGTCCGTACGAGTTGAGTCTATGGTTTCAATGCCTCTTTCGGAAGCCTCCATCAAAAGGATTAAACTTTTATCAGCTCCTGCAATTTTTCCGACGATCTCAACCCGTTTTGGCGAACCACCACATGCAGCCAACAAAAGGGCTATATAAAAGGTAATTTTTAAAATCCAAAATTCAATATTCCGTAGGGATCTGCTGTGCTGTTGCATTTAAAAAGGGGTGTATTGGTAGGCTATTGGCACTATGACGATATTTTCTTGAATTTTACAAAATTAACAAAAATATAAATGCTAAATTGTGTTGTGGAATCACAATTTATCGTATATTGTGAGGGGGAAAATATGAGTTATTGAACAAATAGCTGTTTGGCAAGTTTCCTTAGTTTCGATGTAGCGATTGTTTGAAATGTTACGAATAGATATGGCCATAAGACCTTATGCTATTCATTATTAGATGTTTTTTATCTTTGTGTGATTTTTTTGGGATATAAAACCGTTTAGAAATAATTTATTAATCGGCGTATGAGCTACCTTGAGTTTGATAAGAGCGAGTTAGTAAATCTTGAATATTCGCTTAACCGTGAGATCCTTAGTACGAATAGGGCTGGTGGATACTTCAGCACAACCATAATTCTGTGCAATGCCCGCAAGTATCATGGCCTAATGGTACTTCCTCTTGATCAGTATGATGGGGAAAGGCATGTGTTACTTTCTTCCGTTGATGAAACAGTAATACAACATAAAAAGGAATTCAATTTGGGTATCCATCGATTCCCTGGCATATACGAGCCCCGTGGGCATAAGTATATTGTTGACTTTGAGTACGAGCCAACCCCGAAAATAACATACCGGGTGGGAGGTGTTGTGCTGGAAAAGGAGTTGCTCTTTGTACACAATGAGGAGCAGCTTATGATCCGCTACACCCTGAAGGATGCTCATAGCCCAACGAAACTATGGTTAAAGCCGTTCCTTGCATTTCGTAATGCACATAATATAACGAAATCCAACCTGTTTATCAACAAGCGTTACAAGGAGATCCCGAATGGTGTGAAATACAGGCTTTACTCAGGATTCCCATACCTGCATTTACAGCTTAATAAGGCCAACGAATACGTACCCACGCCCGACTGGTTCTATAATTTTGAGTATATGAAGGAGGTAACCAGAGGGTATGATGCGCACGAGGACCTGTTCGTTCCGGGTTTTTTTGAAGTAAGCATAAAGAAAGGCGAAAGTGTGATATTCTCAGCTTCAACATCCGAGCAGATAACCTCATCGTTAACGCGCAAATTTAATGCTGAGATTCTCCGACGCCCCAAAAAGGATAGTTTTGAGAATTGCCTTCGCAATTCGGCGCATCAGTTTATCATTAAGAAAGGCAAAAAGACCGAGATAATTGCCGGATACCCCTGGTTTGGCAGATGGGGGCGCGATACGTTCATAGCCCTTCCCGGGCTTACTCTCTCCACCAATGAGCCTAAACTCTGTAAGGATGTGTTAGACACCATGTCGTCCGAGTTGAAGAACGGCCTTTTCCCCAACATGGGCAATGCCAAATCATCGGCTTTCAACTCTGTTGATGCTCCGCTTTGGTATTTCTGGGCCATTCAAATGTATGCAAAGCATACAGGCGATTCAAAAGGGGTGTGGACGCTCTATGGCAAAAAAATGAAATCCATACTGGCTGCATACCGCGATGGATTACCTTATAATATTAAGATGCATGATAATGGCCTGGTTTGGGCCGGAGAGAAAGGCGTTGCCCTTACCTGGATGGATGCCATTGTGCATGGAAAACCCGTAACGCCACGAATAGGGTACGCTGTGGAAATTAATGCCCTGTGGTATAATGCCATCATGTTCACCCTTGAGTTGGCCCGAGAGAATCGGGACAGCAGGTTTGTAAAGGAATGGGAACCCATTGCTCAAACGGTGGCACAGTCGTTCAGAGAGGTATTCTGGTACGAGAAGAAGGAATACCTGGCCGATTATGTTGATGAGGAGGGGCAGAATATTTTTGTGAGGCCCAACCAGATATTCGCCGCTTCGTTGCCCTATAGCCCAATTACCGATGATATGAAACGTGGGGTTCTTGAAGTGGTGGAAAAAGAGCTGTTTACCCTTAAGGGGTTACGTACACTTTCCCCGTTAAATCAACATTACCAGGGAAGATACGAAGGAGATCAGGCGACCCGCGATTCGGCCTACCATCAGGGAACGGCTTGGCCCTGGCTCCTTGGACATTTCATGGAAGCTTACTACCTCATCCATGGAAAAGCGGCTAATGCGTTGGCGAAAAAGATACTTGAGTCCTTTGAGGAGGACATGAATCAACATGGCATTTGTTCCATATCCGAAATTTACGATGGCGATCCGCCCCAGCGCCCGAGAGGGGCCATATCGCAGGCATGGAGCGTGGCAGAAATTCTGCGTATTAAGCGATTATACGAAATGAACACATAAATATCTTGAACAAGGCATGAGAGTGTTAATGTTTGGGTGGGAATTCCCACCCCATATTTCGGGAGGGCTTGGAACGGCTTGTTTTGGCCTTACCCGGGGGCTCGCAAAACACGGCGTGAAGATGATTTTTGTTGTTCCCAAAGCCTATGGCGACGAGGATCAATCTGCCGTTCGCCTTCTCCCTGCCGAGGATGTTGATGTCAGTCATACAGCCGTTGAGTTGGAAGAGTTCTGGAAGCAGATCAGCTATATGGAGATCGGCTCAAACATCGTTCCTTATGTTGGTCCCGAAGAGTTTGAAAGGATGATGTCGGGCAAAGAACTCGATGGTGTCAACCAGCACGTTTCATCATCATCCGGTAAGTTTCGGTTTTCGGGAAAATATGGCAAGGATTTAATGTCGGAAGTTTCGCGATACGCCCTTGTGGCTGCCAGTATTGCTGCCCGTGAGCAGTTCGACATCATCCATGCCCACGACTGGCTGACATACCTGGCCGGAATATCGGCCAAGCTGATCTCGGGGAAACCCCTGGTGGTGCATATGCATGCCACTGAATTTGACAGAAGCGGAGAGAATGTCAATCAGGCAGTTTACGACATTGAAAGGAAAGGACTGCACATGGCAGATATGGTGATTGCCGTGAGCCATTTAACCCGGAATATCGTTATTAACCGTTTCGGAGTGCCCGAGGACAAGGTGGTTACTGTGCATAATGCGGTTGACTTTTCGAGTATTAGCGATTTTCCCGAGGTTAAACGATGGGTTGACGAAAAGGTAGTTACTTTTTTAGGGCGTGTTACTTACCAGAAGGGACCGGACTATTTTATTGAGGCGGCAAACAGGGTAATTAAAAAGTATCCCAATGTCAGATTTGTAATGGCAGGTAGTGGCGATATGCTTAACCGGATGATCCGCAGGGCAGCCGAACTGGGGATATCCAATAAGTTCCATTTCACCGGATTCCTTAAAGGGGACGAAGTGAATAGAATGTTTGCCATTAGCGATGTTTACGTCATGCCCTCCGTTTCGGAGCCATTTGGCATCAGCCCTTTGGAAGCCATGCGGAGCAATGTTCCGGTAATCATTTCAAAACAGTCGGGTGTGGCAGAAGTGCTGCGGCATGCTCTTAAGGTCGATTTCTGGGATATTGATGCCATGGCCGATTGCATCTACGGTTTGCTTAATTACGAAGCTTTGTCAACCTATTTTAAAAGGTATGGGCAGGAAGAGGTGAATAGCCTAAAATGGGAAAATGCAGCCCTTGAGGTTAAAAAGGTGTATCAATCAGTCCTGGGCTGGGGATAACCTGCTCAAATGCCAAGCACAATTATGAAAGGAATAACTCAATATCTAAAACAACAATAGCATGAAAACAATATGTTTCTACTTCCAGGTTCATCAGCCATTCAGGCTACGCCGTTACCGGTTCTTCGATATTGGGCAGTACCATAACTACTTCGACGAGTACGCAAACCGTTCCATCATGCGCAAAGTGGCCGAAAAGTGCTACCTGCCTACCAACAACCTGATGCTTTCACTCATCAACGAGTTTGGGAATCGTTTCAAAATATCCTACTCCATATCGGGGACAGCCCTCGACCAGTTTGAAATGTATGCTCCGGATGTTCTCGATTCTTTCCGAAGGCTGGCTGAAACTGGCTCGGTTGAGTTCATCGCCGAAACCTATTCTCACTCCCTTTCGGCATTGAAATGCCGGGAAGAGTTTGAAAAACAGGTTAATGCTCAAACCAATAGGATTGAGCAACTTTTTGGCCAGAAACCTACCACATTCCGAAATACCGAGCTTATCTATTCCGACGAGATTGGTGCCATGGTTGCCGATATGGGCTACAGGGCAATGCTCACCGAGGGAGCCAAGCACATTCTGGGGTGGAAGAGTTCCAATTATCTATACACCAATTCTATTAATCCCAAGCTAAAATTGCTGTTAAAGAATTTTCAGTTGAGCGACGACATTGCATTCCGCTTTTCCAACAGGGATTGGGAGGAGTGGCCATTGACTACCGAGAAGTATGTGCATTGGCTCAATAGTATCAATCCTAAGGATGAGATAATTAACCTTTTCATGGACTACGAGACCTTTGGTGAGCATCAATGGGCCGAAACGGGAATATTTGATTTCATGAGGGCACTCCCCGGAAGGGTTTTTGCTTACACAGATTTTGAGTTTTTAACTCCGGCCGAAGCGGCCAGGAAGCATCAGCCCATTGCCTCCATGCATGTTCCTTACCCCATAAGCTGGGCTGATGAGGAGAGGGACCTGACGGCATGGCTTGGTAACGAAATGCAGAACGATGCTTTCAATAACCTTTACAGCCTCGTTCAGAAAATCAATAAAATCGACAACCCCGACATACAGCGCGACTGGCGCTATCTCCAAACAAGCGACCATTTCTACTACATGTGTACCAAGTGGTTTAGCGATGGCGACGTGCATAAATACTTCAATCCCTACGACACACCCTACGATGCCTTCATAAACTTTATGAACGCTTTCAGCGATTTTAAGATCAGGGTCGATGAGTGTGCAAAAGCGGAGCTGGAAGGCAAAGAAGACGAAATGCCCCTCGATGTACAGGATGTGGATGTTTTGATTGCTGAGTATGAGAATAAGTTGAAAACCTTGAAGGCTATCAAATCTGAAAAAACGTCATCAAAAAAACGGACTACTTCCAAAACCCCATCTGACAAGGCTCCAAAAAAGTCGGTTGCCAAACCAAAAGCTGCTGAGAAGAAGACCGTAAAAAAGACGTCAACGAGTAAGGCGCAATCAAAGCCAAAGCAGAAGTAGAGCAGGTTTTTTCCATATTATCTTATTTGAACCCTAATACCTATGAAAGAAAAACTGTTAAAACCCGATTACTTATTTGAGGTAAGTTGGGAAATCTGTAATAAGGTTGGAGGCATCCATACGGTAATCTCAACCAAGGCCTTAACTCTTGTTGAAGAGTATAAAAACAACCTTATCCTGATTGGTCCCGATGTATGGCGCGATACTGAAAGCAATCCTGAATTCATTGAGGATATGCAACTCCTCTCGTCGTGGAAGAACAAGGCTTCTGAGGAGGGCTTAAGGTTGAGGATAGGAAGATGGAATATTGAGGGAAAGCCTTTGGCCATTATCGTTGATTTTACCCAGTTCTTTTCCAAGAAGGACGAAATCTTTAAAGAGTTCTGGGAGGAGTACAAGCTCGATTCCATTTCGGGCCAGTGGGATTACGTTGAACCGGCACTCTTTGGTTATGCTGCCGGAAAAGTTATCGAAAGCTTTACCCGCTTTCAGTTAACCCAACGGCACCGTATTGTTGCTCAATTCCACGAATGGATGACCGGAACCGGACTCCTTTACCTGAAAAAGTACGTTCCTCAGATTGGCACTATCTTTACTACACATGCCACTGTGATGGGACGTTGTATTGCCGGGAATGGAATTCCTCTGTACAGCAAACTCAATATGTTCAATGCCGAACAGAAAGCAGCTGAGTTCAATGTTATTTCAAAACAATCGCTTGAGAAGGTATCGGCAGTTGAAGCCGATTGCTATACAACCGTGAGCGATATAACGGCCAGGGAGTGCAAACAATTCCACGGGAAAGAGGTTGATATTGTTACGCCAAATGGCTTTGAGAATAGCTTTGTGCCAGTGGGCGAAGAGTTTAATCTCAGGCGCATAGAAGCAAAGGTGAAGTTTTACGAGGTTGCTGAAGCCCTTTTGGCTCACGATGTGTCGAAAGATGCGCTTGTGGTTGGCATCAGCGGCAGGTATGAGTTTAAAAACAAGGGGATTGACGTGTTCATCGAGGCAATGGCCAAGTTGAATAGCTGCCCCGAGTTGAATCGTGAAGTGTTGGCCTTTATTCTCATACCCGGGGGACACCACGGCCCGCGCAAGGATGTTTTCAAAAACCTTCAGGAGAAGGACAATGAAAACATTGTTGTGCTTAGCGACACCCACGTAACCCATTACCTCAACGACCCTGAGAACGACCCGATTCTTAACCGCTTCAAAGCGGTAGGCCTCAATAACTCAACCAACGACAAGGTGAAAATTTTCTTTGTCCCCTCATATCTCCAAGGGAACGACGGAATATTCAATATGCACTACTGGGATCTGCTTATCGGGATGGATGTTTCCGTATTCCCCTCTTACTACGAACCATGGGGATACACACCTCTTGAGAGTTTGGCTTTCCATGTTCCAACCATTACAACCACTTTGGCCGGATTCGGGCTTTGGGTGAACACCTACTACAAGAAAGACCATCCCGGCATAACGGTTATAGATCGCACCGATGACAATGATGGTTTTGTCATTGATCAAATTGCATCCACCATTTGCCGATACTCCACTTTGTCGCATGAACAGCAAAATGCTTACAGACAAAATGCGTTGGATGTTTCGCAGATCGCCTTATGGCAGAATTTGATAACACACTACAAGGAGGCATATGGAGTAGCACTTCAGAAAGCGGGACAGCGTACACAGCAATTCATGGATACCGATCGTGAGGAACAATTACCATCCGTTGAAAAGCAGTATCTTATCAATAAACCCAACTGGGTAAGGCTTATAATTCAGAAGAATATTCCGGAGAAGCTTGCTGCTCTCGATGAACTTTCGAAAAATATGTGGTGGTGCTGGAATCCCGATGCCATCGACCTGTTCGAATCCATAGATGTTGAACTGTGGCAGGAGTGCGAGAAGAACCCCATTATGTTCCTCGATAAAATACCCTATAACCGTTTCGTTGAACTTGAAAAGGACGAGGATTTCCTTAAAAAGTTGAATAGGGTGTACAAGCATTTTAACGAGTACATGAAGAAAAAATCGGGAAGGAAAGGCCCCAAAATAGCTTACTTAAGCATGGAGTACGGGCTTCATTCCAGCCTTAAGCTGTACTCTGGTGGCTTGGGAGTGCTTGCCGGCGATTATTTAAAGGAGGCCTCTGACAGGAACGTCCCACTTTGTGCTGTAGGGCTATTCTACCGTTATGGATATTTCACACAACAGCTTTCATCAACGGGGCAACAGATTGCCGCTTACGATCAGCAGAATTTTGCACAAACACCTGCCATCCCGGTTAGGCATCACAACGGGAAATGGAAAACGGTGAGCGTTGCATTCCCCGGTCGGGTTATAACTGTCCGCATCTGGAGGATTGATGTGGGAAGGACTGAGTTATACCTGCTTGATACTGACCATGAAGACAATCAACCCCAGGATAGGCACATCACCCATCATCTTTACGGCGGAGATTGGGAAAATCGATTTAAGCAGGAGATGATCCTCGGTATTGGAGGCATTCGTGCTTTGGAAGAAATAGGGATACGCCCCGATGTCTTTCACCTTAACGAGGGCCATGCTGCTTTTGCCGGGCTCGAACGCCTACGAAAGTTTATTATCGATGGTAAGTTCTCCTTTGCAGAGTCGCTTGAAATAGTGAGGGCGTCCAGCCTCTTCACTACGCATACCCCCGTGCCTGCCGGCCACGACTCATTCCTTGAAGATACCCTACGTACTTACATGACCCACTATCCCGAAAGGTTGGGAATTACCTGGGAACAATTCATGGACCTCGGTAAACTAAACCCCGGTGATAAAGATGAGCGATTCTCCATGAGTTACCTTGCGGCCAATCTATCTCAGGAGGTGAATGGTGTAAGCTGGTTGCACGGCGAGGTGAGCAGGAAAATGTTTGTCGATTTGTGGCAGGGTTACTTCCCCGGCGAACTGCACGTTGGCTATGTAACCAACGGGGTTCATTATCCCACATGGACATGCCCTGAAATTAGAAGCCTTTTAGAGCATAATGTGAAGGATAAAACTTATCAGAATAATCCCGTTTGGGAAAATATTTACCATACCTCCGATGAGAAGCTGTGGAGCGTTACCAATGCTCAAAGGGAAAAACTGATAAATTACATCCGTGAGCGTTTAGCCAATCCGCAGATCGTTAAGTACGAGAGTCCGAGGCATGTGGTTGAGATACAGGAGAAGCTCCGCAGCGATGTACTTACCATAGGATTTGCCCGTAGGTTTGCAACCTATAAAAGGGCACACCTGCTGATCCGTGATTTGGATAGATTAAACAACATCGTGAACAACAAGGAGATGCCCGTGCAGTTTATTTTTGCCGGAAAGGCACACCCCAACGATAAGGCAGGGCAGGATTTAATTCGCAAGCTGGTTGAGGTTAGTAAGCTGCCTGCATTCGTTGGTAAGTTTCTATTCCTTCAGAACTACGATATGGATTTGGCCAGCAAGATGGTGCAGGGTGTCGATATTTGGCTCAACACGCCCACACGACCCCTGGAAGCATCGGGTACAAGCGGCATGAAAGCAGTGATGAACGGAGCTCTGCATTTTAGCGTTCTCGATGGCTGGTGGGTTGAAGGGTATCAAAAGGGTGCCGGTTGGGCTCTTCCCATGGAGCGGACATATATCCAGCAGGAGTTTCAGGATGAACTCGATGCTGAGATGATCTATACCATGCTCGAGAATGAAATAATACCCATGTTCTACAGGAGAAATGATGATGGGGTACCTGAGGAGTGGGTTTCGTGCCTGAAAAAATCCATCGCATCGGTTGCTTCGCAGTTTACCACTACCAGAATGATGGAAGATTACGAGGAGCGTTTTTACCACAAGCTTTACCTGCGATCCAACAGGCTGGCCGAAAACGACTATGAGCTTGCAAAACGTTTGGCAGCATTCAAGCGTAAGGTTGCCCGCAACTGGGAGAGCCTCGAAATAATAACTGCCGAGCAGTTTGACACTTCGCGTCAGGCAATTGTTTTAGGGAAAGAGTACACTTCCGAAGTCGTTCTCGATCTCGGGAGCCTTAATCCCGATGAAGTTGGAGTGGAACTTGTTATTGTGGAGCTGGTTGAAAATGGTGACATTACCGTAAAACATGCTCAGGAATTTGATCTTGAACACGTTGAAGAAACCAGAGCAATCTACCATTTGGCATTTACCCCCAACGACCCCGGCGTTTACGACGCCGGCATTAGGATATATGCCAAAAATAAGGAGTTGCCCCATCGTATGGACTTTAACCTTGTAAGGTGGGTATAGGGTTGGGGTAAAATCACAGAGCGATTTAAAAAAAAAGCCGATTAAATCGGCTTTTTTTCTATTTTTAACGCCATCTTCTTACTGATAATGTTAGTTACAAAGGATTATAGCCAAATCGATTTTAAAGGGCCCGTTGCAACCATCGGTTTTTTCGATGGTGTTCATTTGGGTCACAGAAAAATTTTACAAAGAACGGTGGATAAAGCCAAAGAGGTAGGTAAGCCAAGCATGGTTATTACGCTTTGGCCACATCCCCGAATTGTCCTGAATAAGGATGTCGAATCATTCCGATTGCTTAATACGCTTGAAGAGAAACAGAAGTTAATCTCGGAATTGGGTATTGATGCCATGCTTATCCTGGATTTTACCCTTTCATTCTCCCGCCAATCAGCACATCACTTTGTGCAGGATATGCTCATCGGCAGACTGGGGGTTTCAAATCTGGTTATTGGTTACAATCATGTTTTTGGCCACAAAGGACAAGGCAATTTCCAATTGCTTAAGGAGATGGAGCCTCAGGGCAACTATAAAACGTTTCAGGTTGACCCTATGCAGATTGATGGAGTTAATGTCAGCTCTACAAAGATTCGAGTTGCCCTTGAGCAGGGGAATCTGGCATTGGCCAATCAAATGTTGAGCCGCCCCTATGAGCTGAGCGGAACCATTGAGGGTGGTAAACAAATAGGACGGTCCATAGGTTACCCAACGGCCAATATTGCCCCATCAAATCCCAATAAACAAATTCCCGGCGATGGTGTTTATGCCGTATGGGTCGATTACAATGGGGTTTCATACCCTTCCATGCTGAACGTTGGTAAAAATCCCACCGTAAGCGCAAACTCCGACCGAACCATCGAAGCGCACATCATTGGCTTCGATAAGAATATTTATGATGAGCAGATTACGGTACGGTTCATTGAAAAAATTAGGGAAGAAGAAGTTTTCCCATCGCTGGATCACCTTAAGGAACAGCTGGCAAAGGATAAGATAACAACATTGAAAGTTCTTGGTTGTAAATAGTTTACTGTTGGCATACGTTTAAAATATTAACCTTACCTTTGCATGTTGACACTACGTACGAAGTTGGATAAAGAATCGGACATTTTTTAAAATAGGAATATAAAGGTTATGGAACAGGTAATTACTGACACACTACCCTATAAAGTTAAGGATATCACATTGGCCGATTGGGGCAGAAAAGAGATTGGCATTGCCGAAAAGGAAATGCCCGGATTGATGGCCATTCGCAATAAGTATTCAGCAGAAAAGCCTTTGAAAGGGGCAAGAATTTCCGGATCGTTGCACATGACCATTCAAACAGCCGTCCTCATCGAAACCCTTGTTGAGCTGGGGGCCGATGTGCGTTGGGCAAGTTGTAACATCTTTTCAACGCAGGATCATGCTGCCGCAGCCATTGCACAAAGAGGGATTCCGGTTTTCGCATGGAAAGGCGAAACCCTTGAGGAGTACTGGTGGTGTACTGCACAGGCGCTGACTTTCCCCGGGGGAAAGGGGCCGAATCTGGTGGTTGACGATGGTGGCGATGCAACCCTCCTGATCCACCTTGGATATAAGGCCGAGGATGACCCTTCGGTACTGAATAAAAAACCCGAAAGCATTGAAGAAGGAGAGATTCTTAACCTTTTGAAGAAGATTTTGGTTCAGGATAACGGCAAGTGGCACAGAATGGTGAAAGAGTGGAAAGGTGTATCGGAGGAGACAACCACGGGTGTTCATCGGCTTTACCAGATGAAGGAGAGAGGAGAACTGCTGGTACCGGCCATAAATGTGAATGACTCGGTAACCAAAAGCAAGTTCGATAACCTTTACGGCTGCCGCGAATCGCTGGCCGATGGCATTAAACGTGCCACCGATGTAATGATTGCAGGCAAGGTGGTGGTTGTTCTTGGCTATGGCGATGTGGGAAAAGGTTGTGCAAAAAGTATGCGTTCATACGGTGCAAGGGTTATAGTCACCGAGATTGATCCCATTTGCGCCCTACAGGCTTCAATGGAAGGCTTCGAGGTGAAAACAATGGAGGATACCCTCGACGAGGGTAATATTTTCGTTACCGCTACCGGCAATTGCGATGTGATTACCCTTGATCATATGTTGGCCATGAAGGATCAGGCCATCGTTTGCAATATTGGTCACTTCGACAACGAGATACAGGTTGAGAAATTGAATAATGCTGCGGGGGTAAGAAAAGAAACTGTTAAGCCACAGGTAGATCAGTACTACCTGCCCAATGGTCGTTCCATTTTCATTCTGGCCGAAGGGCGATTGGTTAACTTGGGCTGTGCCACAGGCCATCCCAGTTTTGTAATGAGCAACAGCTTTACAAACCAAACCCTGGCACAGCTCGAACTTTGGAAGAATGAGATGCCCATTGATGTTTACCGTTTACCCAAACATCTCGACGAAGAAGTGGCTCGCTTACACCTTGATCAGTTGGGAGTTAAACTGACAAAACTTACAAAAAAACAGGCCGATTATATTGGGGTAAATGTCAATGGCCCTTACAAGCCGGATCATTATCGCTACTAAAAGTTCATGTATTTCTAACGTAAGGGCATTCGCCCTTTCTTCAGCCGGAAATGATGACCAACCATATTAAAGTTGCGGTGGATGTGCTGAGAAACGGTGGGCTTATACTTTATCCTACCGATACGGTTTGGGGTATTGGCTGCGATGCTACTAACCCCGAGGCAGTAGCCAAAGTGCATAAATTAAAGCAGCGTGAGGATCACAAGGGCATGCTGGTACTGATCGAGAACCCGGATTGGCTCAATATTTACATGGATACAGTCCCCGAAATAGCCTTGAATTTAATAGAAGTTGCCCATAGGCCTTTAACTATTATCTATCCCAATGCCAGAAATTTGGCATCGAATCTCATTGCCCCCGACGGCAGCATTGGAATAAGGATAGTGCACCATCCCTTTTGCGAACAGCTTATTAGGGTTTTTGGCAAACCGATAGTGTCCACTTCGGCCAACTTGTCGGGACAACCCTTGCCCGGTAGCTTTGGCGAAATTGACAGGACCATTGTTAATGGTGTGGATATGGTGGTTCCTGAGGAATACTGTACAATACACAGTTCTTCGCCGTCAGGTATTATCAGAGTAGGCTTGAGGGGTGAGGTTGAAGTAATCAGACAATAGTTGACCAAATGATGAATACACAAACAGGAATAGAAGGATTCAACCATTCCCACACCATTCAGATTCGTTTCAACGATATTGATATTCTGGGGCATGCCACAAATTCAGTATATCAGCAGTATTTCGATTTGGGAAGAATGGCATATTTCAGGGAGGTTTTTGGAACTGAATTAGATTGGCAAAAAGAGGGCTTGGTTCTGGTCAGCATAAGCATTGATTACCTTACTCCTATTGAACTTAATCACAGCATCGAGGTGCTTTCAAAAGTGGTAAGGTTGGGGAATAAGAGCTTAGAGATGGTTCAAAAACTATTCAACCGCACCACCGGAGAAGTTGCTGCTGAAAGTAAGGCCGTTATGGTAGGCTACAGCGCCAAAAACCGGCAGAGCATTCCCATTCCCACGCATTGGCGGCAACAGATTTCGCTTTTTGAAACCGATTTACCCGTGGAGAATAGATTAGGGTAAGCCTTCGGGAATATCCATTGTGATGGTTCTACTATCTTCGTCCACGTTGCGGATGAAATCGGGATTGGCAGGGATTAACGTATGATTCCCGGTTTCCTGGCGGACTTGAAAAACCAGATTTCCCGAAAAATCTTCTACATGTGTTATGGTGCCGTGCTTAACGCCATCGGGTGTGATTACGGTATAACCGACCAGATCTTCGCTATATGGTTGGCTTTTCCCATCAGTTTTCTTTACAGGAGCATAAACTTTGCTGTTGATCAGTTCCTGAGCTTGGTCTTTAGTGGTAATCCCTTCGAAAGTTACTATTGAACTCCCATCGCCTTTGCTTCTTAGCGATTCCACAAAAAAAGGAACCGGTATCCCATCAATGGTAAGGAATACCGATTCCAAAGTTTGTTCTTCAGGGTCGAAACTGACCGTCCAAATTAGCTGTAATTCGCCATTAACGCCATGCGTGCGCTGAATAGTCCCAATTTCAGCAAGACGGGGAAGCTTCATGAAGAGTGACCCTAATTTTCAGCGGGTGTGCCTTCGGGAGTATCATCCTGCTTTTCGGCAACGGGCTCATCGACCTGTTGTTCCTCTGCAGGGGATGATTCCTCCTGGGCTGACGCTTCAGCCTCTTTTGCAGCCTCAGCGGCCAACTTTTTGGCCAATTCCTGCTCACGGGCCTGACGAATCTTCGATTCGGCTTCAATGCGCTGTGCCATAACCTCTTTTTGGCCTTTGGCAATACGCTCTTTCTTCTCCCTGATCTTCGATTCTTTTTCTTGCAGCCAGTTTTGGAATTTCTCCTCGGCTTGTTCCTGGGTTAAAGCACCTTTCTTAACCCCTTCAAGCAAATGCTTTTTCAATAAAACACCTTTGTACGATAGGATAGCCCTAACGGTGTCGGTAGGTTGAGCGCCTTTCTGCAGCCAGTCCAATGCCCTATCAAAGTTCAATTCAATAGTAGCAGGATCTGTGATAGGATTGTATGAACCAACCCTTTCAATAAATCTGCCATCCCGTGGCGCCCTGCTATCTGCCACCACTATATGGTAGAAAGGTGCTTTCTTCCTTCCGTGGCGGCTAAGTCTAATTTTTACAGGCATACTTAATCACGCTTTTTTGGTTAAACCTACTTTTTTGCCGCGCAAAGGTATAATTTTTTTATCAATGGATATCATGTTCGCCATTTTTTCGTGATATAAAATTGGAACATATTACAATAACAATTCAAAATTAATTGTAAAATAGGGTAATGTTCAGATATTCTGTCGTTTGTGTTTAATTTAACCAATCTGATGGATTAAAAAATTGATGTAATCGTTAAAATTTGGGAATAATACCATCCATGGCTGAATCCATTGTTTTTTTAACGGCTAAAGAAACAGTTTCTTGTCATTATGTGTCACAAATTGAAGTAGTTAATAAATAACTGTTGATATCTTTTCTTTTCCTAAAGTTATCAACATTCCCTTATAAAAGGGTACCGAATAGCTAACTTTGAAAATGGGTAATTCTTCAGAAATAATTAAGCATTATATTGATATTAAGATGAGTAAGTTTGTCCACCTTCATGTTCACACGCAGTATTCCATTCTCGATGGAGCTTCAAGTATAAATGGCATAGTTGATAAGGCCAAAAAGCTTGGGATGAAGGGAGTTGCCATAACTGATCATGGCAATATGTTTGGGATCAAAGAATTCCTTAATGTTGTGGCAAAGGTGAATGAGCCCATATTCTCAGACATAAGAGCCATAAAGGACGAGATAGAATCGAAAAAAGGTGGTAGTCCTTCTCAGGAACCTGTTTCTGACCAGCTGGCTGAACTGGAAGAGAAACTGGTTGAACTGCAGGGCAAGATTTTTAAACCCATTGTGGGATGCGAGGCCTATATTGCCTCCAGCAGTCGTTTTCAACGTGCTGAAAAGGATGACAGGGGAGGCGATCATCTTGTGCTTTTGGCCAAGAATAAGGAGGGATACCACAACCTCGTTAAGCTGGTTTCATATTCTTGGACTGAAGGGTACTACTATAAACCCCGCATGGACAAGGAGCTTCTCAGACAATATAGCAAAGGGATTATTGCAAGTTCTGCTTGCCTTGGCGGCGAAATTCCCCAGGCTATCCTTTCTGGCAATGTAAAACGTGCCGAGGAGTTGGTATATGAGTACAAGGACATTTTTGGCGATGATTTTTACCTTGAGGTAATGCTACACCCTGTGAGTCCCGGAGGTTTCTCGGAGGATACATACCAGGGTCAGCTTAAAGTTAATAAAGTAATTTTCGAACTTTCGGCCAAAACGGGGGTGAAGTGTATAGCCACCAATGATGTTCATTTTGTTGATGCCGAAGATGCTCAGGCGCACGACAGGCTCATCTGCATTAACACGGCGAAAGAAGTGGACGACCCCAATCGCTTGCACTATACCATGCAGGAGTTTCTTAAAAGTGAGGCCGAGATGCATGAGCTTTTCCCAGACCATCCCGAAGCCATCTATAACACCCTTGAAGTAGCCGATAAGGTGGAGGTGTACTCCATTGACCACGAACCCATTATGCCTCATTTTGAGTTGCCAAAGGAGTTCCCCGATGAGAATGGCTACCTAAGACACCTTACTTACCAAGGGGCCACTGCGCGTTGGGGTGAAAACCTTACGGACGAAATACGTGAAAGAATCGACTTCGAACTTAGCGTTATAGCCCGTATGGGGTATCCCAGCTACTTCCTGATCGTATGGGATTTTCTGAAGGCAGCCAGAGAGATGGGCGTATCCGTTGGCCCGGGCAGGGGATCAGCAGCTGGTTCAGCTGTGGCATACTGCCTGAGGATTACCGACATAGATCCCATTAAGTATGATCTGCTTTTTGAGCGCTTCCTCAATCCCGAGCGCATATCCATGCCCGATATCGATATCGATTTTGATGAGGACGGCAGGGAGGATGTGCTGAAGTGGGTGGTTAACAAGTACGGTAAGCAAAGGGTGGCGCATATAATTACCTTTGGCACCATGGCTGCAAAAATGGCCATACGCGATGTGGCTCGGGTTCAAAAGTTGCCACTTCCCGAGGCCGACAGGCTGGCAAAATTGGTTCCCGAGCGTCCCGGAATAACGCTTGCTACGGCTTACAAGGAGAGCCCTGATCTGCTCGAGAGCAGAAAATCGGGAAGCGATCTGGTACGTTCAACCCTTCAGTATGCCGAATTTTTGGAAGGGTCTATAAGGCAGACAGGGGTTCATGCCTGCGGAATAATCATTGGCCGCGACAATCTGGAAGATCATATCCCTATTTGTACGGCAAAGGATACTGAACTAAATGTTACCCAATACGATGGAACTCATGTTGAATCGGTTGGTCTTTTAAAAATGGACTTTTTGGGGCTTAAAACCCTTTCCATTATCAAGGATGCTGTTGAGATAATCAAGGAATCGAAGGGCCAAATAATTGACGTTGACAATCTTCCGCTGGACGATACGAAAACATATGAACTCTATTCAAGGGGCGAAACAACGGGGCTGTTCCAGTTTGAGTCTTCTACCATGAGAAGGCATTTACGCAATCTGGTGCCCAATCGATTTGAGGATTTAATTGCCATGAACGCCCTCTATCGGCCAGGGCCCATGGACTATATACCCAGCTATATCAATCGAAAGCATGGTTTTGAAGAAATTGAGTACGATATCCCCGAAATGGAAGAATTTCTTGGGGATACCTACGGCATAACGGTTTATCAGGAGCAGGTGATGCTTCTGTCGCAGAAATTGGCAGGTTTCACCAAGGGCGAAGCCGATTCGCTCAGAAAGGCAATGGGCAAGAAGAAAAAGAGCGAAATGGATAAGTTGAACGAGAAGTTTATCAGCGGATGCCAAATAAACGGTTACGACAAGAAAAAGGCTGAGAAGGTATGGGGTACCTGGGAATCGTTTGCCCAGTATGCCTTTAACAAATCGCACTCCACATGCTATGCACTGGTTTCGTACCAGACAGCATATCTTAAAGCACACTATCCCAGCGAGTATATGGCGGCTGTACTCAGCCGAAACCTTTCCGATATCAAGAAGATTACCCTTTTTATGGATGAGTGTAAGCGAATGGGCATTCAGGTGTTGGGTCCTGACGTGAACCACAGCAATTTGAAGTTTACCGTTATGCCTAACGGCGACATCCGCTTTGGGCTTGCTGCCATAAAGGGCGTGGGCGAAGCAGCAGTTGCCAACATTGTGGAGGTACGAAAGGCGGGTATGTTTAAGGATATTTTCGATTTTGTTGAGCGTGTTAATATTCAGGCTGTCAATAAAAAGAGTATCGAAGCCCTAGTATTAGCCGGAGCCTTGGACAATCTGGGAGATATAAAACGTTCATACTATTTTGCTGTGGATGAAAAGGGTATAACCTATGCCGAGCAGCTCATGCGTTACGGCTCCAGGGTGCAGCAAGAGAGGCAAAATGTACAGCAAACCCTCTTTGGAGCCATGGGCAGCGGGTTTGAATTGAAAAAGCCTGAAATCCCCAATGCTAACGAATGGCCTTTGTTTGAGAAGCTTAAAAAGGAAAAAGAGGTAATTGGAATTTTCCTTTCGGCTCATCCATTAGATTCATTTAAATTCGAAATAGATAGTTTCTGCAATGTAACTCTTAGCGATTTTGAATCCCCCGAGCAGTTCAAAGGTAAAGAGTTGACCGTAGCAGGAGTCGTTTCTTCGGCCAAAGTGCTCACAGCGAAAAATGGAAATCACTACGGAAGATTAACCATTGAAGATTTTTCCACTTCATTTGAGATAACCCTTTTTGGGAAAGACTTTGAGAATAATCGCAAGTATTTTTACAACGATTACCCCTTGCTGGTGAAGGGCAGTTTTAAAAAGGACCGTTTCAAGGAAGATCTGCTGGTTTTTAACGTTACGAGTATTAGTATGCTTTCCGAAGTGAGAGATGAACTGATCAAGAAACTTACCGTTAACATTATGATTGATGACCTAACCACTGATATTGTTGACTCCATTGGGGCAGTGGTGTCAAAAGAGAAGGGGAAGGTGCTGCTGAATTTTAGGGTAATCGATGCTGAAACTAAAACATCGTTAGGAATGTTCTCCCGATCCGTCAGGGTGAATATTACCAACGAATTGATTGCGCAGTTGAAAAAACTTCCGGTAAGCCTTAAGGTCAACTAAATTCATTTACTTTGGAAAAAAATTGGTTTGAAAACTTTTCTCAGATAAAACTGTTATTTTTAGCAAAAAAAATCTTAAAAAATGGCAATAGCAATTACAGACTCCAGCTTTGAGGAGATGGTTTTAAAATCCGACAAGCCTGTCCTTCTGGATTTCTGGGCTGAGTGGTGCGCCCCCTGCAGGATGATTGCACCATTTGTTGAACAGCTCTCGCAAGAGTATGAAGGGAAGGCTGTTGTAGGCAAGGTTGATGTGGACAGCAATCCGCAAATTGCAGGGAAATACGGAATCCGCAATATCCCTACCATCCTCTTTTTCAAGAACGGCAACATGGTGGATAAACAGGTGGGTGCTGTTCCCAAGAATACCCTTGCGGCAAAGTTGGACGCATTGCTATAGCATACGTTCCCTTTACTGCTGCTCATTTATCTGAGGCAATACAGTGAGTATTGGCCACAGGATTTCTATTTCTTATGGTTAAAAACTTATTTACCTGAATAACTAATATGCGTGTTTGCGTTTTTTGTGCTTCGAGCGCAAAGGTTGATCCCATCTATTTCGACAACACCCGACTTGTTGCCGAGGAATTGGTTAATGCAGGTACCACCATTGTGTACGGCGGCGGAGCTGTCGGGCTAATGGGATGCCTTGCCGATACTGCGTTGTCCCTTAACGGAACCGTTGAGGGAATTCTCCCCCGATTTATGGAGAAAGTGGAGTGGGGTCATAAAGGCCTAAGCCGGTTGGTGTTGGTGAAAGATATGAGCGATCGCAAAAAGAGGATGATTGATAAGGTTGACGCCGTTGTAGCGCTACCGGGCGGATGTGGCACTCTTGAGGAGTTGATGGAGGTTTTCACCCTAAAACGACTTGGAAAGTTTACAAAACCGATTGTGGTGCTTAACACCAACAAGTTTTATCACCATTTGGAGATGCTGGTTGAGAGGATGGTGGATGAGAAATTTTTACGTCCGGAGCATAAGAACATGTGGACATTTGTTGATCATCCGTCCGAGGTAATACCGGCCATTGTCAATGCCCCACAGTGGGGCAAATCGGCCATTAAGTACGCTGCCGTCTAACTGCTGGCTACCAGATTCCGATAGGTGAAGAGCTTATTGGTCCCCATCTGATCGAATGAATGGAGAGTACCCTGGAAGGATGGTGCTTTTACCCCATCCCCAAAAAAATCGTTCCCGACGAATACCCTGATTTCATCCCATAGGTTGCGCTTGATGAAGCTGTTAATGAGTTTTGCCCCACCTTCAATTATAAACGAAATAATCTCCCTTTCGTAAAGCTCTTTGCAAACGTGTGTTTCTATACCCTTGGCAAAGTCGGTGGTGATCATCTCTATATTTGGGATGGAGGCAAAGTTGACCTTATTGGCCTGGGCGCTGGAATTGTTGCCAATGAATACAAGCGATGGCAACGAGCCATCATAGACATGCGATTCCATTGGAAGCCTGAGCAACCTGTCCATCACGATGCGCAGTGGCGCTCTCCCGCTCCATAGGCGTACGTCGAGCCTGGGGTTGTCGTTTGCTACCGTATTGGTTCCCACCATAATGGCCTGCTCTTCACTTCGCCAACGGTGAGTTAAAGTTCTGGCCAGTTCGTTGGATATCCATACCGGAGCAATGGGCTGGTTGGGCTCTCTCACTGCATCAATGAAACCATCGAGAGTTTGAGCCCATTTAAGGATAATGTAGGGTCGCTTTTTGATATGGTAAACAAAAAAGCGGCGATTCAACTCCTTCCCTTCCTTTTCCATCACACCCGAAACTACCTCGCACCCTGACTTTCGAAGAATTTCTATGCCACGCCCTTGCACCTTGGGATTAGGATCCTTGGCGGAAACCACAACTTTTTTTATACCGCTCTCCTTGATAAGATCGGTGCAGGGAGGGGTCTTTCCAAAGTGTGAACAGGGCTCAAGGGAAACGTAAAGGGTGGATTGGCTTAATAGGCTTTTGTCGGTTACAGAGTTGATTGCCACTCGCTCAGCGTGTTCGTGTCCATACTCCTTGTGGAATCCCTCGCCAATAATAGTATTGTTATAAACTACAACTGCACCTACCATGGGGTTTGGAGCCACATGCCCCATCCCCTTTTGGGCCAACTCCAGGCAACGCCCCATGAATATCCTGTCGAGTTTCTGTTGTTCCATATTATTTCTCTAATTTTGTTTTCATCAAAAACACTTTCAACCGGTGGGCAATATAAATATCATTACCTACTATCGGAATATCTGTAACCGTTTAACCCCTCTTTACTCTGAAAATGAGGCAAAACGCATTGCGCAGATACTGCTGCAAAGGGTTACCGGAAAGCCCATCTTCCATTTTCTTGCCAATAATTCCAACACTCTGAGTGCACTTCAACTCAGCGAAGCTGAGGAATACCTTTCGCAGCTAAAGTTACAAAAGCCCATTCAATATATCATTGGCGAGACAGAATTTTTTGGCATCAACCTGCGGATAACTCCCGATGTGCTGATACCACGCCCCGAAACGGAAGAATTGGTTGACTGGGTTATCAAGTCCAATGTGTTGCCTAAGCCAAGAATACTTGATTTTGGCACAGGGTCGGGTTGTATAGCCATTGCATTGGCCAAGAATATAGCGTCATCCGAAGTAACAGCTCTTGACATTTCGCCTGAGGCTATCGCTTTGGCAAAGCAGAATGCCGCAGCTGTAGGGATAGAAGTTGATTTCTTTGTTTTCGATATTCTGGGCAATTCCCCATGGCCAAGCGGGAATCAGTTTGATATAATCGTCAGTAACCCTCCATACGTTCGCGAAAGCGAAAAAAGGCTGATGGGAAAGAATGTACTGGATTTCGAACCCCATATGGCACTGTTTGTAAATGATGGCCAACCCCTAATATTCTACGATGCCATAGCGAGATATGCCGATAGTTTGTTAAAAACGGGAGGAGTAGTTTTTTGTGAGGTTAACGAAGCCTTTGGAAGAGAAACGGCCGATTTATTTGCCATGCACGGCTTTGCCGATGTTCAGGTTAAAGGGGACATCAACGGAAAGGAGAGGATGGTGAAGGCTGTGAAAAAATGAGTATTTTGCGACTAAACAAATGAATACCAAGCGGACTGGATATTTGGATGAGAAAATAGCCCTTGTCAGGGCACAGCGACTTTGCAGCCGAAGGGAAAAGTGCATTTCTGAAGTGAGGAAAGACCTTGTACGGTGGAACGTTGATCCCGGGAGCATGGAAGAAATTGTTAAAACGCTTGTGCGGCAGGGCTACATCGACGAGGAGCGTTACGCTGTAACCTTTGCCCGCGATAGGGTGCATTTAAACCGGTGGGGTTTGAGAAAGGTTGAGTATGCTTTGAAATCAAAGGGCATTTCTGCTTCTAATATCAAAAAGGCCATTGACGAGGTGAGGGAGCTGGTTTCCTTGGAGTCTATTTGTGATCTGATGGAGAAAAAGGCCAGATCGGTGAAGTATTCCAATCCCGAAGAGTTGAAGGTAAAACTTATTCGCTTTGGGCTATCGCGAGGATTCACCTACGATGAGGTGAGCGCTGCCGTTGATATAATTATCAGGCGATAAGCACATTCACGGCATTTATTCCTGATGCTCGCCTTTTCGAAAAGCTATCTCTTCTAAAAGGATTAGGTTAAATGGTGAGAGCCACAGGGGTTACGCCACTTTTAGACGCTTCAGGTTTGCTTTTTCCAACTTTTTAGCTGCATACTTTGCATCAATGGTAACAGTTTCCTGTGGGTTCGAGGGGAGGTCGAACATGGCATCCATCATTATGGCTTCGCAAATGGAGCGTAAGCCACGGGCTCCCAGTTTAAACTCAATGGCCTTATCCACAATGTAGTCCAAAGCATCATCCTTGAACTGCAACTTAATATTGTCCAACTCGAAGAGTTTGATATACTGCTTGGTAATGGCGTTCTTGGGCTCGGTTAGGATATTCCGTAGGGCTTGACGGTCCAACGGATTTAAATAGGTTATAACGGGCAGCCTACCCACTATTTCGGGAATCAATCCATAGGATCTGAGGTCCTGAGGGGTGATGTACTGGAGTAGGTTATCCTTGTCAATCAGGGCCCTTTGCTTGCTGGCACCATAACCCACAACCTGTGTGTTGAGGCGGTGGGCAATTTTCTTTTGAATACCCTCAAAGGCCCCGCCACAAATGAAAAGTATATTGGTTGTGTCCACTTCAATGAGGTGCTGTTCAGGGTGTTTCCGTCCGCCCTGAGGGGGTACGCTCACCTTTGACCCCTCCAGCAGCTTGAGCATGGCCTGCTGAACCCCTTCGCCTGATACGTCGCGGGTAATGGATGGGTTGTCGCTCTTGCGGGCGATTTTATCAATCTCGTCAATGAAAACGATGCCTTTCTCGGCTGCATCCACGTTGTAGTCGGCAACTTGCAGCAACCGTGTGAGAATGGTTTCCACATCTTCGCCCACATATCCGGCCTCAGTGAGTACTGTGGCATCCACAATGGTGAAGGGTACATGTAGCATTCGGGCAATGGTTCTGGCCAGAAGGGTTTTTCCCGTTCCCGTTTCGCCAACCAGCAGGATGTTCGACTTTTCGATTTCCACATCTCCCTCGCCGGGGGTATTGAGCAAGCGTTTGTAATGATTATACACTGCAACGGAGAGATATTTTTTCGCCTCATCCTGTCCAATTACATACTGGTCGAGGAAGGACTTTATTTCCATCGGCTTTAGCAATTTGCTTTTGCTAAAAGCAAACTTACTCTTTTTCTTAAGCTCTTCATTAATAATAAAATTAGCCTGCTCGGCACATAGATCGCAGATAAAGGCGTCAGCACCCGAGATCAGCATATTAACGTCACGCCTTGGGCGACCACAAAATGAACATTTGTCGCTATTTTTCATCCTCGTTTTCTTCAGATTACCCTTGCAAAGGTACGTCTTTTTTATCACTTTATGGGTTACATAGCCCCAATCTTAAAAACTTCGTTTTAAATTTGCATGGAGAAAGATGATATGAATATCCATTTTATAGCCATAGGTGGGAGCGCCATGCACAACCTTGCCATAGCGCTTAAGCAGAAGGGTTATACTATAACCGGTTCTGACGATGAGATATTCGAACCCTCCAGAAGTCGTTTGGAGCGCGAGGGTTTGCTCCCCGAAAGGGTGGGGTGGTTCCCCCAAAAAATAACGAGTAGCCTCGATGCAGTGGTGCTTGGCATGCACGCTCGTGCCGATAATCCTGAACTTTTACAAGCTCAACAATTAGGGTTAAAAATTTACTCGTATCCCGAATACCTGTATGAGCAAACCAAGGATAAAACCCGTGTGGTGATTGGCGGAAGCCATGGAAAAACTACCATCACTTCCATGGTAATGCACGTTCTGAAAAGCATAGGCGTTGACTTCGATTTCATGGTGGGAGCACAAATTGATGGTTTTGACAATATGGTGCGTTTGTCCGAAAGCGCAAGATTTGCAATCTTCGAAGGGGATGAATACCTTACGTCGCCCATCGACCCCAGACCCAAATTTCATCTTTACAAGCCTCATATTGCCGTGATATCAGGGATCGCGTGGGATCATATCAATGTTTTCCCCGATTTCGATACATACAGACGGCAGTTTGAAATGTTTATCCAAACCATTGAACCCCAAGGGCATCTGTTTTTTTGTGCTGAAGACCCCGAGGTTGTGCGTATTTGTAAAAATGCTGGTTCAGGGGTCAACGCAATCCCATACACTACCCATCCCCATACGGTTAATTTCGATTGCACCGCTTTGATAACCGACCATGGCCAAGTTTCGGTTAAAGTATTTGGCATACACAATATGCAGAATATTGCCGCAGCGAAGGGTGTTTGTAACCAGTTGGGCATTAGCGATGAAAATTTTTACAATTCCATTTCATCGTTTCGAGGGGCCGCCAAGCGCATGCAAAGGGTTGGCAGAAAGAATACCACCGATGTGTTCCTCGATTTTGCCCATGCTCCATCCAAGGTTTTGGCAACGGTTAAGGCTGTTAAAGACCAGTACCCCTATCGAAAGCTGGTGGCTTGCCTCGAACTGCATACCTTTAGCAGCCTCAATCCCGACTTTTTAAACGAGTACAAAGGGACGCTCGATGAGGCTGATATTCCCATTGTGTACTATAACCCGGCAACTCTGGAGCACAAAAAACTACCCCCTATAGATCCTGGCATGGTGAAGCAGAAATTTGACAATCCTCACCTGATTGTATTCACCGATCCTGCTCTGCTTCATGATCACCTTCTCAATTCTTTCTGGGATAATGTCAACCTGCTCATGATGTCATCGGGCAATTTCTCAGGCATCGATGTTTCCGAACTGGCAATGTCCATCACAGAGGATGATGATTTTCCCGGTTGCTACATGGATTTTTAATAATGCTAAAACGGAGAGCCTATGAAACTCAAAAGTAGAAGATTAGACGTACTCCCATTAACCCCGGCCGAATTGAAAACTTTTGTCAAATCGCGAAGCGAGTTTGAAAAACAGGCGAATCTACAGGTGACAAAAGGTGAACTTAACGATGCATATAGGGAAGAGATTTTGGAAATGATAGAAAGAGAGCCCGATATATGGAAATCGACAGGCATAGACTACCTTTTCTACACCCTGTGGCTTATGGTTTTAAGGGACATAAAAACCATAATTGGTATGTTTACCTTCAATGGGAAGCCCAATGCCAACGGCGAAGTGGAAATATTTTTCAGCATCGAACCACCCTATAGGCGCAAGGGCCTTGCCACCGAGGCAATGGAAAAAATACTTTGCTGGGCCAATAAAACGAAGCACTTTCGTGTTGTTGTCGTCGAGGCTGGTGAAAACAATAAAGCGGCCATGGCATCGTTAAAAAGGTTGGGTTTTAAAAAAATAGTACCGGATGATGATGCGAAGGAAGAGGCTTTATCGAAGTACTACAAGGTAGTTTGCCCCAAGAGTGATGATTGCGAAGATCTGGATTTTGACATTTAGCATTTTTTATGAACATTATTTTTTTCGGCTCTGGATATGGAATTTAAAAAAAAGGCTTTCAGCGTTCTGTTTTGCTTCTCGTTATTTTTCCCTTTTAACGGCTTTACACAGCAGAGCTACAAAACGGGTTTGGGTTTAAGAGGGGGGTATCCCTCGGGATTAACTGTTAAGCATTTCATAGATGGTTCTTCAGCTGTTGAAGGAGTTTTGTCGTTCGGTAGCTGGGGACTAGGTTTTACAGCCCTTTACCAGATTCATGTCCCCATTAAAGATGCACCCGGATTTAATTGGTACTATGGCGGTGGTGCTCACGTTGGCATTGCTAAAGCTTCCGGCGGAAACCCATTCTCAAGAACGGAAGATCAGAAGCTGTTTTTGGGAGTGGATGGTATATTCGGAGCCGAGTATGTGTTCCCCGATATTCCCATTTCGCTCAGCCTTGACCTGAGTCCCATCGTATCGATAATGCCCGAATTATATCCGTGGTTCAATGCCGGACTTTCGCTGCGATACACTTTACGGTAGTTTTTTAAAAAAAACTACAATTTCTTTTGCAAGTACTTTTTTTCCATTATCTTTGCAGCCGCTTTAAAAAAGTTGTAAGAGGATCTTTTCTTACTTAGGGCCCGTTCGTCTAGGGGTTAGGACGCCAGGTTTTCATCCTGGTAACAGGGGTTCGATTCCCCTACGGGCTACTATAATTTATAAATTAACAAGGTACTATGGCAAATCATAAATCAGCATTAAAACGAAGCAGGCAGACTGAAGCCAAGAGGCTTCATAACAGGTATTATGCAAAAACTACCCGTAATGCCATTAAGGCGTTAAGGGGAACAACCGATAAAACTGCCGCTCAGGAATTGTACCCTAAGGTTTCATCGATGTTGGATAAATTGGCCAAGAAGAATATTATTCATAAGAATAAGGCTGCAAACCTGAAAAGCTCGTTGAGCCTTCATGTGAACAGCCTACAGTAGTTTTAGGTTTTTTGTTTTTCCAAGCTCACTCTTCGGGGTGAGCTTTTTTTATTGACTTTTCCAATGCAATCGGCTATTAATTGTTAACTTGGCTATCAAATTGGGAAAGTAAATGGAACAGCAAAATAAGCCTTTGACCATAAAGGAGTGGGCTTTAGATGATCGCCCTCGCGAGAAAATGGTGAGTAAAGGGGTTTCGGCCCTAAGCGATGTTGAGCTGATGGCCATACTTATTGGCACAGGTACCACAAATGAAACCGCCGTAGGGCTCTCGCAGCGGATCCTAACGAAAGTTGGAAATAATTTGAACGAACTGGGTAAATTAGGCCTCAAGGAGTTGACCGATATCAAGGGGATTGGCAAGGCGAAGGCAGTGAAAATAATGGCAGCCCTTGAACTGGGCCGAAGGCGCAAAAGCACTGAAGTGCTGCACAAAAAGCAAATTACATCGAGCATGGATGTGATTGAACTTTTTCAGCCAATGCTTGCCGATCTACCCCATGAAGAATTCTGGATTTTGCTGCTAAATCGGACGAATCGTATTATCGAGAAGGTAAAGATCAGCGAAGGTGGATTTATTGCAACCGTCGTGGATATTAGGAAACTAATGAAAATTGCATTGGAGCACAATGCGCTGGGAATCATACTCTGTCACAACCACCCTTCGGGTAATCACAACCCGAGTGACGATGATGTAAATATAACCCAGAAGGTAAAGGCAGCAGCCACCACTTTTGATATCAAACTGTTGGACCATATTATTGTTACCGGAAACCAATGCTTTTCCATGGCCGACAATCATATGATATGATGGATGATGACTCAGGTTCTGCCATTAGGAAATGGTTAATGGTAAAGAGCCTAACTTTTTCATTTTTTTTGTATTTTGGCATGCAATAAAAAGTAGGGATACCTAATATTAGATTGGCGATGATAAAAATCATAGGGCAGAACAATTCCATCCTCAACAGATTTATCTACGAAATAAGATGCGCTGATATTCAAAAGGATAGCATGCGATTCAGGAGAAACCTCGAACGAATCAGCGAGATATTCGCATACGAAATCAGCAAGGAGCTGCAATATGAGAGGGCTCAGGCACAGACACCATTGGGCATAGCCGAAATGTTCCTCCCTGCCGATGGGGTGGTTATAGCTTCCATACTGAGGGCCGGTTTACCTATGCACAACGGATTTCTGAACTTTTTCGATGGCGCCGAAAATGCCTTTATCTCGGCCTACCGCAAGTATAGCAAGGATGGGTCATTTAAAATTCAATTCGAGCACCTATCGTGCCCTAACATTACCGACAAGGTGCTTATAATCGTCGATCCCATGCTGGCCTCGGGGGCTTCCATGGTATTGGCCTACAATGCCCTTATGGAGAGGGGTGAACCAAAATACACCCATATTGCGTCTATCATCGCCTCCAAAGAGGGGGTTGAGTACACCATGAAGAACCTGCCAAACAAAAGCATAACGCTTTGGCTTGGGGCCATTGATGATGAGATGACCGCGCAATCGTACATCGTCCCGGGACTGGGCGATGCTGGCGATTTGGCATATGGCGGAAAGTAATACCGCGCATCATATATCTTTAACTATCCGGAATAGTGGACTAATCCCTATACCTGTTCGGCAACCTTTTCAAAGCGCCATACTTTTAAGGGATCGGTGCATGCCTCCCTAAGGTCGGCAATGGACAGCCCAAAGATGGGATGTGTGAAGTGCGGAGCAATTTGAGCCAATGGCTCAAGGACAAACATCCTCTTATGCATCAGTTTATGAGGTACAATCAATGGCGGAAGGGTGAAAATACAATCATCGAAGAAGAGAACATCAATATCGATTGTACGAGGCCTGTAACCCGAAGTCAGCATGTCGCGCCCAAGTGATTTTTCAATCTCCTGGCATATATCAAACATGCACAATGCTGAAAGGGTTGTCCTTACTTCCAAAACTTGATTGAGGAAGGCCACATGATGGTCGAACCCCCAGGGTTCGGATTCGAATATATCGGACGATGAAACAATTTCGCCAACTTGTTGCGATATCAACCTACGTGCCTGTGACAGGTAGTCCTCTCTATTACCAATATTCCCACCAATAATTAAATAAACCGTATGCATAAAATGATAATAAAACACAAAGGTTACAAAAGATACCTATATATCAAAATTGTTGCTTTAAATTTTTTAATTTTGAATCATTATAGTTTTACAACATTCATAAACAATTATTAACAAATAAATCCTATTACCATGAAAGGTTTTTTTAAGTACTTGCTGGCTACCATAGTGGGTTTGCTAGTAACCATGATATTGCTTTTTTTAATTTTTATGGGCATAATCGGAACTGCGATTTCAAAGTCGGAAAAGGCGGTAGAGGTGAAAGAAAACTCGCTGCTGGTTATGAAATTCAACAACACCATTGAAGATCGAGGGTCAAAGAATCCCTTTCAAGGGTTCGATTACCTTAGCATGAAACCTACTACCAGCCTTGGGTTGAACGATATTCTTAAGGCAGTAAAAAACGCTACAGAAGACCCCAATATTTTGGGTATTTACCTTGAGAATGAGAATATCCCTGCCGGATTGGCTACCATTGAAGAGATTAGGAATGCACTGATCAAGTTCAAGGAGTCGGGTAAATTCATTGTTAGCTATAGCAATAATTACGGGCATAAGAACTACTACCTTTCCTCTGTTTCTAACAGCATATATATCAACCCCCAGGGAAGTATGCAATGGACAGGCTTGAGCAGCAGTGTGATGTTCTTTAAAAATGCCCTGGAGAAGTTGGGTGTCGAAATGCAGATCATACGCCATGGAAAATTCAAATCGGCGGTGGAGCCTTTCATGCTCGATAAAATGAGCCCCGAGAATCGTGAGCAGATTGCAACCTATGTAGGTTCTATTTGGAACCATTGGCTTAAGGAAATCTCTGTGGCCAGGAATATCAGTGTAGATGAGTTAAATTTAATGGCCAATAACCTGAAAATACGGAATGCTCAATCGGCCTACGAGAATGGCATGGTGGATAGCCTTGTTTACAAGGATCAGGTTATCGACAGGTTGAAGGAGTTGACCAATACCAAGCCTGAAAAAGATATCAATTCTGTTTCCATTGATCAGTACATCAAGGTGCCGGCACCCCGTAAACACAAAGGGTTGGCCAAAGATAAGATTGCCGTTGTGTATGCATTGGGTAGCATTATTGACGGCGATAGCGGCGAATCGGATATAGCAGGCGACCGCTATGGAAGAATTATTCGCGAGGCTCGACGCGACAGCAGTATCAAGGCCATTGTCCTACGCGTGAACTCAGGCGGAGGGAGCGCGCTGGCATCAGAAATAATCCTTCGTGAGATGACCCTTGCCAAGGCTGTAAAGCCTGTCATTGTCTCCATGGGCGATGTGGCGGCTTCGGGTGGCTACTATATCGCTGCCAGTGCCGATGCCATTGTGGCAAATCCCACTACCATTACAGGCTCCATCGGGGTGTTGGGAATGATACCCAACGTTAAGGAGGGAATGAATAAGAAGTTGGGAATCAATATAGACGTGGTGAATACCAACAAGTATGCCGATATACTCTCCGTTTACCGGCCAATGACTGCCGAGGAAAAGGCTTACATGCTTCAAGGCATCGAGGATATATACTCAGTGTTTATCGGGCATGTGGCCAATGGCAGGGGCATGACCACTCAACAGGTTGATGATATCGGACAAGGCAGAGTTTGGAGTGGTATAAATGCCATGCAGATTAAGTTGATTGATGAGTTTGGAGGCCTTGAAAGGGCCATTGAGCTGGCTGCCGAGAAAGCGGGATTAGAGAATTACAGGATTACGGAACTGCCCAAACAAAAGGATCCGTTTGAAATTCTAATGGAGAGTTTTTCCGGATCAGTAAAAGCACAACTATTTAAGGACGAACTTGGAATGTCGTACAAGTATTATGATAATCTTTTAAAATTGGCCGGTACACGTGGCATTATTGCCCGCATACCGTACGAAATAGAGGTTTACTAAAACAATTTGTATAACGGGAGGGTGTTTCTAAACAGTTGAAACATCCTCCCTTTTTTATTCCCTTGAATACTGGCTTTCCCTGTTCCATCGTTAAATGTATATGTATGTTGGAAAAACCAATCTTTGCAATTACTTTTTGGAAAGATTTCTTTTAGATTGTATTTTGGCGTAATTAAACGGAAAAACCGACCCTCATGCTTAAATTGATAGCAGCCCCGTTGGCAATGATTTACGGATTGGTTGTCAAAATTCGAAATTTGCTTTTCGATTTGAAATTCTTCAGGTCGGTTCCCGTAAACAGGGCAACCATATGCGTGGGTAATCTTACGGTGGGAGGAACGGGAAAAACTCCACATGTTGAGTATCTGATCAGGGTTCTCTCGCCAAAGTACAGAGTGGCGTTGCTTAGCCGTGGGTATAAACGAAAAACCAAAGGTTTTCGGATCGTTGAGGTACATTCCACTGCCACGGAAGTGGGTGATGAGCCATTGCAGATAAAGACCAAGTTTCCTGAGGTTCTGGTTGCCGTGGACGGCAATAGGGTGAGGGGAGCAAATGCCATTATTCACCACCAGCCCGATACTGAGATTATTATTCTCGACGATGCTTTTCAGCATCGGTGGATTAAACCGGGGTACTCCATTGTGCTTACCGACTTCAACAACATGATAACCAGAGATTTTTTCCTCCCCTTGGGAAGGTTACGCGATAGCCTTTCGGAGCTCCACCGTGCCGATTGCGTGGTGGTTTCCAAATGCCCTAAAACCATTAAGCCCATTGAAAGGCGATTAATTATCAAGGATTTAAACCTTTTTCCGTACCAGGCTATTTTCTTTTCATCCATAAGCTACGGCAGCCCTTTGCCCATTTTTAAGGACGATTTTACTGCAATAGAATTCAACTCAAAGTTGAAAGTACTTGCCTTTGCAGGGGTTGCAAATCCTTTACCCTTTTTCGATTATGTAAAATCGAACTATGATGTGGTTGACTGCATAGCTTTTCCCGACCACCACAGGTATAGCGAAAAGAATATAAAAGCTATCTTTGAAAGTTTTTCAAAGATTACCTCGCAGCATAAGGTTATCCTTACAACCGAGAAGGATGCTGCCAGATTGAGGGCAATGGAAAGCATGGAGGGCTTTCAAAAGGATGCTTTCCATTTTGTACCAATAGAGGTGATTTTTGATATCGATACAGAACAACAGTTTATTAACCAAATCGAAGGCTATGTTAGAAAAAGTAAAAGAAACAGTAACCTATATAAAGAGCAGGGTTAATAGCATTCCCGAGGTGGGAATAATCCTGGGAACAGGCCTAGGCGGGCTGGTTAGAGACATTAAGGGTCAGCTGGTACTCAACTATGCCGATATCCCCAATTTCCCCGTATCCACTGTGGAGGGGCACAAAGGGCACTTAATCTTTGGCACTCTGGGTGGCAAGTGCGTAGTTGCCATGCAGGGACGATTCCATTTTTACGAGGGGTATAGCATTAAAGAGGTTACGTTCCCTGTAAGGGTAATGAAATTTCTTGGCGTTAAGCATCTTTTTGTCTCCAATGCCAGTGGGGGAGTTAACCCCGATTTTGAAATAGGAGATTTAATGATTATCAACGATCACATTAACCTGATACCCAATCCGCTGATTGGACCAAATGATAATGAGTTTGGCCCTCGTTTCCCCGATATGAGCCAACCCTACGATCATAGGCTTATCGCATTGGCTCAGGAGGTTGCTGCCAAACAAGGCGTTAAAATGCAGATTGGTTGTTACGTGGGCACCACAGGCCCTACTTTCGAAACGCCAAAGGAATATCAATTTTTTAGGATCATTGGCGGCGACGCTGTAGGTATGTCTACCGTCCCCGAGGTTATCGTTGCCCGTCAGATGGGTCTTCCGGTTTTTGCCATCTCCATAATAACCGATTTGGGTGTACCGGGAAAAATAGTAGAGATTACTCACGAGGAGGTTCAGCGCATTGGTCAGCAAGCGGAGCAAAAAATGACCAGAATAATGGAAGAGATGTTGCAGAGATTGTAGAGATTTCTTCCTCCCGGACATCTCCGGTACCTTTAGCCGTTTCCCCGGACCTTCGCCATATTCGCAACCTTATATTGCTTAATAATCGCTGTATAAGGTTTGGGTTGCCCTATTTTAGCTACTTTTGCAGGATAATTTTTATAGTATTTAAAGATGAACTTAGAGTCAATAAATGACGGGATTCTCAAGAATGAGAACGAAGGCTACGAACGGGTTGAGCGTTGGAATGCCGAAACTACCCTGAAGTTGGCTGAGCATTACAAGGAAATCCTTAAACTGCTTGGCGAGGATACTCAGCGCGAGGGCCTTCAGACAACTCCCATTAGGGTAGCTAAAGCCATTCAGTACCTGACACATGGGTACAACTTAGACCCTTACGAGATTATTAAGTCGGCCAAGTTTAAGGAGAATTACCGTCACATGGTGATTGTGAAGGATATCGAGTTATACTCCATGTGCGAGCACCACATGATCCCCTTCTATGGCAAGGCATACGTGGCCTATATCCCCAACGAGTACATCACCGGCCTGAGCAAGATTGCGCGGGTTGTGGAGGCATATGCCCGAAGGCTGCAGGTTCAGGAAAGGCTCACCGTTCAAATTCGTGATTGCATCCAGGAGACCTTAAACCCTTACGGGGTAGCTGTGGTTATTGAGGCGGCTCACATGTGCATGCAGATGCGGGGGGTGCAGAAACAGAACTCGGTAACCACCACCTCTGCCTTTACCGGCATCTTCCTTTCCGAGATAAAAACGAGGGAGGAGTTCATCCACCTTATTGGGGTTAACCTAAGATAAAACACCGTATTCACCCACCACGGGTGGCTTTATCCTTCCTATCCTATCCATGTGGCTTAGCCACAATTGAAAGTTTTCAAATTCCTCTCTCCCTACAATAAAGATGTCGGGATGATATTATGATTGATAATGTCGTCCTCCCGATTCCCGATTCCCGATCCCGAATTGTCGGGAATCGGGATCGGGATCGGGACAGGGCTTTGATTTGCTAGTTCCGGTTTTCTCGATGCCTTTCTGATGGGTAATCTGATTAGTTTGAGGGCCTAAATAGTAGAATATTTATGTTTAAGAATCTAACCGAACTCCTTTTCCCGATACACACCAAACCCATGGAGGAGCAGCACCAAACACTCCATCAAAACTTGCCGGTTAGGCATGACGATTCTCCTCGTATTGAAGATGTGGTTGTTATAGGGGTACGCATTTAAACTTCTTGGGGTGCTGTCTTCTCAGTAATCTTTGTTAAACATAAAACGCATATCCCGTACATTGCGCATATCCCATTGGCTTATATCGCCATTGAATGATATAGCATTTTTGAACATTCCCATCATTGTTTTCATCTTACTAACATCCCATTGGCTTAAATCACCATTGAATGATGTAGCATTTTCGAACATATAGATCATAGTCTCCACATTGCTCACATCCCATCTACTAATGTCGCCATTGAAAGAGATTGCTCCGGAAAACATTTCATCCATAATTTTTACCCTATTCACATTCCAATTGCTAATATCTCCATTGAAAGAGGTGGCGTAATAGAACATAGCATTCATATTCTCAACACTACTTACATCCCAGCCGCTTATATCGCCATTAAAAGAGGTTGCTATACAGAATAAACACTCCATATCGATTACGTTATTGGGAATTCGACTAGGTACGGAGGTCAAGTTCACAGCTTTGTAAAAAGCACCATTTAGGCTTTGAATGCCAAGAGTTCCAAAGGATGAAACGCCCACTAGTTTGTCGACACCAGGGCAACTCTTACCACTATTTCCGAATTGGGAAAGAGTTCCTTTAATAGTAACAGTGTACTCACCTTCTGAAGTGTAGGTGTGTTCGTGGTAGCCCTCGGTGTTTATGGCTTGGGTACTGCCATCGCCCCAGTCCACAATTACGTCTACATTGCCATATAAGGGAAGAGCTATGGTGGTTCCTTGAGATAGATTGGTGTTGTAATGGAGTACCATGGCGTCGCCCTGCGCTATGGTATAACCTGAAAATAGGAGCAGGGAAATGATGAGTGTGAGTAGTTTTTTCATATGGCTTAGGTTTAATAAGTAATATTTTCAATGGGTGAATATTGCAGAATAGAATTGGCCCTTTTTATGACAAGAAAAACCTTATAGGATTGCATATAGTGTAAAACAACGGTTGTTACAAACACTTATTGGCTTCTTAAATTAGTTGTTGTTGTATGATGATTCTCAATACTATATTGATAAAAACGAAATATAATAAAAAAGGAGTAATAATCAAAATTAATGTTTTTTTAGATGTTTCTTTTAATGGAAATCTTTGATGCTGTTTTTTTCGTCCCTTAAGTATAAGCAATTCGTTTTGTAACGTCTTTACAAAAAGGGAACTGACTGTGTTGGTGAGTAACCTGTAATTCGCAAATAGACAAATCCCGATAACTCTATCGGGGCGCAATTCGACAGTATTATAAGGGCGTCAGCCCTAAAATCTTCGTAGAAAGAACAAACAAGAGGAGATTAAGGGGCGTAGCCCTGAAATCATTTGTAGGAGATAGGCATCCACAGGTAAATCAAGGTGCGTAGCATCGATTTAGACCTCCCACCCCAAACGTATCCTTGTGACTACCGCCACGATGGAAAGTTTTCCCAATTTCAGTTCGGCGGCGGTTGCACCGTCGTCGACATATTGTTGCAGGCTAAACCTGTAAAAAAAAATATTCGGCTCAGGTTGGAACCTAAGCCGAACGGGGGTGAGTAAATTAAAAAAATAAGAGGCTGCCCCATTACAGGAGACAGCCTCTTGATATTCAATATCCTTAGTTGTTACTCAAACCTTTCCAGCAGTATTTCCAAGATCTGCTTCCCGGCCAAAGAGACCGAGGTTCCGGGGCCAAATATGGCGGCCACCCCGTGATCGTACAGGAACTGGTAGTCTTGTGGGGGGATTACTCCGCCGCAAATTACCATGATATCCTCGCGATTCAACTTCTTCAGCTCCTCAATAACCTGCGGAACCAGCGTTTTATGCCCTGCGGCAAGGCTCGAAACGCCCAGCACGTGGACATCGTTCTCCACGGCCTGTCTGGCTGCTTCGGAAGGGGTTTGGAATAGCGGCCCGATGTCCACATCGAAACCGATATCGGCATATCCGGTGGCCACAACCTTAGCACCGCGGTCGTGTCCGTCCTGCCCCATTTTGGCTATCATAATTCGGGGTTGGCGCCCGTCGAGCTTGGCAAATTTATCGCACAGCCGGCGCGCTTCGTTGAAATCCTTATCGTCCATAGATTCTGATGAGTAAATTCCTGATATTGATCGGATAACGGCTTTGTAGCGACCTGCAACCTTTTCGCAAGCCGTGGATATCTCTCCCAGCGTGGCGCGCAGTCTACCGGCCTCAACGGAAAGTTCCAGCAGGTTGCCCTCGCCGGTTTCGGCGCAGCGGGTAATGGCATCGAGAGCCTTTTCCACCTTAATTTCATCGCGATTCTTTCGCAGCTCCGCCAGGTGGCGTATCTGGCTCTCGCGTACGGCAGTATTGTCCACATCCAGTATCTCGATGGGATCTTCCTTCTCAAGGCGGTACTTGTTAAGACCCACTATGATATCGCGTCCCGCGTCGATTCGTGCCTGCTTGCGTGCCGATGCCTCCTCGATTCGCATCTTTGGCAGGCCCGTTTCAATGGCCTTGGCCATTCCGCCCAACTCCTCAATCTCCTGTATCAGCGCCCATGCCCTGTGGGCAATTTCGTGAGTCAGTTTTTCCACGTAGTACGAACCGGCCCACGGGTCAACAGCCTTGGTGATTTGGGTCTCCTCCTGTAGGTAAAGCTGGGTGTTGCGTGCAATACGCGCCGAGAAATCGGTGGGCAACGCGATGGCCTCATCCAGCGCATTGGTGTGCAGACTCTGGGTATGCCCCAGGGCGGCGGCCATGGCCTCGATACATGTACGGGCCACGTTGTTGTACGGATCCTGTTCGGTGAGGCTCCAGCCCGAAGTTTGACAGTGGGTGCGCAGAGCCAGTGATTTGGGGTTCTTGGGGTTAAACTGCTTCACAATTTTAGCCCAAAGTAGGCGTGCTGCCCGCATCTTGGCAATCTCCATGAAGTGGTTCATGCCAATGGCCCAGAAGAACGAAAGCCGTGGTGCGAAGGTATCGATATCGAGACCCGAGTTGACACCGGCGCGCAGGTATTCCAACCCATCGGCAAGGGTATAGGCCAGCTCAATGTCGGCGGTGGCCCCTGCCTCCTGCATGTGGTATCCCGAGATGGAGATGCTGTTGAACTTGGGCATATTCTTGGCCGTATATTTAAATATATCGGCTATGATACGCATGGAAAACTCCGGAGGATAGATGTAGGTGTTGCGCACCATGAACTCCTTCAGGATATCGTTCTGAATGGTTCCCGTCAGTTGCTCCAGGGTGGCTCCCTGCTCCAGCGCAGCACCGATGTAAAAAGCCATGATGGGTAGTACCGCACCGTTCATGGTCATGGATACCGACATTTTATCTAGAGGAATGCCATCGAATAGTACCTTCATATCCTCAATGGAGTCAATGGCTACACCTGCTTTGCCCACATCGCCAACCACACGGGGGTGGTCGCTGTCGTATCCGCGGTGAGTGGCCAGGTCGAAGGCCACGGAAAGTCCCATTTGCCCTGCCGCAAGATTACGACGGTAGAATGCGTTGGACTCCTCGGCGGTGGAGAAACCGGCATACTGCCTTACGGTCCAGGGCTTCATTACGTACATAGTGCTGTATGGGCCCCGCAGAAACGGCGGGATGCCTGCAGCATAGTTGAGGTGTTCCATCTTTTCGAGATCGGATGCCGAGTAAACAGGCTTAACGGCAATCTGCTCAGGGGTAACAAAAGTGTCTTTGAAAGTGTGTTTCCCCTTCGGCTGATGATCCTGGTTTATCTTTATTTTTGTGAAATCCGGTTTCATATCTTATATTTTCAGTAGCTGTTGATAATATTTAAGTGTATCCAGCACATTGCTCTTCAGGCTGATATAGTTCTTAATACCTTTAGTCTCAAGGTCGGGCTTGCAGGCAGGCTCTCCGGCAATCACAAGGATGGCCCGGTTGCCCAATTTTTCGTTCACCTCGGGAGCCAATGTTTCGTACTCCTCATCGGATGAGCACAGTACCACAATGTCGGCCTTGGCACCCAGGGCAACTTTTAATCCCTCATTAATGCTGTTGAAGCCGATATTGTCAATCACCTCAAATCCGGCAGTGGCAAAGAAGTTGCAGCTGAACTGGGCACGGGCACGGCGGAAGGCCAGCTTGCCAAGGGTAAGCATAAATGCTTTGGGTCGCTTACCCGAGGTATCGGTTTTGTAACGCAGCTCCTCAAAAGATTGCGAACCGCGAAATGCCACAAGAGGTTCGTAGGGCGCATCGGCGGGTTTGGCAAACCCGGGTTTCTCAACGCTTTCCCTGTAAACAACCTTGGGATCGGCTACTTCGTTGAAATTGGGGTACTGGTTAGTTCCGAGCACCGTTTCGCGTCGGGTGGCAATGTTGGATTCCCTCTTTTGGGCCACCTCTTTATTCTGAGTTTGGATATACCCTTTCTTAAATGCCTCGGTATAACCACCCATCTCCTGCACTTTCAGGAACTGCTCCCAGGCATGTTCGGCCATGGACTTAACAATGCTCTCAATGTAGTAGCTTCCTGCTGCGGGGTCAATAACCTTATCGAAATAGGCTTCCTCTTTGAGGATGAGTTGCTGGTTACGGGCAACCCTTGCAGATAGCACTGTGGGGGGTTGGTAAGTGGCGTCGAAGGGTAGCACGGTCATGCTGTGCACTCCTCCCAGGGCTGCTGCCATGGCTTCGGTGGTAGTGCGGAGCATGTTAACGTAGGGGTCGTAGATGGTTTTGTTCCAGGTGCTGCTCACCGCGTGGATGCACATTTTGGCGCAATCCAAATCTTTGGGTTCGTAGGCCTCCACAATTTTAGCCCATAGCATGCGTGCAGCCCTGAACTTGGCTATCTCCAGGAAGTAGCTCGATCCAACGGCGAAGGTAAATTTCAGCTTGGAGGCGGCTTCATCGGCGGGGATACCCTGTTCGGTGAGCCATGTCATGTACTCGGCTCCCATCGCTAGCGAGAATGCCAGCTCGTGTACCAACGACGATCCTGCGCTGCGGAAAATGTCGCCCCTAACGGCCATAAGCCGAAAACCGGGTAGCTGACGACCGGATTCCACGAATTTTCCGGTACGTTCTCTCACCGCTTTCTCGTTGTCGCAAAACTTGCCATTTAGGCTCAGAGCAGCGAGTGGGCTGAAATCGAAAGACCCCGTGGCCTTTTTTGTATCAACCTTACTATTTTTATATACCTCAACCAGCAGGGGAAGTATTACAGGTGAATTGTGTCCCGAAACGAAGTTGATTTCAATCTTTTCGGTGTCAATATCCGTGAGGAGCGTTTTTATGCCATCGGCCGAAAATTTACAGTCGGAGCAGGTTATAAAGCCAACCGAATCAACCCCGTTGCCTATGGCATGGTCGGCCAATGTGTTGGCATCCTCCACGTTGCAGGCATTAAAATCCTCACGGACCAACCAGCCGTTGTCCGACAATTTGTTACCCCTCACGTAGGGAAAATCGCCGGGCAAGGTGTGGGCGTTTTTGATGTCCTCAAGGTCTTCTGCCCGGTAGTATGGCCTTACGTTGAAACCCTCATTGGTTTTCCAAATCAATTTCTTATCGTAATCGGCACCCTTTAGATCCTTAATTATCAACTCTTCCCATTTCTCTGTGGGGATGGGCGGAAACTCTTTGAAAAGTTTTGAACCCTTGGTGTTGTCTGCCATAGTGCAAGTGTTTTATTTTAATGAAGGTACAAATTTACAAACTATATGGAATGTTCCCCGTGATTAACATCACAAAATGTTGCAATGCTGTTTTTTAGCATACTCATCATACATGTTGAATCAGGGACAATTATGATGGGTGGAATATGATAGTAGAAGTGCTAAAATGTTTTAAACCAAGGTTCTACAAGTTGGGTTTTGTCCTCAGGCTCATCTTTATGCCTGAATTCATTGGTGTGCTTGTTGTAGAGGTAATCCTTACTCCACTCCTTGTGATGCTTCGCAATTTGCTTAACCCCATCGATCAGGGCATCCAGTTCCCAATCGGTCATGGTGGGGTGTAGCGAAGCCCTAATCCAGCCGGGTTTCTCCGACAGATCACCGTGATTAATCAGATCGGTGATATGTTTCGATTGGTCGTAGCTAACGTCGAGCAGGAAATGGCCATATGTGCCTGCACAGGCACAGCCCCCCCGAACCTGAATGCCAAAGCGATCGTTGAGCAGTTTGACAACCAGATTGAAGTGGACATTCTCGAGGTAAAACGAGAATACCCCCAGTCGGTCCTCAACATTGTCGGCCAGGATTTTTACTCCGTCAATCTTTCTAAACTCGCTGAAGGCCTTTTTAACCAGTTGATGCTCACGCTCACGCATCATGGCAGTTCCCATGCGGTTTTTCACCTCAATGGCCAGCGCAGTGCGGATGGCCTGAAGGAATCCCGGGGTTCCACCGTCTTCCCTCAGCTCAATGTCGTCGATGTATTTATACTCACCCCACGGATTTGTCCAATCCACGGTACCTCCTCCAGGATTGTCAGGGGTTTCGCTCTTGTAAAGAGCCTGATCAAACACCATCACACCCGAACTGCCGGGGCCGCCTAAAAACTTGTGAGGGCTGAAAAAGATGGCATCCAACTTCTTCATCTCATCATCGGCCGGGTGCATGTCTATATCAACATAGGGTGCCGATGCGGCAAAGTCGATGAACGCTACACCTCCGTATTCGTGCATCAGTTTAGCCATTTCATGGTAGGGGGTTTCAATTCCGGTTACGTTGGAGCATGCAGTGAAGGCTCCGATTTTGAAACTTCTATTCTTGTGCTTTTCAAGCTGTTGCCGTAGCTCATTCAGGTCAATGAGCAGCTCGCTGTTGGGCTTAAGCAGCACCACGTCCACGTTGGCTTCGAACCAGCTGGTATGGTTTGAGTGATGTTCCATGTGGCTGATGAACACAATGGGCTTCTCGTGATTCTGCATGCAATCTGCGTTCTGTATCAATCCGCAGGTTTTAAGCCCAAGTATTCGTATCATTTTGTTTATCACGGTGGTCATCCCCGAGCCGGCGGTGATAATGACATCGTTGGGCCCGGCATTGACATGCTTCTTGATGAGCTGATGCGCAAGGTGGTATGCCTTGGTCATCAGGGTACCCGTTTCGCTGGTTTCGGTATGGGTATTGCCCACAAAGGGCCCGAATACAGTAGCAATTTGCTCCTCAATAGGTTTGTACAATCGCCCGCTGGCAATCCAGTCGGCATAGATCATTTTCTTATTCCCGTAGGGAGTTTTGAAGATCAGCTCATTGCCTATGGTGTTACTCCTGAAAGGAGCGAAATGTTTCTCAATCGGAGTCATAAAAACTAAATTTAATTATCCACAACCTTTTGTAAATAATATGTTTAGCCAATATAGTTGATGGTTATCCCATGGCAAATGTATAAAAATTTTAGATTCATCTATTTAGAATTTCACGTATATCCATAATTAGATAAAGCATATGTTTGTATTACTATTGGAAATCCATCCGATAAATTTATTTGAGCAATTTTTTGTTATTCAAATTATCTTTCCTACTTTTGCAAGCCCAAAATGGATAGATTCATTACTAAGACTATAACAAATGTACGTTATTGTAGATATTGCAGGACAGCAATTTAAAGTGCAGAAGGATCAAAAGATCTTCGTTCAGCGCCAGGAAGGCGAAGCCGGAACAGAATTGAGTTTCGACAAAGTTCTCCTTGTGGATAATGAGGGCAAGGTAACCATTGGAACCCCTACAGTAGAGAATGCTAAGGTAACAGCAAAGATTCTCGATCAGGTAAAGGGCGATAAGGTGATTGTTTTCAAGAAGAAAAGACGCAAGGGTTACAAGGTGAAAAGGGGACATCGTCAGATGTTTACCCAGATTCAGATTGAAGAAATTGTTGCATAACAGCATAAAAAGATAGCAAAATGGCACATAAGAAAGGAGTTGGTAGTTCACGGAACGGTCGCGAATCGGAAAGTAAACGGTTAGGCGTAAAGCTTTACGGTGGACAGGCTTGCAAAGCGGGTAATATCATCGTGCGTCAGAGGGGAACCAAGCATAACCCCGGGAAAAATGTAGGAATGGGGAAGGATCATACTCTTTTTGCCCTTGTGGATGGAGTGGTGTCGTTCCAAAAGAAGGCTGAGAACAAATCTTACGTTTCAGTTATTCCATCAGAAAATTAGTAGTTTTTACATCGTTATTTCAATCTCCTGAGGCTTACCTGAAATTGCGTAAGTTCAGGAGATTTTTTATTAACAACCATAAGCAGTAGCCATGTTAACCGTTAAGTTGCTTCGCGAGAGCAGGGATGAAGTGATACAGCGCCTTGCCATAAAAAATTTTGACGCCCAACAACTTGTTGATTCCGTCCTTTCATTGGATGATCAAAGGAGGTTGATTCAGGTGAAACTCGATGGCAATTTGGCTGAACAGAACTCCCATGCAAAAGAGATAGGCATCCTTTTCAAGCAGGGCAAAACTTCAGAGGCCAATGCCCTAAAACAAAGGGTTGCCGACTTGAAGGAGGAGTCAAAGCGGCTCGATCAGCAGATGACATCCGTTGAGCAGCAGCTCAATCAAACCCTGGTGATCATTCCCAATTTGCCCCACCTGTCGGTGCAAAAAGGGACCTCGGCAGCGGATAACGAGGTCGTTCGTTCGGGAGGAGCCATACCATCACTCCCGGGCGATGCCAAGCCACACTGGGAACTGGCCAAGATTCATGGCATCATCGATTTTGAGATAGGTGTGAAGCTTACCGGTAGCGGATTTCCTGTTTATCAGGGGAAGGGTGCCAAACTTCAGAGGGCACTTATCAGCTTTTTCCTCGATGAGAACTCCACCGCCGGATATCTAGAGGTGATGCCTCCATTGATGGTAAACGAGGACTCAGCTTACGGAACATGCCAGCTGCCCGATAAGGATGGGCAGATGTACCATGTGCAAACCGATAATTTCTACCTAATTCCCACGGCAGAAGTACCGGTTACCAATATCTACCGAAATCAGATTGTGGAAGCAAAGGATCTGCCCATAAGACTTACGGCATACACCCCCTGTTTTCGCCGCGAGGCAGGCTCCTACGGCAAGGATGTGAGGGGCTTGAACCGTCTGCATCAATTCGATAAGGTGGAAATTGTTCAGATCCAGCACCCCGACCGTTCATACGACAGCCTCGGTGAGATGGTGAATCATGTGGAGGGGCTGCTTAAGAAATTGGAATTGCCTTATCGCATTATGCGCCTGTGTGGTGGCGATATGAGCTTTGCCTCAGCTTTGACCTACGACTTTGAAGTTTTTTCAGCAGCCCAAAAGATGTGGCTCGAGGTGAGTTCCGTATCCAATTTCGAGACGTTTCAGTCCAACAGGCTTATGCTTCGCTATCGTCAGGAGGGAGAAAAGCGCAACCAACTGGTGCATACACTCAACGGAAGCGCATTGGCCTTGCCGAGAATTGTGGCAGCACTCCTGGAAAACAATCAGGAAGGCGATACCATAAGAATTCCAAAGGTTTTGCAATCCTACTGCGGGTTTGATACCATTTAGTTTTTGCTATTGTTGTTGAAAGACGTTGCAAGAATCAATTTACATTATTGGTAATACTGGCTAACTTTTTTAACAAATACCCCTATGAAGCGTTGGAGCCCTGCTTATCTGTATGCCGGATTAACCATCCTTTTTTGGGGAACGGCAGCATCGGCTTTTAAATATACGCTGAGCCATTTCAGTTTTATCCAACTTTTAGTTTGGTCGTCCCTTGCTTCAACGGCTTTGCTGTTTTTAATCTTGCTATTTAGCGGTAAGTTTCCGATACTAAGGAAAGCAACCCGTAAGGAGATTTTCCCATCGGTTTTCTTAGGGCTCATCAATCCGTTTTTATATTACATTATTTTGTTTAGGGCATACGAGCTACTGCCTGCCCAGGTGGCGCAACCGCTTAACTTCATCTGGCCGCTGGTACTGGTGCTGCTTTCGGTGCCATTCCTTGGCGAAAGGTTGTCGATGAGAAGCATTTTGTGCTTGATAGTCAGTTTCTTTGGCGTGGTGCTCATATCTTCGCAAGGAAATCCTTTGGGTTTAAAGATTCAGAGCCCTTTGGGGGTTATGCTGGCACTTTTAAGTTCCATTATCTGGGCACTCTATTGGATACTAAACCTAAAATATTCGCGCATTGATACCGTTGTACGTTTATTCCTTAACTTCCTGTTTGCCTCGGTTTATGCTTTACTGGCAACCCTGTTCTTTTCCGATTTTTGGGATTTCAATTTTTATGGTATAGCGGGCTCATTTTACGTTGGTTCTTTCGAAATGGGTATTACCTTTGTTCTATGGTTGAAAGCATTGAGTTTGGCCGAAAGCAAGGCCAGGTTGAATAATGTTATTTACCTGGTTCCTTTTATATCATTGCTTTTCATCCACTTTTTTGTGGGCGAAACTATTTATTGGACCACAATTGCGGGGTTGTGTATTATTGTGGGGAGTATTCTGTTTCAGCAATTTGGCGCAAAAACAAAAAAGGTTTAAACTAATAGAGATATGAAGGCAAAACACTTAACAAATGCAAGGCTTGCACTCTGCATATTGGCTTTTACGCTATTGGTAAGTTGTTCTAAATCCGATACATCGCCCAATATGGAAGCCAACAAAGACCTTATGTCCATAATGGACGACTATTATCTTTGGTACGATAAGATGCCAAGCGTGAAATATGAGAATTACTATTCGCCCAACGAACTTTTAGAGGCTTTGAGATATAGAGAGTTGGACAAATGGAGTTACATCACCACAAGGCAGGAGATAGAGGCATACTACGATGATGCTCAATTTATTGGCTTTGGAATAGGAATGGCCTTTGACCAGAACGGTAAGCTGTGGATTACATTTATTTTCGATGATTCACCTCTTAGAAAGCATGGGGTGGATCGAGGATGGAGAATTGATGCGCTCAATGGCGTTAAACCCACCCCATCAAATGTCAATGACCTCTTTGGCCCGTCGAATGTCGGTGTTACAGTTGATTTTGCGATGATTAACCCCGATGGCGAAACGGTACGTTTTTCTGCTTCCAAAAGAGCTGTAACCATGAATACTGTGCTGTTGGATACGGTTTATTCCGCCGGACAGGGGAAGGTGGCGTACATAGTTCTCAAAGGATTCATTGGGAAAACCAATCAGGAGTTGGATCAGGCGTTTGGAAACTTCCTTTCGCAGGGGGTTAGCGATCTTATTGTTGACCTTAGGTATAACACAGGAGGATTGGTGGATGCAGCTTCATACCTTAGCGACCTGATGGCTGGGTACACGGCCAATAACCAAATCCTTGGAACTTATGTCCACAACGAGAAACAATCGAAGTTGAATAAGCCCATTTACATTAAGAAAAGAGCCAACTCACTGAATATTAGTAGGGCCGTTTTCATCACTTCCGGCCAATCGGCATCGGCCAGTGAATTGGCAATCAATGGGTTATTCCCTTATTTGGATTTAACTCTGGTTGGATCAAAAACCTACGGAAAGCCGGTGGGTATGTATGTCTTTACTTCGGACAACTATGACTGGGCCTTCATTCCCATTTGCTTTAAAATACTCAATGCCAATAATGAGGGTGATTATTACAATGGCATTCCCGTTGATATTAATCAAATTGATGGCATCAATTATCCTTTCGGCAACCTTGATGAGCCGTGTTTAAACTCGGCCATAGCTTTTATCCAGGGGCTTGCTCCCAAGTATGGCATGCCATCTGCAAACGAAAGGCTGGAGTATCCCATTCAAAAAGGGCTGTATGGCGAAATAGGAGCGTGGTAGCGCTGGCTTTTTTACAATCCGTTTCAAATTTCAATTCAGGAGAGAAACCTATTTGTTATCTTTGTATCTCGAAACGGAATCCATTGATAAATGAACCAACAGCCCGAAAAGGTAATCCTTGGCATTGATCCCGGCACCAACGTTCTGGGTTATGGTGTGATAAGAACCTTCGGGAAGAATCGGGTAGAATTGGTTGTTATGGGTATCATCGAGTTGAGCAAATACTCCGATCATTACCTTAAATTGAAGGCAATCTACGAACGAATACAACAGCTTGTAACAGAATACTTGCCCGATGAGGTGGCCATTGAGTCTCCTTTCTTTGGGAAGAACGTGCAGAGCATGTTGAAACTTGGACGGGCTCAAGGGGTTGCCATGGCCGCTGCACTTTCGCGGTCGGTGCCCATATTCGAGTATGCCCCGCGGAAGATAAAGATGGCCATTACCGGCCAGGGCAATGCCTCGAAGGAGCAAGTGGCGTCCATGCTTAAAAGCATTCTGAAAATGGATGAGTTGACTCCCAGCAAGCTCGATGCAACTGATGGTCTGGCTGCTGCAGTTTGCCATTTCTTTCAGCAGAAAGTAGGGATGAGCAGTGGCAAATCGGGCGGATGGAATGAGTTTATTAAGAACAATCCGGGAAGGGTGATGTGAGAGAGGGCTTGACTACTCACATCTTGATTTAACAATAAAAAAAGGAGGATAGGAAACCATGAGCAGGATCTCTTTTTTTAGGGTTCCGAAACCAAAGCAATTTAAGTACGAGCCCATATTTTACGACGAGCGGAAAGAAGCCCTCAAGCTTCGTGAGCAGCAGATTAAACAAGAGTTGGGACTGGCCGATCCCAACGAACCAAGGGTTTCCAACATAAAAGGCAGGATGAGGGAATACTACAAACATAACCTTCGACACAAAAGCAGAGGGAATATCCGGTTTATTATCACCCTAATAATCCTTTGCATTCTTATGTACTTCCTCCTGTACCATTAACAAGCAAGAGTATGCCCGATATAATTCAACTTTTACCTGATTCGGTGGCAAACCAGATTGCAGCCGGTGAAGTAGTTCAACGACCGGCCAGCGTTGTTAAAGAGTTGCTGGAGAATGCCGTTGATGCTCAAAGCCGTAGCATTGAAGTTAACGTTCGCGATGGGGGTAAAGCGCTCATACAGGTCGTTGACGACGGCATTGGCATGTCCGAAACCGATAGCCGACTTTGCTTCGAACGCCATGCCACTTCGAAAATTCGCGAGGCGAATGACCTGTTTGCCATTAAAACCATGGGTTTCAGAGGCGAAGCCTTGGCCTCCATTGCCGCAGTTGCAGAGGTGGAGTTGCGAACCCGCCGCTCAGTTGATGAGGTAGGCACATTAATCCGCATATCGGGCTCAGAGGTTGTGGATCACGAACCCGTTGGATGCTCCGTGGGCAGTTCGGTAACAGTTAAAAACCTTTTTTTCAACGTTCCCGCACGTCGCAAGTTTTTAAAAAGTTCTTCATTGGAGTTAAAACACGTCATTGGCGAATTTCAACGCGTAGCCTTGTCGAAAAACCATATCGGTTTTATACTAAATCATAACGGGGCAGGTATTTACAATGTTCCGGCAGCACCACTAAAGCAGCGTATAATCAGCTTAATGGGGCGGTCGCTTAATCAACATTTACTCGATTTGAACACCAATACATCGGTGGTAAAAATTACCGGTTACATTGGTGATCCCCAGAGTGCAAAGAAAACTCCCGGAGAGCAATTCTTCTTTGTCAATGGTAGGTTTATGAAAAATCCATACCTGCACAAAGCCTTGATGATGGCATACGAAAAGTTGCTGCCACAGGACGCTATTCCGCCCTACTTCATTTTCCTTGAGGTTGATCCCCAGAACATTGATGTGAACATTCATCCCACCAAAACCGAAATTAAGTTTGAGGACGAGAGGGTGCTATGGCAAATACTTCACGCATCGGTGAAGGAAGCCCTGGGTAAATTTGCCGTTGTGCCATCCATTGACTTCGAAAGCGAGATGGTAATCGACATACCTTTCTTCCCAAAAAGTGCACCTGTAAGCCCGCCCGAAGTGGAGATAAATCCCAATTACAATCCTTTTAATGGAGAGCATGCCGGAAGGATACCCAAGGGCTATTCGCACAAACCATCGGAGACTTCGGTTAAGGGATGGCAAAACCTTTTCCATCAGGAAAGGGGAAGCGGCTTTGAGGATGCTGATACCAAAAAATCGACCGATCTTTTTGATGACGGAAGTTCCGGTGTGGTATTTCCCAATGCGGCACAGCGTTTTTTTCAGCTAAAAAACAGGTATATCCTCACCTCGGTAAAATCGGGGTTGATGATAATTGACCAGAAGAGGGCACACGAACGAATTCTCTACGAGAGCTACCTGCTTAACCTTTCCATGGGCCCTGTTAGTACCCAACAGGAGTTGTTTCCGCAGTCAATCGATCTTAGTGCCGGCGACCTGGCGCTGCTTTCGTCTCTTGTGGATGATTTGGCTACCCTTGGTGTCAGCATCAGCTTCTTGGGGCAAAATACCATTTCGGTGAACGCCTTACCTGCCAATCTGAAAATATCCAGTCCCGAACAGCTTATTCACGATTTTATCAATTCGTTTAAAGAGGATGTTGGAAATCAAAGTATTGATGTCCATCAGAAGCTTTCCAAGGCATTGGCTAAGGCTTCGTCCATTCCCTACAACCGAAAGTTAGAGCCCATTGAAATGCAGGATTTGGTGGACAAACTTTTTGCCTGTCAGTTCCCAAGTATTTCGCCCGATGGTAAACCTACCATTACCACCATCACCACCGATGAGCTGGATAAACGGTTTTAATTAGACCATATTTTTTAACTTTGACATTTCTTAGATGTCAAAAGGTTGCATTAGTGCATTTTTAGGGGGATTGACATCAAATTATCATATTTAAACATTGAGTGCGAGAACGTTGTTATCTCATTGTTCCCCTTTTTTTAAAAAAGTAGTAAGCATCAAGTAGCAAACGCCATGAATTACAGTCGCATTTCGTTTTTTCAGAATACTCCAACGGTGGTTAAAAATTTGATAATCATCAATGTTATCATGCTTTTAGCTACTTATGTGCTTGGTAATATGGGGGTTGACCTTAATCGCACTTTGGGCCTTTACTTTTTCCAGTCGCCGCATTTCAGGCCATTCCAACTGGTTACCCATATGTTTATGCACGGGGGGATTGCACACCTTTTCTTCAATATGTTTGCGCTGTACATGTTTGGGAGAGTTTTGGAACAGGTATGGGGAGGTAAGCGGTTTTTTGTTTACTACTTCTTCACAGGCATTGGTGCAGCGTTGCTGCATAATTTTGTTAACTATTTAGAAGCGCAGGCCATAATGTCGAACCTTACCCCCGAGCAAATAGCGGTGGTGAAGTCGGAGGGGACAGCAGTTTTCCTTAAAGGACAGAACTACAGCCACCAGGCCATGGGAGCCTTAAACCTGATTATGAATATCCCAACAGTAGGGGCATCGGGAGCGGTGTTTGGGGTGTTACTGGCATTCGGTATGTATTTCCCCAATACGGTGCTTATGCTCATATTCCCCCCCATACCCATCAAGGCCAAATACTTTGTGATGATTTATGGTGGCATTGAGCTGTGGCTTGGGATAACGCAAGCCAACAGCAATATTGCTCACTTTGCTCATCTTGGTGGCATGCTCTTTGGGTTCATCCTTATCAGGCTTTGGCGTAAGAGCAGACACAAATTTTATTAATCGGTTTAAGCGAATGGCATGGTGAACATTTGGCAAGAAATTAGGCAATCCTTTAGAAACGGGGGAATTCTGGTTAAATTAATCTATGTTAACCTTGGAGTTTTTTTGATTTACAATTTAGTTAAAGTCTTTTTGTTCTTAGGAGGTAGCGCTTTTCATACAGAGCTCACCCGTTTTTTGGCAGTACCTGCTTATTTACCCAACCTTGCGCATCGCCCCTGGACTGTTTTTACCTACATGTTTTTTCACGAAGGGTTCATCCATATCCTTTTCAATCTTCTGTGGCTTTACTGGCTGGGAAGAATATTCCTCAACTTCATGTCGGAACGCAAACTATTTGGGGTTTATATTATGGGAGGCCTATCGGGTGCTGCGTTTTACATCCTTTTCTACAATATTTTCCCGGTTTTTTCGGGAGTTCTCCCCGTATCATACGCTTTGGGTGCCTCAGCTTCCGTTTTGGCAGTGGTATTTGCAGCTGCAACTTACGCCCCAAACCTTCGGTTGAATTTAATGTTCATCGGTCCCGTTGCACTTAAATACATAGCATTGGTTATGGTTCTTTTAGATATTGTTGGGATGGCAGGTTCCAATGCCGGCGGACATATTGCCCATCTTGGCGGGGCACTTTTTGGCTATCTGTTCATTTACTTTCAGAAGTTAAATGTAAATTTGATAAAACCTGTTGACTGGTTTATGGATTTTGTTTTTGCCGGTCAGTCAAAAATGCGCAGAAAGAAAATGCGGGTGGAGTACAGGAAAACTTCGGATGATTACGAGTATAATCGGATGAAAGCCGAAAAACAGGCTGAAATTGATAGGATATTAGATAAAATTTCCAAAGCCGGTTACGATAGCCTTTCGGCTGAGGAAAAGAAAACGCTGTTTCAAATGAAGGATAGATAAACGCTATGGTATGCGAAGGTTTATTGATAGAATATTCCTTTTATTAACCCTCCTTTCGGCCATACTTCTGCTGCTGGCATACCTGTCAATTTACGTTAAGCCAACCCTTTTCTGGATTATTGGCCTTTTCGGTTTGGCCTATCCTGTCCTGTTGCTGCTCAACCTTGCGCTTTTTGTCTTCTGGGTACTTCGGTGGAAATGGGGTTTTGTTATTCCTTTGATTGCCATTCTTTTAGGCATAAATCACTTTTCCTGTTTCTTCCGGTTTCCCTTTGGGAAGGATGGAATTGAAGGCAAGGATGACGTGAAGATTTTAACATATAACGTTAACCTTTTTCAGCTGTCGGCTTGGGAAAAGAATCCGCCAACCCACAAGCAGATTTTTGACTTTATCCGCAAGGAGAGCCCCGATATTATCTGCTTACAGGAATTTTACGTGGTTGATGATAAGTTTACCGAAAAGCAGGCCAAGTCGTTGCGCAATTATCAGGTACATATTGGATATCTTGTAAAACGCAATAATTCAGGCTATGGACTGGCTACCTATAGCCGCTTTCCCATAGTGAATCAGGGGGTGATTAAGTTTGAAAACACAGCCAACTCTTGCATTTACACCGATTTGCTGATTGATGAGGATACCGTAAGAGTTTACAATAACCACTTGCAATCCCTAAGACTCAATGAGAGGAATATCAACTTTTTACTGAGTCAGGAGTTTCGCAGGGAGAATCAGGCCATGGACGAAATCCGCGACCTATCGTTTCGCTATCGCGATGCTTTGCAGAAAAGGGCATTGCAGGTTGAGCGGGTTACCGAGCACATCATGAACAGCCCTTATCCGGTGATAGTATGCGGCGATTTTAACGATTCTCCCATATCGTACAACTATTGGCAGATGCGCTATAACCTGAGCGATGCTTTCGTGGAAGCAGGGAAAGGGGTAGGGCATACCTATAAAAAATATTTTCCCTCGTTTCGTATCGACTACATTCTGTACAATCCCATGTTCAGGGCAACGAGCTACCATTCTCCCAGGATAAATTACTCCGACCACTATCCCGTGGTGGCAACCTTAAAGAAAAATAATTCAGATATTTAGAGCAATATTGCTTGGAAAAAGTAAAAGGCTACAAGGGTAGCCTTTACAAATATCGGGATGACGCAAACGGTGAAAAAATTATGGGTATAGTTTGAGCACTTTTTCCATTTTACACAGCTTGTGGGCTGTAGGTTAATAGGCCAACGGCCATTAATAGCATGCCGGATTATACCAACCGGAAAAATGATTCTACTTGTTTTTTATGCTTCCTGACCCTAAAACCTTGGCCTCCACCTGCGGATTACCGGTGTAAATTAAATCTCCGCTACCAATAATGTTTGCTTTAAGGTTTTCGCTAACAGATAGATAGGCGTCGCCCGATCCGGCAATGTTAACATCACCATTGGTAAATTCAATGTTTTTAAAAACAACATCTCCCGATCCGGCAATTTTAATATTGGCGCTGTTGGCTTTTCCTTCCCCCGAAATGGCAATATCGCCTGAGCCGGCTACTTTAGCGTTCACTACATCAACGGTAAGGTTGTCGATACGAACGTCTCCGCTGCCCGCAATGTTGATTGTAAGCGAATCGGTAGTTATGGGGCTAATAGCGTTAATATCGCCTGATCCGGCAATGTTAAGCTCTTCAACCTTAGGCATGGTGATGTGGATAGCTATTTTCCCTCCACGGGTAGAAAAAAACCGTTCCCCGTTGGTGTAGATTTTTAAGGTATTGCCCACAACTTTTGTTTCAATCTTTTCTAACAAAACTTTGTCAGCTTCTATCTTCACAAAATACTCATTGCCCTGCGTGAGAGAAACATTGGCAGGAACAGCCAAACTTATGCCCGTAAATCCTTGTAAATCCCTTTCTTCCTGTAAAACGATACCGCTAAGATCTGTACACCCAAAGGCTACAATGCCCAGACAAAAAGAGAAGGCAAAAAATGTACTTCGAACAATCTTTTTCATGATGATTATGGTTTAGTTAGTAGTTGAGAGAATGACGACATTTCGATTTGATATGCTGCACGGGATTAAAAAAAACGGCTTCTCCTTTTAATGATAAGGTAGAAGCCGCATGGAGACAATAGATTGGGTAGGCGTCTATGTCATTTTGTAAAAATCATTGCCCTTATCATCCACCAGGATGAAGGCAGGAAAATTTTCCACTTCTATTTGGTAAATGGCCTCCATTCCCAGCTCGGGGTACTCAAGCAGTTCCACCTTCTTAATATTATCCTGAGCCAGAATAGCTGCAGGTCCTCCAATACTTCCCAAGTAAAACCCTCCGTACTTCTTACATGCATCGGTAACGGCCTGACTTCTATTGCCCTTAGCAATCATAATCAAACTTCCCCCATGGCTTTGGAAAAGATCAACGTATGAATCCATCCTCCCTGCCGTAGTTGGTCCAAAGGATCCCGAAGGCATACTCGGAGGCGTCTTTGCCGGACCGGCATAGTATATAGGGTGATCCTTAATGTACTGAGGCAGCCCTTCTCCTTTGTCAAGGCTCTCTTTCAACTTGGCATGGGCTATATCGCGCCCCACAATTATGGTTCCGCTAAGCGAGAGGCGTGTGCCAACCGGATGCTTCGACAGTTCGGCTAATATTTTTGGCATGGGGATGTTCAAGTCGATCTTAACCCCACCCTCAACATCGGCTTTACGGTATTCTTCGGGGATATACTTACCCGGGTTATCTTCGAGTTTCTCAATCCAAAGCCCTTCCTTGTTTATTTTGGCCTTTATATTCCTATCGGCAGCGCAGGAAACCCCCATGCCAATTGGGCAGGATGCTCCATGGCGTGGCAAACGGATAATTCTGATATCCAAGGCAAAGTATTTGCCGCCAAATTGGGCACCGATGCCCAGCTTGTATGCGGCATCGAGAATTCGTTTTTCCAATTCCACATCACGAAAGGCCTGACCTCCCTCGTTGCCCTGAGTAGGAAGATTGTCGAGATACTTGGCCGAAGCCAACTTCACGTACTTCAAACAGGCCTCAGCAGAGGTCCCGCCAATTACAAAAGCCACATGGTATGGAGGGCATGCTGCCGTTCCAAGCGATCGCATTTTTTCCACCAGAAAGTTCTCAAGTTTTTCGGGGGTGAGCAATGCTTTGGTCTCCTGAAAGAGCATGGTTTTATTGGCCGATCCTCCCCCTTTGGCTACGAATAGGAAGTTATACTCGTTCCCGGAAACGGCAGCGATGTCAATCTGGGCAGGAAGGTTGGTCCCGGAGTTCTTCTCGCGATACATGTCAAGGGGTATAATTTGAGAGTATCGAAGGTATTCATCGGTGTATGTTTTATAAATACCCAGCGAAAGTGCTTCGGCATCGTTACAGTCTGTCCAAACCTGTTGCCCTTTCTTGGCAAATATTGTTGCCGTGCCCGTATCCTGACAGTAGGGCAATTTGCCTTTACCCGATACCACGGCATTCTGAATAAGCGTGAGGGCCACGTACTTATCATTGTCGCTGGCCTCTGGATCGTTCAGTATGGCCGACATCTGCTCAAGGTGTTCGGAACGGAGCAGAAACGAGACATCTTTCATGGCCCTTTGGGCCAATAGAGTAAGACCTTGCGGATCAATCTTCAGTACTTCTTTGCCCTCGAAGGTCGAAGCCGAAACATATTCATTGGTCAATCGGTAATACGTTGTTTTATCTTCACCTGTTGGACAAGGGTCATAGTACTTAAATTCCGGAGTTGGCATATGCTTAATTTTTTAAGGGTTAATATTTCAAAACTGGAATATTTAACTTTTCATTTTTTAACAAATATTTGGGTGAAGTAAAGTGTGCCATACTGATTTTTGGCAATACCAACACCAGTGTGGCTATAATTACCCTCAATATTCTTCTTATGCCCGGAACTGTTGAGCCAGCTATTCACGGCGTTCTCGGCTTTGGTGTGGCCGTAGGCCACATTTTCGGCAAATGCCATGCCTCCCATTAGTTTTGTGATGGCCGAAGTTCTAAGGGAAAATCCATCGTGACCAAAATCAACCCTTCCCGATGCCATGTCGAAGCTGTGCTGCCTTGCCACCTGATTAATAGCCTCTGTAAATTCCAACACGTCGAGCCCTAATGATTCCCTATGCACATTGACCAGATTGGCAATTTCGCGCTCCATGGCCAACAGATCGGGATCCAACGACTGTTGATTTGGCAATCCCAATAGTATTAGCATGAGGGTAGTGGCAATAATGGCTTTCATTTTCGAACTATTTGAATAGTTTATCCATTTCCTGCGGAGGAATGGCTATCACCGCCTTAAGCTTCCCTACCACAATAGGACGTTTGATGAGTTTAGGGTTTTCCATATAAATTCTTATCCACTCGTCGTCGTTAAAGTTCTTGTCTTTCAGGTTTTTGCGGTAGTACTCCTCTTGTTCCCTTGCCAACTTATGCGGCGCAAGGTTGGTTTTTAAAAGAATCTCCTTTATTTCATCCTTCGTGATGGGATCTTTAAGGTACTCCCTAACCTGAATATCAGTTGTTTTCGATTTAAGATATTCCAATCCCGATCGGCTATGCCTGCACCGCGGATTATGAAAAATTTTAATCATAAAAAAACCTGTTAGAACGACACAAGTTAACCTTTAATGATGAAAGTGTCAAAATAATTTGTTGTAGAAAAAATTAAAAAAGAAGAAATTTTTTAAACACCCATAATAATATGGCGGGTAATGAAATCACCTGCTATCGGTACGAATCAACTTTCTTACATAGAGATATTTTAGGAATTCTCTAAATTGATTGCTATACGATGACTAAAATGTAAAATAAATAAGTGTTAAGAATGGGCTTAATACTGCAATTGCAGGTTGAAATAATTAAGCAGCGATTCAAAAGTTTTAACCTTACCCCTGTAATCAAACCAAGAGGGAGGTATGCCTAATGGAGTATAGATAATTGCTGAATGCCCTTTTTTTTCGAATAGATTGCCCAATTCGAGGAATCGTTTAACGCCTCCGTAGAGTTTTGTGTGGGGTAGAATGGTACCAATAACCATCGGCCGGTGCGTTATTTCTATTGTCTACTCAATTTTTTTATACCGTTAAGGCAAACATAATGATTTTGCGCTTTCTTTTGTTGCATCATTCTCACGTTCTCATCCTGGTTTGACCAACCCGATTCGTGATGTAAGTGATATTGCACGGCTATATTCCTAAGCGATTTCATTTTATAACCCGCTTGCTCAAAGCGCCAGCCTAAATCAATATCTTCACCAATGGCAGGGCGTGTATAATCTTCATCGAAACCGTTTATGGCGTAAATGGCCTTGCGCGAGAAAGACATGTTGCACCCTTTAAGCTGGTACATGGAGCGTAGGGCAGGGATAAAACCCAATGGCCCTTTGGGGTTTATGAATACTCCTTCTTCAACGAATTGCGCACCCCTGCTCTTTATTAATGCGAAATTTTTAAGGATATAACCATTCAAGCCATCGATCCATAGCTTGTTTTCAAGGATTAGTTGCGTTGTTTCAGGGTCGAGTTTTATCCTTTTGCCTGCAAGGATTCGATCGGGATCAGACCGTTTTATGTGAAATTCGATGAACCTTGGATGCAATACGCAATCCTCATCGATAAAGATGAGGTAGTCTGTCGCTGCTGCTTCAATGGCTCTGTTTAATGCCCTGTTTTTACGCCACCCAACATCGGGTTGGGTAATGTGCCTAATGTTTATTGCACCTTTTATGCTTTGGATAAAGTTACTCATCTGCTCGTGCTGAGCGTCTTCCGTTACAATAACCTCAAATCGCCTGTCGGTTTGCTGTAGCGCCGATTTTATGACTAAATCCAGGTACCTGACGTTGTTGTATGCCGAGATGATTAGGCTGGCAACAGGGCTACTCATATGATTATGAGTTTAATGAAGAGTTTTTGAGTTTGATATCAATATGATTGGATATACCCTTTTCCGTCCATGTCAGCTTGGTTCTCTTTACTTCTCTACGTATTCTAATATTTCTCAACAAAGTATCCTTTGTCTTATAAGGCCGGGGATGATCCAGATGTACGCAAATCGCACTGTACCTTATCTGTTTGGATTTCAGGCCGGTATTCTTTAGCCTTTCTCCCAGTTCCCTGTCGAGGCCGCCGTATTGCATATCCTCGTTATAGCCGTTTACCTTTACTATATCCTCCTTCCATCCGCTGGAATTATGTCCATTCCAGGTAGCTCTGGTGGGTGTGAAGGTATTCATAAACCATTTCAGGAAACTGTTCCTGTACAGCTTGAGATACTTATATGTAAAGGGTTGCCCATTTTTAAGAAGCCATCGTGTCGAAAAAGGATTGCCCATTAGGATGTCCTGTTGGGTTATGGCATTTGACACAGTCAAATTCAATTTAAAATACCCTCCGCTTAAGAAGAATCCTTTTTTGGCTCTTTTGGCATGAATTTCAATAAAATCTTCTTGCGGGATACAGTCTCCATCTGTAAAAATTAGGTAATCGCCACGGCTGGCGATTATGGCCTTATTGAGAATTTGACATTTCCGGAAACCTTGGTGTTCATGCCAGACATGTGTAATGTTTAGTTTCGAGTTTTCTTTAAACCCATTGATTATGGCTTTCGTTTCAGCATCCGACCCGTCGTCGGCAATTACTATTTCAAATCCGCTAAGGGTTTGGCATTTAAAACCCCATAGCACTTTTTGCAGCCATTCGGGCTGGTTGTATGTGCTGATAATAATAGAAATATTTTCAGGCTGTATGGGGCTCTGGTAGGTAGGTTTTGTGTTGTTTTCCATAATTTGCCCTGCTATTGCATAATCCCACTCTTGCAGGGCAACCTTAACCCTCGTGTCAGTCAGCCTATTCTTTTTGTTATTCTTTTCAGTAAGAATTAGCCTGCGGAGTTTGGCATATTTTAGAAAGCATAGGTAGGCCAAATTAAGGCTGACGATGAAACCCATGTAGCCGTCAAGGAATCCGGTTTTAATTACAAAAGAGTGAAAAAAACGCCAGATGGGGCGGAAGGTTGTTTTGCCGATACCGGCTTTAATCCCCAATTGGTGATACTCTTTAGCCGATATGGAGCTGAAATGGTTTATTTTGGCAATATGCTCCTCTATGGAGTCGTATGCCCAATGCAGCAAATCCCCCTTAAGATAACCAGTGGTTGCACCTAAGTGCATAATAAATTTATCGTGAGGATTGATTCCACCCCATTCCCCTTTCCTCCGATCGAAAAGTCTTAGCTTACGCTCGGGATATAGGCTGGTATGATGCATCCACTGTCCGCAGAAATTGTTGAGCCTGTTGAATCTATATCCATCGAATAGCCAGTTGTTTTTTGCCTTAAGTATTGACTTGCGAAGTTCAGCCGAGAGTGCCTCATCGGCATCCAGCGAGAGGATATAGTCATATTCGGCCTGTTGTACAGCAAAATTCTTTTGCTCTTTATAACCCAGAAATTTCTGTTCGATAATCTTAGCCCCAAGCCTTTTGCAAATCTCAACGGTGCGATCTGTGGAGAGGGAGTCAACCACCACAATCTCATCGGCCACATCAACCAGCGAGTTGATACACTGTTCAATGTATTTCTCCTCGTTGTAGGTTATGATTACTGCCGATATCTTGGGCATAAGTAAATTTTTAAAATGCAAAAGTAATGAAAATTGGCAGAGAAATCATTCAGGATATATTTATGCGCCGTCGCTGTTCGAATGGTAACCAAAAATTTTAACCTAAAACTTTATATACAGAAACTACAAGTGGCGTCCAATAGTATTCAAATGGCGCAAAATTGCCTTATTTTTGTAATTAATTGTTTACTATAATACAAAATTTTACCCATTGTGAAAAAGAGAGAATTATTTCAAACAATAATAATGATTATGTCTTTGACTGCAAATGCATTGTCACAGGAGCCTGTGCGTTACACCGAGCCTCCTGACGAGTTAAAAGAGTTATTGGAAGCACCTTCGACACCTGTTCTTAGGGTAAACCCAACCTCAACCCATGTATTATATGCATACCCCGAGGGAATGCCCGATATATCGGAATTGGCACAGCCCGAGTTAAAGCTGGCAGGTATTAGGATAAACCCTGCAAATTACGGGGCAAGCCGAACTTTATTTTTTAATAAGTTGACTTTGAGAAAGATTGAAAATGATAGTGGCGAGGAGTACCCCATTGTTGGATTACCGGAGGAAGTTAAAATTAACCTTTTTCGATGGTCGCCCGATGGAGCCAAACTAGCCATTATGATTTACCTTCCACACACTATTGAACTTTGGGTGGCGGATGTTAATTCGGGAAAAGCTTCACGTTGGGCTACCAACCTGCATAGTACCATTAACACTTCGCCCATTGCGTGGGCACCCGATGGAAGCTATATTCTATTTTCCTCAAGGGTGCCATACCGGGAAGAGTTCGACTATACCGATCCGCTTCCGGAAGGGCCAACGGTACAGCAAACCGGTGGTTTAGCCGCTCAGGAGCGCACTTATCAGGATTTGCTGAAAAATATGGCCGATGAAATGAAATTTGAACACTTTGCCACCAGCTGCATTATGAAGGTTGAAGCCGGGAAGGAGCCGGTAATGCTTTGGAATCCGGGGATGTTCAAAAGTTTTTCCATTTCACCTGACGGGCAGTACATTTTAGTTGAACAGCTCATGAGGCCATTTTCGTACAACGTTCCCTATTACCGGTTTCCCACCTGTATTGATATCTGGACAAGCGAAGGCAGGATATGCAAGAGGTTAGCCGAGATCCCTTTGGTGGAGTATATCCCGCAGGGGTTCAGCGCTGTGCGCGAGGGTCCCAGAAATTTCCAGTGGCAGTCCGATGCCGATGCAACCGTAGTGTGGGTAGAGGCGATGGACGGGGGTGATCCCAAGAAGGAGGCCGAGGTGCGCGATCAACTTTTTTCACTCAAGGCACCTTTTAAAGATAAAGCACAGCCACTGCTGTCGTTGAAGTATAGGTATAGCGGGATTCTCTGGGGTTGGAATAGTTTGGCGGTGGCCTACGAGTCGTGGTGGGAAACCCGAAGGGAGAGAACAATTTTCTTCAACCCCTCCAAAACAATGCAGAGCGGGCAGATTGTGTGGGACAGGTCGAGCCAGGATGCCTATGGCGATCCGGGGAAGTTTATTACAGAGGCTAATATACAGGGAGTCTGGGTGTTAAAGACCGACAAGGGGAAGCAGAAGCTTTACCTGTCGGGCGAGGGGAATTCGCCAGCAGGCAGCATGCCTTTTGTTGATGAGTTGGACATAAAAACTCTGAAAACTAAGCGCCTGTGGCAATGCCATGCCCCCTACTACGAATCATTTTCAAATTTCATCGGTAATAAAGTTGACAGGATACTTACAAGACGCGAATCTTCCGATGAACAGCCAAACTATTTTATTCACGATTTGAAGAAGGGAAAAGTTTCACAGTTTACACGGTTCCCTCACCCTTTTCCACAGCTGAAAGATGTGAAACAGGAACTGGTTAAGTATAAAAGGGATGATGGAATTGAGTTGACAGCGAACCTTTACTTGCCGGCAGGGTATAGCCTGAGCGATGGGCCACTCCCGGTATTAATGTGGGCTTACCCTGAGGAGTATGTTGATCCCGACTTAGCCGGACAGGTAAAGGAATCGCCTTACCGGTTCATCCGCCCATCCAGGCTATCGCCTGTGCTGTGGGTTGCGCGTGGGTATGCTGTGCTGGATAATTTGGGAATGCCCATTGTACGCAGGGATACTCTCGAACCCAATGATACTTTTACAGAGCAACTGGTTGCCAATGCCAAGGCAGCTGTGGACTATCTGGTTGGCAGAGGGATAGCCGATCCCGCCCGTATTGCCATAGGAGGACATTCTTACGGGGCGTTTATGACAGCCAACCTGTTGGCACATAGCAACCTGTTTGCTGCAGGGATTGCCCGTAGCGGAGCCTATAACCGTACCCTTACCCCATTCGGGTTTCAAGGAGAAGAGCGTAATCTGTGGCAAGCTCCCGATACCTACCTGAAGATGTCGCCTTTTATGTATGCCGATAGGATTAAGGCCCCTATCCTCTTTATTCACGGAGCAGAAGATAACAACAGCGGTACTTTCCCCATGCAAACCGAGAGAATGTACTCGGCAATCAAGGGGCATGGGGGCATTGCACGGATGGTGATACTGCCCTTCGAGGGGCATGGGTACCGAGCCCGCCAATCGTTGATGCATTCCACCTGGGAGATGGACAGGTGGCTGGAGATGTACCTGAAAAAATAGCCGTACTGACCGTAAGGGCAGGATTGCAGATGGATTTTCCGGTGCTACGAGGTTAAAAAAGGTTAAGTCTGGCTCCGAAGACCATTTATTGTAAACATCGAACTATTTTTGCGTAGGAAATAATCGATACATTGAAAAGGCTTGCATTACTTTTTGCTCTGACACGCATTGCTTTGCCATGGGCTCACGCTACGGGTAGGGATACCATCCCCGTGATCCATTTTCAGATTACCGATGCATCTGTGGGAAAGTCTGTTCCGTTGGCACACGTGGTAAATATCAATAGCCGAAGGGCTACCATTGCCGATATGCTTGGTTATTTCCATATTCCGATATCCGTGGGCGATACGTTAATGGTAACGGCAATAGGCTATTATGACATGAGAATCCCTTCGTGGGGGCAGTTTAGCGCCGATTCGCTCTATTTCCCCATTCGCCTCACACCGCGATTGTACGAAATAAAAGAGGTAAGGATAACACGATTTGGGTCGTACCAGCGGTTTATCAAGGAGGTTGCCTCAATGGAGATGCCATTATCGCAGGACGAAATAATGCAAAAGAGGTTAGAGGAATACATTAGTAAGGTTATCAACCAAATGGATTTTAAGAATATTGCGCCACCCACATCAGGATTAGTTTTTGGCGAAGATTGGTTTGCAAAGCAAAAGAAGAAAATTGAGGCCAAGCGCATTGAAGAGCAGAAGTGGGATATTATTTTCAATAAATTCTCGGCGGGAATTGTGCAGGAGTTAACCGGGCTGATGGGTCTTGATGCCATTAAGTTTATGGAGTACTGCGATTTTACCGAGGGATTTCTGCTTGTGGCCAGCGACTATGAAGTGCGGAAGATGATATTGGACAAGTATAAGACATACGATAAAAAACCGTTATCAACACACAACTGATGTACTTACCCTGTAAAGAGGATGTGGAAAAGGCGTATCGGAATGTGAAGCGCTTTGTACACCGAACCCCGGTGTTAACCTCGCGATTGATTGATGGCATAGCGGGTTGCAGCGTATTCTTTAAATGCGAGAATTTTCAGCGTGTGGGTGCTTTCAAGTTTCGGGGTGCCTCCAATGCCGTTTTTGGCCTGCCCGATAATCAGGCGGAAAAAGGTGTTTGTACCCATAGCTCGGGTAATCATGCTGCGGCACTGGCATTGGCGGCTTCACTGAGAGGAATTCCGTGCCATGTGGTGATGCCCGAAAACTCGCCACCCGTTAAGCGAAAGGCTGTGGAGGGGTATGGGGCAAAGGTTGTTACATGCCTGCCCACCCAGCAGGCCAGAGAGGCCAAGTTGCAGGAAGTGCAAGCCGCAACGGGGGCCGTATTCATTCACCCCTACGATAATGTTGATGTGATATGCGGACAGGGAACCGCGTCGCTGGAACTGCTGGATGAAATTGGCAATCTCGACGCCATTATTACCCCTGTTGGCGGTGGAGGTCTTTTTTCGGGAACGCTGACTTACTCCAAAGGGTTCAATGGCAGTATAAAAGTGTATGCGGGAGAACCACGCAATGCCGATGATGCCAATCGATCGCTGCGCGATGGCGTTTTGTACCCCTCTGTTAACCCCAATACCATAGCCGATGGGCTGAGAACATCGCTAAGCCCATTGACCTTTGCCATAGTGCAAAAGTATGCCGATGGGATATTCACCGTTTCGGAGGAGCAGATAGTGGAGGCCATGCGGCTGGTGTGGGAGCGAATGAAGATTATCATAGAGCCCTCGTCGGCAGTGCCTGTTGCCGCGCTGATGGCCAACCGGGGGCAATTTGCAGGGCAAAGGGTTGGAATAATTATTTCCGGAGGAAATGTGGAGTTGGGCAATCTGCCATTCGCCCATTGATAACTTTAGGGCTAACCATCGCCATCGGTTACTACCCCGCCCACGACTCCCTGTCGAGACTTCGGTACTGAATGGCTTCGGCCACATGTTCAGGTCTGATGGCATTGCAATCGCCCAGGTCGGCAATGGTACGCGAAACCTTGAGAATCCTGTCGTATGCCCTGGCTGAGAGCCCCAACCGCTCCATGGCATTTTTCAGCAACGCATTGCCCACATCGTCCAAAGCGCAAAAGCGCTTAATCAACTTGCTGGTCATCTGCGAATTGCAGTAAATGTTTTTCCACTCACCAAATCGCTTCTCTTGCATCTGACGAGCCTTAATCACCCTGTCCCTGATATCGTTTGAGGTTTCAGAGGGGGGCGAGGTGGCAAGCTTATCGAATGGTACGGGAACAACTTCAATGTGGATGTCTATTCTGTCGAGCAGCGGGCCTGAAATTTTATTCAAATACTTCTGCACCACTCCGGGCGAGCATACGCATTTCTTTTCGGGATGATTGTAATACCCGCAAGGGCAGGGGTTCATGGATGCCACCAGCATGAACGAGGCGGGGTACTCAATCGAAAACTTTGCTCGCGATATGGTGATAACCCTATCTTCCAATGGTTGGCGCATAACCTCCAGAACGGTACGTTTGAACTCGGGCAACTCATCGAGGAAGAGCACTCCGTTGTGTGCAAGGGAGATTTCGCCGGGCTGCGGATAGGTACCTCCACCCACAAGAGCCACGTCGGATATGGTGTGATGAGGGCTTCGGAACGGTCGGCGGGTCATGAGCGAAGTGTCGTGGGCTATACGCCCTGCCACAGAGTGAATCTTGGTGGTTTCCAGTGCTTCGCGTAGTGTAAGGGGTGGCATGATGGTTGGCAGCCTTTTGGCCAGCATGGTTTTCCCTGCACCGGGCGGGCCAATCATGAGCAGATTGTGCCCACCGGCAGCGGCAATTTCGAATGAGCGCTTCACATACTCCTGTCCCTTAACATCGCTAAAGTCCACGTCGTAAGCATTGGCATGCATGTAGAACTCCGCCTGGGTATCCACGATGGTGGTTTCGAGGGTACTCTCGCCATTGAAGAAATCAACCACCTGAACTAAATTATCCACCCCATACACGTCGATACCGCCTACCACTGCTGCTTCGCGGGCATTGGCCTTAGGGACAATCAATCCTTTGAAACCCTCCTCCTTGGCCTGTATGGCGATGGGTAGTACACCCTTAATGGGCTGGACGCCACCATCGAGCGAGAGCTCGCCCATGATGACGTAGTCGGCAAGCCAATCGGGCTTTACCTGCTCCGATGCTGCCAGTATCCCGATGGCCAGAGGCAGGTCGTAGGCTGCGCCCTCCTTGCGGATGTCGGCAGGGGCCATATTGATAACAACCCGATTCTTTGGGAACTTCAGCTTGTTCGACTCAAGGGCTGTGGTAATTCTCTGCTGGCTTTCGCGTACGGCGTTGTCGGGCAATCCCACCAAAAAGAAGTTGATTCCTTTCCCAACGCTCACCTCAATGGTTATGGTGGTGGCTTTTATTCCGTAAACGGCACTTCCGTACGTTTTTACAAGCATAGAGATAGAATGAAAATGAGGTAATAAAGGTAGAAAAAAAAGTGAGAACAATGGCATTCAACGCCAAAACAAAAGGGATGACCCATTATTTGAGACATCCCCTCTTAACGGTATAATATTGTGTTTGAAAATTTATAAAACTCGCTTTATACCATGTCTTTAGCGATTCTCTCGGCCAACTGTGCAAATTCCTCCTTGCTTAGCTTTACCCGTGATTTGGAAAAGTTTATGTCGCCTTCGCTGTTGAGCGGAACCAGATGAATGTGAGCATGAGGGACTTCCAGCCCAAGCACCGCAATGCCAATCCTTTTACAGGGTACTACACTTTTAAGCGCCTTGGCTACGCGTTTGGCAAAAACCATCATGTCGGCCAATGTGTTGTCGTCTAAATCGAACAGGTAGTCTGTTTCCTGTTTTGGTATCACCAGCGTATGCCCTTTTACCAAAGGGTTTATGTCTAAAAAAGAGAAGAAGCGCTCATCTTCGGCAATTTTGTACGCGGGAATTTCGCCTGCTACAATTCTTGAGAAAATGGTTGCCATAGTACAATAAATTTTAATAGTATTATCGTGAAATGCTGATTATCTCAAACTTAATCATTCCGGAGGGTACCTGTACGTCCACAACCTCTCCGATGGTTCGTCCAATTAAAGCCTTAGCAATGGGAGTTCCGACGGATAGTTTCCCTTCCTTAATGTTGGCCTCGCTTTCGGCCACAAGGGTATATTCCATTATGGCATTGCTCTGCGTATTCCTAATCTTTACCCGTGTGAGGATTTGCACCCTATCGGTATCGATTTTCGATTCGTCAATGATTCGCGCATTGGCAATGGTATTCTCCAACTTAGCTATCTTCATTTCAAGCATTCCCTGTGCTTCCTTGGCTGCATCGTATTCGGCATTCTCCGACAAATCACCCTTATCGCGTGCCTCGGCTATCAATTGCGATATGGCAGGTCTTTCAACGGTTCTGAGCTGTTCCAGCTCATCTTGCAACTTCTTCAAACCCTCACTTGTTATGTAAATCACCTTGCGCATAGAATTTGGTTTTTTAAGGGGTAAATAAAAAAGAATCCCGACAAAATATCGGAACTCTTCTTGCAGCTAATTTAAGACTTATTTACAAATAATCAAAAACTAATGGTTGATTTTTGGGTGAATGGAGAAATATTTTGGGTTGATAATCTCAGAGTAGAGAATCGCTTTTCTTACATCGAATTCTTCCTTCAGGCTGGCAAAAGGTGAATCAACTTCCGCTTCTTCCTTTAAATTGCGGTGCAACTCTTCGGGTTGTGCATAGTGAGCTGCACCGCTTTCAACTTCTTTATAATCAGCCAAGTAGTCTGATAAGTTGAAAGACTTTTCAGCATTTGGATCATCCCACACTTCTTCCAATGAACTATCATCAGTATCTATTTGCTCAAGTGATGTTCCATAGAGGCTGCTCTCAATATTTTCCTCTTCTTCTGTGTAGGGCATGCCGGTAGGTTGTAATTTATCCTGGTATAGCCCCTTATCAAGCAGAATGTGCAGGGGATCGTCCTTCCGGAATGTCACGGTGTCGCCAATAGGCTCAAATATTTCAGAGGTATTGGCAGGCGCAACGGGTGCTTTCTTTGCTGCCATGGCCTTTTTCTTCTTGCTCTGGGCAATGGCGTTGACAATTGCAATGATAACGGCAATGACAATGTAGAATATGCTATCTGAATCCATTGGGGCAGCTATTTTTTTTCCAAAATAGTAATTTTTTCCTGAGGGTATTCTTCGATGGGTATTTTTTTTCTGTTTCCTTAAGATTTTGTTTCATGCGCATTTGAACATGTGGCTCCTGTTTGGCAATATGCTCTGCGTAAAGTTGCTTCCTCATCTTTTCCTCTGCACGTGCCTGTGCTTTCAATGGCCTCATCGCCTTACGTTTTTGTCTGGCCATTTTCATGTTGTTCCTGGTGGCTTCGAATTTCCTTTTGAGCTGTTCTCTCTGAAAATTTTTCTGGTAGCCAAACAGGTTACCCTCCAACCCCGAGGGGTAAACCTTGGGGCTGCACGCAGCAATTGCCATGGCAAGGGTAGCAATGACCATGAAGAATTGGATCCTATATGTTCGGCGGCGAAGCATAAACAATTTGTTGTTCGTTGAATCTCTCAAAAAAAGTATGCCATTCTTTGTTATTAAAAAACCGCAACGAATGCTTATTTTTGAGAAAAATAATGCCATGCGTACTGCAAAGATAGTTTTATTTGGATTAGCTGCGCTGTTAACGCCCATATTCCATTCGTGTGTTGAGGAAGAGCCCAAGATTGTGCCCGATGTGTATGTCGATTTTTACGTAAACCTCGATTTGCCGGAGTTTACCTCACTCAATGCCATCAACAATGCCGTTAAGGTGGCGAATCAGGGATACGACAAGAACGGGATAATTATTTATCGCTATACCCAGGACGAGTTTTTGGCTTTCGATGCAACCTGCCCTCAGCATATTGGCAATAGCACTTCTGTGGATCTCGACGATAACGGTGCGGCAGGCACCGCCACTTGCTCGCATTGCAATGCCATTTACCGGTTTATGAACCTTGGCTACCCCGATAAAGGCTATCCTCTTAAACGGTATTCCGTAACAGTATCGGGGAGAATTCTTAGGATTACAAACTAATGTCTATCCCCCATAGACGCTTATTGTCCATACAAATTGAGAAATCTAAGAGCCATATCTCAGTTTGTAAAAATCCATCGCCTTTTAACTGTTTGCCTTGCAATTTTTTGTATATTTAGTGATTGAAAAATTGTACTCAACCCGGTTGCACCTATCTTTCCAATTTCAGCTGTATAAGCGAAATTAAATAGCGGGTATAAATGAGTTAGCGGTCAGGTTTGGACGACCCATAAAACGAAAAGACAATGGCAAAATATAAATTTACACAATCACAGTTTGACGAAATTCTCTTGTTACTAAAAAGACGAGTAACAGAAAGTCGTGATGAACAAAAAAAGACACGAGCTAAAATTAGAAAATTAGGGTTTCATATTTCTGACTATTTCACTGGTTTTAGCGACATTGACTTCAAAAAACTTTTGTCCAAAGGCGACATTGAAATAATAGGCAAACAAATTTCTAACGCAACGCAGACGACTAAATCATTTGTTGCAAAATCAACAACGAATACTTTTACGCATAAAACTCGGACAGCAACAGCAAACAACAAAGACGAGGATTATGTGCTTGACCTTTGCGATAAAGTTTTAGGACATACATCTTCCAGACAACATAAATTTGACTTTTGCTTGGCGACCCTAACTCTAATGGTGTGTCTGCCAAACTACCAGTTGATAGTTTTTATCAGGACTTAAATCTTGTTGTTGAGTATCGTGAAAGACAACACACAGAAAGCATAAACTTCTTTGACAAGCCAGATAAAATGACAGTTAGTGGAGTTCATCGTGGAGAACAAAGAAAAATTTACGATGAACGAAGAAGAGAGATTTTGCCAAAACATAACATTCATTTGGTGGAAATATCTTTCTCTGACTTTGACTATGACGGACAAAAAAGAATTATCCGAAATCCAACCAAAGACATTGAAATTGTTAAACTAAAACTAAAAAAATTTTTATCTTGACAATCAGAACCGCTAACAAGCAGTTTGGCATTATAGTGGGTGAACGGCTTCGATTGAAGTTTATCGGTTAAAATCCGCCACAAACGCCAAATTGCCAAAACGTTATGTGCAAGTTTATGTAACCACTTGTCCTGAAATAGGATGACTCAAAAACATAAAAGAACAGAAAACAAATTGTTATGACATATGATTTCTTAAATAAATATAAGACTAAGGGACATTTTACTTCTAAACCTTATGAATCTTTTACAGAGAAATGTAATGCTCCTAATGATAAAGCTCGTGTATAATTGATTTATAAAATCATTGATGGTAAAGAAAGGCTTATATATTTTTTTGGGGCAAGTGGACAAAAAAATACTGACAGTACATTAAAAGTTAGAAAAGGAGGTATGTATAACCGTTTAGTGAATGGATATCATCCGAATAAGTTTGGTATTAATAAAAGAGTAAATAGAAAGGCTTAAGACTAGGAAAAATTCATACCTTTGTCCTATGAGCCTTGTAAAATATAGTAAACTGAGCGATTACAAGATTAAAAAAGTTCTTCGACATTTTTGCGCCGATGTAGATGCTACCCAAACCTCGTACCTGCTGAGCATTAACCGAAATA
>Ga0209718_1000109_pt1 | contig 116444 bp, 98 predicted proteins | sample AD_JPNAS1_MetaG_FD_184420 | JGI IMG/M metagenome (GOLD analysis project Ga0209718, IMG submission 184420) | Active sludge microbial communities of municipal wastewater-treating anaerobic digesters from Japan - AD_JPNAS1_MetaG (SPAdes) (version 2) | ecosystem: Engineered > Bioreactor > Anaerobic...
CTGTAGCAGGTGCCCCTTCGGAAGCAGTCGGGATCAGGGCCGATGACAGGATCGTTGCCGTTGACGGGGAAGCCATTTCTTCTCCGGAGCTGACAAACCAAAAGGTATTCAGCCTGCTGAGGGGGCCAAAGGGAACGCGGGTCTCGCTGACCGTGATCCGACGGGGAGAGCGGGAACCTTTGTATTTTGAGGTAGTCCGGGACAAGATCCCCATTTACAGCCTGGATGCGGCCTATTGGGCTGCCCCTGACGTCATGTATGTGAGGATCAACAAATTTGCACTGACCACGCAGGACGAGTTCATAGATGCTTTTAAAAACCTGGACAAAATGCCGCGCGGACTGATCCTGGATCTGCAGGGGAACGGCGGTGGTTACCTGGGAGCGGCGATTTTTATGGCGGAGCAATTCCTGGGCAAGGGCGAAATGGTCCTCTATACCGGAGGTGGAAAAATGAAACGCCAGGAAGTACATGCCTCGGGGATGGGATTCCTTATTAACACTCCGGTAGTGGTGATCATAGATGAAAGGTCGGCCTCGGCCAGTGAGATTGTTGCCGGTGCCATCCAGGACTGGGACAGGGGGCCCATAGTGGGACGCCGGTCTTTTGGAAAGGGTCTGGTGCAACAGCTTTTCCCCCTGAACGACGGATCCGAGTTGCGTTTGACCGTGGCACGTTACCATACACCCAGCGGCAGGGTGATCCAGTCTCCTTATGTGATGGGGGAACAGGAAACCTATTACAGAAAGTTCCTGGAAAGATACGAAAGAGGCGAATCCTTTAACCGGGACAGTATTCAGATACCTGATTCGCTGGCTTTCAGGACATTGAAAAAGAATCGAATAGTCTATGGCGGGGGCGGTATCATGCCCGATGTCTTTGTTCCGGCCGACACCAGTTATTATTCGGGTTATTTTGTTCAACTGGCCAGAAGGGGCATTGTTAACGCTTACGTAAATGATTACCTGGACAAAGAAAGGGAACGGATTGCCAGGCAATATGAAACATTTGAAGTCTTTGACCGCCAGATGACCCTTGCAGATGTGCCGTTTGAAGGCCTGACAGCCTATGCCGCCACCTTAGGCATCGTACCCGGAGAAGGAGATCTGGACGTTTCTGAAAAGCATATCAGGACACAAATAAAAGCCCTGATAGCATCCAGACTCTTTGGAACGGGGTGTTTTTACCGGGTGATCAATCCGGTTCTGCCGGAGTTCAGGAAGGCGCTGGAAGTTATGAACGGCTTGCTATAACTCCCGATCCCACCAGTTCTTCTCCCTGATACCAGGCGGCAAATTGTCCCGGGGTGATACTGCGCTGTGCTTCTCTGAAGATGATGTGCATTCCTTCTTCATGGCGCAGGGTGCCCTCCTGCAAGGGCTGCCGGTAGCGGATGCGGACCCTGTAGTCACATTCCCGCCCGGGCTCCATTTTTAGATCGGGCCTGATCCAGTGGATGTCATTTTCTTCTATAAATAACCGGCTGTGGTAAAGTCCGGGGTGGTCCCGGCCTTCTCCTACATAGATGGTATTGGTTTCCATGTTGGTAGAGAGCACAAAAAGCGGATTGACATGTCCGCCGATTTGCAGGCCCTTTCGCTGACCGATGGTATAGAAATGGGCTCCCTGGTGTTCGCCAATCACTTTGGAGGAACCATCACGAAAGATTTCTACCACGTTTCCTTTGCGAGGGGCCAGTCTCTGTTGCAGGAAAACGGGCAGGTCCACTTTGCCCACAAAACATATTCCCTGTGAATCTTTACGTTCAGAAGTGGGAAGTCCGGCCTGGCGGGCCAGTTCCCTGACACGCGCCTTGGATAATTCTCCTATGGGAAATACAGCCTTTGACAACTGCTCCTGGTTGAGCTGGCAAAGAAAATAGGACTGGTCTTTGTTCTGGTCTTTTCCCTGCAGAAGACGGAACATCCCGTCTCTTGTTCTTTCTATCCTGCAATAATGACCTGTTGCCACCTTGTGGGCTCCCAGTTCAAGGGCTTTTTCCAGAAAAGCATCGAACTTGATCTCCCGGTTGCACAGGATGTCGGGATTGGGAGTCCGGCCATTTTCATATTCACGGAACATATAATCTGCCACACGGAGCCGGTACTCTTTGCTCAGGTCTGTGAAGAAAAAAGGGATATGTAGCTTGTGTGCCACCATTTTTGCCAGGTCCAGGTCTTCTTCCCAGGAACAGGAACCCTGAAGTGTTCCTGTGGTGTCGTTCCAGTTCCTCATAAAGAGGCCAAACAGGTCGTATCCCTTCTCTTTAAGCAGAAGGGCCGCAACTGAGGAATCGACTCCTCCTGAAAGGCCAACGGCAATTTTCATAATAAAAGAAGGGTAAGCTTGGTGTATCGCACCGCTACAACCACCTACCCTTGCTGTCTTCCAACCCTGGGGGAGTTCAGTGGGAGCTGGTCGTACACGACTTACCCCATGCAAAGGTATAAAAAATCAGAAAGAATCAAAGCCAAAAGGCAGGAGGTCCTTAACACTTTTAAAAATGAGTACCTGTTCACCGGCTGCCAGCAAAACGCGAATGGGAACGCCGCCTCTTTTTTCGCTTTCCAGAAGCACCTGTCTGCAAACGCCGCAGGGAGAGGCTGTTATGGCTATGGTCAGGATGCGATTGGCCGGAAAATTTGCGTGTGCATAGAAAACAACGGACCGTTCGGCACAAATGCCTGCCGGGAAGGAGGCATTCTCCTGGTTGTTCCCGCACAGGACCTGCCCGTTGTCCAGGCGGACGGCCGCCCCCACCCGGAATTGCGAATAAGGGGCGTAGGCGCTTTCAGCTGCTTTTACAGCTTGTTCAAGAAGTTCAATATCTTCAGGTCCAAGGTTGTTTTTTGAGGTTTCTGTATAATCAATGGTAAGGGTGCTTCTGTTCATAAGGCATGGTGGTTTATAGAAAGCAAATATAAGAATTTATACTACATTTGCATCATGTTGAATCCGTGTCTATATAAGGCATTTTGCTTTGTTTCCTGCCTTCTTCCATTATCAGTTCCCACGTGGGCGTTCCCCTTGTCGCACCAGAGGGAAGAAACGATTTCACGGGAACAGTACATAGATACCTATAAGGGCATTGCCGTTGCCCAGATGCACCGGTACGGGATTCCTGCCAGCATAATCCTGGCCCAGGGATGCCTGGAATCGGGCAACGGGAACAGCCGGCTGGCCAGGGAAGCCAACAACCATTTTGGCATAAAATGCCACGACTGGGAAGGAGACCGGATTTACCACGATGACGATGCGTTGCAGGAATGTTTCCGGAAATACAAAACAGCAGAAGATTCCTATTATGATCACTCGGAGTTTCTTAGAAACCGGCCGCGTTACGCGAACCTTTTTTTGCTGGAAAGAACGGATTACACCTCGTGGGCTAACGGGCTTAAAGAGGCGGGATATGCGACCAATCCCCGTTATGCCCGACTGCTGATTGACCTGATTGAACAGTACGGTTTGCATCGGTATGATTTGCTATCCCCGCAAGACACCCTAGGGGAACAGATCCTGGAGGTGCAGCCCGGATTGCACTCATACGGTTTCACAGGGGAGGACGTTTTTTCCATAGATGTGGAAAGAAGGGTTTTAAAGACCAACGGAAAGCGTTACATCTTGTCGGCCCCGGGGGATACCTACCGGTCCCTGGCAGCAGAATACAGGCTTTTCCCGGGGGAACTTACCCGTTATAATGATGTGGCAAAGGATGCCGGTCTGGCTGCAGGTGAAAAAGTCTATTTGCAACGTAAGGCCGGAAGGGGGAAAAGTGACCGGGCTTCCTGGTCTTCTGTCCCGGGTGAATCCCTGGCTGACATTTCGCAACGTTTCGGGATCCGCCTGCAGGTATTGCGCAAACTCAACCCCGGTGTGACCGATAACCCCACTGCCGGTACGGTAGTACGGTTGCGATAAATTTTAGACCATGAGCAGAAAGAAAGGGATTTTGATCTTTTTCATAGTTTTAATCCTTGGAGCCGCCATCCTGACCGGAGGGTGGTATTATCTTACTTTTCACTACCCTAACGTGGTTACGGATAACGGAAAGACAGCCTATCTGCTGATACCGGAGGGGACAGATTATCAGGGTCTTATAGATAGTCTGCAAACCGGTGGCCACTTAAAGATGGAACAGGCTTTCCGTTGGGCTGCCCGGCGCGAAAACCTGCCGGACCACGTACATGCCGGACGCTACGCCTTGAAACACGGAATGAACAACCGGGAACTGGCCAGAAAGCTGGCCATGGGATGGCAGGACCCCCTGAACATAACCCTGTCCGGTTCCATAAGGACTTTTGAAAGACTGGCCTCGGTGCTGGCACGCAACCTGGCCATTGATTCGGCCTCGGTACTGGAACATTTGAGGAATGATTCCCTTATAGCCTCGTTTGGTTTTGATTCGGTAAGCCTTAGGGGCATGTTCATTCCCAACACCTATGAAGTATTCTGGACCATAACGGGGGAAGATCTTCTGAAAAGAATGCGACGGGAATACGATCGTTTCTGGAACGAACAAAGAAAAGATAAGGCAAAAAGCATAGGACTTACACAGAAGCAGGTAAGTACGCTGGCCTCAATCGTAAACGAGGAGACCGCAAATGCCGATGAAATGCCCCTTGTGGCGGGGGTGTATATGAACCGCCTGAGGATAGGCATGCCTTTGCAGGCAGATCCCACGTTGTTTTTTGCAGCTAAGGATTATTCCATTAGAAGGGTGCTCAAAAAGCATACGAAGATTGAATCTCCGTACAACACCTACAAGTACCGCGGATTGCCCCCTGGACCCATTGCTGTGCCTACAATAGAAGCCATAGACGCCGTACTTCATTACAGGCATCATAATTATTTGTATTTCTGTGCAAAAGAAGATTTCAGCGGGTACCATAATTTTGCTGTTACCCTGGGTGATCATATGAAAAATGCAAGGCGGTTCCAACGGGCCCTGACCTTGCGCATGAACCAGGAGGGGAGGGCGCAATGAAAGGGCCTGTGCTGTATCTGGTACCATCCCCGCTGGGGGACACACGCCCTTCTGGTGTTCTTCCGTCGGCTCATATAGAAATGGTCAGGACTCTTCAATATTTTGTGGTGGAAGAACTCAGGACAGCCAGGAGGTATCTCTCGGCTTTGGGGATGGATGTCAGGTTACTGGAATTTGGAGTGCTCAATGAGCATACATCGCCCGGGGAACTGAACGATCTGCTGGAACCTTTGAGAAACGGACATTCCATGGGGTTATTGTCAGAGGCTGGTCTTCCCGCAGTAGCAGATCCGGGAGCAGCCCTTGTTGCCCTGGCACACCGTGGTGGATTCGGGGTGGTGCCCCTTACCGGGCCTTCTTCCCTTATGATGGCCTTGATGGCCTCGGGGCTGAATGGACAAAAATTCGCATTTCAGGGATACCTTCCTGTAAAACCAGGTTTACGGGACAAAAAGATCAGGGCCCTGGAAAAACTGTCGGCCCAGGAGCAACAAACACAAATATTTATCGAGACCCCCTACAGGAACGAATCCCTGTTCCGCGCCCTGCTGGCTTGTTGTTCTGCCTCTTCAAGGCTCACAGTGGCAATAAACCTTACCATGCCAGACGCCTTCATCTGTACCCGGACAGTAGAGGAATGGAAGGGAAGGGAACCTGATTTTTCCATTGTATACAGGAAAAAACCGTGTGTTTTTTTATTATTGGCTTAAACTATGGCAACGATCGCATTGAAGGATATGAAATTTTATGCCCACCACGGGTGTTTTGACGAAGAACGTCTGATAGGGACTTTTTTTATGGTAGACGTAGAGATGTACACCCCTGACTGTCCGGCTGCCCTGACCGACCAACTGGAAGATGCAGTTGATTATTCCCATGTCTATCAGATCATAAGCCGGGAAATGTCTGTGTCCAGCCGGCTGCTGGAACACGTTGCCGGCAGGATCGTCCTCTCCCTGACACGGTCCTTTGAGCTTTCCGATTGTCGTGTGACAGTATCCAAACTCTCACCTGCCCTGGGTGGCGAAGAAGTGGGTCGTGCTTCTGTTACCCTGACCATGAAGGATTTACAGCATGAATGAAAATAAGACATTTACTGTAGTAACCCTGGGGTGCAAGCTCAATTATGCCGAAAGTGCTACCATAGCAAGGGATCTGATCCAAAAAGGGTATCAAAAGGCGGGGGCATCTGCAGGGGCTGGAATTACCATCATCAATACGTGTTCAGTTACAGAGCATGCAGATAAAAAAAGCAGGCAGGCTATACGTAAAGCTTTGCGTATCAATCCAAAAACACAAATAATTGTGACCGGATGCTCTGCGCAGCTAAGGGCAGAAAGCCTTCGTATGATTCCCGGGGTAGGGGCAATACTGGGAACTGATTACAGGCACTGTGTGGCACAGGTGGCCGGCGATCCGGACTACAGGCCTCAACTGACAGGCAACGGCATGCCGGGAAACGTTTTTTTCCCGGCATGGTCTGCCGGTGAGGATAACCGTGACAGGACCAGGTCCTTTTTAAAGGTGCAGGATGGCTGCGACTATTGCTGTACCTACTGCACGGTGCCGCTGGCCAGGGGCCGCAGCAGGAACATTCCCATTGAACAGGTGGTGCAGCAGGCGCAGGAAATTGCAGCCAGAGGGGTCAAAGAGATCGTACTGACCGGAGTCAACACCGGTGATTTTGGAAAGACCACCGGAGAATCTTTTGCCGACCTTCTCAGAAACCTGTCCCTTGTCCAGGGGATTGAACGCTACAGGATATCTTCCATAGAGCCTAACCTTCTTACAGAAGAGATCATAGAAATGACGGCTGCCATGAAGTGTTTTCTTCCGCATTTTCACATTCCCCTGCAAAGCGGCAGCAGCCGGATCCTCCGGAAAATGGGAAGGAGGTATGATCCCGGTTTGTTTGCCGCCAGGGTAAGGTTTATCCGCTCCCTGATGCCTCATGCATTCATAGGCGTAGACGTGATTGCTGGTTTTCCGGGTGAGACAGAAGATGATTTTAAGGAAACCCATGACCTGCTTTCAGAACTCAAACCTTCCTTCCTGCATGTTTTCCCGTTCTCTTCCAGGCCCGGCACACCTGCTGCGTTGTTGCCTGTTTGGGAAAGGGTCCGCGAAGGAATTATTACCGAAAGAACACGCATGCTGGGTCAATTGTCCGACCGCTTGCACGGGGAATTTATCGAGGCTAACAAGGGAAGAAAAGAAGAAGTCTTATTTGAGGGCAAGACCGGCAGCGGAAAGATGCACGGTTATACCCGCAATTATATCCGGGTGGAACGGCCATACAACCGTTCCCTGATCAATACGGTTGTTGAAATCATACTGGATTAACCATGTGTTGGGAACTATTCAAGGTATTTTTCAGGATCGGGGCCTTTACCATAGGCGGAGGACTTGCTATGTTGCCGGTAATAGAAAGGGAGGTGGTGGAGCGTAAAAAATGGCTCACAAAAGAGGTGTTCACCGATATTCTGGCTGTAACGCAGACAATGCCCGGTGTTATTGCTGTCAATATGGCGGTGGCAGTCGGTTATAAGGTCAGAGGAACTAAGGGTTCCCTGGTGTCTGTTTTGGGGGCTGTCTGTGCCCCGTTTTTTTCCATCCTGGCCCTGGCAATTTTCTTTCAGAACTTCAGGGATAATCCCGTAGTAGAGAGGATCTTCATGGGCATGCGCCCCGTGGTTGTTGCCTTGATTGCCGTTCCTGTCATAACCACCATGCGTTCCATAGGCCTGACCTATGCAACGGGGCTGATAGCTCTGGCCGCCACTATACTGATATGGCTGCTGGGAGTATCTCCTGTCTGGGTCATACTGGTTGCCGGACTGGGAGGATATATCTGGTACAGGATAGAAACAAACCGTAAAAGGAGGCGCGGCCTATGATTTACCTGGAATTGTTTTACACCTTTTTTAAGATTGGTTTGTTCTGCTTTGGGGGAGGCTATGCGATGCTATCCCTGATCCAGGACGAAGTGGTACACCATAACGGCTGGCTTACCATGGAAAGCTTTTCCGACATAGTAGCCGTATCGCAGATGACACCCGGTCCCATTGCCATCAATACGGCCACTTATGTTGGCTATACGGCTTCGGGAGGTAATGTCCTTGGATCAATCATGGCAACCCTTGCCCTGATCATTCCTTCTGTTGTGATGATGTCCATAGTAATACGTGCTTACAAAAAATTCAGCCAAAACAAAGCCTTTCAGGGGATATTCAGCGGAATCCGCCCCGTTGTGGCCGGGTTGATCGCTGCTGCAGTACTGAACATGGCCACACCGGAAAATTTTGTGGACTACCGGAGCTACCTGCTTTTTTCGGCCAGTTTCCTGGCTGCCTATTTCTACAGGGTTCATCCCATTTTGCTCATGGTTCTGGGAGGATTTGCCGGATATTTGATGTACTGACGTTTTTCAGTAAATTTGTTGCCTATAATTATTCCTATGCAATTCAAACTCAAGGCGCCGTATGTACCTACGGGAGACCAGCCGCAGGCTATTGACCAGCTTGTCACGCTGTTTAAGGAAGGAACAGATGCGGCCGTTCTGCTAGGGGTTACCGGTTCCGGGAAAACATTTACCATGGCCAATGTGGTGGAGCAGTTGCAAAGACCCACACTGGTCATCAGTCACAATAAAACATTGGCTGCACAGCTGTATGCCGAATTCAAAAGCTTTTTCCCCGATAATGCTGTAGAGTATTTTGTTTCGTACTATGATTATTACCAGCCCGAAGCCTATTTGCCGGTGACCGATGTTTATATTGAAAAAGACCTGAGCATTAACGATGAGATTGAGAAATTGCGCCTGAGCACCTCCTCTTCTTTGTTGAGCGGCAGGCGCGACGTGCTTGTGGTATCCAGTGTTTCCTGCCTGTACGGCATAGGTAATCCCGATGATTTCCACGCCAACACCATAACCTTGAAAACAGGTCAGGTCCATGATTTCAACCAATTGCTGTACCGGTTGGTGGATGCGTTGTATTCGCGCAACGAAAACGAATTCAAAAGAGGGACTTTCCGTGTCAGGGGCGATGTTGTGGATGTCTATCTGGCCTATGACGATATTGCCTGCAGGATCTCGTTCTGGGATAATCACATAGATTCGATTGAACGGGTTGATCCCATGACCGGTGGGGTGATTGAAAAGATTGAAGGTATAGCCATATACCCGGCCAGCGCCTTTGTTACGACAAGGGAAAGAAAAGAACAGGCTATAAAAAGTATCCAAGACGATCTGACAGACAGGGTGACTGCACTCAAAGAGTTAGGCAAGCATTTGGAAGCCAGAAGGTTGACAGATCGTGTAGAGTTTGACATAGAAATGATGAGGGAGCTGGGCTATTGCCCGGGCATTGAAAATTATTCCCGGTATTTTGACGGACGTCCTCCGGGTACAAGGCCTTTCTGTCTGCTGGATTATTTCCCGCAAGACTTTCTGACCATTATTGATGAAAGTCACGTGACACTCCCGCAGATACGGGCTATGTCCGGGGGCGACCGCTCCCGCAAGGAAGTGCTTATTGAGTATGGTTTTCGTCTTCCGGCAGCGGCAGACAACAGGCCCCTGACCTTTGCCGAATTCGACCAGGTCATAGGGCAGCGTCTTTATGTTTCGGCCACCCCGGCAGATTATGAACTGGAACGGTCAGGCGGACTGATCGTGGAACAGGTGGTGCGGCCCACAGGATTGCTGGATCCGCCCGTTGAAGTACGCAGGACAGAGGGACAGATTGATGACCTGATAGAAGAGATCCGCCTCCGGGCAGCCAGGGACCAGCGTGTATTGGTCACAACACTCACAAAAAGGATGGCCGAGGAATTGGATAAATACCTTCAGAAGATCCGTGTTCGTTGCACCTACATCCATTCGGACGTGGAAACTCTGGAGCGGATAAGGATCCTTGAGGAATTTCAAAAGGGGTATTACGATGTGCTGGTGGGGGTTAACCTGCTGAGAGAAGGTCTGGATCTGCCGCAGGTTTCTCTGGTGGCCATACTGGATGCAGACAAGGAAGGTTTTCTTAGATCGGAAAGATCGTTGACCCAAACGGCGGGAAGGGCAGCACGCAATGTGGAAGGACGTGTGATCATGTATGCAGACAAGATCACCGATTCCATGGCCCGGACCATAGAGGAAACGGAAAGGCGCCGCAAAAAGCAGATGCAATACAATCTGGAACACGGGATAACACCCACGCAGATAGCCCTGAACATACGCTATACCATGAATCAGGAGGCCGGGTATGACCAGGCACCGGATGTGATGTCCATGGTGGCCGAAGATCCGGTAGCCCGGGCCATGACACCGCAACAGCTGGAACAGGCGATAGCCACGGCCAGGAAAAGGATGGAAGAGGCGGCCACAAAGCTGGATTATATTACAGCTGCCAGGTTCCGCGATGAAATGTACGGGCTGGAAAAATTAAAAAAATGAATCGGACAATGACAGAGAAGGCCAGGGAGATTGCCTCTGTTACGCTGGAAGGGCTTACCCGGGGCAACGGGGCTCCTTTTATGCATCATGTGCAGGCCGTGGCCTCCATTGTGGAAAAGGAAATCGGACTTTCACGCGAGGCAGTTACCACGGTGTACCTGCATGAAGCCAGCCGCAAGCATCCGGAACTGTTCCCTGAGATAGACCGTTTGTTCGGGGCTGAAATTGGTCAGATGGTTCTGGGACTGAACCGGATTTCCACCATCAATCCTAAAGACACACGCTTGCAGGCCGACAATTACAGGAAACTGATCATATCCTATTCTGCCGACCCCAGAGTTACCCTCATCAAACTGGCCGACAGACTGGAAGTCATGCGGTCGCTGAACGATTGTTTCCCCAAAAATGATCATATAAAAAAAGCGACCGAAACCATGATGCTGTATGCCCCGCTGGCACACCAGCTGGGTTTGTACGGTATCAAGAGCGAGTTGGAAGACCTTTCTTTCAGAATCCTCCAGCCCGAAGATTACCGTCTGATCACCAACAACCTGAGAGCTACCGAAATTGAACGAAAGTCGCAGATTGCCCGGTTTGTCAAACCCCTGGAATCGGAACTGAGAAAGGCCGGGTTACAGTACGAGCTCAAAAGCCGTACCAAGACAACCTATTCTATCTGGCGCAAGATGCAGGTGCAGCAGGTAGGCGTGGATGAAGTGTACGATATTCTGGCAATCCGCTTTATCGTGGACACAACGCCGGAGCAGGAAAAGGAAGTCTGCTGGCAGGTGTATTCCATTGTTACACAAATATATGAGCCCATTCCCGAAAGGATGAGGGACTGGATAACGGTGCCCAAAGCCAGCGGGTACGAATCGCTGCACATCACAGTCCGCGTCCCGGAGGGCACGACACTGGAAGTGCAGATCCGCAGCCGCAGAATGGATGTAGAGGCAGAGTACGGGATTGCTGCCCATTGGGTCTACAAAGGGGTTAAAACCGAGCAGGTGATGCGCGATTGGCTTGCCGGAGTGAGAAAACGACTTCAGAATCCGAACCAGGATCTTTCCATACGGGAAGGGGAGGTGTTTATACCAGACGAAATCTATGTGTTCACCCCAACAGGAGATCTTAGGCGACTGGCAGCCGGGGCCACCGTACTTGATTTTGCCTTTGAAATCCATACCAATATTGGTCTTAAATGTACCGGTGGCCGGGTGAATGGAAAAATGTCGCAGGTCAGGGATGTGCTGCATACCGGAGATGTGGTGGAAATCCTTACATCCAGGAACCAGAAGCCTTCAAAGGACTGGCTCGGTTTTGTGGTTTCGGGAAAGGCCAGGAACAAGATCCGCCAGAAATTGCGCGAAGAGGCGGGTGTCCAGGATGCGGCAGGCCGGGAAATGCTGGAACGCCGTTTGAAAAACTGGAAACTGGAGCCAACGCCGGAAGACATGACCCAGCTGCTGAAGCACTACCGGATAAAGCAGATCAGCGATTTTTACGCCGGCATAGCCCGGGAGGATATTTCTCTTCAGGATATCAAGGTGTTCCTGTTGAAGGAAAAAGAAGAAAAAGCAGAAAAGCCTGAGGTTGCATTGACTCCGGCGGAACAGACAGAAGAAAAGACCAGGTACAGGGAGGCGGACTACCTGGTGATCGATGATTCTTTTGGAAGGATAGGCTACAAACTGGCCAGGTGCTGCAATCCGGTAATTGGCGATGATATTTTTGGATTCGTGTCCATCAGGGAAGGGATCAGGATTCACAGGATGAGCTGCCCCAATGCAGCCCGCCTGATGACGCAATACCCCTACAGGATACAGAAAGTGCGGTGGCGCGATACGGTAGCCTCGGCCATCTTTCAGATAACCATACGGTTTACAGCGTACCAGGAAGCCGGACTGGCTCAGGAAATCAGCGATGTGATCGGAAACCTTTCGCTGAACCTGCGGAGTTTTACATTCTCGGGACAAAGCGGAAAGGTTTCGGGGAAGCTGCAGGTGGCCGTTAATTCCAATAAACAGGCTGACCTGTTATTGTTCCAGCTCCGGAAAGTCAGGGGGATCATTAAAGTTACCAGGGAGTGAAGACATGAAGGAAGAGAAAATCAGAGTAAGGGGCGCCCGCGTCCACAATTTAAAAAATATATCCATTGATATTCCCCGGGACCGGTTTATTGTGATCACCGGAGTGTCCGGTTCGGGAAAATCGTCGCTGGCTTTTGATACGCTTTTTGCAGAAGGGCAAAGGCGTTACGTGGAAAGTCTGTCGGCCTATGCACGCCAGTTCCTGGGAAGGATCAAGAAACCCGATGTGGATTCCATAGAAGGGATACCTCCCACCATTGCCATTGAACAAAGGGTCAATACACGAAATCCCCGATCCACACTGGGGACAGCTACTGAAATATACGATTACCTTTGCCTGCTGTTTGCACGCGTGGGAAGGACCTACTCTCCGGTTACCGGAAAAGAGGTGAAGTGCCACAGCCAGGAAGATGTACTGCAGTACATCTTGTCATTGCCTCCGGGTACTTATGCCCTGCTGCTTGCCCCCTTCGGATGGGAAGATGCCCTGCGAAGGGTAGAGTACCTGCTGCAGTTGCAACAGGATGGGTACGTCCGCTTTCATGACGGACAGGAAATGCTGCGTACCGGGGACCTGCTGGGCGATATGGACAAATATGCTTCCAGGAATGTCCTGCTGCTGGCCGGTCGCGTGGAGTCGCGGGATGATCCCGGTAACAGGGCCCGGATCCTTGAATCGGTACGGTCTGCCTTCACCATTGGACAAGGGGTGCTGTTTGTTAGTCACGGTGAGGTAACGGAGGCTTTTTCCAAACGTTTTGAAGCCGACGGGATTACGTTCATGGAACCTACCGAACACCTGTTCAGCTTTAACAGTCCCCTGGGGGCTTGTCCCGAATGCGGTGGTTACGGGCAGGTGACCGGCATAGATGAATCGCTCGTTGTTCCGGACCAGAGCCTTTCTGTTTATCAGGATGCCGTTGCCTGCTGGAAAGGTGAGGTCATGAGCGCCTACAAGCACGAAGTGGTCAGCAATGCAACCAGAGCGGGTTTTCCCGTGCACAAGCCCTATAACGAGCTTTCCACAGCAGAAAAGGAGTGGCTTTGGAATGGAGATACCCGTGTCACGGGAATTAAGCCATTTTTTAAAAAACTGGAAACGGCCCGCTACAAGATCAAGAACAGGATCCTGATAAGCCGTTATATCGGCAAGACGCAGTGTCCCGTTTGCGGGGGGACCAGGCTGCGCAAAGAGGCCTCTTATGTGAGAGTCAACGGCAGACGTATAGACCAGCTTCTGGAAATGAACGTTGAAGATCTGGAAACCTTTATTGATGGCATAAGCTGGGACCAAAGAGAACTGGAGATTGCCGGAAGGACTATCACGGAAATTTCGTCCCGCCTTCATTTCCTGAACCAGGTAGGACTTGGTTACCTGACATTGAACCGCAGGTCTTCCACTTTGAGCGGGGGAGAGAGCCAGCGTGTCAACCTGGTCAGCTCGCTGGGAAGTTCCCTTGTAGGCAGCCTTTATATTCTTGACGAGCCAAGCATAGGCCTTCATCCGCGCGATACCCAAAGGCTATTGTCATCACTCCTTGCCCTGAAAGACCTGGGCAACACCGTGCTGGTGGTTGAACATGACGAAGAGATCATGCGGGCATCGGACCAGATCATTGATATAGGACCACTGGCGGGAAAAGACGGGGGCAGGCTTATGTATCAGGGACCGCCGCTGCAGCAGGGACAACCGTGCGACCCGGGTGAGAGTCGTACACTCAGGTTCCTGGCAAACACACACGTCATTCCGGTTCCCGGCAGCCGTTTGCCCTGGAATTCCTATATTGGAGTGGAAGGAGCATCTCACAATAACCTGAAGGCAATAGATGTGAAATTTCCCCTGCAGGTCTTTACAGCCGTTACAGGCGTCAGCGGTTCGGGAAAATCTTCCCTGGTAAGGGATATTCTGTATTGTGCCCTGGGCAGGGAATACAATCAGGGAAGGATGCCGGCACCCGGCAAGTTCCGTCGCCTTACAGGAGATCTGCACCGGATAGGGGGCGTGGAACTGGTGGACCAGAATCCCATTGGAAAGTCTTCCCGTTCCAATCCCGTTACTTATATCAAAGCCTATGACGACATCCGGAAATTGTTTTCTGAACAGCCTTACGCACGTATGAACGGTTACGGGCATTCGCATTTTTCTTTCAATATAGAAGGCGGACGCTGTCCCGAATGCCAGGGCGAAGGGGTGGTCAAAGTGGAAATGCAGTTTATGGCCGATGTGATCCTCACCTGCGAGTCCTGCAGGGGAAAGCGTTTTCTGCCCGACATCCTGGAAGTCAGGTACAAAGACCGGAATATTTATGACATTCTGGAAATGACTGTCAGGGAAGCCATAGATTTTTTTTCTTCTCATGACGAACCTACTGCCCGTCGCATAGCCGAAAGACTTATGCCGCTGGACCAGGTGGGACTCTCGTACATAAAACTGGGTCAGAGCAGCAGTAGCCTGAGCGGGGGAGAAAGCCAGCGGGTAAAACTGGCTTATTTCCTGTCCAGGGAAAATTCCATGACCAACCGTCTCTTTATTTTTGACGAACCTACAACAGGGCTTCATGTCTACGACATAGAAAAACTGCTGAAATCGTTTTCTGCCCTGATCTCCAAGGGGCATACGGTGCTGGTTGTAGAACACAATATGGATTTGGTTAAATGTGCAGATTGGGTCATTGACCTGGGTCCCGGGGCTGGCGACGAAGGGGGATCCTGTTGCTATTGCGGCACACCGGAAGGTTTGGCCCAAAGATCCGATTTGGCCACAGGCCTGGCTCTGCGATCCAAAATCCCTGTGCAGCAGTAACAGGGATCGTAAGAAGTTTTTATTTTTGTGATATGGTAAGAAAATTCCTCATAGCGGCCCTGCCGGCCATGATTTTTTCCTGGATGCCTGCCCTGCATGTGGCTGCGCAGGAAAGAGACACTTTCGTTACCTCTTTCTGTATCGCGCCCCAGATTGGTACGGACATAGGAGGAACCATTCCGATCCCCTTTTCTTCCATAGGCGGGGCTTTCAATGCGTACCCCAAACTGAATGCCACCCTGGGAGCCCGCTTTTTTCTGAATCTTCATCCCCGCTGGAGTTTTGGTGCCAATCTGAGCTACAAAACCATTGCCATGGACGCAGATGCACGCGTTACCAACCAGAAGTTCAAGGGAGAAAACATAGATCAGTATTTTACGGGGACCTCTGAAATGTCTATGAGCTTTCAGATACTGGAGCTGCCTGTATATGTTGAATTCCTGGCAGGCTCAAAAAGGCAGCATGGCATACAGGTGGGAATTTTCGGATCCCTGGTCATGAGTTCTCGTTTCATAACCTATGCCACCAAAGGGTTTATTGGCTCTGAACCGGACCGTATGGATTCTGCGCTTTCCAGTCCCCGGGTCATGGACTTTTCATCATTGCTTGACAAGTGGGATGTGGGAGTGTTTGCAGGTTATCAGGCAAGGATATTTACCCGTATCAAAATGGGGTTGCATGTGATGATAGGCATGAAGGATGTTTTCCTGCCCGGTAGTGATTTTTTTGACTATAAGATGAAGCAGGTACGCGGCAGTGTGACCGTGTCCTATGACCTGATAAGGATTTGTCAGCGATAAGCCAGGTCCCAGAGGGTAAAAAAGAGCCACCTGACCCTTTTTTCCAGGACGGGCAGATCTATGATTTGGGGCGTGTCTGAAGGCTTGTACGTATGATCATTCAATCCCGATGTGATCAGCAGCGACGGAACTCCCATTTGAGCCAGGATGGATTGTTCTGTCATGGTAAAAAAAATATCGGCAAATCCCGGGCTGTTGTAAAATGAATAATCCAGGTCAAGTCCCAGGTTAAAGAAAGAATTGTTGTTGTTCAGAGAACGGACAATGTCGGACGAAACGGTACCGGCACCCAGGATGAGTAAGTAATCCAAAGCAGCACCCGGGGGTTCAAGGCTGGTACCCAGCAGATCCAGGTTCATATTCAATATGATCTGGTTTGCAGGTATGCCAAGTGACAAAGCAAAGATCCGGGCTCCTGTCATGGAAAATTCCTTGGCATCGTAAGCTACAAAAATTATATTGCGTTCTGCCCGGTACCCTTCTTTTTGTAGTGTGCTGAAAACCTGCACCAGCGATAGCAGGGAAGAGACACCCGAAGCATTGCTGTCTGCCCCGGGATAAAAATTCCCGCCGATCATGCCCAGATGGTCGTAATGGGCAGAAACGACAATGTATTCGTCGCTTTGCTTTCCGGCAGGGAGCCAGCCAATTACATTCCTGCCCCGCTGTCCTGCAGGGCAGGCAAATCCCTGGATGAAAGTTGTGTTGTGGTGTTGTGGATTACCTGTACCCAGGGGAACCAGACCGTATTCCAGAAATTTTCCGGCTATATAGATTGTCGCCGCCGAGCCTCCGGCGGTTCCGGTTTCCCTGCCCTGCAGGGAACTGTCTGAAAGGAAACGGATATGGGAGTCCAGTCCCTTCCGGTCAATCATATCGGCATACGACTCGGGATGTAAAAGACGGGTCTGCACAGAATCCGGGGCAAGATACGGGGATGAGCCAAGGCATAAGGCAAACAGCAGGAGGAATGGCATATTTTTTGTCTTTTACGCTGCAAAGAAACGAATTTTCCCGTCAATTATATATCTTTGAAACATGGCAAAAAGAATATGGTTCCCCATTTTTTTATCGATCCTGGTTTTCTTGACGGCAGAAAAGGCACAGGCCCAATACGACAAACAACAATTTTTCTACAGGGGACAACACCTGTTATTTGAAGGACGCTATCAGCAGGCTATAGATAATTTCAACAAACTGATCCAGCTTGATCCAAACTTGCACGAAGCTTATTTTTTCAGGGGTATCGGCAAGTATAACCTGGGGGATTTCCTGGGAGCCAGGGCTGATTTTGACAAGGCCCTGACCATTCACCCCATATTCACCCTGGCTTACCATTACCGGGCTATAACAAATTCCCGTCTTGGCGATTATGAAAAAGCCCTGGCAGATCTGCAGGAAGCCATAGACCTGAGACCCGGATACAACGGGTTGTATTTCAGCCGGGGTGTAACTTATTTGCTATCCCAGCAATTTAAACTTGCAGAAGAAGATTTCAACCGCTTTATACGCCACGAGCCCAGGGTTAGTGAAGCTTACCTGAACCGTGGAGCCTGTTATTTGTACTTGAAAGATACGGCCAAAGCACTTCATGATTACAATACGGCTGTTCTTCTGAACAAGTTTGATCCCGAGGGATATATCAGAAGATCCAGGGTTTATGCCATGCAGGAAAATTACAAAGCTGCCCTGGCAGATCTGGACCAGGCTTTATCCCTGGAGCCGGATAATTCCTTTGCCTATTTTAACCGCGCGCTGATCCGTTTTAATCAGAACGACCTTACGGGAGCGCTCCAGGATCTGGAGCGGGTATTGGAGCAAGACCCGGGCAATGCCCTGACCTTATACAACAGGGCCTTGATTCGTACCCAGATAGGCGATTACAACAATGCCCTGAGTGACTATGACCGGGTAATATCCATAAATCCGAACAATGTGCTGGCTTATTACAACAGGGGAGCTCTTTTCATACAAATGGAACGTTACAGCGACGCTTTGCGGGATTACGACAAAGCCATAGAATTATACCCCGATTTTGCCAATGCCTATATGAACCGTTCATACGTCAAGAACCGGATGGGTCTTTTTGCTGCGGCAGAAGTGGATTATAAAACAGCCCAGAGCAAAGTCAATCAATATAAGTCGCAGCTGGGAGACACTACCTATTCTGCTTTTGCAGACACCACACAACGTTTTGACCGCCTGCTGGCTCTTGATGCTGATTTTGCCAAAAAGGATTTTAACAATGAATTGCTCCAATACAGAGATGTGGACATCCGGTTGAAACCGCTCTTCAAATTGCTGGCCGGTCCTTCGGACAACGTCATGGCCCTGGAACAAAGGTATTATTACGAGGAACTGGAAAAATTCCTGCTCAGTCAGACCATACCTGTTAATCTTTTCAGCGAGGAACCCGTGGTGGATCCCGGGCACCTGGAATTTCTCAGAGAACAGGTGCGATCCCTGCTCAGTCAGTCCGGGAATTCTGCAGATCTGTACTTTATTAGTGGTATACTCGATTTCCAGAGCAAATTGTTCAATGCTTCCCTGTCTTCATACAATCAGGCCATAAGCCGCAATCCCGACAATGTCTTTTATTATATCAACAGGGCGGCTTTGCAGAGTGAAATGATTGAATTCATTTCATCTATGGAAAGTAACGTACAGGTACTTACCCTGGATGAATCGGGTACAACAAGAACCCGGGTCCAGGAACAGGGCCGTCGTGAATATGATTACTCGGGGGCCATAGATGACCTTGAAAAGGCAGCTATGCTGGCTCCAAATTTTGCTCATGTATATTACAACCTGGGCAATCTCTACTGCCTGTCTGGGGACTTTCCAAAATCCATTGGCAACTATACGCGTTCCATAGAATTGTATCCCTACCTGGCAGAAGCCTATTACAACAGGGGGCTGATACAGATTTACCTTAAAGAGAAAGAAAAAGGGTGTATGGATATCTCTACGGCCGGAGAGCTGGGCATTAAAGATGCTTACAGCGTCATAAAAAAATTCTGTGTTACAGAATAGCAACACAGAATTTTAATCAAACAGATTATTCCCCTGTCAGTTGGAATACGTTTCCTGCACGTAAGGAGCATTCTTCAGAAAATCGTAGGAAGCTTTGATGCTTTCAAAGGGTTCCAAATCGAATGCTTCCTGCTCCACAATGGCATACCTGAGGCCGGCAACCGCGGCTTTTTCGTAAATGGCCTTGAAATCCATCTTGCCCGAAGCGCCAATTTCTTTCTCATCTTTCACGTGCCAGAGATCAAACCGGCCCGGGTATTTATCAAAATAGTCCGTGGCAGCGGCTCCGCCAACCTGGCTCCAATATACGTCTATCTGGAAGAAGACCTTATCTGGGTCTGTATTGGCCAGCATATAGTCGTACAGGACCACTCCGTCAAAAACAGTGGTGAATTCATTGGCATGGTTATGATAACCAAAACGGATGCCTGCCTGGTTGCATTTTTCTCCCACGGCATTGAACAGTTCACAGTATTTGGCCAGTCCTTCAACAGATTCGTAGGCGCTCTTCCACATGGAAGGCTGCACTATGTATGTAACGCCTGCCGTGAGGTGGTCCTGTATGGCTTTGTCCCACCAGGCCAAGCATTCTTCCCAGGGTGTGGCGTTGGGGTCGGGGCCGTTGATATGCGAAGAAACCACATCAAGTCCCTTCGAGTTGCACAAAGTGGTGAAGGCATCTCCGGGAAGGCCGTAAAAAGTCCCATCCGCGGCATTGTATCCGGCCATTTCCACAAAAGTGTAGCCGGCGGCAGCAACGGCGTCCAGTGCCGTTTCCAGGCCCTGGCTTATTTCGTTGCGAATGGAATAAAGCTGCAGCCCGATTTCTTTCTGTACAGGTTCCTGGGCACAGGAGGCCAGGCCAAGTAAGGCTGCCATAGACAGTATGATTAATTTACTGCTCATTATTCCAGGATTTTAACTTGAATATTTCTGAACCATACGTCATCACCATGGTCCTGGAGCCCTATGTAACCGGCTTTTTCCTCTCCTCCGCAATTCAGAAGCAGGTCGTAGGCAACAGGCCATTTATCCTTGCTGAATTTGCTGTTATCCAGCATTTCCTGCCATTGGGGTGTCCACAGGTGGTATTCCAGGACAGCTTCCCCATTCTGGAAATGGGCAACAGTTCCCTTATAAACCAGGATCTTTGCTGTGTTCCATTCCCCGAAAGGCTTTGCATTCTGGGGTTTGGCCGGGATCATGTCATAAAGAGAGGCCGACTGGCGGTTGCCGTCTACGCCCAGCAAAGCATCGGGATGGTTGGCGTTATCCAGGATCTGGTATTCCGGTGCCGAGATGTAAATGGGCTCGCCGGGGATTTCCTGTGCCAGATAAAAGACACCGGAGTTGGAGCCCTGAGCCACTTTCCATTCAAAGTTGAGTTCAAAATTGCTGAATTTCCGGTCAAAAATAATATCGCCGCCATTTTCGGCCCCGGCTTCACCGCGGCCTGATCCGTTGATCTTAATGGCTCCGTCTTCAATGGTCCATGCTCCGGGGATTTGGGTGCCGTTATAAGCACGCCAGCCTTCGAAAGTCTGACCGTCAAACAGTACAATCACATTGGGATCGGCTTCCTGCACCTCTTTTGATTTGTTGTTGCAGGAGGAACAGGAACTGATAATCATTGCAGTCATCAGAACAGGTAAAATAAATAATTTCTTCATAATCATTATGTTGTTATAGATTTATGGCATTTCGGGAAGGGAATATCCGTTCCTGTAAGTATGGCGGATCAATTCATTGGCAAATTCCAGGGCATTGATGGGATCTGTGTACTGGTGATTGAACGTGGGGTGGCCATCCTTGATGGAGAATCCGTCTTTTGTTTTCATACGGATGGTATCGTTGGGGGAAATGTTGGTAAATTTCATGGCTTCACCGTCCCATTGCAGTTCCCTGTTCAAACCTTGCAGGCGTACGGCAAGTACACCCATGACCACCATTTCGTTAAGAGGTCCTGCTTCTGAAAAGTCAGAGGCGCATTTGATGCGGCTTTCGGGGCCTTCTTTGCAGGCACGCACAAAGTCCATGATATGGTTACCTTCCGGCACTTCGCGTGTCATAGTAGGTGCGGGGATCTCCCTGCCCGAAAGCAGCCACGGATTAACCCCATAACAGCCGCATACCAGCGTGTCTTTTGTCCCGTAGAAGATTACGGCGCCTCCGCTGTCGTTCATATTCCGTCCTGCAGGCCATCCTTTGGGATATTCGGGCAAGAGTCCGCCATCGTACCAGGTAACTTCCACCCGGGGCATAGCTACCTTGGGCATGTTATCCCGGGCCGGGAAAACGAATTTGGCAATCTGGGCATTGGGAGCACAATCGGTCATCAGGGCGGTTGAACTACCCTGGACAGCTACCGGTGATTTCAGATTCAATGCTTTTACAACGGGTTGCAGAATATGACAGGCCATATCACCCAGGGCACCGGTTCCGAAATCCCACCAGCCACGCCAGTTCCAGGGGTGGTAAATCTGGTTGTACGGACGGTAGGGTGCCGGTCCTATGAAAAGATCCCAGTCCAGTTCCGGATGCGGTGTATGAACCTCGGCGGGTGTTTCCAGTCCCTGGGGCCAGATTGGCCTGTCTGTGAAGGCTTCCACTTTGGTGACCTCGCCAATCATACCTGACCAGATGGCTTCGCAAATCTGACGCACACCGGCGCCCGAGGCACCCTGGTTGCCCATTTGCGTGGCCACTTTATTGGTATTGGCCAGCCTGGTAAGGAGCCTTGTTTCGTAAACAGTATGGGTAAGCGGTTTCTCACAATAGACGTGTTTACCCATGGCCAAAGCCTGTGCAGAGATAACGGCATGGGTATGGTCGGGTGTGCCTACAACTATGGCATCTATCTGGCTTCCCATTTCATCAAACAATTTCCGGAAATCCTTATATTTTTTAGCGTTTGGATATGCTTTAAATTGCTCACCGGCATATTTCCAGTCAACATCGCACAGGGCTACAATATTTTCCGAACTCATTCCACGGATGACCCCGCCGCCACGTCCGCCTATACCGATCCCGGCAATATTCAGTTTATCCGATGCTGCCGGTTTCTTCTTTTTTTGAGAATCCAGTGGCGTTTTTGCCATGAGGGGGGTGCTGGCAACAATAGCGCCGGCAGTGGCAAGAGCACTTTTTTGCAAGAAATTTCTTCTAGAAATGTTTTTTTCCATAGATCTTAAGTATTAGTTAAAGGTAATGGTTTTACATTGACTTACGAAGATAATAAAAAAATCATTTTTTATCCTTCTTTGAACGCAGCCTTTGATAAGATTGCACAAGCGCTTCGTCTATACTGATAGCCCGGAGGGCCAGCAGGACCAGAATTATGCTTATGATGGGAAATACCGTGGTAAGGGGGAATGAAAGTTCGGACATGTTTTTCACATACACCGCCCCCATCCATATCTGCTGGCCCAGCAGGATCAGGGAAGTATAGATACACAGTCTTATCTGCAGCCTGCGGGCTTTAAACAGAAAAATGGTGGCCAGCAGCAGGACGCAGGAGGCACTGGTAAGTATGACAAAAGGTGTATAGGTAGCATAAATCCCGAAGAAAATGGAAACCATGAGTCCCAGCGCTATGGCCAGGTACAGTGTCTGAATTCTCTGAATCATCTTATTATATTGTTTGTTGCAACAAATTTAGCGGAAAATCCGCAGATTTGGCCTAAATTTGTAAAATGAAAGTCATAGAACCGTCAGAATTGGTCATTAATAGCGATGGCAGCGTTTTTCACCTGCATCTGCACCCGCACCAGCTTGCAGATAACGTACTGCTGGTTGGTGATCCCGACCGGGTAAAATTATTGCGCGGAATGCTTACCCATATCGAGTCCGAAACCCGGAGCAGGGAATTTGTTTCTGCCACCGGTACCTTCAAGGGGAAACGGATTACATTGCTTTCCACCGGGATTGGAACGGACAATATTGATATTGTGATCAATGAGCTGGATGCACTTGCCAATATTGACTTTGAGACGAGAACGGTTAAAAAGGAACACCGCTCCCTGAAAATCCTGCGTATGGGAACTTCCGGTGCCATACAACCCGACATACCTACCGGGACACTGGTCTATTCAGAGTATTCGGCGGGAATTGACGGATTGCTGAATTGGTATCAGGACAGGGATAAGGTATGTGATCTGCAAATGGAAGAGGCTTTCATTAAGCATATGAACTGGTCCCCCAGGCTGGCGGCTCCTTATTTTGTACAGAACTCGCGGGTCATAGGAAAAAGTTTCAACCAGGCTTTCAGGGGCATCACACTTTCGGCCCCCGGGTTTTATGGACCGCAGGGACGTGTGGTACGGCTTTCCCTGACCGATCCGCAATATCTTTCCAAACTGGCATCTTTTCGCTACAACGACTTAAGGATCATGAATTTTGAAATGGAAGGGTCTGCCATTGCAGGATTGTCCCGCCTGCTGGGCCATGAGGGGGCGACCGTTTGTCTGATCATTGCACAGAGAAGTAATAAAAACATGAATGTGGATTACAGGGAACTGATGTATGAAAAGGCCGGGGAAGCCATAGAAAGGCTGGCCATGGAAGAAAAAGGGATAGAAATTATATAGTAAATGGTTTACGATAAAGAGATATTGGATATCATACCGCTTTTGGATGACCCTGACCAGTACATACAGGATGCCCTGTTCAGGAACCTGAGGAATATGGGACGTCCGGCGCTTGAACAACTGGAAAGAGTTTTCAGGGAATCCGGAGAAGTGAAAGTACCCGGTGTCAAAAAAATGCTTGCCGCCCTGTGGGAAGATCTGAAATTCGAGGCCCTGGAAAAATGGATCGGGCAACCCGCAGACGATCTGTTGGGCGGTCTGTGTCTGATCCAGGATATTCTGACCTGTGACGCAGACAGACAGGATCTTCAGGATGTCCTTATGAATTGTGTTAACGAGGTGTGCGTGGAAATCCGGGATGACCAGACAGTGATGGAAAAAGTAAAGTTGCTGAACCATGTTTTCTTTCACAGGTTGTGCTTCAAAACCACGGATCCCATGTTTCCCATGCCCGAGAATACCTTTATACACAGGGCACTGGATAAGAGAGAAGGCAGTCCCATAGCCGTAGGGATCATCTATTTGTTGCTGGCATACCATGCCGGTGTACAAATCAGGGGGCGTATCTTCAAAGGCGGCTTCCTGCCCGCTGTGACAGATGCGGCGGGCCAGGTATTGTTCTATGTCAATGTCTATAAAAACGGTTTACTTTTCCCACACAGCGAGCTGGAATCTTTCCTGGCGGGACTGAACCTTCAGATCCCCGCAGAATCGTTCCGGGAAGCCAGGCCTGAGGACCTGGCACAGATCTACGCAGAGACGCTGTACTTCAGCTATACGATCAGGGATGACAATCAGGGGAACGAAATGACGAACAAGCTGGAGAAAATCCTGAAATTATTTGGAAGGGAAAGCTCCCTTCTCATAGAAATTGATGAAGAGGATGATGAATGAAATAAAAAGAGGCTGTCCTGTCAGGAACAGCCTCCCGTATCGGTTAGGTTTAAGGTTTGGTTCTGAGCGGGAAACGAGGTTCGAACTCGCGACCCTCAGCTTGGGAAGCTGATGCTCTACCGGCTGAGCTATTCCCGCATTACCAAAAGGTGGACAAATATAGCGAATAATTTTTTATGACCAAGACACGCGCTTCAGTCTACATAGCCAGAAAACTCAAAGGCGATGGCACCTCGGTTGGAAAAATCAGCCGCATGGGGACAAGGATAGCAACCATCAGTGTAGCGGTGAGTGTTTTTACCATGATATTGGCCATAGCCATAGTCCGGGGTTTCAGAACAGAAATAGAAAAACGGGCCATTGGGTTTACAGGAGAGATCCTGATGGAAGCCCCGGGCGCGGGCTTTGTTACTGAAGCCAACCCTGTCTCTACAACACTATCATATTTGCAGGCTTTGAAAGAACATCCTGAAATTGACCACATTCAGGAGTTTGTCACCTCATATGGCATCGTGCGAACAGAGCAGGCCATACAGGCTGTTTCCTTTAAAGGCGTGGGATTGTCCTACAAGTGGGATTTCTTTACCAGACACCTCAGGGAAGGTCGTCTCCCGGTCTTTACAGATTCCATTTCTTCAAGTGAAGTGCTTATCTCCCAAAGACTTTCGTCTATGCTTGGAATCCGTACGGACGATGTGGTCACTATGTATTTCATAGGCAACAATGTGAGGATGCGGCGCTTTGTCGTATGCGGGATCTACGACGCACAACTGGAAGACATAGATAACCACCTGGTAATAGGAGATATCAGGCATGCCCAGCGATTGAATGGATGGCGGGATGACCAGGTCAGCGGCATGGAACTTTTTCTCAACAATAAAGACCGTCCCGATGCAAGTCTTGAGGAGATTGAAGATTTTATCGTACAACATTCCGCAGACAATGACCACGGGGTTGTATTGCGCAGCATCCGCAGGATTTATGCACATTTGTACGATTGGCTGGATTTAATGGATATCAATGTGGTGGTACTTCTTACCCTGATGGTTCTGGTGGCCGGTTTCAATATGATGTCCGGATTGCTGATCCTGTTGTTTGAGAAAATTTCTACCATTGGATTGCTAAAAGCTGTGGGCATGAAAGACCGCCAGATAAGGAACAGCTTCCTTTACAATGCGGCGGTTGTTGCCACACGCGGAATGATAGCAGGAACTATTCTGGCCGTGGTCTTACTGGTGCTGCAGAAAACGACACAATTCATAAAACTGGACCCTGCCAGTTATTTTGTAGACAGCGTACCGGTGGCTATTTCCTGGTTCCATATACTAGCAGTAGACGTAGCTGCCGTGGGGGTCTTATTGCTGTTGCTGATGCTGCCTTTGAAAAGCATTATAAAGATCAGTCCCGACAAGGCTATTCGGATGCGCTGACCCAACCCGTATACCTGTTTCGGACCCGTTGAACGTATTCCTGAGTTTGTTTTGGGGCATAAGCAGCTACCTCTGACCAGATGTCCGGGTTTTTCCCGTTTTTTGCTGCCTCTTCCCGGTCGTTTTGAATCCGGCCCATGCCCGCGTTGTAGGCGGCAAGTACGAAATTGATCTCTTCTTCCTCAGGCAGGTGAGACAATTGCATATTTCTTCTCAGGAAAGCAAAGTAACGGACTGCACCCTTAATGTTATCTTCAGGGTCGAAAGGGTTCTTCACATTCATATCTTTTGCCGTCGATCTCCGTATCTGCATCAACCCTATGGCATCGCTCGGGGAGTGGGCATTCATCCTGTACTGTGATTCCTGGTACATGACAGAACGCAGCATGATCCAGTTCCAGCCCAGGGGCCTGCTGGCCACCCGTAGCAGGGAATCATAGGGACATCTGTCGGGAGAGGAGGGGAGGAACCGGTTTGTAAATTTTTTAAATTGCGGATTCTGTTTAAACAGGGTGAGCCAGTGTACCAGGCTCAGGTGCCATGGACAATGCTCTTTCATCATGATCCATACTTCACCCAGCGGGGTGATTCGTTGTGTCATGTATACCTTACCTGCAAGGGATTTGGGGATTGGGTCATGAATAATGTTAATGACCAGAATATCTGTGTGCTGATTTTTGAGCAGTTCCCATACAGGAACAGAATCTATGGCGGGAACATACTTTACTTTCAGGTCATGGGACCCGGCAAAACGTTTCATGATCTCGTAGTGGTATCCCACACGCGCTCCTGCGTGGGAAGGCAGGTAAATGGTGCAGCGGAGGCTGTCTCTGTCCGGTATATGCGTGCTCCTTTCGCTCCTTGTATCGGATGACCTGTTCAATAACCTGCTATGGTATTCCCTGATCAGGATTGAAATCAGAAAAGTTGCAGCCAGGGCAATGAATATCTTTTTCTTTGACATCAACGGACCGAGTTAACCGAACTGCCTCCCGGGGCATTCTCTGTGCGGGGGCCGGCTTTCCCCGGCTTAATATAAAATGGCCAGGTAATACCTAGTTTGAAGACACGTTGTGGACGAATGTAATGAGGAGCAGAAAAATACCCGCTATCAGGCCATCCCTGGGCAACATTTACGTACTTGGCATATATGGTTGCCCGCTTCCAGATAACATTTATGAAAGCATCGATATAAGGGGTGTTCCCGTATTTTTTCTCGTTCTGAATATGAAAGTTTCCCAGTGCCGGATTGAAAGCTTCCATATAGTAGGCCGTATGGAAAGTAACATCGGCCCCTATCTGGGCTGTCATAACATCCTTTACTACAGGTATTTCTATGTAATACCGAAGATTGGCACTAAAACGTGGCAGAGGCAGGACATCCTGGTTGGATGAAAACTGGAACATAAGCCGGTGGTCCAGGCGAAAATACCAGATACGGAAATTCTGCGTAAGTGTTGCTGTCATCACACTTATAGGCTGATCTGCCTGACTTGCAACACCCAACGTGTCGTAATATATTCTGTTCCCCAGCAGGGCATAGGAAAATGCCGCTTCTGTCCTCCAGCCGGGTATGGATAATTGTGCTTCAACCCTGGTCTGGGTAGTCTTTTCAAATGTGTTATTCCAGACATAATGATTGGAATAGTAATTCTGAACATACCAGTCCGGTGTCTGTGAGCGGAACAGGAATCTTCCGGACAAATGGATCCCCGAGGTCAGGGGATAAAATGAAAACCGGGCATTTGCATCCAGGAACATATCCCCTGCATAATACCCGGCAAGATCAAGCCTGCCCGTGGCATTCCATTTAAAATACCGTTTGAACATGCCCGATGCGGCCGCGTATACATACATATTGTTCTGCCACTCCAGGGAAGGTCCTTCTGTGTAAAAATCAGGAACAAAGCAGTAATTGGACAACAACTCATAACCAGCGCCGCCTTCCAGTCTGGAGACAATCGCCGTAGAGGACCACGGTTGCAATCTGAGGAAAAAACGGTTGTCCAGTATCATGGTACGCACCGAGTCTGCTGTTTTTGAGGGGTTCAGGTAAAACCAGTTGTGGTAGAAATCCCTGCCATCCCTGTCAGACAAGCTGATATTGTCTGTGTAATTCCTGGTCATAGTGGTCCACTCTCCGGAATGCCCCAGGATCATCATGGTTCCTTCACCTGCTTGCAGGGAATCCCTTTTAAAAATGTTGATGGGAATCCCCAGACTCTGGTTGATGAACAACTGGCTGCTGGTAAGCGCCGAATAAGCCTCGGTCAGGAATACCGGAATGGCCCTGGCTTCCACAAGGGTATCGAGTATGAAGGATTCGTCCCTGATACCACCGTTTTCATTTTTTTTCAGTGAGTTTCTAATGTAGCCTCCGTGAGCAATGTATTTTTTGCCCAGGTAGTTCGCCGTCAGGGAAAGGGTACGGGTGTTGGTGGCCTCGTTCTGAAGCTGGCCCTTGGTCCCCTTACGCTGGTAATAAAACTGGATATTTGTTGCAGGAGAAAGGTTCTGGGTATGCAGAAAATCCACGTTCTGTTCTTCCGTTTCCTTGTTCGCAAACAGTGTACCGGAATAGGACATCACGGTATAAGGGCTTTTTGTATTGTAAAATGGAAGTGTGTTCCTGTCGTATGCCTCGTACATCCCGGCACTCCAGAAATCAAAGCGCTCTCTTGTCCGTCTTTTAAAAAAATTAAACGCAAGGGAAGGAGATCCGGCAGTTCCCAGGGTAACAGCCCCCACATCTTCTCTCATGTACGCATAGTCGTAAAACCTGCTGTTGATATTGGTGTCTATCTGTTTGAATGTAAGAGTGTTGAAATAATCTTCGTTTACCCACGAGATAACCCTCCTGTAACGCAATGAATCGGGTACCACATAGGTTTCCAGCATATGAAAGGTGCTTCTGTATATGGAATCTGCGATGGCCTTTTCTTCCTTCCTTTTCTGTCTGGACATCTGACGGAGTTCCTTTGTGGTAAAGCTGGCCAGGGAATCTATCACAAAGGATCCCAGGGAGTCTAGTTTTATAAGGCCTGTCGTATCCAACTGGTAAAAAAAACCAAGGCTGTCGCGCATTTGTTTTCCGGTTGAATCCAGCAGCGGAATGCGTATGGTGTCACTTAACGGCAAACCCAGGCTGTCTGCAGTCTGTCCGGCAGCAGTCCCTGCAGAAAACAGCAAAACGCATAATAACAATGCTTTAACCCGTAGTATCATCTGCTCTTAATGTGACGAGGCGCTAAGTTACAAAAAATGTGCCTCTTGCCCGATGACATCCTCTATTTGCGCTACAGACAGGGCATCCCTGACCAATACGCGTTTTGAGCTATCCAGCAGGTATAGTGATGGGATGGCCCTTAGATCATATGTGTTACCGTTGCGTATAGCTCCTTCCGGATCGTATCCATGAATCCAGTCCGGCGGCAGGGTGGGCAGGTATTTCTGCCATCCTTCCAGGTCTTTGTCGGGGTATATGGTCAGTATGGCCAGCTTTTTCTTCTTTGCCATTTCTGTAAGCAATTCCGAGGCAAGGATCTCGTCTGCAGCCTGGCGGCAGGCCGTGCATCCCAGATTGATGAAAAAGAGCAGTACATAATCTGACTTGAGCCCATAGAGCGTCTGGGGCCGTGCAGGGGCGTCTGTATAAGGAAAGTTTCTAACAGCGCTTACAAAACGTATGTCACCGGCCTGTTCTCCCACCCGGTTCTTGTTTATCATTTGCAGAAGGTGAACCGGCCTTTGTTTCTCCACAGTGTCCGGAACGGGGCTGGCCACCATGTTTTCCAGGACAACCCGGAAAAAATCATCGTTCCTGTACGGTGAATTGGGGTGGTAGAAAAAATATTCAGACAAGGTGAAAAACTTAAGCAGGACCCTTTTCCTGACATCCGGATCATCGGCTGCCGTGCCGGCCTTGTTCATCATGCTCTTGAGGGCCTGCTCTCCAACGGAGCGAGGGGTTTGTTGCAACAAATCAACAAAATCGGTGAATGCCTGTGCTGCAAAATCTTCCTGTTGGATACAAAGTGAATCTTCAAAGGGAAAAAGATCCCAGTAATGAAGTGTCCTGAACTTGACAACTTCAGAATCGGATGTTAACAGTACCGGTATGGCCGGTTGGGTAAAAATTAACGGTTTGCGTTCTTTTTCCCTGTTTCCCCTGGCACACGATGCGGTGGTCGCTGCAATCATGATAAGGAGCAGGCAACGGAAGAGAAGGTTCATGAAACAAAAATAATAAAATTTCTTACATTTGCTCTTCATGAATATTTCCCTCGAAACTTTCAGAATTATACTGTATGTTATGGCAGCCCTCGCGGTTGTCGTTTTTTTTGCCCTTTACCAGGTGAAAGCAGGGTATGGAATTCTCTTTGACAAAAGCTGGGGCATCACCCTGTCCAACAAATGGGCCTGGATGATCATGGAAGCTCCCGTATTTATTGCCATGTGCTGGTTTTGGATGATGTCGCCCCGCAAGTGGGATTTGGTACCCTTCATTTTTTTCCTGCTATTTCAGATCCACTACCTGCAACGGGCCTTTATTTTCCCCTGGTTAATTAAGGGAAAAAGCCGCATGCCGCTGCTGATCATGTTCATGGGAATTGTTTTTAACCTGGCCAACGCCTTCATGCAGGGGCAATGGATTTTCTTCCTGGCGCCCGCTACCATGTACACCCAGTCCTGGATCAGGGACACCAGGTTCTTGCTGGGGACTGCCCTGTTTCTGGCAGGACTCATAATCAACATACAATCCGACGGAATTATCAGGAATTTGAGGAAAGACGGCGATACCAACCATTACCTGCCCGAAAAGGGTCTGTTCCGGTATGTCACATGCGCCAATTATCTGGGAGAAATCGTGGAATGGCTGGGTTTTGCCATACTCACCTGGTCTTTCAGCGGATTCGTTTTCTTCCTCTGGACTTTTGCCAATCTTGTTCCACGGGCGCACGCCATCTACAAGAAATACCAGAACGATTTTTCCGATGAAATGGCCCGCGAACCCCGTAAACGCGTATTCCCCTTTATTTATTAGTTCAATATGATTGAAAATTCCCTGTTATTTACTCCCGGTTCCATAGGTCCCGTGACCTTGCGCAACCGTACCATACGGGCAGCCGCTTTTGAAGGAATGTGCATAGACAATGGTCCTTCAGAGGCATTGTACAATTACCATACGGCTGTAGCCGCAGGTGGTGTGGGCATGACAACGGTCGCTTATGCAGCCGTGTCCAGGAGCGGATTGTCTTTTTCCACACAGCTCTGGATGAGGCAGGATATTGTTCCCGGTTTGCGCCACCTTACCGGCGGGATACACAAAGAAGGGGCAGCAGCTTCAATTCAGATGGGGCATTGCGGGAACATGAGCCACCGCAATATATGCGGATGCATGCCTGTGTCGGCAAGCAGCGGTTTCAACATGTATTCTCCCACGTTTGTACGGGCCATGAAAAAATCCGAAATACTGCAAATGGTAAAGGATTTTGGAAAAGCCGCAGAGTTGGCCAAGGAATCAGGTTTTGATGCCGTAGAGATCCATGCCGGGCACGGCTACCTGCTCAGCCAGTTCATGTCGGAATGGCTCAACAGAAGAAAGGATGAGTACGGAGGCAGTTTTGAGAACCGGCTCAGGTTTACTACCCAGACCATAGAGGAAGTGATGGAGGTGGCTACCCGCCGTAATTTGGCTGTGCTGGTTAAGATGAACATGAGGGATGGATTCAGGGGGGGGATGGAACTTGACGAGTCCCTTGAGGTGGCAAGACTTCTGGAAAAACTGGGCGTTCACGCCCTGGTTCTGAGTGGCGGCTATGTAAGCCGGGCTCCCATGTATGTAATGCGCGGTGCCATGCCTATCAGGACCCTGACCTACTATATGCCCTGGAATTATGTAAAGTTAGGTGTCAGGATAATTGGCCGGCTGATGATACCTTCTGTTCCATTCAGGGAAGGTTATTTTCTTGAAGACGCCCGTGAATTCCGGAAAGTCGTAAAAATTCCCCTGGTCTGTCTGGGGGGCCTTTTTTCACGCTCCATCATAGAGCAGGCACTGCGGGATGGTTTTGAATTTGTTGGTATGGCACGTCCCCTGATTAACGATCCGGCTTTTGTGAACAAAATGAAAACAGCAGGAGAGCAATCTGTTGAGGAAGATTTCAGAAGTGGTTGCAAGCATGCGAATTATTGCATAGGCAGGATGTACAGCAGGGATATGGTATGCCACCAGCATGTGCAGGACATACCCAAACGTTTGCTCGATGAATTCAAATAAACTTTCCGTTGCCCTGGTAACCGGGGCCAATGGCGGTATGGGCAGGGAAGTGTCAGCTGCCTTGCTCCGGTCTGGATTACGGGTGATCGTATCCTGCCGCCCGGGCAAAAAAGGTCTTGATTTTTTCAACCATCTCTGCCAGGAATACGGGAGCCATCGGGTTGATTACCTGGACATGGACCTTTCCAGTGAGGTTTCTGTGCGGGATGCAGCTCGCCGGTTGCTGGAAAAGGAATACCGTCTGGATGTGCTGGTCAACAATGCCGGAATGCTGGGTTGGAAACCCCAGGTAAACGGCCAGGGTTACGAGATGCACAATATGGTCAACTGCCTGGGACCGATGTTGTTCACCTGGCTGCTAAAACCCATCCTGGGCAGGGGAAGCCGCGTAGTGAACACTGTTTCTGTGATGTTGCGCCTTGGACAGATCCCCCCTTACTTTCCATATCCTCCAAAAAAATTCAACCGTTTTAAACAGTATGCCTGTTCCAAGCTGGGACTTACGTTGCTTTCCCTGCGCCTGGCGCAATTATGGAAAGAAGACGGTATAACGGTCAACATGGCCGATCCGGGAATTGTCAATACCCCAATCATCAGGCTCCACAAATGGATAGACCCCCTTACCGATGTGCTGTTCAGGCCGATAATACGACAGGCTCCCAGGGGGGCCTGTACATCCATTTTCCTCTCCCTTGATCCGTCTGTAGAGGGAATAACGGCAACCCTGTTTAAGGATTGCAGGGCAGTCAGGTTGCCTTCCAGGGTATTGGATGATCCTGCGAACGATCTTCTTTGGAGTTTTTTTATAACTTTGCTAAGTCATGGCGATAAGTAATAAAATCAACCTGGGTTTTCTTGTGGTGGGTTTTGTACTCTTCCTGTCAAGCCTTGTCAGCATCTTTGAGATGGGCAGGACAAGGCGTTCCCTGGGCGATGTGCTTTCTATCAATGTTGATAACATAAACGCATCCATCCAGTTACTAGAGGTTACAGACCAGAATATCTTTACCTTACTCAACCAGATAGGGGTTAACCAGGACTCCCTGCTTGAAATGGGATCTTTGTACGGGGATGACCGGTTTGAAGGCTATTTTCGTGCATTGGGGTCTTCATTTACTACAAATGAGGAACAGGCCCTTACAGATTCCATCATGTTTGCCTATGCCGCTTATATGCAGATCCTGAACGAAGCACCCTTCCTGTGGGAGGGAAACGGTTACCTGGCAAGGAGGGAGTGGTATATCGCACGCCTGTATCCGACCTATGCCAGGTTGAGGTATTACATTCAGGAGCTCATATCCCTGGAACAAAAACTACTTAAAAATAACACACAACAGATCCAGGATGGATTTTACAGGAGTATAATGCCGGGGGTTATTGCAGTAGCCAGCAGCATATTGCTGCTATTCCTGTTGTCCTATTTTATCAGGATTTATGTTATCCAACCCCTCCGGCAGATGCATACCGGAGTCAGGAACACCTTGCTCTTTAAAAAGAAATACCAGGTAAGGCTGCCTGCCGGTGACGAACTATCAGAACTGAACGAATCCATTACACAACTCTGCGACGAACACAATAAATTATGAGAATCCAGGTGATAGCAAGGTACATGGGCCTGGTTCTGCTGGTAAATGCCCTGTTTATGTTCATTGCCGTTATCATATCGGCAATTTACGGTTTTGATACCGGTTTTTCCCCCCTGTTGCTCTCTGCTGTCATTACGGCCACCATTGGTTCTTTCCCTTATATATTTGTCAGGGAGTCCAGCGAAGTGACCACCAGGGAAGGCTACGTGATCGTGGTTTTGTCATGGGTGCTGTCCTGCCTTTTTGGTATGCTGCCTTACCTGCTCTGGGGCGGGGAGTTCATACTCATCAATGCCTGGTATGAAAGCGTAAGCGGCTATACCACAACCGGGGGAACTATCCTTACAAACATAGAAGCCATACCGCATTCCCTGCTTTTCTGGCGAGCTTCGACCCATTGGATAGGGGGTATGGGAGTCGTTCTTTTCATGTTGCTGATCCTTCCCGAGGTCAGCTCCATCCGCCTGAAATTATCCCGTATCGAGATCAGCTCATTATCCCAGGAATCTTATCATTTCAGGGCCATAGAATCTGTGCGGGTGATTGCTTATGTCTATTTTGGATTAACATTACTGGAAACCATTGCCCTGTGGATTTCAGGAATGAGCCTCTTTGATGCCATATGTCATTCCTTTGCCACAATAGCCACCGGGGGATTCAGCACCAGGAACAACAGTGTCGCCTATTATGATAGTGTTTTGATTGAAACAATCATTATTGTCTTTATGACTTTGTCTGCACTTAATTTTGGAATGATTTTTCTATTAGTGGCAAAAGGTTCATTATTGTTGTTCAAATCTCCTGTAACAAGATATTATATTGCAGCACTATTGTCAGGAAGCACACTGGTATCTCTCAATCTTGGGCTAACAGGAACATATGACTCTTTAGGAGATTCCTTCAGATTTGGTTTCTTCCAGACATTTTCTTTAGCCACATCCACAGGTTTTGCTTCGGCTGATTCTTCAATGTGGCCAAATTTTTCCATACTTCTCCTGATCTTTTTCTCATTGCAATGTGCTTGTTCCGGTTCGACTTCAGGAGGTATTAAAGCTGACAGGATCCTGATATCGTACTATTCCATAAAAGCCCATATAACAAAAAGGCTACATCCCAGATCAGTGGTTCCTACAAGAGTGGGAGGACATGCGATTGATCCGGACACGGTATCAGAAGTGAACCTGTTTATTGTTTTCTATTTGTTATGTGTTCTGACCGCATCATTGTTAATAACTCTTACCGGAGTAGATATTATGGATGCAGTAAGTTCTACGATAGCACATATAGGCAATGTAGGTCCCGGGTTCGGAAATGTTGGTTCCATGAGCAATTACCATTTGTTTAACGGGTTTTCAAAATTTGTACTTACAATAATTATGATCCTGGGCCGTATTGAATTGTTCGGCTTTTTCATTCTGTTTAGTTCTAAGAAATAAAAGCCTGATATTCATGGCAATTGACGAGTATATTCTTGATAAGCTCAATAGCAACCTGCCCTTTACCCCTTCTTCCGATCAGGATGTTTTTTTCCGGGCCATGGCTTCTTTTCTTACAAGTCAGGTTCCGGTATTCATCCTCAATGGTTATGCGGGGACGGGTAAAACCACGGCCATGGCTGCCCTGGTGGGTGCTCTTGCAGCCCTGAACAGGCAGGTAGTCCTCCTGGCGCCAACCGGCCGTTCAGCCAAAGTGCTCATGGGGTATGCCGGTGCCCCGGCGCATACCATCCACAAGGCCATCTACCGGCAAAAACCCCCGGCATCATCTGATGAAGGAGGGTTCGGGGTTTTTGAATTGCATCCCAACCGGAGCAAGAACACCCTCTTCATTGTCGACGAAGCCTCCCTGCTTTCCAACACCCAGGGGGGCATGCTTTTTGGCAGCGGCAATTTGCTGGAAGACCTGGTTACCTACGTCTTCAGCGGGAAAGGGAATCAGCTGCTCATTCTGGGTGACTCGGCGCAACTCCCGCCCATAGGTCTGGATCTGTCGCCGGCCCTGGACCCCGGATATATGGAACAATACGGAAGGGTGGTCTATATGGAGATGAAAGAAGTGCTCAGGCAATCTTTTGATTCGGGCATCCTATACAATGCAACGCTCCTGAGAAACAACATCACGGCAGGCAATTACTGTCTTCCGGAGTGGAAAACCCAGGGCTTTGAGGACGTCCGGCGCATAGGTCCGGCAGACCTGATGGAATGTCTCAACGACGCCATATCACATTACGGTCTGGAGGAAGTGGTCGTCCTGTGCCGTTCCAACAAGAGGGCAAACAGGTACAACAAGGGAATACGGGGCACCATCCTGTACCGGGAAGAGGGTATTACCAGGGGAGACAGGGTAATGGTGGTTAAGAACTGTTATCAGTTCATGGAGGATGTCCCCGAAATGGATTTCATAGCCAATGGTGATATTGCCGAAATCCTGAGGATCCATAAATTCCAGGAACGGTACGGGTTCCGTTTTGCAGAAGCCGTATTGCGTTTTCCGGATTATAAAGACACAGAGATCAGTGCACGGCTTTTGCTCGATACCCTTGAAAGTGAATCTCCTGCTTTGTCACGTGAGCAACAGGAACAACTTTACCAGGGAGTATTGGCCGACTACGCCCACGTTAAAGGGAAACGCAAACGCTATAACGCCGTCAGGGAAGATCTGTATCTGAATGCACTGCAGGTAAAATACGCCAATGCCGTGACATGCCACAAGGCACAGGGAGGGCAATGGAAGGCGGTATTTGTGGACAAAGCTTTTTTTGGGGAAGTGTGCGAAAAAAATATGCTGCGCTGGTATTATACAGCTTTTACCCGTGCCCGCGAACAATTATATTTGATTAACCTATAACTGTGACCTATGAAACGTTTAGCTATTTCCTTATTTCTGACCCTGATTCTGCTACTGCCGTCTTTTGCCCAGGAGCGTTTCCCTCTGGAAACTCCGCCCGGGGGACTTGTAAAACCCCTGGACACCCCCGTTTTCTGGAAAGACAAACGCACCTTGCTACTCCGTTCGGGCAGCCAGCAGGAAGCCGCCTATTTTCTGGAAGATATCGTGACTGGAAAACGGGTTAGCACAGAAGGCCCATCTTTTGGTGTAAAAGAATCTTCCGGTTACAACCTTCAGGAGAATGCCATGAATCCCACCCTCTCGCCCGATGGAAGGTATGTGGCCTATACTGTCAATAATGATCTTTATGTCATGGAATTGACTCCTGGAAAAATTACCAGGCTCACCCACGATGGCAGCAAAACCGTCCTGAACGGTGTGGCTTCCTGGGTATATTACGAAGAGATCCTGGGGCGGAGCAGTAATTACCGCTCCTTCTGGTGGTCACCCGACAGCCGGAAGATCGCTTTTTTCCGTTGCGACGACACAAACGTTCCCATGTTCCCGATTTATGTTGCCGATGGTCAGCATGGATTTCTGGAAGAAACAAGGTATCCCAAAGCGGGGGATGAAAACCCGCAGGTACGGGTGGGTATTGTACCGGTAGCTGAAGATCAGGGTATTGTCTGGGCTGATTTTGATTCCGCCGCCGATCAGTATTTTGGACAGCCTTTTTGGACACCCGGCGGGGAAACCCTGCTGGTCCAGTGGATGAACAGGGACCAGAATGTACTGAAACTTTTTGCCGTCAATCCGCAGGATGGTTCCCGAAAGGTAATTTACCGGGAGGAGCAGCCTGCCTGGCTGGAATGGATAGCCGATCCGGTTTTCACACAAGAGGGGTTCCTGATGGTCCGTGATTTTGAATCCTGGCAGCATATCTACCTTTGTTCACTTGAAGGAGGTGAAATTCAAAGGCTTACCGATGGTCAGAATTGGGGGGTCACCCTCCACGGGACAGACCCTGACAATCATTTTTTGTTTTTTTCTGCCAGAAGAGAAATTTCCACCAGGTCAGACGTATACAGGGTGCCCTTACCCGGGGCTCACAGGAAAAAGGATCCTTCTGTACGACGTCTTACAAAAGGGGAGTTCAATTTCACGAACGTGATGTTTGCTCCCGATTACCGTCACTTTACCGTTTTATGTTCCAATGTTTCCACTCCTGTACGTTCTTTGCTGTACAGTGTGGACAAGGGATTGATACGGCAATTGGGCGATTCCCGGGGCGATGCCTATGCTCTTGAACTGGAAAAGGGGAACATTCCCGTTTCCGAGGTGCATTTCATTACAACAGAAGATGGTTTTACCATACCGGCCATTGTTACCTGGCCGCTGAACAGGGAGAAAGGGAAAAAATATCCGGTTCTGGTCAGTGTTTACGGGGGGCCGGACAACGGCAGCGTGACAGACCGCTGGGTTTCACCGGCATCAAGATATCACTGGGCTCGTAAAGGGGTGATCCAGATCACGTTGGACCATCGGGGAAGTGGCCATTGCGGCAAGCGTGGCCTGGATATGATGTACAGGAACCTTGGCAAGTGGGAGATACACGATTATAAGCTCTGGATGGATTACCTCAGGGCAATGGGATGTGTGGACAACAGCCGGGTAGGTATCACAGGTTACAGTTATGGCGGTTACGTTACGGCCCTGGCCGTATGCACGGCGGGGGATTATTTCCCGTACGGCATTGCAGGAGCAGGTGTATACGACTGGATGTTCTATGACTCTCATTATACAGAACGTTATATGGATACCCCACAGGACAATCCGGATGGTTACCGCAACGGCTCGGTTCTGGAACAATGCGCCACCTATGGTACGTGGGGACCTTCCGTATTGCTTGTTACCCACGGGACATCCGATGACAACGTTCATTTTCAGAATGCCATGCGCCTTACAGACCGGCTTATGAAGATAAACAGACATTTTGGGTTCATGCTATATCCGGGTGCCAGGCATGGCTACCGGGGTTACCAGGCCGCTTTTTCTGCAGACGAGGAAAGGGCTTTCTGGACAAAGTACCTGTTACAGGAGTAGGATATGATCACACCCGGTGAAATTCAATTTGTACGAGAACACCTGGAGGATGACGTCCACCATCTGTTGCTGGGCAAACACAAATATCCCGGGCTGGATGTTCCCAAATGTGTCTTGCAGATAGAAGGACTGCGCAAAATGCGTGACAAAATCCCGGAATGGTATGCCTGCAAACAGATTTTCATTCCTTCGCTACTGGCTCTGGAGCAGGCTTCATCCCAGGCAACGGCCCGGTACAAGCAGCGCTTTTGTGAAGGCAGGGAGCAAGTAGTGGACCTGACCGGCGGACTGGGGGTAGATGCGTATTACTTTGCCCAAAAAAGCGAACGTGTGGTTTACCTGGAAAAAGAACCATGGTTGTGCCGCGCGGCAGAGCATAACTTCAGTGTACTGAGGGCTGGCACCGGCCTGAATGTCCTCCGGGGCGATGCTGCCCTGTTCCGGGAGCAGTTATCCGATATTTCTTATGATTCAATGGTCTATGCAGATCCGTCACGCCGTCAAGAGGGACGCAGATTGCGTGATATTACACTGTACAGCCCCGATATAACGCAGATCAGGGAATCTGTGATGGATAAGGCTGCGGCTTTCCTTGTTAAAATTTCACCGCTGGCCGATATCTCCAGGACGCTTTCGCTGCTTCCCGGTACGGTAGAGGTTCACGTGGTATCGGTAGGAAATGAATGTAAGGAATTACTTTTTCTGATGAAAAAAGACGATCCCGCCCAGGCCGATCCCCTGATCGTATGTGCAGACGGCTTTTCATTTCACCGGGGGGAAGAGGTGCTTGCAGCACGGGCCGTTGAAGAGAACGGTTATGAAGGGTTGCCGGCGGAAGGAGATTGTCTGTACGAACCGGATGTCTCTTTGCTCAAAGCCGGTGCGTTTGCCCTGCCTGTTACAAGATTTGGTGTGAAAAAACTGCACCGCAACAGCCATTTTTATGTATCTTCGGTCCCGGTAAGGGATTTTCCCTCCAGAAAGTTCAGGATCAGGGAGGTTATTCCCTTTACCTCGGCCAATATGAAAAAAATGCACACACGATTTCCCCTCGCCAGCATAACGGCCCGCAACTTTCCGCTGACCGTGGAGCAGTGGAGAAAGAAGACAGGCATTGCAGAAGGAGGAACCGGTTATCTTATTGGAACAACTACTCACAACAGGGGCAGGGAGGTCCCTGTTGTCATTTATGCAACTAAATGGGAGGAATCAATATGAGAAAAACAATCTTATTCATGGTACTGGGCGTATTGCAGGGATGCGTTACGTCGGAAACAAAAACAGAAATGTCAAATATAACTGAACAAACCGTAGTGACTGTCCTGGAACGCCTGGAGGAAGAAAATCCTGAAGGTCTTTTGCCAACCGCTGAAACCGGAATCCGTCAGGCAGCCGGTTTATGGAGGGCATCGGACGGGGGCGCTCATGATTTCATTGATTTTTGCGTGGAGAATTATTGTGCCACCGAACCGGCCCGTGAAGTGCTGTATGGTAAATTGTCCTGTGCATTTGAAAATATGTTTGGGACGTCCAATCAGCTGAGCGTTGAACTTAAGAAACCCGTTCATCTGGAAGGAAGTGCGCTTTTACCGGTGGATTATGTACTGGGCAATTACGATCCATCCGCCCATATGATGGAAGACCTGTTCGCCAACAAGGTGGCTTTTGTCTGCGTGCTCAATTTCCCTAATTATTCACTTTCCCAAAAGGATTCCCTTGGGAGGAACTGGGACAGAAAGAAATGGGCTTATGCCAGGATGGGGGACTTGTTCACCCACCGCACCCCTGCAGAACTGAACCAGGAAATGTCGCAGGCCCTGGGCAATGCCGATAATTACATTGCCTCATACAACATTGTGATGGGAAACCTGCTCACAGAAGATGGCAGGCGCCTTTTTCCTGAAGGGATGGTCCTGTTGTCACACTGGAACCTAAGGGATGAGATCAAGTCCAACTATGCCAATGTGCCGGATGCGACGGAAAAACAGCAAATGATCCATAAGGTTATGGAACATATTGTTTATCAGACCATACCAAAGTGTGTGATCAACAATCCGGAATACGACTGGAAACCATATTCAAATACCGTGTATAAAGACGGAGAACCTGTTGATGCAGAACCGGAAGGGGATGACCGTTACGGGCACCTGCTGGCAACTTTCAGGGTGGAAAAGAAAATGGATCCTTACCATCCGAACATGCCCACGGCCATCATCCGGAATTTTGAAGGATCCATGGAAATTCCGGCCGCCGAGATTGAAAACCTGTTCATCAATCTGATATCCTCGGAGCAGGTGAAAAAAGTAGCGGCTTACATACGCCAAAGGCTGGGCAGGGAACTAGAACCTTACGACATCTGGTATGATGGTTTCAAAAGCAGGACGGCCTACCCCGAAGATGAGCTGACGGTCTTCACACGCAGGAAATATCCCAATGCGCAGGCTTTCCGTTCCGATATGCCCCGGATGCTGCAGGCCCTTGGTTTTACATCGGATCAGGCTGCCAGCCTGGCATCACGCATTGTCGTGGAGCCGGCCCGCGGATCTGGTCACGCCTGGGGAGCTGTCGGACGCTGGGAACCATCCCGGCTCAGGACCCGTATTTCTCCTCAGGGTATGGATTACAAGGGATACAACATAGCCGTTCATGAGTTTGGCCACAATGTAGAACAAACCCTGAGCCTGTATAACGTGGATCATTTCGTGCTCAGCGGTGTTCCCAACACGGCTTTCACCGAGGCAATGGCCTTTGTTTTCCAAAAACGCGACCTGCAATTGCTCGGATACCCGCCTCAGCAGATGGATGATAACACGGTACTTGATATTTTCTGGGGGAGTTACGAGATCATGGGGGTGGCTTTGGTAGACATGTATGTGTGGCAGTGGTTGTATGAGAACCCTCAAGCTACGTCCGGCGCTCTGAAAGAAGCCGTGATTGAGAAAGCCCGGATGGTGTGGAATAAATACTATGAACCGGTCCTGGGAACTCACGATTCTCCGTTACTGGCAGTGTATTCACATATGATCAGCAGCCCCATGTACCTGCCCAACTATCCGTTCGGGCACATCATTGAATTCCAGCTGGAAGAATACTTCAACGGGAAAATGAAGGAAGAAGGCAAAACACTGGCAGAAGCGCTAACAGCCATGTATACGCAAGGCAGGCTGGTTCCGGGTCTGTGGATGGAACAGGCTGTGGGGTCGCGTGTAAGTGCCGAACCGCTGCTCAGGGCAGTTGATGCGTGTGCTCTATGATCTGAAGGCACATCCGGGAGTTGTGGTAGGGACATTTCCAGAATCCGGCCTTATCGTCCGAGGTATTGCCCGGACTCCATAACCATTCCCCGTGCTTCTTGTCCACGATGTTCTTCCTGATGTAATTCCAGCAATTGACAGACATAATCAGAGCGTGGGGAACCTTATGCCACAGGTACAGGTAAAACAGCCCCAGGACTGTTTCTGCCTGTACCCACCAGTGGCGTGTTTTATCAATCCTTCCGCCTGAGGCGATTTCATAGATCATGCTGCCGTCCGGCTGCAATCCCTTCAGGGCCGCATAGGTCAAATCCCGGCTCTGATCTGTCACCCGGCTCAGGATTTCCCCGTATACCCCGGGCTTGTATTCTGCCAGTTCTTTTGCTGCCTCCATCAGGAGCCAGGATGCCTCGATGTCGTGACCATAGGATATTGCCTGGCCACGAACGTGGTACTCCTCGTCAAAGAAAAGCGACAGGTGATGCGTTGCCGGATCAATAATCTTGTCCAGGAACAGCCGGATAAGACCGGCCAGGGCCACTTCCAGCGCAGGATCCTTCCATACCCGGAACAGGTTGGTATAGGATTCCAGAATGTGCAGGTGCGTGTTCATGGTCTTTTTTTCATTCGCATCTTTTTCAGACAGGCGGTAGTCCCTTATGTCGCTCCAATCCCGTGATGCAGCTTCCAGGTAGCCTCCGTAGATCCTGTCGTATGAATGGTCCTCAATGTCGCGGAAAAGTCCGGCGGCACTTTCCAGGGCCCGGGGATCTCCCGTTGCACGGTGGTATTCGCTGAGCCCGTAAATGGCAAATCCAAGGGCATAGAACTGCTTTCGGGGTTCCAGGGGTTCTCCTTTGTGGTCAGTGCTCCAGTAAACCCCGCCGTACTCTTTGTCCAGAAGCTTATCCAGCACAAAATCCCTGGCCCGGCGGGCGGGGACAAGGTATCGTTTATCCCTCAGGACCCTGGCTGCCGCAGAAAAGGTCCACAAAACGCGTGATTGCAGAACGGCACCTTTGGGAGCCTCGGGGATCAGTTCCTCTTTCCCGGTGACGCGCCCGTAATAACCCCCGTAGTGAGGGTCATAAATTTTTTCCCAGTATGGCAGAATATTGGTGGTAAGCTCCAGGTAAAGCTCCTTTTGCAGATCCTTCAGCATATCAGAGTTTTCCATGAGCAGCCCTTTTTTCGTTTAGTTGTCGTGTGATTTCCATGACTTTTTTCTCACTCAGGGGGTAAAAGGATACCGCCAGTATAGCCAGGATACAACCTGCGGCAGGCAGGAAACTCATCATCAGACGAACCCCCGCAATGGCACCCTGGCTTTGTGTTGCAAGGTCTGCATCATAGCCAAAGGCAGCGAGTAACCAGCCTGTTATGGCGCCGCCCACTGCCCAGCCGAATTTCTGCGACATGGAAGAAGAGCTGAGTATGAGCCCGGTGGCACGTCTTCCAGTTTTAAGTTCTTGATAATCAACAATATCAGCATACATACTCCAGAGCAACGGGAAAATGATCCCGGCACAGGTGCTAATCAATACCTGGAAAACCATCACAAGAATGATCTGATCCGGTTTGAGCAGGAAAAAGAAACAACTCAGGATGGCGGCCAGTATCATGGCTACCAGGTACGTGCTTTTTTTCCCAATTTTATTGGCCACAGGTGCTGCCAGTGCCACCCCGATCATATTGGAAGCCTGTCCCACAAGCAGGTATATGGTCCCAACGGTCCAGCCAAAGGCGGCTGTTCTGAAGGTGGAAGTTACGTAATCGGAAAAATAAAAAAGTGCGACCCCGTCTCTTATTGAATTGAAAAGCAAGGCTGCAACGCCCGATGCAAGCAAAATCCACCAGGGTTTGTTGCTAAAGAGCAGTTTCAGGTCTTTAGCCGCCGAGGCTTTATTCTTGCTTTCATCGGCTGCCACAACACGCTCTTTTGTCCAGCGGAAGCATAAAAAGAAAAGCAGGGCACATAAGCCCCCTATCACGGCAACGGCAGCTGTCCAGGCCTGTGGCTCGGTGGATATCTGTTCTCCTACCTGCTTTACGCTGCTGAATGTGTCTACCAGCGGCTGGAAAATCATGAAAGTGATGAAGCTCCCCACGTAGGCAAAGAACATCCGGTACGACGAAAGTGTATTCCTGTCCTTTGGCAGAGGGGATATGACTCCCAGCAGGGAAGCATAGGGAACGTTTACCACCGTATAGGCCATCATCATGAAGGTATAGGTTACATAGGCGTAGGCCAGTTTTGCATTTTCACCCCAACAGGGGGTATAAAAGGTCATGATCCCGATAAGGGCAAAAGGGATGGCCCCCCAAAGGATATAGGGACGGTATTTGCCCCATCTGGTATGGGTCCTGTCTGCAATGAGCCCCATGATGGGATCATTTACCGCATCCCAGATACGGGTGAGCAGGAACATGGTACCGGCGGCAGCAGGAGAGATGCCAAATACCTTGGTGTAAAAGAAAAGGAGGTACATCCCAAAAATCTTCCAGAACATGCTGGAAGCCATATCCCCTAATCCGTATCCCAGTTTTTCACGAAAAGATACCTTGTCCATGGGCCGCATCATTTATCCGGTGTCAGTATAAGACACAACACATCGTGACCGGAAAGCAGGGCTGTCTGGACTGCCATCTCGTCCGTATGGTTGAGAAGGGAGGTGAAAGAATGGATCAGGGTCACCGTCTCATCCTGGGCAAAAACGGAATTAAGTCCCTGTTCTTCCTGGGCGGGATCTCCGCAGTAATCATCTCCGGGTTCCCAGAAAATGTGTTGCGGACGTGCAAATCCTCCCCAGGCCCAGATGTTGCAGCCCGCAAAATTTCCCGAATTTTGTGCCGAAGCTGCCAGGTGGTTGAAAATGTTGCAGAAAAATGCGTTCCTGGCTACTACAGGATCCTCCCGGTCATAGCGGTGGTTATCCCTTGGAAACCCGAACTCGGACAATACAATGGGTTTATTGAGCTCAACAGCCAGGGCTATGTGTTCAGCCAGGTATCCTTCGGCCAGCTTTGAGGCGCGTTCCACAGAACCGGGAATGTCCTGCTGATCTATCCACGACCAGTTTTTTGGCCATATGTGGCATGTAAGGTAATCCACAGAGGCTGCCTGGTGCACGCGTCGGTATAGTTCCATATCGTTTTCACTGCCATAAGAACCTTCAGAGCCTACAGATACCAGATGGTTGGGATCCAGTGATTTGATGAAATCTGCCGTACCTATCACAAACCGCTCGTAGGCTTCCTTGTTGTCTGCTCCCATGGGTCTGGGCTCGTTGGCAACCTGCCAGGACATAATGGCCGGATCTTCTGCGTAAGGAACTCCTGTCAGGCTGTTTACGCGGGTGACGATGTTTCTGACGTGGTTTCTGAACAGGCTGTCGCAGGGGCTGCAGTTCACGTATTGACCCGCGTATTCCATGAAAGCCGGCCATCCGTCGATTACAGGAACGGGAGCTTTGCCATAGCCCGCCCATTCCAGGTACTGCGTATAACCACCGGTCCACTCCCAGGTATTGTTGAAGAACAATACAGCCAGCATATCCCGTTTTCCCAGCTCCTGCAACAGGTAATCCAGACCCGTAAGCAGGGTATCGTTATAGACTCCGGGTTGGATCTGCAGACCGGGCCGCACTTTGGCCCTGTTCTGAGGACCGTCGGCCCCTACCATGATGCGCAGGTTGTCAACGCCTATGGATTTCAGAAAGTCGAGTTCCAGGTGCAATCTTTCCCGGTCACCTCCGGTACCTTCGGACGCCAGAATACCGGCATACCAGAAATTGAATCCTATGAAACGATAGGGTTCTCCGTTACGGATAAACTGTCCGTTCTCAACACGGATAAAACCATCATTTTTTTCCTGCTGGTTACAACCGAAGATCGCCAATGCCAGCAACAGCACTGCGCAACATAGCATTGTTTTTTTCATATCAGTCGAGATTCAGGTATTTCTTGAAAAACTCCATGCGGACTTCCTGCCATTCAGGCGGGGTGTTGTGCCCGTTGTTTTGGTAAATCCTGTAATCTTTGGGTGCTGTGATCAGGTTGTAGCCGGCAAAATTGGTGTGAGGAGGACACGTGGGATCCTGCAGACCGACTCCCATGATTGTGGGGGTTTTGATGCGCGGGGCCAAGTTCTTGATGTCAAAATAGCTCAGGAGCTTATAGATTTCTTCCCAGGTGGCCTGGGGATGTGCCTTCATATAGGCATCAATATCGCTCCGGGGCCAGTCCACGATCCGGAAATAATCGGGGTAGTCGCTCAGAAAAGGAATGGTGGGTGCAGCAACGGCAATGCGGTCGTCCAGGGCACAGGCGGCCATGGTGAAGGCACCTCCCTGGCTGCCGCCTTCGGCGGCTATACGGTCTTTATCGGCCTCGGTCCTGGAACAAATAAAATCAATGGCCCGAACCAGGTCCATGAAAGCACCCCGGTAGTAGTAATCGTTTTTATCCTCAATACCCCACACGATCCAGTTGTCGTTGTATTTGTTACCGGCTTTATAGATACCCTGTCCCCTAACAGATACTACGAATGATATGAACCCGGGTTCGCCGTCGGTATGGGGCATCCAGGGATTGGACCCGTAGCCCATATAGGTTATGATTACCGGGTATTTGCCTTTTTCTTTGGGAACGGCGTAATAACCGCCCATGATTTCGTTACCGAAAGATCTCATTTCAACATAGTAAATATTTCTTGCCCCGGTGGAATACTCTTTCAGCAGTTTCATGGCAGGCCGCATGGGGGTGTTGTCCAGAATGGATCGCGTCTCTGTCCAGAAATCGTCAAAATCTTCCTGCGCATCGACAGGCGAAATGATCTTTTCGGGTTCAAGGCCGATATTGAACGATGTGGGTTCTCCCCTGATTCCGTCTGTATCAAGCCGGAGGGTGCAACGATAGAATCCGGGGGCAAAAATTTCAAGGGGAAGGACACAAGTTATGCTGTCTTGTTTTTTTATGGTGATTTTCCGGGATAATTCATGTACAGGCTGGTGGTCGTCTGTGGTAACGGCCAGGTGTATGACCGTTTTTTTGTTTTTTTCTTCCCGGTTGTTAATGGTAACACTAAGGGTACGGGGTGCCTCGCCCATGAATACGCCGTTTTCTGCATCTACGTTGTATTGCATGGAAATGTTCAGGGCGGGGGCGACAGGCTGGATAATCAACGCCGAGGTCATCAGACCGCCGTTACCCCCTCCGTCGTAAACCTGGATGGCTATGGTGTTGGGTTCATCGGTTCTGATGTATTCCAGCGGAACGGTATACGATCTTTTTTCTCCGTAGCGGCTTGCATAGTTGGGGGGAAAGCTGCCGGTTGCCCCTATGATCTGCCCGTTGAAATACAGGGCATCTGAATCGTCTGCGTTGTCATAGCGAATCAACAGGCCTCCGTAATGTGTAACTGCCTTGAGGATGTCTTCCGGTATGGTGAACGTCTTGCGGTACCATCCGTATCCGTCGTAATTCGTATAGCCCTGGCTTTCCCAGGATGAGGCAGGGGATATTTCCGGCCACTGACTGTCGTCAAAAGCGGGCAAAGCCCATTGCAGATCATTCCCGGTTTGAAATTTCCATGCCGGGTCCAGTGCCACTTCCCTGACTGCGGGTGGCTGGTTGCAACCCAAAACAAGGATCAGGGTCAGAAAGGATAAAAAAGTTTTTTTCATATGATTTTAGTTTGTCGTTACAACAGGGATTTTCGAAAGTGTAAATGTAACACTTTTGGGCTGAATAAATATTGGTTACATTTGTTACCTGCTGAATTCTATTAAATAATCTGAATTATGAGAAGAATAACGTTATTATCTATGACAGCTTTAATTTTTGCCGCTTCCTGTTCAGGCGGGAAAGCAGATAATCTCCCTTACATGGACCCGTCACAGGATGTGGAAAAGAGGGTTACAGACCTTATGAAAAGGATGACATTGGAGGAAAAGATAGGCCAGATGAACCAGTGTGTAGGTCTTAACCATATTGACGAGTCACAGGCCGGCATGACTGAGGAAGATTTGATGCGCAATACGGCTCAGGCGTTTTACCCCGGTTTCCTGAAAGAAGATATTGCACAGCTTGCCAGGGAAGGAAAGATCGGATCATTCCTGCATTCGGTGAACATTGGCGAGGCCAATGAACTCCAGGCGCTGGCCATGGAATCCAGGCTGCGTATTCCGCTGCTGATGGGCATAGATGCCGTTCATGGCTGTGCCCTGGTGAGTGGGACCACCGTTTATCCCACTTCCATAGGGATGGCGTCTACTTTTGATCCGGAACTGGTGTACATTTCTTCTCGCCAGACCGCAAAAGAGATGCGGGCCATAGGTATGCACTGGACATTCGCACCCAACGTGGAAGTTGCCCGGGACCAGCGGTGGGGAAGGGTAGGCGAAACATATGGGGAGGATCCTTACCTGGTATCCCTGATGGGGAGTGCTGCAGTAAAAGGATTCCAGGGTGATGAAGGCCTGGAAAAAGATCTGGTTCTGGCCTGCGCCAAGCATTTTGTTGGCGGATCACAGCCGGTCAACGGCACCAACGGTGCCCCTGCCGATCTTTCAGAAAGAACATTGCGTGAAGTCTTCTTTCCCCCGTTCCGGGCCTGCACAGACGCCGGGGTGAAGACCTTCATGATGGCCCACAACGAAATTGAAGGAATTCCATGCCATACCAACGCCTGGCTCATGCAGGACATCATCCGCAGGGAAATGGGCTTTGACGGGTTCATTGTCAGTGACTGGATGGACATGGAACATGTATATGACCTACACCGCACAGCCGTATCGGTGGAGGATGCCTACGCCCAGTCGGTGCTCTCAGGCATGGACATGCACATGCACGGGCCCGGATTTGTGCCGGCCATGCTCAAACTTGTGGAGGACGGTGTGGTTCCTGTTTCAAGGATAGACCAGGCCTGTCGCAGGATCCTGGAGTTGAAATTCCGCCTCGGCCTGTTTGAAAATCCTTTTTTCGACATTGCCGCGGTCCATCAAACGCTCCGTAAGGAAGAACATGTTCAGACGGCCCTGGAGGCTGCCCGCAAAAGCATTGTTTTGCTCGAAAACAATGGAATACTGCCACTTGCCGACGGCGGAAAGTATAAGAATGTATTTGTTACAGGCCCCAATGCCCATTCACAGGGCATCATGGGGGACTGGACGTTCCCGCAACCCGATGAAAACGTTGTCACTTTTCTGGAAGGACTCCGGATGGTAGCTCCAAAAACACAATTCACGTTCCTGGATCAGGGCGAGTCCATTCGTTATATGGATCCTGAAAAGGTCCGTCGTGCCGGAGAAATGGCCCGCAGGGCAGATCTGAGCATTGTCTTTGTGGGTGAATACGTGAACCGCAAGGATTGGGGCAATAAAACTTCGGGGGAAGATGTGGAGCGGGGCAACCTGAACCTGCCCGGATTGCAGGAGGATTTGATCCGCAATATGCTCGGCAGCGGCAAGCCGTGTATTGTGGTACTGAACAATGGACATCCCCTGGCCGTGGAATGGATCGCACAGCAGGCCGATGCCCTGGTTGAAGCCTGGGAACCCGGCATGCTGGGAGGCATTGCCCTGGCCGAGATCCTTTATGGTGTGGTGAATCCTTCAGGCAAACTGCCGGTAACCTTCCCCAGGTCTGCCGGAAACATTCTTTCTGTTTACAATCATATGCCTTCACATTACTTCCATCCCATAGTCATGGAAAATCCCATGCCCCTTTATGAATTTGGCTACGGGCTCTCATATACCACGTACCGCTATGATAACTTCACAACGGATACGTTCAGTGATGGGACACTGGAAGTGCAGGTGGATGTGACAAACACAGGTTCTGTGGCCGGGGAAGAGATAGTCCTGCTTTTCATGCGTGATGATTATGCCTCTATGACAAGGCCCGTGAAAGAACTCAAAGCTTTTGCCAGGGTAGCTCTTGAACCGGGTGAAACAAAAACGGTACGTTTGAACGTGAGCCGGGAACAGTTGAAATTCTGGACCAGGGACAGGGGGTGGATTACCGAACCGGGCACATTTACCGTTATGACAGGGAATCTGTTTGCACAGGTCACTCTGCCCTGAAATCAGCGATGTCGGAGATCCGGTGAACCACATACCGGATCACCGGCTTACCCGACCGTTGCACAAAAAAAGTGTCAAGCGGAACAGACCCGGAAAGGTTTTCCGGGAAACGGCTTGATTCAATGTAATACAGTGGTTCTTTTGGGGCTATCCCCCCTCTTTTCCTGGTAATCTGTTCGTATTTATGGGTTCTTTGCAGGGGCCCCGTTGTTTTAACAACCGTACCGGCCGGGCGGGCCACATAATAATCTATGTGAGCACCGGGAAACCAGCGTGTTGCCAGAATGGCACTGCCCGGGGGCATTCCCTGCCTGCCTCCGCTTTCCAGGTAAAGTGTTTCCTGCTTAGTTTTCAATTGTTTGAAATGATTACCCAGTTGAGTCCATCCGTACATATCCAGCGTAAAATCAAACCGTCCCAGCTCCCTGGAGGGATCTTCCGGGGACACTTCCCCATGTGGGGCAACTTCCCTAAGTGGTATGAACCCGGTCCTTATCTGGACCAATGACAACAGCACCACAACGGCAAGAATCGCAGGGGACAATGTAACGGGCCAGCGCAGGTCTGTGTGATCGGCCACAGCAGCAGCCAGCAGTATCAGGGAATAGAATCCCGGAGCACTCCAGTGTGGCAGGGTTTCACGGAAAAGCGAAAAGAACAGGAACAAGGCAATAATAGGCACCGACTGGGTCATGATCATACGGAATGCGCCCCGCTCCAAAGGCAACATCCGGTCACCTTTTTGCCGTCTATGCCTGGTATAATGGAACAGAGACCAGATCATCAGAAAAACGTTCACGGGATTGTTGTACAGGAACAACCCGGACACTTCCCTCAGGAAATAAAAAGGTTTGAGTCCCTCTCCCCAAAAAGATATGCGTTCCGAATGAAAAGCAAAACTGGACATGTCCCCGGACAAGTTCCAGATCAACACGGGCAGGAACAGAAGCAGGGAAGCCGTCATTCCGGCCCACAACCACGGCTCTTTCAAGGTTTTCCTCCGGTAGAACATCACGTAAAGCATAGCCCCGACCCAGAGAAAAATGCCGGAATATTTACTGAGCATGGCCATCCCGGTAAAAAGACCGGCCCACAGGAAATGCACAGGAACCGTTTCTTCCTTTCCGTCTGCATCAAGACCAAATGCCTTAAAAAAGCTGTATAAGGCTGCCAGGTAAAAAGTACTGAGCGGTGTATCAGGCATGACAAAAGTTCCTGCTATGATGGCAGCGTACAGCGAACCTGTGTAAAGCAGGGCACTGTACCAGCCGGTTTTCGGACCTTTGAGCAGATTCCCAAGACGGTAGATGAGCCAGGTGTTTAAGGTTCCCAGTACAAGTGAGGGCAATCGCAGGGCAAACGAACTATCCCACCTGAGGTTACAGGTAAATAGCTGTATAATCCATCCCAGCATGGGCGGGTGGTCAAAATGGCTCCAGTCCGGGAACAAGGCATAGGTCCAATAGTACACCTCGTCGTTACCCAGCTCTGTCAGGACTGCCATTGTACTTCTGAAAAGCAGTGAGACAGCCATCAGCAGGATCATTCTTTTCCTGTAATCCTTATTCATCTCAACAAAGATACTAAAGTGCAGGGTATGGCGTGCCGGCATTTTTAATACCTTTGTAATTATGAAAGTAGTTCTTACCGGAGCCAACGGCGGGGTGGGCAGGATTGTGCAACAGCTGGCCCCCGGACAAAGCCGTATGGAATTGGCAGCCTATTCACGGCAGGAACTGGATATTCTTGACAAGCAGGCGCTTGTGGACTGCCTGTTATTTCACAGACCTGATTATTTAATCAATGCAGCAGCCTTTACCCATGTTGACCAGGCCGAAAAAACCCCCGATGCCGCTTTTTTACTGAACGCAGGGTGCCTGGAGGGCATGACAGAGGCCTGCCGCAAAGCGGGAACAACGCTCATACACTTGTCTACCGATTACGTTTTTGACGGGACCAAACGAACACCTTATACAGAAGATGATCTGCCGGCTCCGGTAAATACATACGGAGCTTCCAAAAGGGCAGGGGAACTCATTATCCTGGCTTACCCGCGGGGAATTGTAGTACGCACCAGCTGGGTTTATTCACGTCATTCCCGGAATTTTCTTGCGGCTATTCCCGGATTGCTGCGCACACAGTCAGAACCCCTGTATGTAGACACATTGCAAACCAATTCTCCTACTTATGCGCACGATCTGGTCAATGGCCTGTTTGCCCTGACACAATCTAACGTTCATAGCGGACTGTTCCACTTCACCAATACAGGCGGAGGCTGTACCCGTTATGCTTTTGCCTGCAGGATCCGGGAGATGATTCTCAGAAACGACCCAAAAGCTTCTCCGGCAATGGTTCTTCCCATGTGTACCGAGGTTTTGGGCGGGGCTCCGAGGCCCGTATACACAGTTATGAGCCCTGAAAAGATGGCCAGGTTGACAGGAATGGTAATACCCCATTGGCAGGAAGGAATTAATAACATTATATAACGTAGCTATGGATACAAGCATTGTGGAAAAAGCCAGGCAATGGCTCGATCCAATGTACGACGAACAAACAAGAACGGAAATCCTAAGACTCATGAAAGAGGATCCGGTTCTGCTTGAAGATTCATTTTACCGCAACCTGGAATTTGGTACCGGAGGATTGAGGGGCATTATGGGAGTGGGCACCAACCGGATGAACAGGTATACCGTAGGAATGGTCACACAGGGATTGGCAAATTACGTTAAAAAGACATATCCTGCCCCATATAAGGCAGCGATTGCTTTTGACTGCAGAAACCATTCCCGGGCATTTGCAAATATTACGGCACGTGTGCTTGCTGCCAATGATTTTACAGTTTATCTTTTTGAGGAACTAAGACCCACCCCCGAACTGAGTTTTGCCGTAAGAAAACTTGAATGCCATATAGGAGTAATGATCACTGCAAGTCATAACCCAAAAGAGTACAACGGATACAAAGTTTACGGGAACGACGGGGCACAGGTAGTTGCTCCCCATGATGCCCTGATCATAGAACAGGTAAGGCAAGTAACTTCACCCGACATGGTTAGGTTCACCGGCGGGGGTGGACAGGTTGTCAAACTGGGTAAAGAAATGGACCATGCATACCTTGATGCCATACTGAGCCTGGTAAATTTAAGTCCCGTGGAAATCACTAAGTTCAAAGATATTAAGATGGTCTATACCCCTTTGCACGGAACTAGTGTTCACTTGATTCCCATGGCTATGGAAAGGATGGGTTTTACCAATCTGATTCGCGTTCCGGAACAGGAGGTTGTAGACGGAAATTTTCCAACGGTGGTAACACCCAACCCGGAAGAACCTGAAGCGTTAAAACTGGCTATTGAAAGGGCTAACCAAACCGATGCCCGGCTGGTGATGGCCACCGATCCCGACAGTGACCGGATTGGCGTGGCAGTACGTGATCAGGATGGACAAATGGTTTTGTTGAACGGGAACCAGGTAGCGGTGTTACTTACCTACTACCTGCTGGAGAAGTGGAACCAGGCCGGACGCCTTGAAGGGAAGGAATATGTTGTAAAAACCATAGTCACCACAGACCTGATCCAGGTACTGGCAGAGCACTATAAAGTAGCATGTTATAACGTCCTGACCGGGTTTAAATACATAGCCGAAGTCATCCGTAAGAATGAAAGGAAAAAAGTCTTTATCTGTGGAGGGGAAGAAAGTTACGGATTCAATGTGGGTGAATTTGTCCGCGACAAAGATGCGGTGATAAGCAGCGTGCTGGTTGCCGAGGTAGCCTGCTGGGCAGCTGCGAGGGGAAAAACGCTGTACGATTTACTTAAAGAAGTTTATTTTCGTTTTGGATTCTTTAAGGAACGGATGGTTTCCAGAACCCTCAAAGGCAAAGATGGGATGGAGCAGATCAAAAGTATCATGAAAAGCCTGAGGGAGAATCCGCCGCAGCAGTTACTGGATTCTCCCGTGGTTCTCATACATGATTATAAAAAAAGTCAGACAGTAGACATGGTCAGTGACCTGAGGTACCGGATCAGCCTGCCACAATCCGATGTGATTCAGTTTATCTGTGCCGATAATACTATTGTAACAGTCAGACCTTCCGGAACCGAACCAAAGATCAAGTATTATTATGGAGTACGGTCAAAATTGGTCTCAGAGGCGGCATTCCCCGAGACAAAAAGACTTGTGGATGAAAAACTGGCAGCGCTGCACGCCGTATTTCAAAAGTAAGTAGGGTACCAGTTAAATTTTTCAGGATCAAAACCATTATCCTGCATTGCCTTACTGATTCTTTCTATTTGTTCATAAGATAAGGGAGGTTCTTTGGAGTAAACCAGGAGCTTTGTTTTTCTTTTGTTGCAGATCAGGGTGGTTTTATGATCCGGATCCAGGTACAAGATATAATAGCTCTGGTAATAATTAAGAAAAAGAGCGCATTTTACTATATGTGCATAGTCAGGATTCCACTTGACCTTTCCCTTTCTTTCCTTCAAAGGCCCGTAGGGGGTGTATTTATTTTTCTTTATGTTTATATGGATCAGATACTTATCGTCCAGAGATAGATCAACACTGACAGCTGCAACCTTGCCCGGTTCGGGTCTTCCCCATTGGCCTATTTCATCCCAATGACCCATAAGCGATGCAAGGTCTATATGTTGCAGGGTGTTTTTTCCTGCAATCGTGGGCTCTTCCAGCACACAACCGGTGCAGGTTAAAAACAGGATGCAAAAAAATAAAAGCAGGCCTGAATGATGGATTTTTCTCATCTTTCTCTATGTTGATTACGGAATTCTGTTATGGTTTTTCCGGAAACCCTTTTAAAAAAACGGCTGAAAGAAGAAATTTCCTCAAAACCAAGTATATGGGCAATTTCTTTAGCACTTTTGTCGCTGTACAGCAACAATCTTTTTGCTTCTGCTTCTATTCTTTCCTGGATGATCTGAAGAGGCGTGGGCAGTTTGTACAGGGAAAAAAGATTGGTCAGTGTCTTGGAAGACCGGTTGAGCATCTGCGCATAATCCCCGACTTTCTTCTTTTCTTTGAAATTCTCGTCCACAAGGATGACAAACTTACGGAAAAGGTAAAAAGCAGATTCATTCCCGGGTTCAATAGCGTATTTATTCCTGGCTATTCGAGTACAGGCAATGATAAACCGCTTTAAATGAAGCCTGAGCATCTCTTCTTTATGAGAATCATCCTCATTGTATTCCAGCCGGATATCAGAAATGATCCTTTCAAGGGTGAGGGCCTGGCTGTCTGTCAATTGCATGAGCAAGGGATTGGAGTATCCGGCAAAAAGGAATCCGTTACAAGATACTTCACTGTCCGATTTGAATATGCAATAAAAATTGCTGTTGAATAGGATGGAAATGTATTTGCCCGTGAACCGGGGAAAGCGGATATGGTGAATATTGGACAAGGGAATAACCTGGTTTTTTTCCAGGTGTATTCCCATTTGGTCAATAGTAAGATCAAGTGAACCCTCCAGAACCCATATGAACTTATACAGGTCTTTATTTTGCAGGAGTGATTCGCTCTTATGCAAATCATCAGTTAATATAAGGTTTCCCTGCAGTGGAGTAATACACGCATATTCCATATGTGCAAAGGTAAGAAACCTAATCGTTTTTAAGCAAAGTGTTTTTAATGATGGATTCAAGCTGGCTTTTTGGCAAGGCACCCTGGGTAATGCTGGGTTTACCCTTCATGGGGATCCACAAAAGAGTGGGAACGCTTCGAACTCCGAATATGGCAGCCAGTTCGGGCGATTTGTCAACATCTACTTTATAGATATTGATCTGGCCATTGTATTCCTGGTTGAGTTCTTCAAGCGAAGGTGCAAGCATTTTACAGGGAGCGCACCACGTTGCGTGGAAGTCTACCACAGAGGGCTTGTCACCCTCGAATATCCATTCGTTGGGATTGGCTTCGTAGTTATAAACACGTTTAATGAATTCGTCTTTTGTAAGTTCCATAATCTTTGTCTTGTTTTCTGTTGTTTTATCCGACACCCCTTCGTTGCTGCCAAAAGTAACCAGCGCCGGGAGCATTGCCAGGATTGTTATTAATGTCTTCATGTTGCAAAGATCCCGTTTATTCCGAAAACAGGCAATGGCCGTTTTCCACTATAAGTTGGCAAAACTTCCCGATGCGAAATTAATTGTGTTCAACCCAGATAAGATCTTCAACCTTGTATCCCAGAGAACGAGCCTTGTTCATGACCCTGTCCAGATCTTCCTGAGCCATTTCCGGAGTTCTTGACAGAATCCACAGGTATTTTGCTTTTTTGCTTCCGATCAATGCAAAATTATAATTTTCGTCCAGGTCCAGAACCCAGTAATCAGAATAAAAGAAAAGGAAGAAGGATACCCTGAGTGCTCCGGGGTACTTGTCGTCAGGCCTGTAGGCCTTGGCTTCTGCCTCGTCGTATTTTCCATTTTTGTAACCCGAGTTCAGAACCCTGATCGTTCCGTCATCCTTGAGTGTATAGTTGGTCTTTGCCCTTATCAGGCCTCTTTCAAAACTGTGGTCAAAACGTGCTATCTCGTACCAGTCTCCCAGGTAACGGTCCAGGTCCAGGTCCAGTTCCTTTACAGTGTCATCAATGGTTACGTTAGCATCCTGATACGATTATCAAAGCACTGCAGGTCAATAAAGTGTGTATGATTTTCATGAAAATATAAAATAAACCATGAAGATATGTATTTTTTGTTTGTACGCACTAGGTGGTGAATACGGGAATTATGCTTAATTTTATACTGTGGAACAAGAGAAACTTAAAGGAATAATTGATCATTACAGGAAGAGGGCGCAGTCGGCCAGGGAGGCCTCTCTTAAAGACAAATCCAGGGAAATGGATGAATTTGCTGATTTTTTGGAAGACAACCTGGAATCCTTTCTGGAGGACGCTTATACCAGGGAATCTGAGTTGTGGGAAGAATATGAAAATTATTGAAGCAATTCATACCTGCGTCCCCTTTTCTTCTGATGGTCCCCGAATCTTCCAGCTGCCTTATGGCACGGGAGAGGGCGGGTCTTGTAACTCCAAACATATCGGCCAATTCCTGGTGGGTATGAGGGACGGTAAAAGTACCGTAATCATTGTCTCGGGTCAATTCCAAAAAATAGCTCCTGAGCTTGCTTTTGATCGTGCCAAAGCTGAGCAGCCGGAGTCTTTCCGACAAAAACCGGCTTCTGTCTGAAATGATGCTCAGGAAATTTTCAAGGACCCTGCTGTCGTTATGCATAATGGTGGTCAGTTTATTTTTGGAGATGGATAACACAGAGGAAGACAGTTGTTAGTTGCATAAACGAAAGCAGGTGCAACGGTACGCGGGGCAATAATCTCTTCCAGGGTTACCCTGGTCCCTTCTGAATCAGTCATTTCTGCACGCAACAAACCTTTGTCTACAATGAGCAACGATTTGGACACATCTCCCTGCAGGGCCACCAACTCTCCGGGTGCATAATCGCGCAACCGGCATTTGTGATCCAGAAGACAGTCTATTGTTTGTTGGTCAAGGCCTTCAAAAAGTGGTGATTTATAGTATCCTTCCATACCCGGCAAAGGTAGATTATTAAAATTTTGTAACAAATGATACAAATATTTTTGTTGCCTGCATTCTAACTTTGTAGCATTAACAACAAGTAACATGAAAAGAACTATAGTCAAAATTAATGAAAAACGTTGCAACGGGTGTGGAATATGCGTGACAGGATGCCATGAGGGAGCTTTGCAGATCGCTGATGGGAAAGCTGTTATTGTAAGAGAAGACTATTGTGACGGGTTGGGAGCCTGTATACCCGAGTGCCCGCAGGGAGCCATATCTCTTGAAGAAAGAGAAGCCAGTCCCTTTGACCAGAAAGAAAGCTGTGCAGGAGTATATGTTGCAATCTTCACAAAAACAGCAACCTGTCATGTTTCCCGTTCAGGCGCCTCAACCTGTTCAGTTCCCCGTCCAGTTGCATTTGATCAACCCGCAAAACACCATATTCAAGGGAGCAGACTTGTTGCTGGCTGCCGATTGTATCGCTTTTGCCGCTAAGGATTTCCATACACGTTACCTGAAGAACAAACTCCTGGCCATAGCCTGCCCCAAACTTGATTCCAACCGTGATGCCTACGTTGAAAAACTGGCCCTGATAATGGAACAAACAGGAGTCGAAACAGTGACGATCCTGATCATGGAGGTTCCCTATTACGGAGGGCTGCTGGAAATTGTAAAAAAAAGCCCGTGAAAAAAGTCATATTTACAACACAGGGAAACCTGAAAACGGAAAATGGCTTAAATAAAAAAACTATATTTATAACCAATTAATAAATAAATTATGAGCATGTTTTGTTTTCAATGCCAGGAAACAGCCCGCAACCAGGGTTGTACGATCAAAGGTGTCTGTGGAAAGGAGCCGCAAACAGCGGCCCTGATGGATTTGCTGCTCTATGTTTGCAGAGGGATTGCCATTGTACAGAGGGCCCTTCGTCAAAACGGGAAAGCCTCCGATATGCCCGACCATTTTCTGATGGATGCCCTTTTTACCACCATAACCAATGCAAATTTTGATGATGCTGCCTTATCAGGGCGTATAGACAAGGGATTTGCACTCAAAAAAGACCTCCTGGCCCAAGCCCGAAAGGAAGGTATCAATGTTCCCGATATGCCTGAAGTCAAATTATCAGCTACCCCTGCCGATTACCAGGTTGTAGCCTCGACGGTGGGAGTTTTAAGTGAACCCAGCGAGGATATCCGTTCCCTCAAACAAATGACCATATACGGTTTGAAAGGCATGTGTGCCTATACCGAGCATGCCTTTAACCTGGGACACACAGATGTTGAAATATTCACTTTTCTTGAAGAAGCGCTTTACCAGGTTTCCCGTAATGACATTGGTGCCGATGAGCTTGTCGGCCTGGTGCTGAAAACCGGTGAAGCAGGGGTAAAATCAATGGCTTTACTGGATAAGGCAAATACAGCCACATACGGTCATCCCCAAATGACCCGGGTAAATATCGGTGTGGGCAAGAATCCCGGTATCCTGATTTCCGGACACGATCTCAGGGATATGGAAGATTTACTGGAACAGACTGCCGGAACCGGAGTAGATGTATATACCCACGGAGAAATGCTACCTGCCCATTACTATCCGGCTTTCAGGAAGTATCCTCACTTTATTGGGAACTATGGCAATGCCTGGTGGAAACAACGTGAGGAATTCGAGTCTTTCAACGGGGTGATTCTTTTCACCACCAACTGCATAGTGCCTCTGGCTAAAGAAGGTACTTACCTGGAACGCATGTATACAACTGGTTCATGCGGATACCCGGGAGCAAAACACATACCCGGCCGTAAGGAAGGCGGAAAAAAAGATTTTTCTGAACTCATAGCAAAGGCTAAAACCTGTCAGCCTCCGCGGGAAATTGAAAAAGGTGAAATAATTGGAGGATTTGCACACAACCAGGTGATTGCCCTGGCAGATCAGGTAGTGGAAGCCGTTAAGACAGGAGCCATCAAACGCTTTGTAGTGATGGCAGGATGCGACGGACGTATGAAATCACGCCAGTATTATACAGATTATGCAATGGCTCTTCCCAAGGATAACGTTATACTCACAGCCGGATGCGCCAAATACAGGTACAACAAGTTGCCGTTGGGAGATATCAACGGAATTCCCCGGGTTCTGGATGCCGGACAATGTAACGACAGCTATTCACTGGTTCTTATAGCTCTGGCGCTGAAAGACGCTTTTGGGCTGAAAGATGTGAATGACCTGCCCATTTTATATAACATCGCCTGGTATGAGCAGAAAGCAGTCATTGTTCTGCTCGGACTGCTGAGCCTGGGAGTGAAGAATATCCATCTGGGGCCCACACTGCCGGGATTTCTCTCGTCCAACGTAACCAAAGTGCTGGTGGAAAAATTCGGCCTTGGTCCCCAACCCGAACTGAATTAGTTTTTTACTTACTCTGATGGTAATGTCCGGAGATCCTCAGGATCCCGGACATTACTATATACAGGCCTATACATCCCATCATAGCCAGTCCGGGGTGGTTCCCGGTCACCAGCAGGACTATGACCAGGATTAGACATAGAACCAGGAATAAGTACCTGACCTTATTACTGCCAAAGCTCCATCCCTTGAACTTGAGGGAGAACATGGGTAACTCACTGATAAGAAGAAAAGAGATAACCACCGAAAGGCAGGGAATGAACCAGGTGGTTTGCATGAATTCTTTCCACAAAGGATTGCCCGTTGTATAAAACACGGCCGCTGCAATGAGCAATGCGCTGGCGGGGCTGGGAAGGCCCAGGAAACTTTCGCTCTGGCGGGCGTCGACATTGAACTTAGCCAGGCGTATGGCCGTAAATACCGCCACAACCAATGGGATAAACGAAATCCACATGCGTGGGGCTGCAGGCAGGTATAGGGCATAAAGCATAAAAGCCGGCAACAGTCCAAAGCTGATTGCATCGGCAAGAGAATCCAGCTCTTTGCCCACGGGGGAGTATGCATTGAGCAGCCTTGCCGCAAAACCGTCCAGGAAATCAAAAAGAGCGGCCGCGATCAACAGCCAGAAGGCAATATCCAGCCGGCCCCTGAAAACAAAAGCAATTCCCAATGCACCGCACAACAGGTTCAGCGATGTGATGGCATTGGGAATATGAAGCAGGATTTTTTTCAAAGTCCCATTTTTTTACGGATATCTTTTGGTATAGCGTCTTTATGAACCATATAGCCAATGCACCGTGCACGGAAATATTGCTCCGACATATACATGAATCCTTTATACGTTCCCGACTCTCCCCATGAATTCTTTGTGATATAGAATTTTACGCCATACTGGTCTTGAGCTATACCGGTAACATGCATCAGGTGGTCATCCACGGTGCTGAAGGTTTCAAACCACTCCTGGCGAACATCCTGGGTGACGTTCACTTCATCTGCCGAAGGGTCGGCAGAAATTTCCAGGGCCACACCCTTTTCCTGAGAAAAATCCTTTGTCAGGGTGCCGTCCCATGCAAGGGTGAACCCATTGTTCAGGGCATGATCGGCTATGGCCATGTATTCATCCAGCGGAACATTGTAATACAGTTCATGTTCCCAGTTATCCGGAATCTCTACAGGTACCCGGGTGTAGAAGGGGTGGTGGGTGAAACTGGTTATTTCTACATAATCATCCATGTTTAGTCCCAGGTACCGGGCAAAAGACAGGGGGGTATACTCTTTACCGTTATAGAGGAAGGTTTGCGGCACCTTGCCCAGGTATATGTCCAGCAGTGCATCGAGCAGTTGGCCCGATTCGGGACTCATTTTTTTCATCCTTACCGGAACCTGGGAAATGGCATTGATATATCCCTGTAATTCAGAATGGTTGTGTCCCGGAGCGTCGTATTGGATACCCGGATAAGCCGCATCGGGGATCAATCCGTAGCGTGCAATGGCTTTGGTGGCCGTATGGCTGACAGAACCCGGACCCAGATTTCCTTGACCCGTTCTCAGATAATTGTCAAAGTAACGTGTTTTATAAACGTTGCGGACAATGAACATTTCGGACAGGTCCAGGGGCTCCCTGCCCATGCGCATCAATTCGCTTTCCAGAAAGGAAATTGTAGCAAAACACCAACAGGTGCCGGTACGGCCCTGGTGTTTGAGTGATGTGGACGGATTGTCGACAATCGTGCGGAATTCGTACTGCTGAGCGCTTAAAGTGCCTGATAGCACCAGTGCTGCCAGCAAGATCAGTAGGTTCTTCTTCATGATGTTTTAACGTTGTTATAAGTTCAGTTTCTTTTTAATCTCTCTGGGTATGGCATTTTTATGCACCTGGATGTCCATGGTCTTGTACTGCACAAATTTTTCCGTCACGTACCACAGCCCTTTGTAGTTTCCGGCATCTTCTCCCCATGAGTTTTTAACCATGTAGTATTTTGTGCCGTTCTGGTCTTTGGCTATTCCATAGATCTGCATGCCGTGGTCATCTGTTGTCTGTTTGTTATCATAAGCTTCCTGGCGCATTTCCTGGGTGATTGCTTTAATCTCCGCCACGGGAGCTTTGAGGTTTCTGAAAGCGTTGCTTCTTTCTGTGGCGGACATTTCCAGCCAGCGTGCCTGGTCCGAGCCAATCATTTCTTTGGGATCGGTCGTCGGGTACATGGCGATCCCGTTTCTTCCGAAGCCTTGCTCGGAAACGTCCGAAGCCCAGAGCACGGTATAACCTTCCATGATGGCATGGTCTATCACAGACATCATCTCTTCCATGGGAACGTTGTAGGAAGTGCCCCAAAGCCAGTTGTCGGGTATTTCCAGGGCAAACTGTGTATAGAAAGGATGATGGGTGAACGAAGTGATATTGACATAATCGTCGGGATTGAATCCCAGCGATGCGGCAAATGATATAGGTGTGTATGTGGTTCCCTTGTATTCGAATGTTTCCGGAATTTCTCCAAGGTAGGCATCCAGCGCTCCCTGGAAGGCGTTTTTCCAGGCAGTGGAGAGTTTGCGGTTGGGATTCTTTTTCACTGCTTCGACAATGCCTGTCAGAACGGCTGTGAGTTCTCCATGGCGGTGAACGTCTTCGCCGTAATTGAGCCCGGGCATTACCTGGTTGGGAACCATACCGTATTTGCGTATTACATAAAGGTAATCATCAAATCCGCCACCCTGTGCAAAGTTCAGGGCTCCGTCAAGACGTATGTATTTATCTGCCTTGTCTGTATATGTTCTTGATACAACAAACATTTCTGACAGATCGTATTCGCCTTTTCCCATTCTCAGTAGTTCAGATTCCATGAAACCCAATGAAGAAAAACTCCAGCAGGTACCTGTACTACTCTGGTTCTTAACCGATGTAATGGGATTCTCTTTCACAACAGTGAACTGGAAACCTTCTTCTTTTTTCTGTTCCTGTTCCTGTGCTGTAGCCTGGATGGTAAATGCTGCCAGGGTTACAAACCAGATCAATAATTGTTTCATAATCAGTGTTGTTTTAGGGTATATTAATGTATTTATGGGTTTGCAGTGATATTTTCCAGGAAGGGTTGGCTTTGACGTAGGAAATAATATGCGGCAGGACAGCTTCCCTCCGGCTCCATTCGGGTTGCAGGTAAAGGTGGCATTGCGGGCCCACTTTCCTTCGGTTGAACTCGGCCCATTCCATATCCAGCGGTCCGGTAATGATCACTTTCAACTCGCTGGCCAACGGATAGATTTCAGGGAGTGGAGGATGGTTTTGCTTGGGAGAGAGACAAATCCAATCCATTTCACCGCTCATGGGTTGCGAACCTGATGTTTCCAGAAATATTTCTATTCCGTAATTTTTCAATTCTTTACACAATACACCCAAAGGGTAGGAAAGTGGTTCACCCCCCGTGATCACCACAGCCCGGGCAGTACATTTGACAACCCTGCTCATGATCTCTGTTACAGGTACCGGTGGAAACAACTTGGGGTTCCAGGTAAATTTGGAGTCACACCAGGCACACCCCACATCGCACCCGCCGAGCCTGATAAAATAAGCGGCTTTTCCCATATGATATCCTTCTCCCTGAATGGTGTAAAAATCTTCTGCAAGCGGGAGCAGGCGGCCTTCATCCAAAAGTGAATTCATTGTACAAATGTAAAGAAATATTGTGACAATTTGTCAGAAAAACAGGTTTGGAACAAGGTTTGAGCTAATCGGGGTACTATGAATGAACAAAAATATACAATTCAGGCACAGGAGCTGCTGCAATCAGCAATTCTGAAAGCCAGGTCCGGTTCCAACCAGGTTGTTGAAACGGGACATATACTAAAAGCCATACTTGCCGACAGCGAGGGTATTGGTACTTATCTTTTGCAAAAAACAGGGGTAAATACAGAGGCCCTTGAACAGGAACTTGACCTTATATTGGAAAAATACCCCAGGCAACAGGGAGCCGCAGATGCCTATTTGTCAAGGGACTCACAGGATGCCCTTCAAAAGGCAATGGATATTGCGGGCAGGATGGGCGACCAGTTTATCACGGTGGAACATATCCTGGCGGGTGTTTGTGCAGGAAAGGACAACGTGGCAAAATTGCTGCGTTCAGCAGGTCTGGACGAAAAACTGCTGCAAAAAGCCATAGAGGGCGTACGGCAGGGTAGAAAAGTGGATTCGCAGACAGATGAACAAACATTTGATGCCCTCAATAAATACGCCATCAACCTGAATGAGATGTCTGTTAAAGGCAAGATTGACCCCGTCATAGGACGTGACGATGAAATACGCCGTGTGCTGCAGATCCTCAGCAGGCGGACCAAGAACAATCCCATACTGGTGGGTGAGCCCGGTGTGGGCAAAACGGCCATTGCCGAGGGGATCGCCCAGAGGATAGTTACGGGAGATGTTCCCGATATGCTTAAAAGCAAACGAATTTTTTCGCTGGATATGGGCGCCCTGATAGCCGGGGCAAAATACAAGGGAGAGTTTGAGGAACGGCTCAAGTCTGTGATCAAAGAAGTGATTGCCGCTGAAGGGGAGATCATTCTTTTTATTGACGAGATTCATACCCTTGTAGGGGCTGGAAAAGGCGAGGGGGCCATGGATGCTGCCAATATCCTTAAACCTGCCCTGGCCAGGGGGGAATTGCGTGCTGTCGGTTCGACCACACTGGGGGAATACCAGAAATTTTTTGAGCAGGATAAAGCCCTGGAAAGACGTTTTCAAATGGTCATGGTGGAAGAACCTTCTCCGGCCGAAGCCATATCCATACTCAGGGGATTGAAAGAAAGGTATGAACAGCATCATAAGGTCCAGATCAAGGACGATGCCCTGATCTCTGCCGTGGAGCTGTCACACCGTTATATCACCAACCGTTTTCTGCCCGACAAGGCCATTGACCTGGTGGACGAGGCGGCTGCCAGGCTGAGGCTCGAAATGAGTTCTGTGCCCGTATGTATTGACGAACTTGACCGCAAGATCCGCCAGCTTGAGATAGAACGGGAAGCCATCAAACGTGAAAAGGACAAAGAAAAAATTGAAGCCTTAAGCAAAGAGATAGAGGAACTTTCTGCCCGGTGTGATATACAACGGGCCCGTTGGCAGGAAGAAAAATCGGTTCTTGAAGAAATTCAGCAAAAGAAGAAACAGATGGAAGAACTCCGGTTTGCAGCCGCCGAAGCGGAACGCCGCGGAGATTACGGCCGTGTGGCAGAGATCCGGTATGGAAAGATCGTGGAACTGGAGAAAGCCATAGGTGAACTTAACCGGAAGAAGGAGTCCTTTACCCAGTCCCTGATCAAGGAATCAGTTACCGAAGAGGATATAGCAGAGATCGTATCCAAATGGACGGGCATACCTGTCCAGCGCATGCTCACAGCAGAGCGGGAGAAACTGCTCCATCTTGAAGACGAATTGCATAAACGTGTCATTGGTCAGGATGAAGCTATCAAGGCAGTTGCCGATGCTGTACGACGCAGCAGGGCAGGTCTTCAGGACCCCCGAAAACCCATAGGTTCGTTCCTTTTCCTGGGAACGACCGGAGTGGGAAAAACAGAGTTGGCAAAAGCCCTGGCAGAATTCCTCTTTGACGATGAAAACCTGATCACCCGCATTGACATGAGCGAATACCAGGAACGCCACTCGGTAAGCCGTCTGGTGGGTGCGCCTCCGGGATACGTGGGATACGACGAAGGAGGGCAGCTTACAGAAGCGGTGCGAAGAAAACCGTATTCGGTAATTTTGCTGGACGAAATAGAAAAGGCCCACCCCGATGTGTTCAACATACTGTTACAGGTTCTGGACGATGGCCGGCTGACCGACAATAAGGGACGTGTGGCCGACTTCAAAAACACCATCCTGATTATGACTTCCAACATGGGATCCCATTTGATACAGAACAGCCTGCAGGAAGACCCCGGGGATATGGCCCTTTTTGAAAAAACAAAAGAGCAGGTGATGGAATTGCTTCGCCAAACCATCCGGCCCGAGTTCCTGAACCGTATTGACGAGATCATCATGTTCCATGCCCTCACCCCTGGAAACGTCAGGGATATTCTAAAACTTCAGCTCAAAGCCCTTGACAATACCCTGAACGCTAAAGGCATAGGCATAGAACTTACGGAAAACGCACTGGATTACCTGCAGATCAAAGGGTACGAACCGTCTTACGGGGCAAGGCCTCTAAAGCGCCTGCTACAGAGAGAATTGGTAAACGAATTGGCAATCAGGATCCTGGAAGGATCTGTGGATGTAAATCAGACTGTTCTGGTAGATAGCGACGGGAGCGGATTGATCCTGCAGAATCTTAGTAGGGATCAAACCGTTCAGGGTGTTTCCCGATAACGCCTTTGTCTATATACCATTGTTTGATGCGCTGCATATCGGCTTTGACATCATCGGTGATCAGGATTTGCTCTGCCACTCCTATCTCTTTGCGACCCCAGTCAAAGTATCCGTAATACACGGGAATGTCAAGTACTCTGGAAAGCGTGTGAAAACCCGCTTTCCAGTTTTTTGTGGCTTTGCGCGTGCCTTCAGGGGCTATGGCAAGGTGGATGGTTTCCTGGTTACGTATAGCTTCTATGGTATGCCTGGTAAGAGCGGCTCCTTTACCACGGTCAACAGGGATGGCTCCCGCCCAGCGCAACAGGCCCCTGAGCGGCCATATGAAAACATCACTCTTGACCAGTACTTTGGCGTTTCCTCCGATCCCGGTATAAAAAAGGAAGGAGATTACAAAATCCCACATAGAAGTATGTGGTACGCCCAGAATAATGCATTTGGGCACGGGGATGGGTTTTCCCACAAGTTTCCATCCCATGATGCGGGTGGCGATGAATGCGCAGATTTTTTGCTTGATCATTGGTGCAAAGGTATAAAAAAATGAGTAATTTTATGATTCCAAACCAATGTGAAAATCTTACCACGATGGACGAAGATAAAAAAATCAGCAGGAGAAAAGCCTTGAAGTATTTTGGAACTAGTGTTTTGGGAGTAGCCGGAATCTATGCAGTCCTCCGGTTTACACCCCTTAATGACAAACTCAGGGAGTCGCTCAAGAAAGGCGATGTCAGGCCAATAACCACAAGAAAAGATAAAGTTCTGGGAGAACAGATATCTCTGTTGGCTTTCGGCTGCATGCGCCTGCCTACCGTCCGGAACCAGGAGGGAAACATGGTCATTGACCGGGACAAGACCAGGGAATTGCTCGGGTATGCCTATGCAAACGGGATCAATTACTTTGATACGGCATACAATTACCACAATGGTGAATCAGAGATTGTCGCGGGAGAAATACTGAAAGATTTCCCGCGAGACACCTTCTGCCTGGCCACAAAAATGCCTACCTGGCTGGTAACAAGCCTGGAAAGAGGTAAGGAACTGTTCAGCGAACAATTGAACAAATGCCAGGTGAATTATTTTGATTTTTACCTGCTGCACGCCCTCTCTTCCATTGACGATTTCAACAAGGCATACCGTGATACCGGTGTGCTGGAATACCTGACAGAAGAAAAGGCAAACGGTCGCATCAGGCGGCTGGGCTTTTCATTCCACGGGAACGAAGAAACGATGGATTATTTGCTGGAACAGTACGCCTGGGACTTTGTTATGATCCAGATGAACTACCTGGACTGGGAAGTGCAGAATGCCAGATACATGTATGAACAGATTGAAAAAAAAGGCATACAGTGCCTTGTCATGGAACCATTGCGCGGTGGAGCACTGGCCACACTTAATGCAGAGGCAGCGGGAATCCTTGCAGAGGCCGACCCAACCGGAAGTCCTGCCAGATGGGCATTCCGTTATGTGGCATCACATCCCAACGTGCTGACTGTTTTGAGCGGGATGAACGTTAAGGAACATCTGGAAGAGAACATCAATACATTCAGAAAATTCAAACCATTAAATAAGGCGGAATATGAAGTGATAGCCAGGGCCCTGGAAGCGTACCGCAAAATATCGCAGGTGCCCTGTACAGGCTGTGCCTATTGTATGCCTTGTTCCTATGGAGTTGATATTCCACTAGTTTTCAGTACCTACAATGAAATGGTGGTACAGAATATGGTCCCCGACATAAACGGTCCGGAAAACGAAGACTTTTTGGCCAAAGGACAGGCATTCCTTGACCATTTCAATAAGACCATTCCTGCTCAAAGCCAGTCGCACAATTGCACGGCATGCGGGGTATGCAAACAGCATTGTCCCCAGGATATCGACATACCCGCCGAAATGAAAAGGATTAACCAGATCTTGTGGATTTTCAGGAACAGATCTTGAACTCTTTTCATTTCGGATCAAGTATCCGGGAGAGGGCCAGTGCCATTTTCTCCCGGATTTTTTCATTGGCCAGGTTGCCTGTACTGCCTGTATGGGTGTGGTGGATATCTTTCTCTGGTATGAAGGTACCGTCACTGAGCGATGAGGCTACCTGCAGGTAGGCATCTCTGAACGGTACGCCGTTCATTACAAGGTGGTTGACAGTCTCCACGCTAAAAAGTTGATCATAACGGCTATCCTGAAGGATGGAACCGTTGACTTGCAGGTTGCTCATCATAAGGATGGTCATCCCCATACAATCCATCAAAGAATCTATGGCCGGAAAAAGAAGGTCTTTGAGCAACTGATAATCCCGGTGGTAGCCATGCGTAAGGTTGGTGCTCACCAGGGTGATCTGGTTGGGTAAACCCTGGATGCTGTTGCAGCGGGCCCTGATCAGTTCCCATACATCCGGATTTTTCTTGTGCGGCATGATGCTGCTTCCTGTTGTTAGCGCATCCGGGAATTCCATAAAACCATAGTCAGGTCCCGAAAAAAGGCAGCAGTCTGCAGCCAGTTTGTTTAGTGTGCCGGCCAGTGAGGCCATGGCAAAAGACAGGGACCTTTCTGTTCTCCCGCGGCTCATCTGCGCTGCTATGCTGTTGAATTTCAAGGTTGCGAACCCCATAAGCCTTGTTGTTTCCTCACGGTCCAGGGGAAATGAATTTCCGTATCCGGCCGCCGATCCGAGGGGATTCTGGTCACATTGCTGCCATGCGGCACCCAGCTGGTACATGTCGTCAACAAGCAACTCGGCATAAGCCCCCAGCCAAAGGCCAAAAGACGAAGGCATGGCCGGCCTTTCATGGGTGTACCCGGGCATGAAGATATCTTTGTACAATTCGCTTTTTTCCTGCAGGCAACCAAACAAGCGTGCAGTCATACGTGCAATGTTCCTGCAAACATCTTTTAGGTACAGGTGTATATCGGTCATTACCTGGTCGTTACGCGACCTTCCCGCGTGAATCTTTTTACCTGTCTGACCCAGGTCTTTGGACAATTCCAGCTCCACCAGCGTATGAATATCCTCGGCTTGCTGTCCTATGATCAGCCTGCCCTGCAGGATCTTGTCCAGGATCTTGTCCAGTGCAGCTATAATTTCTTCCGTTTCCTTTGGTGTTAGCAGGCCGGTCTTGCCCAGCATTTTTACGTGTGCCATGGACCCTTTAATGTCGTAGCGAGCCAGCCGCAGGTCCCATTGGGGATCGTTACCCACGGTGAACCGGGTAACTTCCGGGGGTGTTTCAATTCCTTTGTTCCAGAGTGTTTCCATAATGTTATAATGTTAGCAACCGGAGCAGTTGCTTGTAAGTTTCTACTCCCTGCTGCAGTTCAGACAGGTAAATGAATTCATCGGGAATATGCGACCTGCCAGAGTCACCGGGACCCAGTTTGATGGCCGGGCAGGGCAGGCGCATCCAGTCAGACGAGGTGGGGGATATGTAAGTTACTATTCCCGCTTTACTCAAAGCATCGCGCAACGGATGATCCCATGGGGTAAAGGAGGCCTTGTGGGAGAGGTTGCGAGGAACAAGCCGCCCCGAAACAACCTTGCCCAGCAACTCCACGATTCCGCTGTTGGTGTATGCATCTGTTGTCCTGATATCCACCACGTAATGACATGAGTCGGGGATGACGTTGTGTTGTACCCCGGCTTCAATTTGTGTGACCTGCAGGTGAACCGGTCCCATGATCCCGGATTCTTTTTCAAAACGGAAATTTCTCAGAACGGCAATATCATCCAGGGCGGCATACAATGCGTTCACCCCATCGTTACAGGCAGCATGGGAGGAACGTCCACGGGTATACCCGTCCAGCACCAGCAGGCCCTTTTCTCCTACTGCGGCCTGCAGTCCGGTTGGTTCACCAACAATAGCGCAACTGATTCCAGGATGTTGCGGCAATACCCGGGAGATACCCTCCGGATCCGAGGTTTCCTCTCCTGCAGCAAGGACCAGCAAAAGATTGAAAGGCAGGTTTTCCGGAATGCAGAAAGCCCCAATCATAGCAACCAGGGGACCTTTGGCGTCGTTGCTTCCCAATCCGTACAGACGGGTCCTGAATTGCGCGTCTTTTTCAAGTACAGGGACGAAGGGGTCCCTGGTATAACCTGCAGCCGGTTTGACCGTATCGTGATGGGAGCATAGCAATACCGTGGGAAGTTGTGCCGCTTGAGAATCTTTCTTGGCCACTACATTATTGCCCACACGTTCTGCATGGATTCCGGGCTGTGTGTTCAGGTAATCTGTCAGGAGTTCAGCCGTTTTTTCCTCACTGCCCGAAACAGAAGGTGTTTCTATCAACCGGCAGAGTAAACCGATCATATCTTTCATCATAGCTGAATGCATGTATTTCCTATAAAAACCTCACCAACACCCTGTTCCAGAGCTCGAAGTGCATTTTCCACTTTTGGGATCATCCCGTCACAGATGGTGCCCTGGTCCCGGAGTTTAACGTATTGCGCACGGCTCAGCAGGGGCAGGTGCCTCTCCGAACCTGGGCAGCAGACCCCCTCACTGTCAAATACAAACCGCAAACGGACTGTGTAATAACTTCTGAAAGCAACGGCCAGTGCCGAGGCAATGGTATCGGCGTTTGTATTGAGTAGTTGCCCGGACCGATCACAGGTAACGGGCGAAAAGACCGGTACCAGCTCCTGGTCCAGCAGGTTTTGGATAAAGAGTGCATTGACGCTCCCGTCACTCAGATCTCCGGCAAAACCATAATCTGCCGGTTCCGGGTTCCTTTTATCGGCTAAAATACAGCCTCCGTCAGCTCCGCTCAGGCCCAGCGCACGACAGCCCCTGGAAAGCAGCGATGCTACCAGGTTCTTGTTGATCCACCCGGCGTAAACCATCACGGCAACACGCAGGGTCGCTGCATCGGTGATCCTGCGCCCCTGGTTCATCACCACTTTAATATTCAGCTGCCGGCATAGCTCACTGGCAATACTGCCCCCTCCGTGCACGAGTATCTTCTTTCCCTTGCAGTCACAAAAAGAGTTTATGAATGTATCCAGCTTTTTGGGGTCATCTATGATATTTCCCCCGATTTTATAGACATTCAGATCCATTACTATTCATTTTTGGGAAGGCCCTTTAATATCCTGCCCAGTACCACCTGGGCCGCGATTTCACGGTTGGCCGCCTGCGGAATAACTATGGAACGCGGACTGTCCAGCACCTCATCGGTCACGATCATGTTCCGCCTGACCGGCAAACAATGCATGAAAAGAGCATTATTGGTAAGTTCCATTTTTTTGCCATCTACCATCCAGGAGCGGTCGGTACTCAGGATCCTGCCATAGCCGGGATCCCTGTAGGCAGACCAGTTCTTGGCATAGATGAAATCCGCATCACGGAATGCCTCCTGCTGGTTGTACGTGATTTTTGCACCCTGGGTAAAACTTTCATCAAGCTCATAGCCCTTTGGATGGGTTATGGTCAGTTGGTAGCCTGCTGCAACCATCCATTCGGCAAACGAATTGGGGACCGCCTGTGGAAGTGCCTTAGGATGAGGGGCCCAGGTCAGCACAACACGGGGTCTGTCTGTGGTCTTGTACTCTTCAATGGTAATGTGGTCTGCAAAGCTTTGCAGCGGATGGCGGGTGGCAGATTCCAGGCTGATGACCGGTTTTCCTGAATACTGTATGAACTGGTTCAGGATAACCTCGCCATAATCCTCTTCTTTGCTTTGAAAACGGGCAAAGGAACGGACTCCGATCATATCTGCATAACAGCCCATCACAGGTATTGCTTCCAGCAAGTGTTCCGGTTTGTCTCCATCCATGATGATCCCTTTCCTGGTTTCCAAATTCCAGGCACCTTGCTGAACGTCCAGCACGATCACATGCATGCCCAGGTTTTCGGCCGCTTTCTGAGTGCTCAGCCTGGTACGGAGACTGGAATTGAAAAAAATCAACAGGGCAGTACGGTTTTTTCCCAAATCGCTTGCTGCATATTTTTGTTTTTTGATGTTCAAGGCTTCCTGTATGGCTTTGTCAAGGGGGCCCATGTCCTTTACCGATGTGAAATGTTTCATGGCGGCTTATTAATAAACAATTGATTTGAGTTGTAATCCCGTTGCAGGGGGCAATCCTGCAAGCAGGTTCATATTATGAACGGCCGTTCCCGATGCCCCTTTGAGCAGGTTATCCAGAATGGAGGTGATGTGCAGCATGTGACCGTGTTTCTGAAGGTATAATTTACATTTGTTGGTATTGACCACTTCCTTCAGGCTGATCTCACGCTCAGAAATATGGATAGACGGATGTTCCCGGTAATAATCCCTGTACAGATCTACGGCTTGTTCCTGTGTCAGGTGGCAGGGTGTATAGATACTGGCCAGGATTCCCCGTGGAAAATCACCCCTGATAGGGACAAAATACAGGGGTGGTATTTCACCCTGGCAAGAGGTGGAAAGCGTCTGGTAAATTTCCGTTTCATGCTGGTGGGTGAAGGCTTTGTAAACGGCCAGGTTGTTATCCCTGTAGGGAAAATGTGACGTTTGGGCAAGCCGGCCTCCTGCGCCTGTGGCCCCTGTTATGGCGTGAACGTGGATACCTGCTTCAAGCATTTTTTCAGCAGCAAGGGGCATCAGGGCAATTTCTATGCAGGTGGCAAAACATCCCGGATTGGCCACATTTCCCGCCTTTTTGAGCTTGCCTGCATATTGTTCAGAGGATTTGGAACTTTCGGGAAGTCCGTAAATGAACTTGCGGTTGCCGGTCTCCTGGCTACCGGCGTGCCTGAAATCCTGGCTCAGATCAATGATGTGACGGATGTGATCTGTTTTGTTCCGGCCGAGGTACTCCCTGGAACGTCCGTGTCCCAGGCACAGGAATAAAACATCAATTTCTTTTTCGCTTAACTCACCTTCAAAGTGCAGATCTGTTTCTCCATCCAGGTCATGGTGTACCGAGCCGATGGGCATCCCTTCACCGGAATGGCTCAACACCGAGACCAGATCCGCCAATGGGTGGTGCAGCAACAAGCGGATGAGTTCACCCCCTGTGTATCCGGCGCCTCCGGCTATGGCAACTTTAATCTTTCTGTTCATCTTCAAGGCTTTGATAAATTTTTACCGGGAGTGAGAAAATACGTGTAAAGCCTTCCACATCCTTTCCTGTGAACGCAGCAGTACCTTCCCCGTACTGGCCGAATGCCGGGTTCATCAGATCGTACGGACTGGTGCAGCCTGCCAGGGTAAATGTACCGGGATGCAGACGTACCGGAACTTCTCCTTTGACACGTTTCTGGGTGCTTTCCAGAAAGACTTCAATGTTTCGCATTACTGGGTCAAGGTATTGCGCTTCGTGCAGCATCATGCCGTACCATATTGCAAGCTGATCTTTCCAGTACAACTGCCATTTTCCCAGTACATGCTTTTCAAGCAGGTGGTGAGCTTTTATCAGAATCATGGGCGCAGCCGCTTCAAAGCCTACGCGTCCTTTCAGGCCAATGATGGTATCACCCACATGGATGTCCCTGCCAATCCCATATGGAGCTGCTATTTCACGAATTTTTTCTATGACCCGGATGGGATCCATGCCGGTTCCGTTCAGTGATACGGGTTCTCCCCCTGAAAATCCGATGGTCAGGACTTCGGTACCCTTTTTGGTGCATTTGATTGGATAAGCTTCTTCGGGCAGCTCTCCCAGAGAGCTGAGCGTTTGGACACCCCCGATGCTTGTTCCCCATAAACCCTGGTTGATGGAATACCTGGACTTTTCCCAGTGAAAGTCAAAACCCTGGTTCCTTAGGTATTCAACTTCTTCTTTTCTGCTGATATTCAGATCCCTGATAGGAGCTATCAGGTTTATTTCAGGAGCCATAACGTGTATGAAATAATCAAAACGTACCTGGTCGTTGCCTGCTCCCGTACTGCCATGAGCAATGGCATGGGCTCCTGACCGGCGGGCATAATCTGCAACCTTCATGGCCTGAAATGCACGTTCCGAGCTGACCGACAGTGGATACGTGTTGTTCTTCAATACATTTCCGAAAATAAGATAACGGATGCAACGTGAATAATATTCTTCCCGTACGTCAATTGTTTTGTGGGATGCTGCGCCCAGGTCCAGGGCTTTTTGTGATAATTCGCTGACCTCTTTTGGGCTGAATCCACCGGTATTCACCAGCAGGGTATGGACTTCCAGCTGCTTTTCCCTTGTAAGATAAGGAATGCAGAAAGAAGTATCAAGCCCGCCGCTATAGGCAAGTACTACTTTGCTTTTCATAGGTTATCGCTTCTTTTATAGATTTTGGTTTTATTGTGATATGCCTTTTTGGATGCTCAGCCGGATCATAAAGCATGCCCGTACAGAGGCACATACGTTTGTCGTTGCGCATGAGGATATCGTAATTGCGGCATCCGCTGCAGCCATTCCAGAAGGCTTCGTCGTGGGTAAGCTCTGAAAAAGGTACCGGGCGATATCCCAGCCTGGAATTGATACGCATGACAGCTGCCCCTGTTGTGATACCAAAAATCTTGGCCTGGGGATACAACTGGCGGGAAAGATCAAAGATCCTTTTTTTAATTCTTGAGGCAATGCCCATGTGCCTGTAAGCATGATCCACTATGAGACCTGAATTGGCCACGAACGATTTGTGGCTCCATGTCTCGATGTAGGAGAATCCTGCCAGCTGTTTGCCGTCCAGGGCGATTACCGCTTTTCCGCTGTTCATTTTCTCTCTGATGTATTCCGGTGACCGGCGTGCAATGCCGGTTCCGCGCTCCATGGCAGAAATGTACATCAGTTCACAAATACGTTCTGCATAGCCCGTATGAGAGGCGTTTGCAACAAGAATGAGGACATTCATTGTTTTTTGTTTTTAAATCAGAATATTTTTTGGGAGGTCGGAGATAGGGCATTCAGGATGCAGAAACGATTTCTGCAACCTAAGCCCGGCGTCGGATACGAAGAATCTGAAGGATCTTGTTCATTCTGCTGCAAATGTACTATAATTTGCATGATATGGTAAAAAAAATAATATTCAATTAAAAAATGATTTTTTCTTCCCCTCTTATGATTCCATTTTGTTAGCAGAAACGTATTTCACTGTAATTATTTATATTTGTATAGATCTATGCATTATGAAAAAAATCTGTTTTCTATTTGTTTTGTTTTTTCTCACAGGCCTTTCAACGCTCCTGTACGCTCAGCAAACAGATGCCCATACCGGTTCCAGGATCAGGTTGCGGAAACATATATCCTTCCTTGCTTCCGATTCGCTCTACGGAAGGCTAATCGGGACCGAAGGCAACCTGATTGCAGGCGAATACATTGCAGCTTGTTTTGCCGATGCAGGTATTGATGAATTCAACGGGGCAAGCTATTTTCACTACTTTGACGTGAAGATCCCCTCGGTTGTTCCCGACATTCCGATCGCTGTCATTGAGGGATGCAATATCATTGGAATTTTGCCCGGAACGCATCCTGTGCTGAAAGAAGAAATCATTGTTATAGGGGCTCATTTTGACCATCTTGGAATGGCATCCGGGCTTGCCTCAGACAAGGATTCCATCTACAACGGGGCTGACGACAATGCTTCGGGAACTGCTGTCATGATAGAACTTGCAGGGCTTCTCAAAGAACAGGGCGGACTTTCCCGCACGGTGGTTTTTGCCGCTTTTGACGGAGAAGAGCAAGGGTTGCTTGGATCGGAACAATTCATAATTGATTCCCTGTTCCCGCAGGAAAGGATCCGGACCATGATCAGTCTGGATATGGTGGGATATTACAGGACATCGGGCGTGCTGAAAATTTTGGGAGCGGGAACCATTGAAAATTTTCATGATTTGTTGCCCCAAACCAAAACTTTGAAAGTCCGTACGGTTCGTTATGAGATTTCTCCCTTTACGGCAACAGATACAAAACCTTTTGCCAGCGCAGGTATACCCACCTTGCACATCACCACGGGAAGCCGTTCTCCCTACCACAAAGTGGAGGACCAGGCAGACGCGATAGATTACGATGGGATGGCTGCTGTTACCGGGTATGTCCATAAACTGGTTTCGGCCATGGGCAATGATGCTTATGTAACTCCTTCCGGCAACTATTCTGTCTTGCATTATGTTCCCTCGTACACTTTTAGCTGGGGACCGGCAAGTGCATTGGGTACCAACCGGTTTGTGCATACCCGGGGGGCATTGGAAGGGAAGACAGCTTTCTATGCATCGCTGGGAGCGGATTTCAGGTTCCTTTGGAAGGGTTACCTGGAAATGAACCCGGGAATCAACCTGGAATATATTGGGGCCCGTCATGCCGCCTATCCCGGGATTTCCTTTATGAACAGGATTCAAATGTGCGCCCTGAATGTACCTTTATCCCTGCGTGTCTATCTGCCGGAATTCAATAAATTACCTGTAGGGGTTTATGCCTGGGCAACAATTTATTACAGGTATTATATTGCCGGTCAAACCTTTGATCCCGATTTCATTTTTTCCGATGTATTCAAACGTCATGAATGGGGGGTGGGACTGGGAATAGGGGTGCGTGCTTCTGTTTTCCAGGTGGGATTCGAGACCCGGTGGGGAATGACAGGCCTGTTCCGACCCGGAGTATTGCCCGGTTATAACGTGAAAAACAACACGCAGACGATCCGATTCTCTTATTTCTTTTGATGTTAATTCCGATGAAAAAAAACGTACTTTTTTTATGGTTTGTTCTTGTCCCGCTGCTTTTAGGCGCACAACCCGACCTTCAGATCATGCGTTGTGTCAGAGATGTTTCAAAAGACAGCATTGCCAGCTACATTGTCAACCTTACTGATTTTCATACACGGCACAACCTCAGTTCCCATACCCATCCGGATAAAGGCATAGGGGCTGCATCCCGCTGGCTGCAGCAAAAAATTGCCGGTTGGATACCCCTTTCGGGGGGAAGACTATCGGTAGAGAATATACACTACACGGCCGGCGGGACTGGAAACAGGTTGGACAGGCAGGTAGAACTGACCAATGTCATGGCTGTCCTCAGGGGTTCAGGTTCACAGGAAATATTGCTCCTGGCTCATTATGACAGCCGTGTAAATGACAACAGTGATTCAACATCTTTTGCCCCGGGAGCAAACGACAACGGGAGCGGGGTGGCCTGCCTGCTGGAAAGCATTAGGGTCATGGCTCCGGTTCCATTGCAGGCTACTGTGCGGTTCCTGTTCCTTTCAGGAGAGGAACACGGATTGCTGGGAGCTGCATGCATGGCAGACATGGCACGCTCACAGGGCTGGAATGTTATAGCAGTCATCAATTTTGATATGATCGGCAATACACAGGCAAGTGAAACAGGACATCGTAACAATACCAAAACACGCGTGTTTTCGGTCGAAGGACCTTCCAGGGAGTTGGCAAGATACATTGCTCAAACCGCCACCACATACGTAGACAACATGAACGTGGCACTCATCTACAGGAATGACAGGTACGGGCGTGGAGGTGACCATACTCCTTTCCTCAAAGCCGGATATTCTGCGGTCAGGATTTGTGAATTTCATGAAAATTATGACAGAACACACCAGCAGGTGCGGGAAGACAACGGCATCCTGTTCGGAGATCTTCCTTCTGGTGTTGATCATGAGTATGTTCGCAAGAATACCGGGGTTGGCATAGCTGCTGTCATGAGCCTTGCCAAAGCCCCTGCGGCACCGGCCCGTGTACAGATGAACACAAGGTCGCTAGGCAACTACACAGAACTGGAATGGGAGCCCTCTCACGAGCCAGGTCTGGTGAAGGGATACTATGTGATGATACGCGAAACCGATCAGCCCCGGTGGCAGAAAAAAATATTCACAGAAGAAACACACTTGCGTATACCTTACAGTAAGGATAATTACTTTTTTGGGATCTGTGCTGTCGGACCCGAAGGGCATCAAAGTCTTGTGTCTGTAGCAGACTGAAAAATCAGTAGGAAAGGGGATTTGAAGCGGCGCCTATGGTGGTGATTATGATCACACCGTTCGCACCCCGCACTCCATAAAGGGCTCCGTCCTTTTGCACCTGGATGGACTTGATGCTGTACACGTCAAGAAACGAGTTGACCACAGCAAAAGAATCATAGGACATCCCGTCAATCACTATGAGAGGTTCCGTGCTGCTGTTAATGGAATTGATTCCACGGATGTTGGCGGTCATACCACGTGGCCCTGTAGAAATATACAGGCCGGGTATCTGGCCGTTCAGAAGTTCTGCCAGGTTCCTGGCCGGATGTCTTTTGAGCAACTCCGGAACGTTATCTATGGTATTTGAAGCATTGGAGCGAAGGTTAGCCAGTTCTTTCCTATCCTGGATACGAAAACGCTTTTGCGAGCGGACCATCACCTGGATTGAATCTGTTCCAAGGCAGGGGACATGGGTTTCCCCAATCCCGGGAAGATAGAGAACAACAGAATCGGCATCGGAAATGCCTTCAAATTCCACCAGGCCTTTCTCGTTTGTCATTAAAGCCTTATCCTGTCTTTTGACAGAAACCACAAGTCCGGACAAAGGTTTACCCCTTCTGTCTACAACCTTCACGCTGAAAGGGCGCAGGGTGTCCTGCCCGGTCACGGCCAGTGGCGTGTCCTGTGCTGCGGAAGTGAGCATGGAACAAAATAAGATTGTGATGGTTAAAAAAAAGAATTTCATAGTTCTGCCATTTTAGTATGATAGAGGATTTGAAGAGGCGCCTATGGTAGTGATAATGATAACACCGTTGGCACCGCGCATGCCGTACATGCCTCCGTCCTTCTGCACCTGTATTGATTGTATGCTATGAACATCCAGGAATCCGTTCACTTCTGAAAAAGAATCATACGTCATTCCGTCAATCACTATAAGGGGTTCTGTGTTGCCCGTAATGGTGTTGATTCCACGAATGTTGGCTGTCAGTCCGGTAGAACCCATAGTAATGCGAAGTCCCGGAATCTGACCGCTCAGAAGCTCAGCAAGGTCCCTTGCGGGACGTGTTTTAAGCATTTCGGGAACATTGGAAATGGTGTTAGAAGGGTTGGTTTTAAGGTTCGCCAGCTCTTTTCTGTCCCTGACCTGGTATTTTGTTTTTGACCTTATGGTTATCTGTACAGAATCCAGACCGGCACAGGGGATATGTGTTTCCCCGATGTTGGGAAGCAATACCACCAGAGAATCGGTATCGGCAATTCCTTCAAGGTTGACCAATCCTTTCTTGTCGGTCAGGAAGGCTGTTTTTTCCCTGACAGTGGATACGGCCAGGTTGGGCAGGGGATTGCCTTTTTTGTCCACAATCTTAACACTGAAAGTTCGTGTTCCATCTTTTTTCTGATCATTGACCTGTTCCTGTGCCATCAACGGCAGCAACAGGTATGAGAGAATAATTGTGAGAATTATTTTTTTCATAGTATCAAATATAACAAAAATCATACCTTTAGCGGCATTATTATTGCAGTTAGGAATTGAATTTAAATATACCTCAATGATTTATCCCACATTAAGACACTTATATTCAAATAGCATAGAGAGTTACGCGAATCGCACTGCTTTTTCCCTGTTTAAGGAACCTCCGGTCACCTACGAAGAATTTGCACAAAGAGTGGAAAAAGTGCAAGGGCATTTATTATCCGCTGGATTGCAGAAGGGGGACAAGGTGGCCCTCCTTGGCACCAGTATGCCCAATTGGAATGTCTGTTACTTTGCCGTAGTGACTATGGGAATGGTGATAGTACCCATTTTGCCCGATTTTTCCCAGGATGCGATCACGGCCATATTAGAACACTCGGAATCCAAAGCGCTTTTTGTTACGGACAAGCTTTATGCAAAAATATCAGCCCCGGCAAAAGAACGCCTTGATCTGATCATCAGGGCGGTCAATCTGATCGTAGTTGGAGGGAAAAAAGCAGGCACCGCCGCCATACCGGCCGTATTTCCCCAACCCGGGCCCGAAGACGTGGCCTCCATAATCTACACCTCAGGAACCACATCGTCTCCCAAAGGAGTGATGCTCACACACCGCGCGCTCTGCAATCAGCTGCATATGCTGATTTCCATGATTGAAGTGATTAAGGAAGATGTTTTCCTGTCCGTTCTACCCCTTTCACACGCTTACGAATGTTCGCTGGGCATGTTGTATCCCTTTATGCAGGGAGCCTCTGTGGTGTACCTGGGAACCCCGCCCACACCTACCAGCCTGCTGCCTGCTCTTAAGGAAGTGCGGCCTACGATCATGCTTACCGTTCCCCTGATCATGGAAAAGATATACACCAGGCAGGTTTTTGCCCGTTTTACAGGAAATAAAATCCTCAAGACAATCTACAAGGTCCGTTTCATTCGCCGCAAACTGCACAGGATAGCAGGCAAGCGTCTGTATGAGACTTTTGGAGGCAGGATCCGTTTCTTTGGTATAGGAGGGTCAAAAATCAATTCGGCGACCGAAAAATTCCTGCGTGATGCCCGTTTTCCCTATTCCATAGGATATGGTCTTACAGAAACGGCACCGCTTATAGCAGGAGCCGTACATCCCAATACTTTTCTGCAATCTACCGGAACAGGAATGCAGGGGGTCAGCGTACGTCTGGCCGACCAGGATCCCGAAACCGGTGTTGGTGAAATCCAGGTTAAAACGCCCTGCATAATGAAAGGATATTACAAAAACCCGGAAGCAGACAGCGAAGCTTTTACCGCCGACGGCTGGTTCCGGACAAAAGACCTGGCGAAAATTGATAAACAGGGCCGGATTTTTATTAAAGGCCGCCTGAGCAATATGATCCTCGGATCGGCCGGAGAAAATATTTACCCGGAAGAGATCGAAAGCATTATCAACCAGCATGAAATGGTGACAGAATCCCTGGTTGTACAAAGGGACGGGAAACTGGTGGCTCTTGTTTACATGCAGGACCTGAACCAGAAATTAAGGAATCAGATAAGCGATGTACATACCGATATCCTGAACTTTGTGAACAGCAAAGTGAGCAAGATGTCCCGTATTGTGCGCATACAGGAGCAGGAAAACGGATTTGAAAAAACGCCGACCCTCAAGATCAAAAGGTATCTATATACAGAGATCATGAACCGTAAGGGGAAAAAGCAGGCACTTTGATATCAGCCTTTGAAACTGATCTGCACCTGGAAAACATTCTTTTCGCCCTTCCTGCCTTCAATATAGCGGCTTAGAGGAGCTGTTTCCGCCACAAAGAAATCAAGTGTTTCTGTAAGCCTGGATTCTGCATTGAAATTAATGCGAAAGTCTTCTACACAATGTTTTGTAACCAATTCTGTGTCCAGGCAGTCCATGGCCCATTCAATATACCTGGCGTTGTTGGTGTGGTGGTTGAAATCCAGGTCGGAAGGGCACACTTTCTTACTCACAGCGTATTGCAGCCCGGTTTCAGGTACGGCTATTTTCTCACAGGGGGTGGCTATGGCATGCCGGGTAGCTTTTTCCTGTAAAAGAGAAGAATTCAGAATATGTTGCGGACGCTGTATGCGGCGCGTGTTGGCATGGATGATCAGCCACGAGCTTGTTGCCTGAACCAGGTCTTCTGTTTCATCCCGGTTGCGGATCAGAAAATCCCTGAGCCAGAAAATTCCATCTTCCCCTTTGTGCCAGGTCTCCATGACAACAGGCTCTCTCCATACCGGAGGCCGCAGGATCCTGACTGCCACCCGGGACAACACCCAGATGGTCTGCTTTTCTATAAGTTGTTCATAGCCAAATCCCAATTCCAGGGCATCCTGATTGGCCATTTCCTGCGCCAGGTTCATGAAAGCATAGGGTTTCAGGTTCCTGGCTGCATCTGTTTCGTAGCAGGTTATTTGTCTGGATTCTTTGAGCATATGCAAATATAAGAAAAACGGGCAGTAAAAACCTGGATTTTCACTGCCCGTTTCATGTTCATACCGGGTTATTGTTCCTGTGCCCGGCGTTTCAATTGCCTGGTTATACGTGCAATAACCTGCTCAATTCCGGATTCGGGCTCAATAACGTTGTAATCGTCCCAAAATCCCTCGTCCTGGAAATCAGTTACTTTATCAAGGGTAATATCCGTTGAGCGCACCCGTTCCTCGGAGGGTATCTTTATGGCTTTGTCACTCCTTTCTGTAACAGCCAGTTCGGAAGTAATGGTATAGGTGTTTTTAAAGAGTTTCCTGTCCCATTTTGAATCAAATTTGATCTCGGTCCGGGAATAGTCGAACGTCCATTTACCACCAATTTGTTTATACTGCACCAGGTAGGTGGCGTAAAGAACTTCGGCACGGAAACCGACAGGACGCCGTGATATGAAAATATTGGCGGCATCGGACCTGCCTTCAACGTTCATGTTGAATTCAATACGGCTGATCGCTTCTGATTTCATATCAATGTAGATCTTTCCGCGGAACCAGATATCATCAACGCTTTCTTTTTGTTTGAATCCAACCACGTGGTTGATCTTTCCGTCTATCTGAACCGGTTCTTCCATGGTGAAATCATATATCTGGTTGATTTCCGGAACATTTGTGCCCAGGAAGGGATATTTGGCCACGTCTATCTGCAATGCCGAGTTGATACCTCCGCGAAACTTTACAAATACTGTATCTATACGTGCCCAGTCTACGCTTCCCCTTCCCTTGAATACCCCTACCTGATCCTGTCCGTACATCCTGCCATAGGAAGTTTTGTTGATGTCCAGCACTGCTTCTGTAAGGGTAACATAATTATTTCCTTTGCGGATCATTTCCCTGTAGAAGCCAGTCATCTGCATGGGTTCCAGCGGATAGTTATTGGGAATTTTTTCCAGCGCCCGGCTTATAAGTTCATAGGCATTCTGCGGGGTAACCATAATAGTAGGGAGTGTGGTTGGAACAAAATTCAGGGCAACCACCAGTTTGTCCCCCTTGTTGATCATATCCTTCAGGGCAAATGTCTGCGGGTGATAGCCCAGGAATGATATGCGCAGCGAGTCATTGACAAAGGAGGGTGGAAACTTGAGTGAGAAAAAGCCTTCTCCGTTGGTCACATTGCTAATCCCCCGGTTGACAATGTAGAGCGAGGCAAAAACAAGTGGTTTGCGGGTCTGGGCATCAATCACCGTTCCCGATACCGTTGAATACTCCGGGGCTTTATATGTTAGAACAATGTATTGATTTTCAAATACATACTTAAGATTGCTATTGCCAAAAGCCTCGGCCAGAAATGCAGCAACTGTTTTTTTCCCTTCCCGGACAGGAAGAACAGAATTGACGTTCACATCCTGTTTGCTGTAGACGAACAGGTATCCGGTTTGTTTTTCCACCTGGCTGATGAACGATTCCAGGGTAATGCGGCTTCCCGATATGGTTATGATCGCGTCCTGTGGAACAGGCATATCGGGTTCTGCGGCCGAAAGTAAAAATGTACTTAGGGAACACAGAATGATTGAAAAAAAGATTTTTTTCATAACTTTGTAAAATTAGAAGTTAATACAGTGATTGTGTTAGCGGTTCTGCCGGTGGATGTTGCTGCATCTGCCGGCTTTTTTTATTCAATTTTTATTGTGTTGGTTTCTTTGTCTTCCTCAATTTTGAACCGGAAAATCTTTCGCATGGTTTTGAGGATGCTCTCCAGTCCGTCATCCTGGCGGAATTTGGCATTAAAGCGATATTGTTGTAGCTCTTCGTTATTAACTATTATGGTGGTATTGTAATACAGTTCAAGCCTGTTCACGATCTCAATGAAGGGAACGTCGTTGAATGCATAGATACCGTCTCTCCAGAGCAGGAACTCGTTGTCTTCAAAATAAGAACGTTGCCAGCCATTTTTCCATTCTATGCTTTCATTGGGTCTGATACGCACAGGGTCGCTCTCCGGGGATGGGCTGATCACTTCCAGAGAACCTTCCACCAGGGAGGTCTTGACATTGCAGTCCTTATAAGCAAAAACATTGAATTTGGTTCCCAGAACACGGATATCGTATTGACCTGTAGCCACTATGAATGGCATTTCCTGGTTAGGGGCCACTTCAAAGAATGCTTCACCGATCAGTTCCACCCGCCGCTCCTTTCCTGAGAATTTATTAGGATAACGTAATACCGATTGGGAATTGAGCCAGACAATAGTACCGTCACTTAACCGGAAGGATTTGGTCCTGTTTGAAGGTGTGGTGACTTCCATCATATAAGAGGAAGGTTCTTCGGGCAGGGTACGGGTCAGCGGCTGCAGCAAACCCCACAGGGCGAAACCCACTACCAGCATGGCAGCTGCATACAAGGTAATACGGCTATAGGTAGAATGGCGGGTTTTTCTTTTCCATTTCAGCAGCCTGGTTGTAGCCGTTTCTGCATCGGAAGAGGCGGGGAAAAGGGAGGTGACAGCCTTTAAATTCTGCATCCGGCAGAATTCCTCTCTGAGTTCCGGATCTTTCTCCACAGCGTCAAGCAATTCTCTCTTTTCCAGAGGAGTAAACTCTTCTGCAAAGTATTTTTGAAGCATTTCTTCCATGATCGGTTCTCCTTTTCTGATTATAGAACGTTTAAGTTGATAAATACCACCAAAAGGAAATGAAAAAATCAAATAAGATGTTCCAGCTCTTTCCTGAGTTTTTTGAGCGCTATTCCCATCTGGTTTTCTACGGTGTTCACAGAAATGTCCAGTATTTCTGAGATCTCCCGGTATTTTTTCCCCTCCACCCGGTTCAGGATAAAGATCTCGCGACATTTGGAAGGGAGTTTGTTTATGGCGGCCATGACAGTCTCTTCAATATCCTCGCCCGGGATAAGACCGGTATCCAGTTTTTCAAGGGCTGCAAGCTTTAATGCCTGTTCGGCCCTGTATTCAAGGTCTGCCTTCTGATGTCGCAGATAGTCAATGCATCTGTTCTTTACCAGGGTATACAGGTAGGCAGACAGGCTGGTATGGATTTGCAGTATGCGGTGTTTTTCCCATAGGAACATGAAGACATTCTGGACAATGTTTTCAGCCGCTTCTTCTGACAGAACGTAAGTGCGTGCAAAACGGCACAGGCGGGAAAAGTAGGCAATGTAGATCCCGTCAAAACGCTCGCGCGTGATTTTTAACCCATTGTCACTTTCCGGGATCACCCGATTCATATTGAGCAATTTTCTGGATTCTCAATGCATGACGCCCTCCCAGGAATAGAGCATCCAGCCATGTTTTTACAATGCACCGGGCGTATTCCGGTGCAACGATTCTGGATCCAAGGGCCAGCACATTGGAATTATTGTGCTCACGTGAAAGGCGTGCCGAGAAAGGTTCGCTGCAGGCAGCAGCACGGATTCCCTTCACTTTATTGGCACTGATAGAGATGCCGATACCGGTTCCGCACAGGACAATGCCTCTGTCACATTCACCATGGGAAACAGCTTCTCCCACAGCTATGCCATAATCGGGGTAATCCACACTGTCCGGTCCTGTGGTACCAAAATCGCGTACCTGATAACCAAGACCGGCCAGGTATTCCTTAATATTCTCTTTCAATTGAAATGCAGCGTGGTCGCTTCCAAGGGCAATAACTTCCATGATCAATACTTTATCTTACAAATCTATAATAAAATTCGTAAATTAGCGGCATTATGAAAACTTACCGCATAGAGGCCCTGATTGTTGCAACAGCGCTGGTAATAACGGGGTTGTTGCTTAAACAGGGGATTGATGGTTTTTCCGGAAGGGACAGGACCGTCAACGTGAAAGGTTTATCGGAAATGGAAGTCCCGGCAGACAAAGTGACCTGGCCCCTTGTATACAAGGAGATTGGCAACAACCTGCAGGATCTCTACGTGAGGATAAACAGGAACAACAAAACACTGGTTGATTATCTAATATCCAACGGGATTTCAGAAGAAGAGATTGGGATAAACGCACCCGAGATCATTGACATGAGCGCCGAACGCTATAGTACCACACCTGCGCCATACCGATACAACGTTACCTCTGTCATCACCGTCAGCTCAAATAAGGTTGACCTGGTCAGAAAACTGATAGCAGACCAGGGCGAATTGCTCAAACAGGGAATTGCTATCACCGGTGGTGAATACCGCTACAATACGGTTTATTCCTTTACGGCTCTCAATGACATCAAACCGCAGATGATAGAAGAAGCAACGCGCAACGCGCGTGCTGCGGCCATGAAATTTGCCCAGGACTCGGGAAGTAAACTCGGCAAGATCAAAAATGCTTCACAAGGCCAGTTCACCATCAGCGACAGGGATGAGAATACCCCATACATCAAGAATGTACGTGTAGTTACAACAGTGAATTATTATTTGAAAGATTAAACCCATGAACCAAAAAGAAATTGTACAGACCAATTTTGCGCCGCCGGCCATAGGACCTTATTCACAGGCTGTTATAGCCGGAGGATTTCTATATATGTCAGGCCAACTAGGCATTGATGCTTCTACCGGATTGCTCGTTGAATCGGGCAGGGAAGAGCAGTTTGAACAAATCTTCAAAAATGTCGGTTTCATACTGGAAGCGGCAGGTTGCGGATTCAAGGATGTGGTCAAGTGCACTGGGTTTTTGACCGACATGAACGATTTTCCCTTGTTCAACAAGGTTTATTCCAGGTATTTCCAGGCACCTTATCCTGCACGGTCGGTTTTTGAAGTGTCTGCCCTTCCCAAAAAAGGCGCCTTCGCAGAATTGGAATTAATTGCCAAAATGGCTGATAATCTGTCATTATGACCGTTTAGTGCCTGTCTTTTCCGGTAGGTATATTTTTTGCTTAATTAATTGTTGAAAGAACAATCGAAGTTTAACAATTAATAATTCAAGGAGGATACAACTATGTTACCAGCATTAAGACGCACACAGAATTGGTGGCCTTCATTGTTCAACGAATTTTTGGACAATGACGGGTTTGTGAGATTTGTAGGAACAACTTCTCCCGCCATCAACGTTATTGAAAACGAAAAGGATTATCAGGTCGAGGTAGCCGCTCCGGGTATGACCAGGGAGGATTTCAGCATCCGGCTGGACCAGGAAAACCGTTTGATCATATCCCTGCAAAAGAAGTCAGAAGATTCCGGGAAAGATAAAAACGGCAAATACCTCAGGCGTGAATTTTCCTATTCGCACTTCGAACAGGCTTTCCTGCTGCCCGATGACATTCTTAAGGACAAGATAGGTGCTGCCATGGAAAACGGGGTTTTGAAAATAACCATTCCAAAAGACATGGAATCACCTACTGTGCCCAAAGAATACACGATCGAAATCAGGTAATTCAAAAGTCATATTACTGACTATAAATCTAAAAGAAGAGGGGAGCTTAGGTACGCCGGAGCTCCCCATTCTTTTGCTGGGCTGCACAGTCCGAGGTGGAACCTCAGCACGCCAACAGTCCGAGGTTCCACCTCTGTTTGGGGTTGGGGGGAGGGTAGTAAGTAACCAAAACAGCGAAAAGTCTATAACATACACATTAACAATAAGTTATAAAATATTATATAAAAACGTTACTTACCACCTCCCCCCACGAAATAAAAAATAATGATTGGTGCTGCTTCGCAGCGTAAAATAAGCGCCAAACGCGTTTGGCGCACCACATTGAAGACCACCGGGCGTTTACTTAAGCAGTAAAGCGCATAAATGCGACTGCCCGCACATGCAGCTGAAGCCCCGGCAAATGAAAAGTGCTTTATGGCCTGTTAGAGTATACGGTAGCATGTTGGATTATGCGGCAGCCTGTTGATGTGTAAGGCAGCTTGTTGGAGTATGCGGTACTCTCAGTTGATGAGCATGTACAATATCATGGTTAAGTAGTAGACGATCCCGCTGTCAAAATGATTGTTGTTCCACCTGATCAGGTTCACGTTGCCTCCCTTTTCAAGGAAGTTGTTGTACATCTTCTCTGCTGTTTCATAGAGGGCCATATTGTCATTCACCGTGTGGATTATGGTCATAGGGGCCTGGGGGTGCCCACCCTTCAATCATCGAGTGCAGCCTGAGACAGGAATCCACCTTGTTTAGGGAGGCATTTCTTTCCTGGGAAAGGGAAGCCCGATGGATTGAAAGTATTCGGCTGCCGCCAGGTGCCTGTCGTAAGCCACCTGTTCCGTATTGTCGGCAAAGAGAAAAGAATACTCCCTGTCGCTGCTGACCCCATAACCAATCAGACCTGGCACAATCACCGTATAACCGAAAAAACTCAGGATGCCTTCAAAAGTGATCATCAATTCACTGCCGGTTGTGGTTTTGTCAATTTTTGCCGAGGGAAAAAAATGGAGCATGCCCCTGGACGCTCTGTCCAGAGGTCTGAGGACGATCCCCGATGCCAGGCTTTCATGGCCGTTAGGATCTTTGGTCATATAGGATATGGCGGCACCGTGTACTTTACCCGTTGTATCGAGCAGACTCAGGAGTTGTTTAAGTTTTTCGCCGTATGTAATGTTGAAATTGGGATAAACGCTTATCAGGGAAGAAAGCAGATCGTTGAAAGTAAGGGTGTCTTGCGCCAAAACCTCCCTCAAATGCACGGGTTCCCGATGAGGCATATCCATATTCCTTTCACAGGAGACCAAAGAGCAACGATTCGAGTAAAATTGCGAATCCTTTTTTGTTTCATTATTCGCCTAAAGTACAAAAATCAAAACAGCTTTTTCAGTAATTCAGGAATTTCCACCGGGGTATTTTTTAATTGTCCGAGTTTATTCCTTCCTTCAGAAGTGAGTTCAAAGTACATCTTTCTCCGGTCTTGCGGACAAAGGGAACGGCTTATCCATTTTCTGGATTCTGCAGACCGGAGCACCTTGGAAGTGTGAGAAGCGGTAAACCCTGTTTTTTCAGCAATAGCCGAGGCAGAAAGACGTCCGGGGGCTTTCCCTTTTTCCTCCAGCAAACAGAGCACCATGGCTTCATTAAGGGAGAGGGAATGAACCCGGATAAGGCTTTTTTCAAATTCATTAAAAGCCATCAGGACGTCTTTCATCATACATATTGTATCCTTCATGCTGCCTGTCAGATAAACAAGTTCACATTAGCTTGTACAGCCCTGTTCATGTAGGTGGCAACACCCCCTATGGTCACATTGTCCATGAGCTCTTCTGCCTTGACACCCATAACGTCCATGGACATCTGACAGGCTATGAATTCCACCCCGTTTTCTATGGCCTGGCGACGCAGGTCTTCCAGGGAATCTATACCCCGGATTTTCATGATATGACGCATCATGATGCGCCCCATGCCAAACATGTTCATTTTTGACAATTTAAGGGCACCACTGTGCGAAGGCAACATCATCCCGAACATTTTTCCGAAAATATCTTTCTTCACGGCAGGTTTTTTGACTTTCTTGATGACATTAAGCCCCCAGAAAGTAAAGAATATGCTGACTTTTTCTCCCGTAGCAGCTGCTCCGTTTGCCAGAACAAAAGTCGCCAGCGCTTTATCCAGGTCGTCGCTGAACATGATGAGCGTTTTTCCTTTTCCGCCTTCCGGGGCTGCAGCTGCCTGAATTGCACGCTCTTTCTTTTCAACAACTGCGGTGAAAACTCCTTTGCTGTCTGACTGTTGAACAAGCACATTGCCCGTAGTCTGACACCATGCCTGAATATCACGAGCAAAACCAGGGTCGGTAGCCTGGATTTCCACCCTTTGCCCCGGCACTATGGAATCAATGCTGCTTTTTATCTTCATGATGGGACCGGGGCACTGCAGTCCTGTTGCATCTATTTTCAGGGTATTCACTTCAATGGTTGCTGCTTTTGCAGAGGTGGAGGCTTTTTTATTTGCCAGTGGATCTCCCGAGTCTGAGTAGGGTGCAGAGAAAGCCGGAGTGATGGGAATGGATTTTTTTCCCGATTCGGTTGCGGCTTCGTAGGTCTTATATCCTCCACTAAGGTTGTAAACGTTATTGAATCCATTTTGGATCAATATGTTGGATGCAAGATACCCTCTAAGCCCCACAGCACAGAATATATAAACCGGTTTGTCACGGGGAACCTCGTCCAGCCTGTTCCTGAGTTCATCTAAGGGAATATTTACAGATCCGGGAATGGTTCCCAGACTATTTTCAGCAACCGTGCGTACATCGAGTTTGGTCACTTCACCGGGTCCGGTTTTTTGCATTTTTCTCCAGTAGACCGGTTTCATTTTGCCGCATAATATATTGGATGCAACATAACCGGCAATGGCAACAGGATCTTTTGCCGATGAGTAAGGCGGGGCATAGGCATGTTCCAAGGTAATAAGATCGTATATGGTCCCTTGCTTTTTTACTACCTGTGCCAACAGATCAATACGCTTGTCAACCCCGTCATAGCCTACTATCTGCCCTCCATACAAATGCCCCGTTTCCGGATCGAAAGTAATTTTGGTACTCATTTGCAGGGCATTGGGATAGTACCCTGCATGAGAATTGGAATGTGTAGTGGAAGTTAGGTAGGGAATATTGAGCTGTTTGAGTTTTTTACCCGGGAGCCCGGTAGAAGCCACAGTCAGGTCAAATACCTTGGCTATTGAAGTGCCAATGGAACCTTCGTACTTTATACGGTTCCCGGAAACCATATTGTCTGCCACAATCCTGGCTTGCCTGTTGGCCGGTCCCGCCAGGTAATTGAGCCAGGGTTCGCCGCTTATTGAGTGGGGAAATTCTATGGCGTCCCCGATGGCATAAACATTTTCTGCCGAGGTCTGCAGGTATTCGTTCACGTGTATACCCCCTGTACGGCCCAGTGTGATTCCGGCCTGTTTTGCCAGGGTAGTCTCTGGTCTGACTCCGATGGAAAGAATAATAATATCTGCTTCCAGTTCGTTCCCGTTTTGAAGCTTGACCTTTATGGAGGGATCAGGTCCCGATACAGGGATGAATCCCTGCACTGCCTGATTCAGATGCAGATCAACATGTTTCTGGTAAAGATGCTGGTGCACCAGGCCGGCCATGGAGAAATCTATAGGAGTCATAACCTGTTCGGCCATTTCCACTATAGCTACATGAGCACCTGTTGCATGCAGGTTTTCTGCCATTTCCAGGCCTATGAAACCTGCCCCCACAACCACGGCTTTACGGATTGGACGGGAACGCATATATTCTTTTATTCGATCGGTATCTTCCACGTTCCTGATGGTAAAAATACCTTCCGATTCTATACCCGGCAGCGGAGGCTTCACCGGATAGGCTCCTGGGGATAGAAGCAGTTTGTCATAGCTTTCCCTGTATTCTTCTCCGGTTGCATTTCTAACAGTAACCAGTTGTTTTTCGGTGTCGATACCTATGACTTCCGAGTTAACCCTGACTTCCATATTATAACGCTTACCAAAGCTTTCGGGGGTCTGAACAAACAATTTTGCCCGGTCTTTGATCACATCACCAATATAATAAGGCAGACCGCAGTTCGCATAGGAAATGTACTGTCCTCTTTCAAACATGATGATTTCCGCCTTTTCATCGTTTCTTCTGATTCTTGCTGCGGTAGTCGCTCCACCTGCCACACCGCCTATGATAATATGTTTCATGCGTAAATATTTAGTAATTTTAAATATTAATTCCTGTTAATAATTGACAAAGGTAAATATTTCCTATGGAAAATAAAATAGTTTTCAGGATTTTGTTTGTTTTTTTTGCAATATTTCTCTCACGTTGCAAACAATTTGACCCGCCTGCTCCATACGGCCCTGTTCCGGGTGTGGAACAACTGGAATGGCAAAAGATGGAGTATTATATGTTTGTCCACTTTGGCCCAAATACTTTTACCGGGGTGGAATGGGGCAGCGGGAAAGAGGATCCGGCTGTTTTCAATCCCACGGCACTGGATTGCAGGCAATGGGCCCAAACAGCAAAAAATGCCGGCATGCAGGGTATTATCATCACGGCAAAGCACCACGACGGCTTTTGCCTCTGGCCCAGCCGCTACAGCACTCATTCTGTCCGGTATAGTCCCTGGCTTTCCGGCCAGGGCGATGTACTGGCGGAATTATCGGCTGCGTGCCGGGAATACGGTTTGAAATTCGGAGTTTATCTGTCTCCCTGGGACAGGAACAATCCCGCTTACGGCACACCGGAATACAACCAGCTTTTTGTAAACACGCTTGCAGAAGTGCTTGCTTCCTACGGACCCGTATTTGAGCAATGGTTTGACGGGGCCTGCGGGGACCTGGTATCTTCACCCTATGACTGGAACCTGTTCAACAGCACGGTTCTGGAATATCAGCCCAATGCAGTGATATTCAGCGATGTAGGACCCGGATGCCGTTGGGTGGGCAATGAAAGGGGGTTCGCCGGCGAAACAAATTGGTCCACCCTGGATACTGCCGGTTTTACCCCCGGAAGGAACGCTCCGCCTGTGGGTATTCTCAACTCGGGACAGCGCGGAGCCCCGTGTTGGATACCCGCCGAGGCCGACGTCTCCCTCCGGCCCGGGTGGTTTTACAGCCCCGGTACCGACAATGCCCTTAAGAGCGTTGAGGAACTGATGGATATCTATTTTGCATCGGTGGGCCGGAATGCCAACCTGTTGCTGAATGTTTCCCCGGACAGAAGAGGCCTTATTCCGGAAGGGGATTCACTGCGTCTGATGGAATTCAGACAGCGGCGGGACGAAGTCTTTTCCAGGAATCTTGCCCGTGGAGCCCGTGTAATTGCATCTTCTGTAAGGAATGAAGACTCGCGGAAATTCTGCCCTGAAAATGTAACAGACTCTGAATATGATACTTACTGGACTTTGGAAGAAGGAAAAACCACCGCATCACTGATCATTGATCTTGACAGGGAGGAAAACTTCTCGGTGCTTATGCTGCAGGAATATATTCCCCTGGGTCAGAGAATTGCGCGTTTTATCGTGGAATACTGGCATCTTGGTGAAAAACAGTGGCGTTTGCTGGCAGGGGGCACTACCATCGGGTATAAGCGTCTGTTGCGTTTTCCGGCCGTCACATCGGACAAAATAAGGATAAGTATCCTGGAAGCCGATGCGCCTCCGCTGATCAATACCATTGGAATTTTTTAAAAAAGTAGTACTTTTGATACCTAATGAATAAACTGGCAAAATATATCATCGCAGTTGCCGTACTGGCCATTATTGTCTTTATCGTATGGTATTTTCGAAGTGTTATCACCTATATCCTGGTTGCAGCGCTTCTGTCTTTGATGGGCAGGCCGCTGGTCAGGTTCTTGTCAGGAATAAGGATAAAAAAGTATCATATTCCTAAAACAGTATCTGCCATATTGGTCATGGGCCTGATGTTTGGCGTGTTGTTCCTTATATTTTATTTTATCACGCCCATGGTTGTCAGTATTGTATCCCGTCTGGATTCAGTAGGTTTTGAGGATGTCCCGGCTATGCTCTCAGGATTTCTTGCCCAGCTAAACGAACAGATACACACGCTTTTTCCGTCCATTACGCCATCAGTGTCTATTGAGTCCCTCATATGGAACGAGATAGACAAGTTTCTACATCCCGAATTCTTTACCAGGCTCTTTGGTTCGCTCGCGTCGTTCTTTGTGAATTTTGGCGTGGGTCTGTTTTCAGTTGCCTTCATAACGTTTTTTTTCCTGCGGGAAGAAAACATGTTTTCAAATATGCTGATGGCCATTGTACCTGTAAAATACGAAGAGAAGTTCTCAAACGCCATGAAATCGGTAAACGAGCTGTTACTCAGGTATTTTATAGGGATCTTGGTAGAGTTTTTCATCATGACCATAATCATATCTGCCGGACTTCATTTTATTACCCGCATTGAATACCAGCTGGCCCTTGTTCTGGGGCTGATTTTTGGCATTCTCAATATTGTTCCCTATGCAGGCCCGCTGATTGGCGGCACCATTGGAACTATTGTTGCTGTTGTAACCTCTTATGCCACTTCCGGTTATTCCAGCCTCTCGTTGTATGTTATTGCCTTGGTCTCCATATATGTGGGCTTCAATATGCTGGATACATATCTTATACAACCGCTGATTTATTCCAGCAGTATCAAAGCGCACCCCCTGGAGATTTTCCTGGTGATTCTTCTATCGGGGTACATAGGGGGTGCCGTAGGAATGCTGGTGGCCATACCGGCCTACACCGTAGTGCGTGTTTTTGCCAGCGAATTCCTGTCGCGTTTTAAAGTTGTACATAAATTGACCGCCAAATCACCTGACCATGGAACCTGAAACATCTCAGATACTGATTGCGTTAGCCCTGACACTTTTTGCCGGGCTGGCTACAGGCATAGGCTCACTGATCGCTTTTCTGGCGAAAAGGACAAATACCGGTTTTCTGTCTGTGTCGCTTGGGTTTTCAGCCGGGGTGATGATCTACATATCCTTCATGGAGCTGATTCCCGGGGCAGTTAAAATTTTGGCAGAATGGCAAGTAGTTGTGTCTTTTTTTGCAGGAATAGCGCTTATTGCCGTGATTGACTTTCTGATACCCAAAGATGAGAATCCCCACGAGATGCATCTGGCAGAGGATATGAACAAGAACAAGCATCTGAAAAGAATGGGTGTCATGACGGCTCTTGGTATTGCAATTCATAATTTTCCGGAGGGTATAGCAGTTTTTATGGCCGGCATGAACAGCCTCGATGTGGCCATACCCATTGCCCTGGCAATAGCCATTCATAACATACCGGAAGGAGTAGCCGTATCGGTGCCAATATACTATGCTACAGGCAGTCGCAGAAAAGCCTTCTGGTACTCCTTTCTTTCCGGCCTGGCTGAGCCTTTGGGCGCGTTGGTTGCAATTCTTATCCTCTTCCGTTTCTGGAGTCCGCTGCTGGAAGGGGTTGTGATGACAGCGGTTTCCGGAATCATGGTTTACATATCCATAGATGAACTGCTGCCCGGAGCAGAACGTTTCGGGAAACACCATCTTTCTATACTGGGCTTCATTGGAGGTATGGCCGTTATGGCGTTAAGCTTGCTGCTTATCTGATTTTTTTGATTATGAGCTACGGTGTACTGAACGAAATACCTCCTTTGTCCGACAAGGATTGCTTTCACGTTGTTGAACGTTATAAATCGGAATTCACCTTTCCGCTCCACCAGCACAGAGAGTATGAGATCAATTTCATAGAACACGGCAAGGGACTGAAAAGAACCGTTGGAGATTGCATAGAATTTACTGATGATTACGATCTGATACTCATTTCCGGGGATAGCCTGGAACATGTCTGGGAGCAGGGCAACTGCAAATCACCCGTTATCCGTGAAATTACCATCCAGTTTTCCCCCGATCTTTTGCCTTCACGCCTGCTGGAAAAAAACCAGTTCAATTCCATTCGCAAAATGTTGATCAAGGCCGAGCACGGACTTGCTTTTCCCTTGGAAACCATCATGAAGGTATACAACCTTATTGACACCATTGCCAGGGAAGTCAAAGGTTTTGAACAATTCATCAGGCTGCTTAAACTGTTGTACGAACTTTCCCTGTCCGGAAGCAGCCGGAGCCTGGCAAGCAGTTCTTTTGCACATGCCGAGAGAAACACCGAAAGCCGGCGGGTAAGTAAAGTAAAGGACTTCATAAATCAGAATTATACCAAAAAACTCAGTCTGGACATTCTTTCAGAAATGGTAGGTATGTCTCCGGTAGCCTTTAGCCGCTTTTTCAAGTTGCGAACAGGCAAGACGCTTTCTGAATACATCATTGACATCCGTTTGGGTTACGCATCACGGCTGCTTGTTGATTCCAACAAAACAATCTCTGAGATCTGCTTTGAGTGCGGTTTCAACAACCTCTCCAATTTTAACCGGATCTTCCGAAAAAAGAAGAATATGACCCCTAAGCAATTCAGGGCCCATTACCGGAAGAGCAAATCAACGATATAATGGATAGTGCAGGCAAGGTCAGCATAATTGCCTCTCCTGTTGTGCTTATTTTTTGAAAACCTTAAAAGTGTGGGGTTCCAGTGTAATGGAAAACTTATTTGATTCTATGGAATATACTTTATTTTCTGTCAATTCCGTAATATTTCCCTGCCCGCCGGTAAGTGCTACATAGACAGTAACCGGTTCATCCAGAAAAGATTCCACAATGAAAGTTCCATTATCGTAAACAAACAAACCAACCATGGAAGGGCCTTCAATACGGATGTCCAGGTCCTTGCTCATGATAAGCCGGATCATGTTCAGGGCTTTGTCAGGATATGCATAAAGGTCTGCAAAAGAGTCGGGGATGGTAAGTATGTACATGTTTCCTTTGGCATAAGCACATCTGAGCAGTATGGGATAACCGATTACCCCTTTTGTAAGGGGATTACCCGCAGAAACAACCTCCCATGAATCATTGGTCAGGTAATGCACCTGCGGAATGAGTAGCGGCCTGGTACTCTTGCCGTGCCATCCAAAATCGTCGATAAGTGCTTTCAGGTCGGAGCATCGGACCTCGGCAATCGTGGCGATCTGATCCGGGATGGCTTTTACCAGGCCTGTAGTAACAACAACGTCGCCCCCACGCAGGAGTTGCTCCCGGATTTTACTGGCAATTAAAGGATCAGATTTTGCCTGTTCCGTCAGCAGGACCACTTTCCTGTCGACAGGGAAATAGGGGAGCATGTCCATGGGCAGACCTATCATACCCAGGTAATTCTGCAGGAAATCTTCTCCTGTGGCGTGGAATGGTTTGTACGAAGCGATGCCTTTTGGTTTGCCCAGCTCTCCCAGAAACTGATCTGTAAGGAGGAAGGTTTCTGTTGCTGTTTTACCCAGCTCGGGCTGACGGAGCAGCTGGTTGTAGGCGAAAAGGGTAATTTCAGGTGCTTTGGCAAAAAGGGTAAGCCATAGTTGTTCTGCATACCGGTACAGTCCCATATGGGAACCGCCACTATCCACCCAGCCTCCGAAATTGTATCCCGGTCGCAGATTATCCAGGTATCTGAAAACATTATAACTTAAATAGTTCTGCAGGTGTTGAGCAGAAGAAGGGTCCCTCGTTTCTGTTCCGGTCCACACCCCGTCAAATAAAGCAGGGCCGTGTTCCAGGTCAAATCCAAGACCCTGGAAATGATCGTACCAGTTGGGATACTTGATGATCACGCGGACATTGGGATTGACTTTGCGTGCCGGATCAAGAATAAGGCTTTTACCTGCCTCGGTCATCAGTTTCAGACGGTATTGTGTCCAGCTCATGCCGCCTTTGGCCTCGATACAAAGGGGGCATTTACAACTGGTAAAAAAGAAATCATCCAGGATAAAATCATCAAAGTAGCGGGCTGTGTGTTCAGCAATTTCCTGCACTTTTTTACGGTGTTCCGGGTTGGTATAACAAAAAGTCTCGAAACTGTTTGATTCATCAATGGTATAGGTTATGCCGCCGCCTACTTCCATTCCTTTTTCCCTGAAAAAGCGAATGGCTTTACGCAGGGTGGCATCCGGAACAATCAGCAGGTCGCGGTGTGTTTCCAGGTAGATCTTGTCGGGTTGAACCTGCGCAGAAATGATCCTCCAGGTGGAATCCAGCCAGTGGCTGTCTTTCATTTTCTCCACTTCATAGGCGCGCGTATAGACAGATACCTTGAAATTCTTATAATGTTGTGCCCCTGCCTGAATTAAAAACGACAGGCACAACAATGACAGTATAATTTTCTTCATGGTAAAGCGGTATTAAAATTTTTTGATTATCTGCGGATCTCGACCTTGTCTCTTTGTCCTGTAGTCAGGGCCTTTTCAACCTCTTTAAGATCCCAGTCCACCTTCTCTGTGATAAACTCGGGAACATTATACGAAAATAAGTTCATGGTGTAAAATTCCAGGGGTTTTTTCTGTGGCAAAAGGAAAGGCTTGGTGATGTTCCCCTCTTTATCAATACTTGCAAAAAAAGGTCTTGTATAGAGTCCGTCCAGGCGCCGGCTGCTAAAGACAAACCAGGTGCCTTCTGACGACCAGCTGTGGTAACTTTCCACATCGTCGCTGTTCACTTCTTTCATTTCCCGAAGCGATCCATCTTCCAGATCATAGAGCCACAAATCTGCTTCTTTGTGCCAAATGGAGAAGTTGCCATAATCAGACAGGGTAAACATGATGTATCTTCCATCCGGTGATGGTCTGGCGAAGGATATGCTTTTACCCATGGCAGCGGCATGTATCAGGGTGTCAACATGATCGCCAAACGTTCCGCTCTGGGGATCGAAGGCGATAGCACACAGGTCGTAGCGGATCCTGTCGTAACCTTCAGGAATGTTCTGATATTGGGAGGAGCTGAAATACAAGGTTTTGCCATCAGGCGAAAATGAAGGGAAAGTTTCAAAGGCATCTGTCCGGAGCAGATCGTGGGTCAGGAGTTGTTTGCTTTGCGGATGGTAAACCACTATATCCGATGCCAAATCGATGACTTCTATGCGATGGTCCCTAATGGAATGGAAAGCCTGGATGGTCTGGTTGACCGAATAAACGACATACTCTCCCGAAGGATGCCAGTATGGATATACGCAATTACCCCCGGTTTCTTCTGTTTTGGTATTCAACATTTCTATTTTGTCACCTGTTTTAAGAATAGTTCCTCCCAGTTCGCCCCGGATGTGGATGCTTATCTTATCAGGATGATTTCCATAAAAAGAATGACAATTCATACAATTACCCGGAATAAGCGTGTTTTCCAGCAGGGGTGTTTCCCGGAAAGAAGAAAGGTCACGCTGGTAGATACCCATCTTGCTGTACACCTCATAGCCGGGGGCGACCAGGCGGTAAACCAGGTAATCGTTTATGGGGACAGGACTTACGTAAATGGGAAAAGGAGCATACCTGATCCAGCCTTTATCCTTGTACTTGGCCTGAACGGTAATTTTTATCCCTGATCCGGTACTGGATCCGATCAGATTTTTCCAGGCTGACTTTCCAAAGATGACGACTTTCCCGGTTTTTATCCGGACTGCTTTACCGTCTGCACCTTCTGCAATCACCAGCACCTGTATAGCATTGCCGCTCATCTGGAAATGCATGGGAGCTATGTTGCAGGGGACAGTCACTCCGCAATAGTCGGGGTAAATAGGCGGGTACCCGGGCAGGAGTTCCGCGTTGGAAATATCTGCGGCACAACTGCTGCAAAGCAGAAGGGCTGCTAAAGCAGGAATGATCAGTTTCTTTTTCATTATCTAAAGTGTAAGTAATACCAATATGTGCCCGAGTAATTCTTCTTGAGAACTTCTTCGGGATCGGATGAATTCAGATACAGGTTCTGATAGGCTGCCAAATTACGCATGACATCTTCGCTTATTGGATAAGGCACGGTGCGAAAGGGATCCTCATGGTTCATTGACCAGTGGTAAAGTAAGGCTTCCTGGTAACTGTACGGCAATCGTGCGTAATGCAGTTCCATGCCCAGGGGAAAATATTGTACAAAACGCTCCAGGTCTTTTGTCAGCAGGCAATAGGCCAGCAGATATTCGTATGCCATATAATGGGTCAGGTCCTGCTGCAGGAGAATACCCAGCATCATATCTTTTTCCTGTTCCGAATCAAAAAAATCGGTTTTGGTACGGTGTTTTCTAAGATTTCCCCATTCCGGATGCCCGTCTATGAGCGCTTCGTCTTCCAGGAAGGGTGTCACATAGTTGGCCCAGGCCTTGTAAAACAAAGTGTTGTTAAGGATATTGAGGTACTTGAGAGCCACCTGGTACTGTCCGTTGATCAGGTTTGTTTCGGCCAGCCTTTTGAGGGCTCGTCCGCTTTTCCAGTAATTGGGCAACGACTCCATGGCTTCAAAGGCAAATCTCTGGGCTGTATTGATGAATCCCAGGTGGTAATAGACCTCGCCTGTAACCATAGGTATGGTGAAATCCCTTGCGAAGGTGGGTATAAGCCCTTCCGGACCATTCTGGTAATAGCGGAACATATTGTCGGACATCATGCCGCTCTTGCACAGGGAAAGGTTCAGACAGGCAACAGAAAGCGGTGATGACGGGGTATTACGGTCGGCCCTGGCTATAGCCTTGTCCCATTGCTGCATTCTCACATAATGGTCATAGGCCATAATATCTTCCTTGGCCGTGTCGGTGTTGATGACAATCATATAAGTACCCATGCACACAATGACAAGTGATGTGATGACCCGGGTCATGGTCTGGTTTTGTGGTTTTTTGAAAACGGACGGCAGCACAAGACGGGAAAGGGGAATGATCAGGCAGAAAAGCCACATGACCCAGACCCACGCAGGATAGGATTTTGGGAAACGAAAAAAATCCGTTCCATAAACCAGCCGGGCAAAAGGATATTGAGGCTGCATCATTTTGGCTGTAAAAAAGCACAATCCCAGCATGAGCAAGATAAGAGCTGTAGCCGTAATGCGTCCTCTGGCAGAACGATCCTTGAACCATTCTAAGGTTAGGCAGCCTAACGCGAAAATTATTACTGATCCCCCTGCTATCCAATAAATTACAGGTATAGCAAAAAGAACATACAGCTTTCGGAAGGAGGTTTTGCTGATGTGGAAATACAACAGCCACACACACAGTGCCACAAGAATGGAAACTACGCCCCCGGTCAGGAAATTTTCATTGCACAGCAGTATCCAGTAAAAAACGGATGGTATATAGGACAGGGCTAGCCATGCCCGTGCGGGGCTTATTTTATGGGAGATGGTCTGTATAAGCCATTGCATGGCCGTCAGCAACAGGGCAATAATGGCCGCTCCCGTCCATGAAAACAGGAAAAATTGTGTCAGAAAAGTACCCAGATAATCAGATATTCCTCCAGGTTTTGCAGCCATTTCAAGAAAAAAGGCAGGAGTAGTCAGAAAAAGCTGGAATTGTTCCTGGTAATGCACATGGTGCGGGTACACCAGTCCAAAATAAAGGAAAACGCATAGTCCAAAAACAAAGGGCAGCGACTTCTCAAGAGAATTAAAAAATTTATTCATGATCTACGCTTTGTTTGATACTGACCCTTTCTGCCGGCACTTTGAAATAGAGGTGCTCTATGTCTGATGCGCCAAAAGGCAGCTTACCCCGTGACAGTTCGGGGATATTGTATGACTTAAGTGTATTGTGATACCTTTGCGGATCTTTTTGGGGCAGCACAAAGGGTTTGTGTGCTTTTCCCCGAAGGTCCACATAACAAAAATACGGTTTTCCGTATAGTCCGTCATCGCGTTTACTGGCAAAGACAAACCAGCGGCTGTTGGAAGACCAGCTGTGGTACGTATCGGAATAAGGTGAATTAACCTCTTCCAGCTTGTCTGTTTCTCCTGAGTGCAGGTCCAGCAGCCACAGATCTGTTTCCTGGTGCCATATGGGGAAGGTCCCGTAATGGGCCATGGAAAAGAGCAGGTATCTGCCATCCGGGGATGTTTTGGGGTGGCATACAGACAACCCCATGGCCGAGGCCCTGACCACGGTATCCACCTTGTTACCCCAGGTTCCCGTTGCCGGATCAAAAGGTATCTTCAGCAAATCATACCTCAGGTGGTAAATACTGTCGGGAACCGTAATCCGGGGTGCATTGCAGTAATAAACCGCATCGCCTGATGCCGAAAACACCGGAAACGTCCTAAAATCATGGGGAAAGTCTTCGGGAAACGGGATCACCTGATTCAGGTCCAGATCCACAACCACCAGGTCAGATCCGCTGTCATAAACCTCCAAACGTTCTCCTTTTTTTGTGTGGAAACCGGGAAGCACCAGGTTGGTTGAATATACGGCATAGCGACCGGAAGGGTGAAAATTGCCATAGACAACACCGGATAGCATTCCCTGGGTAAAGAGGTCAATTTTCCTGAGCACACCGTTACGGTTCAGAACAGTACCCCCGCCCGGGCCACGCAGGTGGAAAAACGACAAACCGGGATCCTGGTTGCCATAGGTGTGGCAATTCATGCAATTGTTCCCGGTAAGCTGGTTGTCTGCTATAATCCTTTCACGAAACGACTCACTGTGCCTTTCGGCCAGTTGAATGGTTTTCCACACTTCATATCCCGGCTCTATCAGGCGGTAACTCAGGAAGGGATCTATGCTGTCCCTGGTAACGTGCCATGGAAAAGGAAGGTATTGGTGCCACTGTCCCTGCATTTTGGCCAGTAGAGAGACCGTTATGTCTTCTTCAAGGGTAACAGCCTTGTCCAGCAACGTGCGCCATTTACGCATAGGTATGCGGATTTTTCCCCGTCCCTTAAGGTTGATGCTCATTGCACCAACCGACAGATTTACCCTTAGCCCGCTTGCGTCGCTAACCATGAAATTCAAAGGGGCTATGTTTACCGGGATGGTAACACCGGCATAATCCGGATAAATGGGTGGCAGAATTTGTTCTGTGATGAATCCCCGGGACCTCCCGCAGGCGGTAAGGATTAACAAGACAATGAAACTATGTATCTTTAGCAGGTTCTTCATCTATTGGATTAATGCAAAATGATAATAAAACCAGAATGTGTTCCCATAACGTTCCTGCAGGGGGGCAGAAAGACCCCCTGCTTCTTCATAAGTCCTGGTATAGTCCATGAAATCACCTATTACAGAAGTAGTCATGTTGTATTTTTTTAGTACCTCGTTGTCGGCTTTTTCCTGGAAAAGTGAAACAATAAGGGCCTGGGCATATACCCCGGGTATTCTTTCATGAGCATGGTGGAACCATTTATCGTATGCTTGCCGGAAGGATGGTATATCCTTGTTTAAGATATGGTAACAAAGCAGGTAATCCAGGGCCATTTTGTTCTCCGGATTGCTCTGCAGCAGAATTTCCAGGGAGGTGATGTAATCATCTGCAAGCCTTATAGTATCTACGGAAGGGATCTTTTCCCTGAGCGGGATATTCTCCACGGTTTGCAGTTCCCGTGACTTTACAGCCCACTTTCTGTAAAACAAGGTTTTTTCCAGCAGCCCCAGGTATTTACCGGCAGCCGGTGCGTCGCCAATGGCGATGTGAATCCCGGCCAGTCTTTTTACCAGGCGTGAGCTTCTGTGGCAGGGCGAAAAGATCATGCCCAGCATGGCGGCATGTTGTGCCATGTTCAGGTCTCCCAGGTAAAAAAACACTTCATTGGCAAAGGTGATCATCAGCGGGGTGGATTGTGGGGTAGCCGGCAGAAAAAGTCCGGCCGGTCCCGGCTGGTAAAAATGAAACAGCCATTCTCCCATCAGATTAGTTTGTGAAAGTGCCAGGTTGGTGTAATAAGAAGCAATCCTGTTCTGCATTGCGTATTCACGGGACAGGAGCAACACCCTGCTCCAGTTTCCCTGCTGGCTTTCATAATCCAGTTCGAGAATCTTTTTCCAGGTCATGTCCACGTTTACTGTAAGCGGTTTCCTGATCGGGTATCTGTATGCCTGCACCGGAGATAACAGGAAAAGTGTGCGCACCAGCAAAGGCATCGCCAGAGAGCAGACAGCCGGCAAAATCAGGAAGTACCGGTGCAGGCCTTTGCGCAGGATCCCGCCAATGAGCCAACCTACTGTAAAAAGGATGATGCCGTGTCCGGCCAGCAGGTACAGTATGGCAGCTGTAGGAAAGGCCAGCCAAAAATAAAGGGAATTGGAACGCAACCGCATAAAGGCGATCAGGGTGACCAGGGCAAGCAGGGTAGAGAACGTGCTGCTCAGAGGATAATGCAACCCGCAATGGAAAAGAAATTCAATGATAACCGGTGCAGCTGCTAAAAGGGAGGGGAACGGGGAACGTATCCCAAATTTTTGGAACACCCGTCTGAACAACAGCCATTCTGCCAGCAGTGATGCAGTTATTATGAGAGCACTGCCGGCCGGGTGTATGTAAAACTGGGTAAGCAGGTCACCTGCGTAACAGGACAGCCAGGCCGGTTTGGCAAGGTAAGTCAGGAAATATTCTTCAGAATGAAGGAAAAGGATCATTTGTTCCTTCAGCAAGTTGTGGTATGGATAATGAAGCAGAAAGAACAAAAAACATGCGGCGGCAACTATACCGGCCATCAGAATTGTTACTACTGTTCCTTTACGCATGATTAATCCAAATAGACAGACTTATTGACCGGCTCCAGTCATATCGTTCACAAAGCGGCCTACTGCAGTTCCCTGGTTCTGATCAATAAATTCACGATTGAACTGTTTAAAGTCGGCCTGAACTTTTTCCCATTGTTCCATGATACGTGCAGCGGTTTGCTGGTCCATTCCGGCCTGATTCATTCTTTTTAGCAGGTTCATGGTCTGGTCTGCCTGCATCTTGACTTCTTTCCAGGATTGCAGCTTTTCGTTTTGAGGTGTGCCTCCGGCAGCGCTAACCGTATCCAGTCGCACCCAAATATCGCCGGGTTCAACCACAACCAGAAGTTCCTGGATATCCAGCCGGAGCAAGTGGCGCATGCGTATGATCTTCACCTGTGCCGAGTCGGCTTTTCCGGTAAAAACAAATGACTTCTCTTTTACCTGTACAGAATCAATGACACGGGGCATAACGCCATCCAATGGGACAAGAAACACATATTCTCCATCATACTTTTCATCCTCAAATGTGCCGTTGATCACATAAGTTCTGCTTTCTGAACAGGACAAAAGCACCAGACTTAATAAGGGTAATAATAAGATTCTTTTCATGATTACAAATATAGCAAAAAAGGGTGGCCCCTGCGAGTCACCCTTTTTTCAGTCTAAGTCAGGTTATTTCTTCTTGAACATCCAGAACCAGGCAGTGCCCCAGGAACCGACACCAGGTTCGGGATAGGACAATACCATATTGTTTTCTGTAAGTTTGAGGATGTCATAGTTGTTAACCGGAGCACCGCCTTCGTTAGGGGATTTTCCACAGAGAACAGTGACGTTCTTGGTGTTCAATTTCCCCTTTGCCCATACGTTGCCACCGTCATCCAGGGTGATCTTGGACATATCAAAGGTAAAAGATCCCTGAACTGTGGAACCATCGTTGAAGTTCTTGATCAGGCGGGCACCTGCAATGGTAAATGTCATGCTGGCACCGGCACCCTCCCCGGGAGCCTGGCCGTTGATGTCGCCCAGAGAGACAACCCACCAGCAGGGGGCTGCGCAACCTTTATAACCGCCGTTACCCCAAACACCGGGTCCGGTAACATTGTCCCATTCCCAGGTCTTTTCTCCGGTTGCTCCGCAGAAAAGAGCCCATTCTGGTTCCACGTCATACAATGCATCAACCTGTACGGTCAATGTTTTTGTAATCTTTGTACCGTCTGCGTTCAGGCCGGTGAAAATGATGTCGTTGGGTCCTTTCATCATCACCTTGACAGTTCCTTTGGTTCCCACGAACAGGCCAACGCCAAAGTCCCAGGATGAGAGGCAGGCGTTGCCATCGCTGTTCAGGTCAATGTAGTTGGAGTTTTTACCGTCCCTCACCTGCGGAACCGCAGAGATATTGAGCTGGCTTTCCGTTATTCCGCCCTTGAGTTCCTGTCTGATCTCGACGGGCTGACAAGCAGAAAGAAGTACAAAAACGGCAAAAATCGCAAGGATTAAACTTTTTTTCATATCATAAGTTTTTTTAATCGTTTAAAATACTAGTTCCAGCTTCCGAACACGGCATCTGTGCCCCAGCCCGGGTTCTGTTTTAACACACCATCGGAAAGGTCCACTTCAGAAGAGGGAATAGGCAGGAATCCGCGGGTTGCCTGGTAACGGGCAGAGTAGCCGGCTCCCTGGTCTTTCATAACGTTTTGTACACCACGGTTCCAGATCGTTTGACCCAGCTGTCCGGTTAGGGCACTGATGGCATAATTGTCACCCCAGCGCCTCATATCTCCCCAGCGAAGGCCTTCAAAGGCAAGTTCAAACCGGCGTTCCTTTTGAAGGGCCGGGAATGAATAGCTTACGGCAGGCAGGCCTGCACGGGCACGAACCTGATTTATGCCGTTGGCTGTTTCGGTCAATTCGGAATGCATAAGCAATACATCGGCAAACCGGATCAGGATAACGTCGGTTTCGTGTGCAAGCTGGAAGTCGTCCGATTCTCCGTCACCATAGTACTCGGTAGAAGAGGTAAAGCTGTTATACAGCGTTTTTATGCTGCCGTCCGGTTCGTATTCCTTGGCTCCGGTGATGGCAATCACTTTCTTCTGCCAGTAAGTGGTTTCTTCCATCAGAGCGTCTGCCCCATAGACATAGTTTGGTCTGTCTGCAGCAGCCAGAATGGATCCCTTGCGGCGCTTGTCTGTGGGTTCCTGTGTGGCCCAGTCATCCCAGAGCTTGGGATTAACCGTTCCGGCACCCCATCCCTGTCCGAAAGGAAATAGGTTCTTATACTGATCACTGGTCCCTGCATTGCGGATGGCAAAGAAAAGCAGGTACTGGTTAGAATAGCCTACTGTGGTACTCCAGCTGGCCAGGTGCGAACATTTGATGGCAAAAACAGTTTCGGGATTGCTTCCGTCCTTGAGCCAGTACTCGCCCTTACTTTTAAGATCTGCTACATAATCGTAGTCTTTAGCACTCAGAGAGTTGCTATAGGGCCATAACCTGCGGAAATCATTGGCAAGGGAGTGGCCGCTATTGGCGATACAATCTTCCAGGCCGGCTATCACCTCTGCTTTTGTAACAGATCCTGAAATTTTGAACTCTTCGTCCATCATGGGCAGTTCTGTCTTGCCGTAGAATCCGGTGTAGAAGAGGAAGACGCGGGCCAGCAGGGCCTGTGCAGCCCAGCGTGTGGCATGGCCTTCTCCGGAGACGGTGGCATTCCATTTATCGTTAGGCATGATATCGGAAGCCTTCTTCAGGTCGGCTGCTATGAATGCGAAAATCTCTTCCTGGGTTGACTGGGCCGGATACTCGGCAACTTCGGATACGCTTTGAGGAACCTGGGTGATCAGGGGAACATCCCCGAACATTTGCACCAGTTCAAAATAGAACAGGGCTCTGAGGAACAGGGTTTCTCCCATTAGCTGGTTACGCAGTTTCTCGTCTTCCACCTTATCCAGGTTTGCAATGGCCATATTGGCGCGACTGATTCCGGAATACCTGTCTGACCAGAAACTGTTGTATTGGTTCAGGTCTACGTACATCAGGTGTTCCAGACTGGTCCAGTGCTTGTCGTTCTCACCGCCACCTGCGAACATGTCGTCTGACAGGAGCTGAGCTGCAAAATAGTAGGAGTTTCCACAGTTTGCAAGCACCCTGTTGAGGGTGGCGTACACCCCGGTAACCATCTGGATGGCATCGTCTGCCGTTTTCGGATAGTTACCGGTGTTTTTCTTGGTGTAACTCTCCGTGTCAAGGAAAGCTTCACAACTCGAAAACAGCAGGGCAGCTAGTGCTATGAATAATATCTTTTTCATACTGTATTACAATTAAAATTTAAGATTTAAACCTACCATATACGTACGGGGTGCAGGGTAGTAACCAAGGTCGATTCCCTGTACCCAGCCCTGATCATATCCGTATCCGATCTCGGGATCGAGTCCGGAATAATTGGTAAAGGTGTAAAGGTTCTGCGCAGAAACATACAAACGGAGCTGCCCGAAAGGCAATTTGCGGAAAGCCTGTTTGAAATCGTACCCGATCTGGATATTCTGGATCTTCACATAGTCTCCTTTTTCAATATAAATATCGGAGATATTCTGCCAGTTGAGGTTGCTTCCTGTGGTCAGGCGGGGCAACTTGTTGGAAGTGCCTTCACCCGTCCAGCGTCCGAAAATGTCGGTGGTGAAGTTTTGCAGGGGAGAGTCGGCAAATGAACGGTAGGATTTTGCAATCTCCTGTCCAAAGGCACCTGAACCGGTAATACTGAAGTCCAGTCCTTTCCATGCAAAATACAAATTGAATCCCAGCAGGAAGTCGGGATGTCCGCTGCCAAGCATGGTGCGGTCATCTTCGGTAATCTTGCCGTCGCCGTCGCTGTCAACAAAGATCAGGTCTCCGGGTTTGGCTCCGTCGTATTTGGCAGCCGTGTTGTTTACCTGGTCCCAGTTCTGGAATACGCCGGCAGTCTTGTATCCGTAGAAATATCCAAGGGGATAGCCAACCTGGGCACGGTACATTTCTGTAGTACCCTGGCTCAGAACGTTGGAAGCACCGTGGATGATGCCTTCTGCGTTCGCGATACGGGTAACCTCGTTCTTGTTGTATGAACCGTTTAATGAAATCCCGTAGCGGAAGTCACCTACAAAATCGTCCCATGTAAGGGAGAGTTCCACACCGGTGTTCTTTACGTCACCACCGTTAACAGCGGGAGCATTCAGACCGTAAACAGCCGGAATTGGAGCAGTAAGCAGCCAGTCGCGGGTCATCTTCTGATACCAGTCAAAGGCAACTCCAAGGCGTCCTTTAGCAAAGCGGGCATCCAGACCGATATTGAGCTGTTCGGAAGTTTCCCATGTTACATCGGGGTTAGCCAGAATGTCTGCATAACCGCCAACGGTCTGGGTTTTCTTATCGGCTGAAAAATAATATCCGTTGCTTACGTCAAAAGCTATGGTGGACAGGTACTGGAAGTTGTCAATGCTGCAGTTACCGTTTTGTCCCCAGCTGGCGCGGATCTTCAAAAAGTCAATCACATCGGTTGCCCCGGCCATGAAATCTTCGTTTGAAATGGTCCAGCCTACAGAAGCAGAGGGGAAGTAACCCCAGCGTTTGCCGCGGGCAAAGTTAGAAGAACCGTCAGCGCGGAAGATTAGTGTGGCCATGTACTTTTCCTTGTAGTTGTAATTGATACGCCCAAAGAATGATGCAATTCCGCCTTCGCCCCAGACAGAGCCGCCGGCTCCGCGTTGTGACAGTTCGGTGGGTTTGGTATTGTCCACCCAGGCGTAGTTCATAACATCCTTTATATTGGTATTGGGAGAAACATAGCCCGGGAAAATGGAGTTGGCTCCCGATGAGCTTAGGTTCTGACCCATACCCCATTTTTCTGCTGTCTGACCTATAAGAATATCAAACTGATTGTCATTCAGGTTGAAAGAATAAGATAAGGTATTGTCTATCTTCCAATCGTGTCCCATGCTTCCACTCTGGCTTACATTGTCAATAGAGGTCCTGGCGTTATTGGACCAGGCAGAAATGGCTGTGTAGGAACGATACGTGCTGGCGCTCATATTATAGCCAAACTGCGAACGGAAAACCAGGTTCTTGATGGGCTGGATTTCCAGGTAAGCGGTTGTACGGAGCGAATAACTCTTGCTTTGGTTGAGTCCTTGTCCGTTGTTGGAGAAAGCCCCGATGGGGTTGCCGGTATTGCCGTCAAACTTCCATCCTGTGGATTGCTTGTCGTTGTAATTGAACCAGTCGCCTTCTTCATTGTATATGGGAAGCAGCGGGTTAGCCACCAACAGGTTGTGGATTGCGTTCCAGTATATGTTACCTGTAGCAACGCCGTTGTTGCTGATGTAGTTGTAATACAAGGTTTCCCCAAATTTGATAATATCAAAATCGCGGCCTTTGAGGATTACGTGTTCCGAGTTGATCCTGGCGGTGTAGCGCTCAAATTCGGATTGTACAGGTTTCCCGAGGATACCCTCTGTCCCGGAATAGGAGAACCCGATAGAAAATCTGGAAAGTTCGCTCCCGCCGGATATCCCAATGGCATGGTTTTGTGTGGGAGCAGCCTCGTTATAGGCTTCCTTGAACCAGTTGGTGCCCTTCCAGGTTCCGTTCATCACAGACTGGTACAGGTCTGCAGGCAGAAGGTTTGCCCAGTCGTAAGCGGGGTTCCCTTCGTTGAAACGAATCTCATCCTGAATGACCATATATTCCTTTGCTGTGAGCAGGTCAGGGGTTTTGGCCAGGTATTGCTGTCCGTAAAAGCCGTCGTATGTAACGGTGGTCTTACCAAGCTTGCCCTGCTTTGTGGTAACCATGATGACACCGTTGGCAGCCCGGGCACCGTAAATGGCAGCCGAGGCAGCGTCCTTAAGCACGTCTATGGATTCGATGTCGTTGGGGTTGATGTTGTCCAGGTTACCGCCAACTACACCGTCAATAACATACAGAGGCGAAGAGGACCCTATGGTGCCAAGTCCTCGGATAGTGACCTTGAATCCCGAGCCCGGCTGACCGTTGTTTTGTACGATAGTTACACCGGGGGCCTGGCTTTGCAGGGCTGTGAACGGGCTGATCGTGTTCAGTTTGGCGATGTCATCACCCCTGACCTGAACCGTAGCCCCGGTTACGAGTTTCTTTTTCTGAACACCGTAACCCACAACCACCACTTCTTCCAGAGCCTGTGCGTCTTCCTGAAGGAGGATTTCGACAAACGTTTGATTGTTCATCAGTGCAACCTCCTGGGTAACGTAGCCAAGGAAAGTAACTACTAAAGTAGTATTGTCCGGCACGTTGTTCAGGACAACACGTCCATCTGCGTCAGTACTGCCTCCGTTCATGGTCCCCCTGACAATGACATAGGCACCCGTAACAGGACCCATATTGTCAGAAACCACGCATGTAACCGTACGACCTGACTGTTGCAGATCACCGTATGCAGCAAAGGATGTACCTGATGCCAGAAGCAAAAGGAAAATCCCCGCAAACAGACGTTTCCAAAGATAGTTTTTCATACGTTTAGTTTTTTGGTTAATAGATAATTATAAATTTTGTGATAAATTAAGTTTTAGTTATTTTGAACCGGTCTATTCAATTCTCAAATATACAAGGTTATTGATGAAAAAATAAGTATTATTTTATCTGAAAATGACACTTTTTTGTCATTCACCATAATTTCGCGGGGACAGCGTCTAAAAAATAATCGTATAATGAACAGCAGAACTGTAGGCACAAGATAATAATTCTTTTCCAACGATGCATGGTTTAGTGCTAAAAAAGGGTTAATCTTTGATAAAATAATACTTGATTTAAAGGATCAGGAGGCTTACTTTTGTGTCGTGAAAGTTAGACAAATTGTCTTTAAGTCAGGATTAGGTTAGTTGTGTCAGAAGAGGCGTCTGCGGCATGGTTATAACAATCGTTGCCCGGCGCCTCTTTCCGGTTATAGTTATGGATGTTTTTGATAAACGATTGAACAGTCTCAAAAGACAACAGGAAGAAGTCCTTGACCGCAGTAATGTCTCTATTGAAGATATTTCGGGATGGTATAGCCGTTACCGGGATCCTGTCCTGACACCCGGTCATATTCCCCTGGACTGGCGTTATGACCTGAATCGCGCCACAAACCCCAGGCTGTTGCAGCGTTATGGATTCAATGCCGTATTTAATTCGGGAGCCATATTCTGGAAAGGTCACTACCTGCTGGCTGCCAGGGTGGAAGGATATGACAGGAAATCATTTTTTGCCATTGCCCAAAGTCCCAACGGTACCGACCATTTCCGCTTCTGGGAAAGACCTGTATCCATGCCCGAATGGGGTGCACAGACCACCAACGTCTACGATATGCGTCTGGTAGAGCACCAGGATGGCTGGATTTACGGGATCTTCTGTGCCGAGAGAAAGGACCCCTCTGCCCCTGCCGGTGACCTGTCGTCGGCCATTGCCTCGGCAGGGATTGCGAGAACCAGGGATCTGGTTAACTGGGTAAGGCTTCCCGACCTGGAATCATCCAGCCAGCAGCGCAATGTGGTGCTGCATCCCGAATTCGTTGATGGGAAATACGCTTTCTATACAAGGCCCCAGGATGGTTTCATTGATGCCGGCAATGGAGGGGGTATAGGATGGGCTCTTGTGGATGATATTACAAAAGCCCGGATAGATAAGCAAATCATCGTCAACAAGCGACATTACCATACCATCAAGGAAGTGAAGAACGGGGAAGGCCCCGCGCCTCTGAAAACAGCTAAAGGCTGGCTTCATCTGGCACACGGGGTAAGAAGCTGTGCCGCAGGCCTGCGTTACGTGTTGTACCTTTATGTTACCTCTTTGAAAGAGCCCTGGCGGGTGATAGCAGAGCCCGCAGGCCATTTTATGGCCCCTCAGGGTGAGGAGCGTACCGGTGACGTTTCCAATGTGCTCTTTTCCAATGGTTGGATCCGCAAGGACGACGGGACCATCCTGATCTATTACGCTTCCAGTGATTCAAGACTGCATGTAGCCACCACTACAGAAGATGTTCTGCTTGATTATTGTTTCAATACGGCGCCGGACGGATTGACCAGCGCCGCAACAGTAGGTGTCATAAACGATATCATAAACAGGAACAGGCAAATCTGAACCTTTTTCTTAATCAGATAGCGTCCGGTACATGGGCACATCGTGGTGCAGGCTCCATTATGGTATGGCTCCCGCAGGAAATGAAAGCATTATGACATGTAACGAACTATTATATCCTATCCTATGAACAAAAAACGTTTACCTGTATGCGTGACCATGGTGTGCATGTCCCTTTTCTGCGCTTGCACACAGGTTCCATCATTATCGCTTTCGGGTTTGAATCCCGCCAGCTTCAAGGCAGAAAAAGACGGGCAGCAGACTGCACTGTTCATTCTTAAGAACGACCAGGGCATGGAAGTATGTGTTACAAATTTTGGGGGACGTGTCGTATCCATTATGGTTCCCGACAAAGCAGGCACACTTCGTGATGTAGTGCTGGGTTTTGACAACGTGAACGATTATATGCAAATTCCCTCAGATTTTGGAGCTTCCATTGGCAGGTATGCCAACAGGATAGACCAGGGACGTTTTACACTGGAGGGCACAGACTACGAACTCCCCAAAAACAATTTCGGACATTGTCTGCACGGAGGACCCAACGGATGGCAGTACAAAGTATATGAAATGGAAAACCTTACCAGGGAATCTGTTACCCTGGTGATGCATTCCCCGGATGGTGACGAATCATTCCCCGGAAACGTCACAGCCAGGGTGACATATACCGTTACACCGGACAATGCCCTGGAAATCGCATACCAGGCGACCACAGACAAACCTACGGTCATCAACATGACAAACCATTCCTATTTCAACCTGAGCGGAAATCCCGCAAACAGCATTCTTGATCACATTTTGTATGTAAATGCCCAATACTTTACTCCAGTTGGAAGAACACTCATACCCACCGGCCAGATGGCGCCTGTAGCAGGGACCCCAATGGATTTCACCGTACCTGAAGCCATTGGAAAAGACATTGATAGTACAGGGCACGAACAGATCAGTTTCGGGAACGGCTTTGACCACAACTGGGTGCTGGACACCCGGGGTGATAGGAACGTAGTGGCCGCCACTCTTATTTCCCCCGTAAGCGGTATAAAGCTGGATGTTTATACCGGAGAGCCAGGATTACAGGTCTATTCAGGCAATTTTCTGGATGGGACCGTTACTGGAAAAAAGGGGATCGTATATCAAAAACGTGCTGCCGTATGCCTTGAAACACAGCATTATCCCGATTCTCCCAATCGGTCGGAATGGCCTTCAACCGCGTTGCGTCCCGGAGAGACTTATACCAGCCACTGCACTTACAAATTCAGCACAATAACCAATTAATCTTTTTTATGCAATCAAGGGTCTGGATTGTTAAAGGCCTTATAACCTGCTTTTAAAGTATCGGGGGCATTGTCCATAAACCAGGATCAAATAATCATTTCCCCTGTGCAGTGATAGTTCAATATTGCAACTCTTTTCCTACTTTTGTGCCCGCATGAAAGGAGAAACTATTGCTATCGGGGTTGCTGTCCTGTGGACACTGAGTGCCCTTTTTTTTGAATATGCAGGAAAGAGGATCGGGTCCATTAACCTGAACCTGATCCGTCTTGTCTGTGCTTTTATCATGTTGGGATTCACCATGTTGCTGATAAACGGCAGTTTCATACCGGTGGGTGCCGATAAAGCCACCTGGTTTTGGATGTCTTTGTCGGGACTCGTGGGATTCGTGCTGGGAGATTATTTCCTCTTCGCATCCTATACCATCATCATGGCCCGTTACTCGCAGCTGATAATGACCCTGGCACCTCCTTTCGCCGCCCTGTTCGGATTCATACTGCTGGGAGAAAAAATGTCCTGGATAGCTCTTGCTGGAATGTTGTTGACCCTTACCGGTATATCCATTTCAATACTTATAAAACAGAATGGGACCCGGAACCACCGGTTCCGGATGCAAATTCCAATCAAAGGGGTGTTTTATGCCCTGTTGGGTGCCCTGGGTCAGGGAGTGGGTATTGTGTTGAGCAAACAAGGCATGCTTGCCTACGAGAAGGTATACACAACCGGGAACGCCTTATACATTCCCTTGGCAGCCACACAGATCAGGACCATAGTCGGGATAATTTCCTTTGCCCTGATCATCCTGCTGAAAGGAGATCTGAAACGATTTCTGCTGGTCTTCAGGGATAAGAAGGCAATCGGATCTGTGGTCACCGGCTCGGTATTCGGACCCTACTTGGGGGTTACCTTTTCCCTGATGGCAGTCCAGCATGCCAACACGGCTGTGGCTTCGACCATTATGGCCACGGTGCCCATTCTGATACTTTTGCCCGAATACCTTTTCCTTAAACGCAAAGTCACCTGGCAGCAGGTGGCCGGTGCTGTATTGAGCGTTGGGGGAGTGACCTTGTTTTTTATCTGATAATTCTGAACCGATCATGAAATACCCACCGGGTCCATTACCCGCTGTAACAACGACCACGTGATTCCCTCCGACGGAAAGCAGATTGCCCTGAGCAGCAGCACAGCCGAAGACTGGCGCTCCCGGCCTGGATAACGGTCCTGAATATTCCCCGTGCGGAGGGTACATCTGGTTCAACTCGGTCCGCTCCGGATTGATGCAGCTCTGGCGCATGCGTGCAGATGGCTCGGCACAGGAACAAATGACCTTCCACACACAGATCAACTCCTGGTTTCCACACGTTTCTCCCGACGGGGAGCATGGGGTCTACATTGCTTATTACGTGGGCGATCTGAAACCAGATGAGCACCTGCCCGATAAAAACGTGGAACTGCGCCTGATGCCCGCTGCTGGCGGCCACTCCCGTCTGCTGACCAGACTCTTTGGCGGGCAGGGCAGCATTAACGTCAACTCCTGGTCCCCGGACAGGCGCCGGTTTGCATTCGTACAGTACAGTAAGCCTTTTTCTATCTTTATCGTATGGGACTGATACACTTGTTTATAGGTTTGTTTTTCATAATACTGGGCTTTCTGGTCAGATCCTTTCCGGGAATAATTGCCGGATACAACACCATGCCGGCAGAAAAAAAGAAAAACATTGACATGGACGGCTTGTCACGGTTTCTGCGTAACGGGCTCATCATCATGGGGCTTGCTGTGATATTCGGTTATCTTCTGTTCCATTGGGCAGGTTGGACCTATATGGCCAATATGACACTCTTTATTGTCGCCTTTACCGGAGGACCTGTACTTATGCTGGCTTCTGCAAAGTTTGACCACAATCCCGGCAAAAAAAGCAAATCCCATTTCATAATTTTTGGAATCGTAGTGATTCTTATCACCGGATTGATGTTCATGGGATTCATGACTACGAAAACTCAATTTAGCAACGACACCCTACGTTTTACAGGTATCTATGCCACAGAGATGAATATCCGGGAAATCGAAAATGTGGAACTTGCAGACACTATCCCCTCTATCCGTATCAAAAATAACGGGTTCAGTCTGGGAGCGGTGCACAAGGGGATATTTACATTAGAGGAGTTCGGCAGATGCCGTCTGTATATCAATTCAGGCAAAGGACAGTACCTCATCATTACCGACAAAAAAGGTTTCAGAACCATTCTCAGATACAAGGATAATCACGAAAGCCAGGCAATCCATCAGAAGATAGAGAAGATGCTGTGGAAAACTTTTTAAAAACTCTTTTTATAGTGTTGATTTTTTAACTCTATAAACTATTTTTGCCCATTGTTATAAGAACTAAAAAATCCTAAAACTATGAAAGGTTTGATCCAAACGCTGGCAACCGCAAGTGTTGCTTTCCTATTGATTTTATCCTGCACAAAAGACCCTTTTATCACCCCCGGCCCGGGTGCCGGGACTACCGTAACGGTCGCTTCAGCTGCTTCTACTGCAGAGTACGTTTTCAGCACCAACTATGAATGGACAGCCAGATCTTCCGGATCCTGGCTAACAGTATCCCCCTCTTCGGGTATGCCGGGAGATAACATCATTTTAAAGTTATCGGCCGGAGAAAATGCGAATTATGATCCCAGGACTGCGACTGTTACCATTACTGCAGGTGAGATAAGCCGGACATTAACTCCTGAGTTTTGCAAATTTTTATACTGTTAATCAAGTTTGATCACATCCTTCGTCTTCCTTGGACGCCCCCTTTTCTTCTCCGTCTTCTTCTTTGACATATACGTGGGTTCGCAGCCCTCAGGTATCTTGAAGCCAAAGGC